>WNFD01008490.1_pt1 | contig 10084 bp, 15 predicted proteins | sample 5400491 | NCBI WGS metagenome assembly WNFD01 (sample SAMN13153343, study PRJNA577476) | soil metagenome | isolation source: 120 cm saprolite under Douglas fir tree site 2 hole 2 replicate 2 | place: USA:California | collected 2015-04-18
CCCTTCGACCTCCGGGTCAAGCACCTCGGCAAGAGGCTCTCGGACCAGATGGGCGAGCACACGAACCCGCGGATGGTGCACGACATGGCCCGGCGGGACGACACGGAGAAGGCCGGGCGCATGCGGTACCTCTACGAGGTGGACGTGCGGGACCCTGCGCTCTACGACCTGGTGATCAACACGGAGAAGCTCTCGATCGACGCCGCCGTGGAGCTCATCGCTGGCGTGCTCCAGGGGCCCGACATGGCCACCACGCCGGCGGGCCAGCAACTCGTCGCAGATCGGGCGCTCGCCTCGCGCGTCCAGGTGGCCCTGGCGACGCATCCCGGGACCCGGAGGTACCGGATCGCCGTGGACGCCAAGACCGGCGTCGTGACGCTCGAGGGCACGGCCGCCATGGACGAGGCGGTGGACGTGGCGCGCGGGGTGGTCGGCGTGCGCGACGTCAAGACCCAGCAAGTGGACATCCCGTCGATCCCTCCCTTCGTCGCGTAGCCGTCCGACCGGGCCCGCACGCTGCTGTTGAGAGTGGGCCACGGATCAAGTTCTCGGCGACCGCGTCCAGATCGCCTTAGTGTTCAGCTGACTACGCTGGAGTGTTCAGTCAGCATCGACGGTCATAGAGATTCAGTCAGAACGATTGAGTTGGCCAAGCCGAAGTGTTTTGATGCTCTGACCGCACTTCTGCAGAGGCCGAGCAGGTGCAGAGGGGCGGCTGGGCGGCGGCTGCGCGAGCTGGGCAATCGAGGGGGGTGACGCATGTCGATCGCAGGGCCGATCGAGCTCGGTGCGGTGGTTTCGCTCTGGCGATACCCCGTCAAGTCCATGATGGGCGAGGAGCTGAACGCCGCCGAGTTCACGGAACGTGGGCTGCTCGGGGATCGTGCCTATGCCCTCGTCGACATCTCCGATGGGAAGGCGGCGACCGCCAAGAACCCGCGAAAATGGCCGCGTCTCTTCGATTTCCGCGCCACCTTCATCGAGCCGGTGCGCCCGGCCGCGAAACTCCCTCCGGTCCGAATCGCCCTCCCCGATGGCACGACCGTCACCAGTGACCAGGGTGATCTCGACCAGACCCTCTCGAAGGCGCTCGACCGCGAGGTGACGTTTCGCGCCGCCCAAGGCGGGGCGGTCAATGCCGAGGAGTACTGGCCGGACATGGAGGGCCTCGACCACCGGGACACGGTCACCGATTTCACGCTCCCCGAAGGGACATTCTTCGACGTTGCCATGGTCCATCTATTGACCACGGCCACTCTCGATCGCCTGCGTGAGCTGTATCCGCAGGGTCGTTTCGAGGTCCGGCGGTTTCGCCCGAACATCGTGGTGCAGCTCGCCTCAGGCGAGAAGGGCTTTGCGGAGAATGCCTGGGTCGGCCGCACGCTCGCTATCGGGACGGCGGTGCGCCTGAGCATCACCGGCCCTTGCGGGCGGTGCGTGATGACCACCCTCGCGCAGGGGGATCTCCCGAAAGATCCGGGAATCCTACGCACGGCAGCCCAACATAACCAAGTCAACGTCGGTGTGTATGCCGCCGTAGTCCGTCGCGGCACAATCTGCCGTGGTGATCCAGTCAGAATCGAGTAGCGTAACAAAAGCGAGGCAGAGTGCGACTGAAGTTGCCCCTCGATCTGTCGAGAGTCACAGGATACTTAGTCCTAGGCCTCCTGTCACATAACTGCCTGCGTGCTTCACTTCTTGTCTCACCGGGATCCGGTTTGTGGCGTACTTCGCGTCGGCGGGCGAGGCGATGGCCAAGGCCCTCTTCTTCGGCGGCGTCACGCGGCGCTTTCCGGAGCTGAACTTCGCCTTCCTGGAGGGCGGGATATTTGTGACACGAGGAGACCTGAGGCTGACGAGCTCAGCCCAGGATGAAGCAGGAAAGCCGAAATGGATCTATCTAGGGGGACCAGACCAGAAGGCTGCGCCTGGGCTGACTGGCTGCCACGTCGCGCCTTTGACCGCGGAATGTGTCAGCTCCATGGGCCGGCAAAAGGACAACGAGTGACGAAGTTGAATTGCGATGCAGATTGTCGCCCCGATAATCTTCACGCCCTGTCGACTGCCGATGGGCGGCGTACGGTGTCGCCACTGACTGGCGAGAATAGCACCGCCGGCATATCCAGCCCAAGAGCGTTCCAATCGCCGGGCAGTGCGATGGCCAACGGGGCGACAGCGAGCGGGCAGAAGAGCAAGGCAATCACGATGCACGGTCAGTGGTTGGTCATTGGGTGCTCCTCCGTCCTCCAGCTTGAGACGGCGGTCAGAATCGCTACGAGCTGTTCTTCGCCACGCACCACTTCACCGCTTCAAGGACGGTCGTCCGGGGCAGAAAGGGCGGAGCCCCGCCGAATCTGACCTCAATCGAGACTGACGTAACCGCCACGTCCCAAGCCACGAATGTAGGAGAAACATTTGGCCGGCCGATCACATGCCACCCGTCAGGTTCGCGCCGGGTCTCTTGGACGATGCTCCACACGGAACTCATTTCCTCGTAAATTCGATCCTGAGTGCAGCGGGCCATTGCTTCTTGGTGCGGTTCCGCTACGGGCGGTAGCTGCAAGGCGGGTGCTTCTGCTCTGACCTCGTTGAGAGTTCGCGCACAGCCAGCGGCGAGGATGACGCAACAGAGGACCACAAGAGTAAGGCGGAGGTTCATACAGCGCCTTCTCATCAGTTCTTCCCCCGGTGCGGCTGGTCAGGGCGATGACCGGCAGTCTAGCAGAACCCTATCCAGACAGCGGGCGTAGACTGTCGCCCATGTGGGGACGCTTCATCGCCACTGCCGCTTTCAACGTACTCGCCGATCTACTTCGGCATCACGTTCCGGTGTTGATGCCCGCTCATGCCTGAGGGTCAGCTTTTCATCCTTCGACTCGGCGTAGCGTCCAGTGAGACGAAGGACGATTACAGCGTCAGCTTCTCCTGGTCTCGTCCAGGAAGCACCCCGACTGCTGACCGACGCTGCCACGGCGATAGCGCCTTGCGGGCGTTCCTGAACGAGGTTGGCATACGCCCGGACGAAGTTGACACGGCGATCAGGGCGCTACGCACGTCAACCGAGCACCGTATCCTCCATGTCTACCTGACCTCTGAATGGCTTACCCAATTGGGGCTCAGTGCGACATGATCTGCTCCATGCCTCAGACAGGTGTCGGCTACCCAACATAGCGCTTCTCCGAGAACGACTCCGTCCAGCCGTGCGCTATACTCCGCGGCACCAGGTTGACTTCATGCGATCCCCGAAAGAGACGATCCTCGTCATCGATGACGACCCCGAAGTCCTCTCGCTGATCGAGGACATGTTGCACGGATCGGGCTATACGCTCCTCACCACAGGCGATCCGCAGGTCGCCCTCCTGATTGCTCGCACCCATCCCGACCCGATCCACTTGCTGCTGACGGACGTGGTCATGCCTCTGATGGCTGGCAGCACTCTGTCCGAGGAGTTCCGCATCCTGCGTCCCGGAGCCAGGGTGCTCTTCATGTCGGGCTACGAGACTGTCGAAGCGTACGGCGTCCGATTGGCGCCGGGGGAACCCGTCCTCCACAAGCCCTTCAAACGGAGCCACCTTGAGCAGACCATCCGGGCGGCTCTTCTGTACCACCTGCCCGCCTCGTGGCCTCAAACGAGTCCGCGCCAATAGGGGAGCGATCCTCCACAGGGTGGTTCCGTCGCAAACCGGATTGGTTGCTGCACTCTGTCGAGCAGGCAACATTGCGGGTTGAGATATCGGTCGGGGTAGAATCCTTGCGAGCATGACCCCATCACAGGAACCTCCCGCTGCCAGACAACCGACTCCGCTCCACATTGACCGCGCGGCCGGTCCTGCGATTGATCTCACCACCACCGAATACTCGGTCACGTTCGGCGGCAGCAAGGATGCGGTCGGGACGATCCTCTTGGGATCACCGGCGGGGCTGGAAGCACTGGCGGCGTTTCTCCGCAAGATCGGCCTGGCCTCTTCGGAGATCGAGATCGCACGGCGGGTCCTGTCCGAGCAAGCACACCACGAGCTTCCAGATGTGAAGCTGTCCCCGACGATCCTTCGGAACCTTGGGGAAACCGGCACCCGATAGGCGTTGGGGTGAAGAACCCCCATGAGTGACACTGTCGACGACTTCATCCGACGCGAAGTCGGCAAGCTCCTTCGCGTGGAATACCGCGGCAAGTTTATGTGTGCGTCGTGCCTCCTCAAGCTCGCGGTCGAGAGGTTTGGCACGACGCTGTATACGAGAGGCCAGATCGAGCGGGCGCTGGACACGGTATTCCGGTCTCCAGGCGCCCTCCGACGAGTCACAGATTCGTCTGCGACCAATGCGGAAAGACGCTGCCTTGTCTAACCGCAACGCCGGCCCGTTCCGGGCTCTCGGCCTGAAACCCGCCCCTCTGGCTCGACGAAAACGGCCAAGCGCGTGCCGACGCTCCTTGTCCGAATGGCGAATCCGTTGCGGCACGGCATTGGCTGGTCTTATTTCTTAATCCCAAAGGCCTTGTTACGGCGAATACCGCAAGCACTGATTGCGGTGGGCTGCAGCAGGTCTGTCCGGGTTGATCACGTTTGTTGGGTCCGGGTAAATCGGACCCGGCCGCGCTTGGAGGCGGTACTCAGTGAGCATGTCACGCACGCTCGCGCTGATGATCCGATGCAGCTCCTTGGCCTCCTCGGTCATCGTTCCCTACTCCGGGTGCTTTTGCTCCCATAGATGGCGGCGGGCATCGTTTAGGCCTCGGCCGTGGGCCCACCGGCGAGCCGCTCAACCAGTAAGGCCAGTGCGACACTAGTCTTACGCAACTCCCGAAGCCACCGTTCGCGCATCTCATGCGGGATCATCTCGGACGGGGTCGTATCAATGCTGGAGGTGATCGAAATACACTGTTCGGAGATGTTGTGCCAGAGCCTCTGGATCTGCCCATCGGTGTCTGCGAGCTTGCGGGGCACCGCCCGGTTACCACCGGTCACCCTCGTCAGCCGGGGCTTCTTCTTGGCGGACCTTTTCTTCACTGCCTGCTTCTTCGGCGGCCGCCGAGATTTCTTTCGAGCCATCGTCCTCCTCCTTCTTCGGCCTACTCTAGGAACCGCGCCAGCGGCACCGCGGAGAGGCGGGCGAGCCGGGGGCCGCTCATGCCCGGCTCCGTTGCTCGGCCATCTCCTCGAGCTCGGTCGAGATGAACAACAGCGCCGGGGTGTCGAGCCGCTCCATGTGGCCCTGGCTGCCCGCGGCCGCGTCGACGAGGGACGCGAGTCCCTTCAGCCGGAGCCCGATATAGGCCGGATCGCGCTTGACGCGAGGCGGCAGGAGAATTTGGGTCCGAGCGCGCTTCGGGGCTACGCTGGTCTTGGCCATTTGTCTCCACCTTGGTCGGTTGAGAGGAAATGCGCCAGCCCTCGGCGTGTTCATAGCACGCCGGGGGCGCCTTACTTCACGAGCTCGACCAGGGACACCTTGAGCGCCTTCGCCAGCTTCTCCAGGGCCTCGTGTCGTAGCGCCCTCCCTATGACCTTTGTGCCGATCTGTCACCAACCGCTCGGTGAGGGACAGGCGAGTAGCCGGATAGCAGCCTCTCAACAACGCTGGAAGCGCCCGTGGCCGTCCGCTTCAGGCGCCGCCCGCTCGCGACCTAGTGGCGCACCCCCGCCCACTGCCACCTGGGCATCGGCAAGCTCTACCGGCGGACCGGCAAGCGGCAGCAAGCACAGGAGCATCTCACTATCGCGACAACGATGTATCGCGAGATGGACATGCGGTTCGGGTTGGAGCGGGCGGAGGCGGAGATCCAAGAGTCCGGATAGTGCAAGGAGGACCAGATGAAGACACTGAATGGTCTTCTGGTCGCAGCCATGTTGTTGCTGCCCACAACGGCCCTGAGCGGCACGATCTACAACAATACTGTCCTCTCAGGTCCGGCGACCGGCCTCACAGGGTCGGATCGCACGATCCAGATTGACGACGTCCTCGTGCCATCTTCCCGCGATTCTTTCCACCTTCCCCTCGCCATCAACTCGATCACATTGGACCTTTCGGCGGCCCCCGGTCAGAGCGGCAGGTTCAGCATTTATTTGTTCCCCGTGAAGAGCGACGGGACCCCGGCTCCGAACCCTGTGTTGCTTGACACGGCGTTGGTCACGTTCACCAGCCCTTTCCAACTGGTGACGTTTGGTAACGCCTCCATGACGCTCGTCACGGTGGCCCCCGGCTTCACCGTACAGCCCGGGTTCGGCTTGTTCTATATCGGGCTCGAGGCCAGCTCCATTCCGGGGGCCGACTGGTTGTGGGCCAATGGACCAGACGCGAACTTGCCGACGGCGTACCTCGACAACATCACCGCGGGGCAGATTTTTCTCAACACGTCACCTGGGCCACCCTTCCCGCCCAATGTCTCCTTTTATATGAAGATTGACGGTACGCCGGTTCCTGGGCCGTCGTCGATCGTGCTCATAGGAACGGCGATGTTCGTGCTCAGCATCCTTCGGTACCGCCTCCCCGGCGCAGACTTGAGCGTTACAATGGAGAAGGTGAGCCGGACGCTTGCGCACTCGGGGCGCCTCGGCGGGCTGACCGCGCATTCATGAAGCCCGTCGAGAAGGAGCTGGCCATGAAGAAGATTCTCAGTCTCGCGCTCGTGGGGATGCTGTCCCTCGCGCTCGCGGCCCCGGCCTACGCGGGCGGGGGTCGCGGTGGCTTCCATCATGGTGGCGGCTTCCATCACGGTGGGTGCTGTTGGGGTGGCGCCTTCGTCGGCGGCCTCCTCCTCGGGTCCGTGCTCGCGGCGCCTTATTACGCGTATCCCTACTACGCGTCCCCGTACGCGGGGTACCCGGTCTACCCGGACCCGGTCTACGCGTCTTCGCCAGCCTACCAGCCGCAGACGCAAGTCTACCTGGCCCCGTCCGTCCAGCGGGAAGCCTGCTACGTCGGGGGATGCTACCATCTGCACGGTGATGGGGTGACGGCCGCATATCAATGGGTCTGGGTCCCCACCGCGCCGCCGCCGCCCCCGGGTCCGCCGGGCCGCTGACGTAGGGACGCTCGAGTTCGCCCGCCCCGTAGCTACTAGCCGACGCGACGGCGCCTTCGCCGAATCTTTGTCGGTCGGGGTCTGGCCCGCAGGCACCGGGAGCTGGCCCCGCGCCACCAGCTCGCGCGTCCCCGGCCCCAAAGGAGGGAGTTGCGCATGGCAGATCGCAAGGTCGTCGCGAAGCAGGACGGCGTTTTTAGAACGAACGCAGAGCCCTTCGAACCCCCTGACAATCCTCTTCCCACCGCGGACCCGGCCATCGCGCCGATGCGGCGGCCCTGCATGGAGCGGGGTTGCCAGTACCGCAATCGGGCGCTGGTCTATGGCGGCTGGCTCCTCGCCGTCCTCGACTTGTTTGCCAACGTGGCCATTGTTCATGACTGGGTACAGGTGAGCCGAGCGCAGGCGGCAGCAATCGTCGAGCGAGACGCCCTTCGCGCGGAGCTGGCGGTGCGCCAAGCGCCTCGGCCTCCTGCGGTCGTGGTGCCAACCCCACTGCCAGCCGAACCTGTGCGAGCGCGCCCCCGCCCGAAGTCCGTGTCGGACGTACCGCCTCCCGTGCCCGAGTCCGAGAAGTGGTGGAACCGGTGATGGACGCCGAGATTCGCGCCAAGATCCGGGAGCTGATGGCCTCGGGCGCCTTGCCGACCGCACCCCATGTAATTGAGAGGGCCGGCGCGGCAGCGCAGAACGGAAAGGCCCGACCGGAGCCATGCACGATCTGCGACGAATCGGATCCGCAGATCTCTTACTTCTGGCCCGGTGGCGTCGTGGTCCGCGTCCATGCGGCCTGTCGGGCGGTCTGGCACCAGGAGCGGGCCCGATAGAAGGCTGATGTCATACCGTCAGACGACTTCGCCGACCCGGTCCGACAAGGAGTGATCCGGTGTCCCCACTCCTGGAGATTCTCGCGACCCTCGCGGCCGGGGGCTACTCTCTACATCACGGCCGTTGAGCATCCCGCCAGGATTTCGAACCTTGGCACGACGTATCCTGGACGAGCGCTCGGGCGTGAAGGTCCCCACGATCTGACCCGTGTCCTTGAAAAAGGAGGATGCAGATGAGATCGCACATCGTTACGTCACTCCCTCTCCTCATGGCGCTTGGGTTCGTCCTGTTCCCTGTCACCAACGTGGCCGCCCAGGTAGAGTCCAAACCGTGGGAGGAGCGACTCTATTTCCCAACGCGGGATTCGAGCGTTGCCGATCCGCTCCGACTCACCATTGATATCGCCGTCCAGGGGAAGGTAGTCACCCAGACGGTCGACGTCACAACGATCAAGAAATGGCAACCGCCAGCCCGGGCACAAGGCGAAAGCGATGCGGATTATCTCAAGGACGTTACCAAGTCCGCGGCCGCCGCCTCCTTGGCCAAGGCTACCGCGATTCAGAAGGCCATCAATGACAAGTTCGCCGCGGAGTTCAAGCAGCTGGGCCAGTCCGCGACACTCGACACGTACAGCCAGACCCTCGCCTTCCACTCAGTTCTCACCGGCATGATTCGTAAGGCCACGGAGGTCGATAAGAAGTTCAAGAAGCCGACGCAGGATGCCGACCTGAGCATGGTCGTGATCCCAAGCGTCAGGTTGTCCAAGGATCCAAAAGTTGATCGGCCCATTCGCTTGTCCGGTAACCTGACGGGCGAGGCGGGAGATGGCGGCAGGTACCGGTTCGCCGGCACCCCCACCAGCTCTACCGGCGTCCAGGGCTTCATGGGTGAGGCGGTGGCCGGTCTCCCGGCCACGGCGACGGGGTTTGATCCGTTCGGCAGTGAGTCGCTCATCTCTCTCGGCATCGATGACCTGTTCATCGCGAGCCTCACACCATCCCCAGGGGAGAGCGAGGAGGATATTCTCCGGGAGCTCACGTTCCTGCTCGATGAGAACGGAGTTCCTGCCACTTTCGATCCCGTCCTCGCGGAGGTATCTCTCAATACGCCGCTCTTGGTTGACCAAACCTTCTTTTGGGGCAACACGGATACTGGCTTGGATTTTCGGATTTCCTTCGGCGGTGGCGCAGTGCCCGAACCGGCATCTCTACTCCTTCTCGGCTCCGGCGTGACCGTATGCGCGTGTGTGGCATGGAGACGGCACCGCCGCAAGTAGCCGAAGCATCAACCGGGCGGTGTCACCCATGGGCGTCGAGTCTCTCTCGGCGCTCGTGGTGTTTCGTGACTGATCCAGCGCACTCCCGCTCCGCCTCGACAGTCAGCATCCAGCCAGCCACACCATCGACTCCTCGCCATGAGCCAGCGAAGCGGTATGATGGTGGAGATGGAAAAAGAACCGCGGGTCAATCCTATTTGCTTCGTGTGCCTGAAGGCGATTCTGCGAAGGGAGACCCGTTATCGACGCGGACTGGGGAGTGTCCACGCTGAGTGTGAAGAGACCACAACAAAGGGGCGAGCGTCGTCTGGTCGATCTCCCCAAGCGCCCCGGTAACACCGCTCGTACACCGTCTCGATCCCGCCCGCGACCGTCGACGGAAGGGGCAGAAACAGCTCCGACGACCAGACAAAGCTGGAGAACTAGCCGCGGCTCGGGCGGTGGGTTGAAGCTTCCGTAACACCTCCCACGCCGCCCCTTGCACGGCCCGCCATGGGGTCGGCTCCCACGCCGAGCCCGTCGCCTGCGTCATGGAGTGCTCGCGGCCTGTGAGAAAGAACGTCGCTCCTTTTACGCCGCCCAAGCTGTGCCGGAGACCTCGAAGCCGAGACCCTGTGCCAACGACGGTGGTGGCCCCAAGGGGACGCGCCCGTCGTTGTAAGACGAGCCACTGGGACGAAGACTTGACGCGAGAAGGGGCCGACTGCCCGGCAGCTGAGGGCTGACAACTTGTGTCTTTAGGACTCAACTTTTTGGCTGCGGGCGAGCTCTTTGTCTTCGAGACTGCATGTCGACCTCGCAAAATCGAAGGATTGGAGCGGGCTGCGGCATGGCACATGGTGTGCACGATTCTGAGGACGGAATTATGAAGACAGCTCTCGTGGCATCGCTTCTTCTCCTCGCCGCGATCAGCCCCGCATCGGCGACCAGCCCGACGGAAGTGGTCCAGGCTGCCGCTG
>WNFD01029297.1_pt1 | contig 10083 bp, 18 predicted proteins | sample 5400491 | NCBI WGS metagenome assembly WNFD01 (sample SAMN13153343, study PRJNA577476) | soil metagenome | isolation source: 120 cm saprolite under Douglas fir tree site 2 hole 2 replicate 2 | place: USA:California | collected 2015-04-18
CGGTCTCCTGGCAGTCGGAACTGACGCAGCGTCTCCGCCTCAAGATGCTTGTCCCACTGCGAATAAAATGGCCTCAGATAATTCAGGTACTCTTCCACTGTCAGTTTTCCCGGTAGCTCCTGGTTTTCGGAGACATATCCAATCTGTGCCAGCTCCTTCGGAGACAGCCTCCGCGAGTCCACCCCAAAGATCTTCGCAGTCCCCGAAGTCGCCTCCAGCAGATTCATCAGGATCTTGATCATCGTAGTCTTGCCCGCGCCGTTCGCCCCCACCACCACAAACGCGCTTCCCTCCGGCACACGCAGCGAAAGATCCCGCAGTGCGCCATGGTTCTTGTATGTTTTTGAAAGCTCACGAATCTCAATCGTCATCGACCCACCTCGACAGTAGCCGCCGTCTTCCCCCAACCTGCATCGATCGCACGCTTCAATTCGTCAGCACTCAAACCCATCCGGCGCGCCTCCGCTATCAACGCTGCAATCTCGTGCTGCATCAACTGGCGCCGCATCTCCCCCAGTGTGTGGGGCGCAGATGCAACCACAGTCCCAATCCCTGGTCTCATCTCGAGCCACCGCTCATGGATCAAGTACTGCACGGCCTTATGCGCAGTATTGGGATGGATCTTTAAATCAGCCGCTAAAGCGCGCACGGAAGGGAATGCCTGCCCTTCAGTCAGCTCGCCGCTCAAAATAGCCTTCTGCGCAGCCGATACAAGTTGATCGAAGATGGATTGGCCGGGTCGAAGGACAAGTCCGAAAGATGTCATAGCAAATATAATGTGTCACACGTGTCACATTACGTCAACCACCTTTTCTCGACCCTGTTCTACGCTGTTTCCTGAATATGGAATTGAGTACGGCGACGTGTGATCTACTCCTCAGAAGAGTGACAATGACCAGAGAAAACCTACAGAGTGACTTTCAGAAGAGCGTCCAAGCATTCCTTGCCGACAAAGGATACAAGCGGATTCGTGTGCAGAACGCCTTCGGGGATCAACTTGTGACCTACGAGGTCTCTCCTGAACAGGGGCTTATGGTTTATGAGTATTCAGACGGCAGTTGGGATTTTGGCCACGGGTATGCGTCGAAGGCGTACCTTGCGGAAAGCCAAACGGTCGTGGACGAGTTTAGAGAGTTACACGGCGCGGCCAAGGCGTCAGGTCCGCGCACCCTCATTCTGGAGCAGAGCTAGATGCCCGACATTGCGCCGAAAACGCACCACTTCACCTGCTATGTGACATACGTTCCCGGAAGCGATGAGCCGGAGCTGATCGTCTACCCAAGTACTACTGAGATCAACTCTGATGAGTTGCTTCGTCTTGCGGAAAGCGAGGCGCTCAAGGGAACTCTCTCCATCACGAGGACTGTGACGGCAAATGTGCAAAGGCGACATCTGAATGATATTAGCTACCAATCCGCAGTGAGTGGGCCTGACGGTGTCGCCCTTCAAGCTGCACTTAGGTACCTTGAGAGGACGAGACCGGAGTTGTTGGGCAAATTTCTCAAAGGCTGTTGGGACTTAGCAGACGGCCAGTTCAATCGGCGCTTCCCAGCCAAGTTCCCTCGAGGGTCAGTCTGATCGAAGGGGACAACTTTCCGATCAAGTTCCCTACGGGGTGCGGGGTCCCGTGTGATAAGGCCTACCCTTAAGAGGTAGTGGGAATCCGCTGTTCCCCCTCCAAAAGTGGGTGTCGCCGAACAACCAGCCATATAAATTCCCGAATTTGTAGTCGGGATGTAGTTTCATCCCGACGCCCCCGACACGATCTAGTTCCCCACGCAAGATAGGCCGTATGAACGGGACCGCCACACCTGGAGACCAGACCTCTTCTCCGCTGACGTAGGCGCAGAGGCAAGACGTGAAGACGTCGGCCACTTGAAGGCCCCGGGAGTGATGTGATCGGCCCGTCTGCACGAAGGTGAGCCGGTCCAGCTTTGCGAGCGCATTCGTTCCGTTTCGGATGACGGCGAGGTTTCTAGTGATGAACTCGTCAGCTTCAGCGTTACCTCCGCCCGGAGCATCAGCCAGTATTTGCGCCTTGCTTTTATAGCTGGTGGCCTGCTGAATTCGTTCGAGCAGCATCGTCACAACGTCATGTTCGGCTTTTGTGGCACCGGTAGCAGACGCCGCCCCAGCATCGGCCAAAAACGAAGATCCCTTTGACCTGATGCGCGAGCCCTATGGTGAAGATTTCAGCAAAGAATGCCTGCCTCTCCTTTCCAATCAGGTTGTACCTCATCCACAGCTCCTTCCCGGGTGACCACTTGAACTCTTGTCCCGCAGGAAAGCCGACGCGGGCACAGACCTCATCAATCGCCTGCTGAAAGGGGTTGAGTTGCTCCTCAAGAACCTTGATTCCACCGACTGCGAACAGATCACCCATCCCAGGCCGAGTCGGTTGTCGCTGTCGTGAGTCGTCTACAAACCAGGTGTCCAAGTGCGGGCCGTCCTGTGCGCCGAATGCGATAGAAGATGGGTGAACACAACATCTTCTAATTAAGTCTACAGGGCGGCTCTCTGCGGACAGAGGTATAGTTGGCTGATGGACGACGACCGGGTTCCAATTAACTTTCCTGACGGTATCGTCGACGCCGTCGTGGACTGGCTGAAGTCGAATGACGGCAGCGTCGGCGCGTGTCTCCTATGCGGCGGACGCATGTTCAGCCAGGCCGACGTCGATGGCCACCGGTGCCCTAGCGACTAAGCCGGACTCCTGAATCCCAGAGCGATCCAGCCGATGGTCCTGGCGCACAGGGCAGCCAAGTACGCACAGAACAGAGCGCCGATCGCGTACACGCTCCATGCCTGAAGGTTCTCTTTCCATTGATGGGCGAACAGCAAGTTGAAGCCATCGTGTTCGGCCTTGTAAGCCCGCTCGACGCAAGCCTGGGGATCGGGCTCTTCCTTTCGGCACCGCTGTTCCTCTTGCAAGTATGAATCGGCACCCTCCACCGAAGGTTTCCGGTGGATCTCCGTCGTCTGCCGGTTGCAATGGAATGCTGCCACTGAGTGCAACATTATGCTGCCACTGGCGGCATTCCCGATGCACCATTATCCTGCCACCGATACGATGAAATCTTGCCGCTCGGTACAATCTAATCTTGCCACTTGAACCGTGCCGCTCGGTACAATCTAATCTTGCCACTTGAACCGAAGCGGTCTCGATGGCCAAATCCAGCGCTCCGCGGCGGCATGGCGACTTCGGTCGGAGTAACAGGCAGTAAGGTGCGGTTTGCCCGTTAATGGGGAATAACCTATCGCGCTCCGCAAGTGTATCGTCGAGGCCGACTTCATCGAGGATGTGCAGGGACACGACTAGTGCGTGAGCATAGATGAATTGGAAAGGATCGGGATATACCAATGGCAGAGCGGTCCCGATAGAGATCTAACGTCACTCGGGAGCTATCTACCAGGAATGACCGAGCCGGCCGCCCTTTGGGCGTCGGGGCACACTGCCCGAGCGCTGCTCGTGAGCACGAAGCCAGATTGCGAGTTCTGGCATTGGTTCTGCAGGCAAGGGCTTGGACGGAGTTGGCTAAGCGATGACTTTCGGATCAGGAGATCGGAACGAGCGGGACAAGGCCGGGAGGGCGGAGTTAAGTCCTCCCTTTCGTGCAAACAGGGCCATGCCCATTACATTGCTACACTGTCGCTTAGTGGATGGTGGAATTGACAACTTCACCGCTCTGCACCTTGGGCGTTCCATCCATTACTCTTGCCAGGGTCTTTACCACGTCTGGGTAGATATTGTTATTGTAAGCCTCTGCATTGGCTTTGTTGTCCCACAGGCTGATTGCAGTGACATCTGTTCCGTCTGGACCGGAGAATGCAATTTCGTCCTTAAAACCGTTCTGTTTACGCAGTAACGGAAGGACATCATTCTCAAATGTCCGGGTGTAGTCAGAAAGCATGTTGGGTTTCAAATGAATGGAGACATTGCGTGCATACATAGCAACCTCCTTAAGGTCTGGAGGGCTAAGAAGGAATGCTTCAGATAGGCTGACTTAGCTCAGGGAACCTGAGATGAGGAGAAGGAAAAACTACCTCAAGCCTGACCCTAGTCTTATGCGGCGGGACTGTCAAGCAACGGAAAACGCCGGTTGTGGACTGAACAGATTTACGATTGGGCGGTCAATCCTGTGGCGATCACGCCCACCCATTTTTTGAACGAAGTGTGTCCAGAACCAAGTTCCCGGTAAACGGGGTTTTGAGCAAGTTCGCACTCGATCCCTCGCCAAGGGACTGCAAAGCGGACTTTTCGTGGACTACGGGATTGTTTCCGAATTGCCGGTAATACAGGAGTTGTCCGCCCCTGATGGGGCAAACTGCCCGGTATCGTTCGCAAGCCGCAACCTAGCGAAGGCCCAAATTTCGGCAACGATTCCTCAACGAAGCGCTTGTAGCCCAACACCAAACGTATCGCCGAGGTGGTAGAATCCGCCCTTCTGTGATCGGTCAGCCATTCTTGGAATCAAGGAGATTAGATGAAGTACATAATCAGCTGGTTCGAGCGCCCGCAAGGTTCTCCTATGGAGTACGAGAATGTCCAGAAGCGAATCCTTGAGGTATTTGGTCAGTGGAAGGCGCCAGCCAATTTCAAGATCGAGTTTTTCGTAGTGCGTGTGGGCGAGTGGGGTGGGCATATGTTGGTGGACTGCGACGATCCGCTGACGGTTCACAAGTTTTGCTCGACGCTCCCCGCATTTGAATTCCGGGCGTGCCCCGTAGTTCCCGTCGAGGACGCAGTCCGGGTCGAACTCGAAGCAATCGCCTGGCGCGACGGACTGAAAGGCAAGTGACATCCGGCAGGATCACGTCGCATTCACGTCGTGTGAACCCGCGAAGTTATCCTCCTTATGGCGGTGGATGCCCAGTGGTACAGGCGCAACCTGACGCGGTAGCAAGGGCTGGCCGCTTTTTTCTTGTGGAATGGCGCCGATGCGATGATCGTCCCTACCGCTACAGTTGGCCCTCAATCCGTACCAGATACATGGTGGACGATGATAGCTCCATGTCGCTTTGACGACGATTCGTCTCAAGTGCGCGTTGCCCGTTTTGGTGATGCTCCCGCGCCGGGTTCGCTGGCCACTGGAGTCTTCGCTGGGCACAGCGCCGCAATAACCCATCAGTCGCCGAGCGCCCCAGCATTTACCGGTCTTCCGCTCAATTCCTGGATCGTCGGCATGTCGGACATTAGCCGGTTATACGGCCAGGTGGATAACCTCTGGATTGCCACGTTAGTCAGGCGCGACCGCCAAGGTGGCAAAGTGGGCCACATTTCGGCTAGCACGCCCTATTTCCCTTGGGATTTGACAGCAAGGTTGTGGTCTACGGGTATTACCGTAACGGCGAACGGGGTTCCAGCATCGTCCCCCACAATGGGAAGCACTCCAGGTTGGTTACCGCCCAGCATCGAGTTCTCGTAATACGGGGTGTACACCATCATGTGAGGATGCCAATGGCCAACTCCAGGCCCGAGATCCTGGTCCGCAGAGAACATGTACGCGAACGCCACAATCTCCATTTTGGGCAGCTCGCCTTTGGCGTATGCCGCTTGAACTGCTTCAGCGATCTGATCCGGCGTCTTGCCTTCCATGCCGAGCCTGGCCCGTAGTTCCTGCAACGGCAAAACGGTTCGGCTCGCGACAGGATTGAAGCAGATTGGCGCGCGGAGTTTTGAGTAATACACAAGGTCCCGGAGCTGTGCGGGAGTAAACGTCGGGGCTCCCCAGCCCCGCATGACAAGGCACACGAAACCGTTGTCGCCCTGGGTGGCGACTTTGTATCCAGAGGCAGTAAGTATCTTGACAGTGGCATGCCCCGAAATGTCCGCGGGCGCTGCACTTCTCGCCAATGCCACCTCGGCTTCGGGCGTCATCAAATACTCGCTGAGCGGAGGGTACCTGGAACTCTGCCCATGCACCGAGGCAGCTTGCATACTTACAAAGAGCAGTACGAGCCCTGGCATAATTTTTTTCATTTCAGTCTCCTTACCGAATTACTTTCGCATCCACTTACGCTGTCGACGGCACAAACATACGCACTCAGGCCGTCGCTGAGGAGGATTCGGAGAGGACGAGCTCAGGTCGTGGCCTAAGCTCGTCAGCTCCGGATTAGCCGAGCTTCAGGAGGCCCGTGCTGCGAGCGCTGTACGGCCAGCCGCGCGCCGCGCGTCAGTCAAGTTGCCGCGATGCATCGTCTGGTGCAGCGCCAGCACAAGGAAGCTCTGCCCGTAGGTAGCGAACTCCTGCTCCCGTCCCTTGGGAGGCGCCTTAGTGGGCTTGTCGAGGTCGGCCTCGCTCAGCGACTCCAGGAGGTTCAGGTTCTGTTCGCGCAGTTGAAGATACTTCTCTCGAACCTCAGCGAAGGGTGGATATGCGCCGGCATCGGCGACGGGTTCCGAGTTCTCGCCAAAGTACTGTTGCCATTCTGCCGCAGGATTTTTCTCTGCGAAGAATGCGGCTGGAATCATGCCCTCAACCAGCGTGAGATGACCGAGGACCCAGAGCGGGTGGCACCCGCCGTTCGGCGTCGGAAACGTCGTTGCAGCGTCGCTCATATCGTCGATTACACCTAGCACCGCTCGATTCGAGAGGTTCAGCGCAAATTTAATAGCGTCTTTCATGTGCATATTCCGTTCTCCTTGAATTGCCCTTCTGCTCTGTATTACGGCCACGGGGCGATCCAGGATACGCGTCGCTGCAACATTCCTCAGGAGGGTTGGGCGACGACTACAGAGGCCGCCGCCGAGAGAACCCACGGACAGTGCGCGTAATCGACGATGTGCGCGATGTGCCGATCTATCACCTGGAGTCGAGCGACGGAATGAGGCCTCCAATCGCCCCCGTATTGGCGCAGCGCGACGACTGCCAGCTCGCCGTCCACCTCCGCCACTGCCAGTCGCCACGGCACTGTCTGGCGTTCATAGTTTCCGAAGTATGGCGATTCGTCGATGGTTCCGGCAAAGCGATCTGCGACGCGGAGTCGAGCATCCGCGCTAATGAGCTTGCGGAGTCCCTCCCAATCACGCTTGTTGAACCCGTCGACGTAGAGATGCAAAAGCCGTGACAACTCTGGGCTCACTTCGCGGCGTGATGTCACGGGCTCAGACGAGGCAGCCAATTTCACTCGGCCCCGGTTGAGCGCGGCCTTGACGCCGCCCACAGTGGAGCTGACCAGTTCGGCGATCTCTTCGAGCGTGTAATCAAAAATATCCTTCAGCAGCACGCAGGCGCGTTCCATGGGAGGCAGATTTATCACTAGTTGTTCAACTGCTCGATCCACACCAAGAACAGGGGGCTCAGCAGGCATGACGAAATCCGGACTCATGGCAGTTGTTTCGGCCTCAACCCGGACACCACGCCTACGCAGGAAGTCGATGCATCGATTGTGGGCAATCCGGAACAGCCACGGGGCAAGAGGAAGGTTGTCGTCGTACTGGCCCAGCTTCCGATAAGCCTCGAATAACGAATTTTGAACAACATCCTCGCCGTCCATCACCGATCCGGTCATGCGCGAACAGTAACGGTGCAGGCGCGGGCGTAGTTGAGTGATTGTTTCAAGGAACGCCAGATAGCGTGCCTCGAAGGGGCCAGAGGCTTCCATGTCGCGTGGATTGTCCATATCTATCTTTACGCAGCGAATCGCCTTAAGGATACGGACATAATCTCTAAATCACCACATCTGCCTTCCCCGACCGTTGCATCACGCTTCAGATCATCAAGGAAATCTAAACACGGGTTTCTTGGAAATGGTTTCCTGGTGGATCGTCGGCAAACAGGAGGAGCGCCGGGATAAACCGGCATGTTGTAGGGGATGCAAGAGCCCTACAGGAAAGGAGATCAGCGACTCCATCCTGGCCTCGAGTCTTGCAGGGAACATCGCGAGGTGTTTCTTGAAGCGTAGACCAGAGGTACCAGTGGGCGGGGCTATTGAGCTTCGAAAAGCCGATGGATCAGGATGCCGACTCCGTTCCTAGTGGAGGAAGGCAACACGGCGGCCACGTTATTCGCGAGTGGATTGTCGGTCCTGCGTAGTCTAAGAACCCGCGCACGCTGAGAAACAACATGCACGAGAACCGGGAGATCTCCAGCACGCCTTGGTCAGACGATCAAGGCCGGTCCGCGAAGGCCATAAACCAAACGGCGGACACGCACGTGCTGGAGAAGTCGGACTGTGCCGTAGTACCTGTGAACCAGCCGAACAAGGAAGGGCAAGCAGGAGCGGTTCACCGCTTTGCTCCACCACCTGAGCGTCGAGCTACTTCGCGACAGCTTCTACGCGCTTCAGCGTAAGGCTTCGCCGGGTATCGATGGCGTGAGGTGGGAAGAGTATGAAACCGGGCTGGGGGATCGACTTGTCGATCTGCACAACCGGGTGCATCGTGGAACGTATCGGGCAAAACCCTCAAGACGAGTCTTCATTCCGAAGGCTGACGGGCGGCAACGTCCGTTGGGCATCGCGGCGCTGGAGGACAAGATCGTTCAGCAGGCCGTGGTGACGATCCTCAACCAGATATATGAGGTCGACTTCAAAGGCTTCTCTTACGGGTTCCGTCCCGGTCGCAGCCCGCATCAGGCGCTGGACGCGCTGACAGTGGGCATCCAACGGAAGCGAGTGAACTGGGTGCTCGATGCCGACATCCGTGGCTTCTTCGATAACCTGAGCCACGAATGGACGATGAAGTTCATCGAGCATCGGGTGGCCGATCGTCGGATACTTCGCCTGATTCGGAAATGGCTGAAGGCGGGAGTATCGGAAGACGGCCAGTGGTCGGAGACGAAACTGGGTACACCACAGGGAGCAGTGGCTTCACCGCTGATCGCCAACGTGTATCTACATTACCTCTTCGATCTATGGGCTGATGTCTGGCGCAAGAAAGTCGCAAAGGGCGATGTGGTTGTCGTTCGCTATGCCGACGATCTTGTGGTGGGTTTTCAGCACCGGACGGATGCCGAGCGTTTCCTGAAAGAGTTCCGGGAACGGTTGGCGAAGTTCGGCTTGGAACTGCATCCGGACAAGACACGTCTGATCGAGTTCGGGTGGTTCGCCGCCCGCAACCGGAGACAGCGCGGAGAGGGAAAACCAGAGACCTTCACGTTCCTTGGTTTTACTCACTTCTGTGGGCAGCGCATCCGTGATGGAGCCTTCATCGTCTGGCGGATCACGGCGAAGAAGCGGATGGTCGCGAAGCTGAAAGCCATCAAGGCTGAGCTTCAACGCCGGAGGCATGATCGCACGGCCACGGTCGGTGCATGGCTTCGGACTGTTGTGCTGGGTTATTACCAATACCATGCTGTGCCGGGGAACTCGACCCAGTTGCGCATCTTTCAACGTCGCGTCTGCTGGCTGTGGCGGAGCGTTTTGGTCCGTCGAAGTCAGCGCGCACAGGTGCGATGGGATCGTCTTACCCCAGTCTTCATCCGATGGATTCCCCAACCCCGTATTCTGCACTCCTATCCTGATGCACGCTTCGCCGCCACCCATCCCTCGTAAGAGCCGTATGCGTAGACGCGCTCGTACGGATCTGTGCGGGTTGTGCCTTGAAAGCTCATGGAATTCAGCCTCCTGAAATGGAGGCCGCGGCAAAGCTTAGCTAGCAGCCGCGTACCAAGTCTTGCGTGGTGTCCGGCAACGGCCATTGCGAAGCGTAGACAGGGAGGTTTGCAGGCCGGAACAGCAGTAAACGGGAAGATAGACTAGCCCCGAAATCGATCGTGATAGAAGTAGCCGACCTTATCCCGCTATGGGGAAGGCAGAAATTCAGGATGCGGCATGGCGAGTGTTCTGAGTTGCTTCCGGGGTTCGTACCGCTAGCATGCAACCAAAGGATTCCATGGGAACAAGGGAGATCCGTCAGGCTCAAGCCTGGCTTGTAGGGTCCGACAAGTTGAAGAAGCGAGGAAGATCCGAAGGCCTGACGGAAGTCAGACTGCCTGATAGTGCTTTGAGGTCGGGAGAGCCGGCTACATGGGGAAGCGGGCAGCAGAAGTTGAATTGTTCGTGGGAAACATGAGCTCCATCCAAAGGGAGGATACGGACTTCTATGCAAAGAGAAGAACTACCAGTCATGACAACAGGACT
>WNFD01040197.1_pt1 | contig 10083 bp, 8 predicted proteins | sample 5400491 | NCBI WGS metagenome assembly WNFD01 (sample SAMN13153343, study PRJNA577476) | soil metagenome | isolation source: 120 cm saprolite under Douglas fir tree site 2 hole 2 replicate 2 | place: USA:California | collected 2015-04-18
GAGCGGCAGGGGATTGTCCACGTGATTGCTCCCGAGCTGGGCCTCAGCCTGCCTGGGTCGACCGTGGTCTGCGGGGACAGCCACACCAGCACCCACGGCGCATTTGGCGCGCTCGCGTTCGGAATCGGAACGACCGAGGTGGCTCACGTGCTGGCCACCCAGTGCCTACTCCAGCGCCGTCCCAAAACGCTCGAGGTTCGCGTCTCCGGGCGACCCGGTCTTGGCGTATCGGCCAAGGACGTAATTCTCGCGGTGATCTCGAAGATCGGAATCGGCGGCGGCACCGGTTGCGTGATCGAGTACACCGGCAGCGCGATCCGAGCGCTCTCGATGGAAGAGCGGATGACCATCTGCAACATGTCAATCGAAGCCGGAGCCCGGGCCGGCCTGATTGGACCGGATGACACCACCTTCCAGTATCTGGCGAGCACGCCGCATCGGCCGAACGGAGCCGCGTGGGAACGTGCGCTGGAGTCTTGGCGCGCCCTTCCTTCGGATCCCGCGGCGGTCTTCGACCGCTCGGTCGAGCTGGACGCCAGCGCCCTCGAGCCGATGATTACCTATGGGACGCATCCGGGGATGAGCATTGCGATCACCGGTGCGGTGCCCGATCCGAGTAGCGTGGTGGACGACAGCACGCGAGCCGCACTGGACAAGGCTCTGCGATACATGGACCTACGGCCGGGAAGGCCGCTGCTTGGCCAGCCGATCGATGTGGTCTTCATTGGCAGTTGCACCAATGGGCGCATCTCGGATTTGCGCGTGGTGGCGGGCGCGCTTCGCGGGCGCAAGCTCGCCAGTCACGTACGCGCGCTCGTGGTTCCCGGCTCTCAGCAAGTAAAGCGTCAGGCGGAGGCGGAAGGCCTGGACCGGGTGTTTCGCGAAGCGGGTGCCGAGTGGCGGGAGCCGGGCTGCTCGATGTGCATTGCGATGAATGGCGACCGGCTCGAAGCAGGCCAGTACGCGGTGAGCACCAGCAATCGCAACTTCGAGGGCCGGCAAGGCCCGGGTGGTAGGACCTTCTTGGCCAGTCCGCTCACCGCCGCGGCGGCCGCAATCGCTGGTCGGATCGCGGACCCGCGGAAGGTGCTGAGGTAGACGATGGAACCTTTCCGAACGCTCGAATCGAAAACGGTCGTTCTTCCGAACGAGAACGTCGATACCGACCAGATCATCCCCGCGCGCTATCTGAAGGGCACCGACAAGGTCGGCCTCGGTCGCGGGCTTTTCGCAAGCTGGCGATACGACGAAGCAGGTAGACCTCGTCCGGAATTTCCGCTCAACGCGCCCGATGCGAACGGAGCGCAAATCCTGATCGCGGGAGAAAACTTCGGCTGCGGCTCCTCCCGCGAGCATGCTGCCTGGGCACTGTTGGACCACGGTTTTCGAGCGGTGGTGAGTTGCTCGATCGCCGATATTTTTCGAAGGAACGCCGTGATCAACGGTTTGCTGCCAGTGGTGGTGGACCGGGCCACCCACCGCCAACTGCTGGCCTCGCCAGGCGCAAAGGTGGTGCTCTCGCTCGAGGCGCAGTCGATTTCGTTGCCGGATGGCACTCGGACTTTGTTCTCGATCGATCCATTCGCCCGGCATTGCCTGATGAATGGGCTTGATGAGCTGGGATTTCTACTCGGGCGCGCGGAAGCGATCGCCAAATACGAGGTGGAACGATGCGCGCGCTGATCGCAGTTTTGCCGGGCGATGGGATTGGCCCAGAGGTTGTGGCACAGGCTGTTTTGGTGCTGGAGGCCGTGGCATCCCGCTTTGACCATCAATTCGAAATGGTGGAAGCGCCGGTCGGCGGCAGCGCGATCGATCGCACCGGGACGCCGCTTCCGGCGACCACTGTCGACTTGTGCCTGAGCTCGGCCGCAGTCCTCTTGGGAGCGGTCGGCGGTCCCCAGTGGGATCCGCAAACTGCAGTAAGGCCAGAACAGGGTTTGCTGGATCTGCGACGATCGCTCGGCCTGTTCGCGAACCTGCGACCGATTTCGGTTCATCCGCGCCTGTTCGCGTCTTCGCCGGTTAGAGCGGAGGTGTTGAAGAACGTCGACCTGGTATTCGTGCGCGAGCTGACCGGCGGCCTTTACTTCGGGGAGAAGCGAGGCGGCGCGGAACGGGCGCTCGACACCTGCGCATACTCGGCGGACGAAGTTGCTCGCGTGGTTCGGGTCGCCTGCCGCCTGGCTCGAGAGCGGCGCAAGAAATTGACCTCGGTGGACAAGGTTAACGTCCTCGCGACGAGCCGGCTGTGGCGAGCGGTGACCACTCGAGTCGTCCGCGAAGAGTTCCCCGATGTCGAGCTGGAGCATCAGCTGGTCGACTCCTGCGCGATGAATCTCGTCGCGCATCCGGGTCGCTTCGATGTGCTGGTGACCGAGAATATGTTCGGAGACATTCTCAGCGACGAGGCGGCAGTCCTTTGCGGTTCGATTGGGCTAGTGCCCTCGGCCTCGCTTGGCGCGGGAACGCGAGGGTTGTACGAGCCGATCCACGGCTCGGCCCCAGATCTGGCTGGCTTCGGCGTCGCCAATCCTTACGGAACCATCCTGAGCGCGGCAATGCTTTTGCGCCATTCACTTGGTCTGGAGCGGGAGGCACGCGCGGTTGAGGCCGCGGTCTACCAGGCGATCCAGCTGGGCGCTTTGACTGGCGATCTCGCGGCAGAGGGTGGGAGGGCCGCCACCACCGATCAAGCGGGGGCCGCGGTGATCGCCGCTTTGATGGAGGCTCGCGAATAGCGAGAACAACCGATGGCTCACGATCCGAGGGGCAAGAGCAAAGCAATCACAGAAGGGCCGGATCGCGCCCCGGCCAGGGCAATGCTCAAGGCAATTGGGTTCAGCACCGAGGACCTGCGGCGTCCGATCGTCGGGGTGGCCAACACCTGGACCGAAACCATGCCTTGTAACTTCCACCTGCGCCGCCTGGCGGAGCGGGTGAAGGAGGGGGTTCGCGCGGCCGGCGCCACCCCGATGGAGTTCAACACCATTTCGGTCAGCGACGGCGTCACCATGGGCACCGAGGGCATGAAGGCGTCGCTGGTGAGCCGAGAAGTGATCGCCGATTCGATCGAGCTGGTGGGCCGAGGTCATCTGTTCGACGCGATGGTGACGCTGGTGGGATGCGACAAGACGATTCCGGCCGCGGCAATGGCCTTGGTGCGCCTCAACGTGCCTTCCCTGGTGCTTTACGGCGGCTCCATCGCCCCCGGCCACTTTGAGGGGGCGCTGGCGATCGAGTTTCTCGGCCTTTCGCCTCCGGGCTACGCGACCATCCCAGCGGTGGATCCGCGCAAGGACCATGCCTCGAAAGCTGCGGGACGGCTCGTCGTCGAGCTTCTCAATCAGAACCTCTGCCCGCGCGATATTTTGTCCCGGGCCTCATTCGAGAACGCGATTGCCGGTGTGGCGGCGACCGGCGGCTCCACCAACGCGGTCCTCCACCTGCTGGCGATTGCGCGGGAGGCCAAGCTTCCGCTCGAGCTCCAGGATTTCGACCGGATCAGTCGGCGTACCCCGCTGCTTGCGGACTTGAAACCCGGCGGCCGGTTCGTCGCGGTAGATCTCGATCGGGCGGGAGGCACGCGCCTGGTGGCTCAGCGGCTGATCGCCGGGAAGTTCTTCGACAGCAAGGCGCGCACCGCAGATGGGACCGCCTGGTCCGAGCACGCTGTCCTCGCGGAAGAGGCACCCGCGCAAGAGGTGGTACGCCCACTCTCTTCGCCGCTGCGATCCACCGGTGGCCTGGCGATTCTTTGGGGCAATCTCGCGCCGGAGGGATGCGTGGTGAAGACCGCCGGCCACGAACGTCCACTCCATCGGGGTCCGGCCCGCGTCTTCGATCGCGAGGAGGATGCGTTCGCGGCGGTTATCACAGGGAAGATCCAGGCGGGCGACGTGATGGTGATTCGCTACGAGGGCCCCAGGGGCGGGCCGGGGATGCGCGAGATGCTTGGGGTCACCGCGGCACTGGTCGGAAGAGGCTTGGGCGAATCGGTGGCGTTGATCACCGACGGCCGTTTCAGCGGGGCGACCCGCGGTCTGATGATTGGCCATGTGGCGCCCGAGGCAGCGATCGGCGGTCCCCTGGCGGCTTTGAACGACGGCGACTTGATCACCATCGACATCGAGCAGCGCCGCACGGACGTAAACCTCACTCCGGAGCAGATCGCGCAGCGACTGCGCGGCTTCGCGCCACCACCACCCCGCTATCCGCGCGGAGTTTTCGCAAAGTACTCAGCTCTGGTGTCTTCGGCCGCCCAGGGTGCGGTCACTGGTTTTTCCAACGCAGCACTTCACGCAGAACGGAGCAAAAGCAATGGCAGCAATCTACTATGACAACCAAGCAACCCTGGATCGCGTCCGTGCCCGGAAGGTCGCGATCATTGGCTACGGGAGCCAGGGACACGCGCATGCGCTCAATCTCGAGAATTCCGGCGTCGATGTGCGGGTCGGGCTTCCGGACACCAGCCGGTCGCGAGAGAAGGCCGAACTCGCGGGGCTGAGAGTCCTTTCGGTCGCCCAAGCCGCGCGCGAAGCGGACCTGATCATGATCCTCACCCCGGATCACGTGCAGAAGCAGGTTTACGAAAATGAGATCGCGCAGAGCCTCACTCCGGGGAAGGCTCTCTTCTTCGCGCACGGTTTCAACATCCACTATAGCCAGATTCACCCGCCGGCCGGGGTCGATGTGGTGCTGATCGCTCCCAAAGCGCCCGGGCATCTGGTGCGCCGGCTCTATGAAGAGGGGCAGGGCGCGCCGGCATTGATTGCGGTGCATCAAGATGCGAGCGGAAGTGCGAAGGCCTTGGGTCTTTCGTATGCGCGCGCGCTCGGTGCAACCCGGGCCGGGGTGCTCGAGACCACGTTCAAGGAGGAGACCGAAACCGATCTCTTCGGTGAACAGACGGTGCTCTGCGGTGGAGTGACGGCGCTGGTGATGGCGGGATTCGACACTCTGGTCGAGGCCGGATACCAGGAGGAAAGCGCCTACTTCGAGTGCCTCCATGAGCTCAAGCTGATCGTCGACATGATGTATGAGGGAGGTCTCGGCTGGATGCGGCACTCGGTCAGCGATACGGCCGAGTATGGCGATTACACCCGTGGGCCGCGCGTGATCGGAGCTTCGGTCCGCGCGGAGATGAAGAAAATCCTGCGCGAGATCCAAAGCGGTTCGTTCGCGCAGGAATGGATCAAGGAGAACGAGGAAGGCCGACCTTCGTTCAACAAGCTGCGTAAACAGGGGCACTCGCACCGGATCGAGTCGGTGGGCGAGAACCTGCGGGAGATGATGAGCTGGATCCGCAACGCACGCAAAGACTCCAGCGAGCCCACCAACGTTCTGGGTTTCCCGCGCAGCGGGGCGGTCTAGCAAATTGTCTGGAGGAAACTGATGCAGTCCAAGTACATTTGGCTCAATGGCAAGCTGGTGAATTATGCAGACGCCAACTTGCACTTTCTCACCCCTGGGTTGCATTACGGGGTGGCCGCATTCGAGGGCATCCGTTGTTACCGGACGCCGCGGGGGCCGGCGATCTTTCGGCTCCGCGAGCACATCGAACGGTTGGTCGGCTCGTGCAAGGTGCTCGGGTGGAAGCAGCTGCCCTTCGATGCTGCCCAGTTGATCGAAGCGTGTCGACTGACGGTGCAGGCCAACGGCTTCCAAGAGTGCTACGTGCGGCCATTGGTGTACCAGGCGGAGGGCGGCTGGAACCTCTCGATCGATTTTGGCAAACCGCACGTTGGGATCGCAGTCTGGGAATGGAGCGGCTACCTCGGCGCGGAGGCGCAAGAGAAGGGCGTCCGGGCCAATGTCTCATCGTTCACCCGACATCAGCCGAACGTGATGATGACCAAAGCAAAGATCGCCGGGAATTATCCCAATTCGGTATTGGCGAAGACCGAATCGATGCGACTAGGCTTCGATGAGGCAATCATGCTCGACTGCCAGGGCATGGTCGCCGAGTGCACGGGCGAGAACATTTTCGTGGTCATCAATGGGAGAATGGTCACCCCGCCGGAGGGCAACATCCTCGCGGGGATTACCCGGGATTCGCTCATTCAGCTCGCCGCCGATCACGGCTACGAGGTAGTGACTCAGCCGATATCGCGCGATCAGCTTTATACCGCGGACGAGGTTTTCGTCTCGGGCACGGCGGCGGAAGTCATCGGCCTGCGGGAGATCGACTTCCGCGTAATTGGATCCGGGAAAACCGGCCCGATCACTCGAGCGTTGCAGGAGGCCTACCGCGCGGCGGTCTGTGGCAATCACCCGCGCTCCGCCGGCTGGCTTACCAGAGTCGAAGGCGATGGTCGCGCTGGCCGCGGGCACGAAGACCTCCGGGTCGCGGTTTAGAACGGCGTTAGCCGTAGGACTCGCGCTTGATTCGATCATGAGAAACGCCGAGCTTCTGCAGTAGCTCGATCGCGTGTTCCATGAATCGTTGCGGTGGCTTTTCGCCTTTTGCCGCTGCAGCCTTCTTGTCCCAAACGCCGATTGCCGGACCGCAGACATAAACGATGGCGGAGTCTGGATCGGGGATGAACTCTTGAAGCAGCTCGAACGAGACTCGCCCCGGACGAACTTTTGAACCGAAGACTGAGGGATCCGCCTGGCGCGTAAGCGCGTGAACCACGGTGAGCCGTTTCGGAGACTTTGCCTCGAGCTCCTGTAGCAAGGCTCTGAACGCCACGTCGTCCCAGGTTTTGTTCGAGTAAATGAACGTGTGTCTCAGCTTCTTCCCGGTGTGCAGACTGTCTTTGAGGATCGCGAAGTTCGGAACCGAGCCCGAACCCGCTACCAGATGCACGAGGTGATCCGTTCGTTGCTCAATGTCATCCGGCAAGACGTAAGGGCCGGTAAATCCAGTGATCCGCATCCGGGTGCCTCGCGGCATTCGGCGTACTAACAGCGGCGAAAGCAGCGGCGGATAGCGAGTGACGCCAGAGACGTATTGCTCCTCCTTGATGGTGATCGCGATATGCTTCTCGTGTGGGGCAGAGGTCAGCGAATATGCTCGCGGCGGCTCTCGCTTGCCCTTCTGATCCTCGAGAAAGCTGGTGAAGCGATCGAGGGCCGTGAAATGGTGAGGATCAAGGGTGAGAAAGTGGCCGGCTCGGTACTCGAGCCGATCATTTCCGGTGAAGAGCACGAGCGTGGTGGTATCCGGTGTTTCCGTCACGACGTCAGCCACCATCACTTCCATTTCTTTGATGCGCTTGCGCGGAGACTCGGTCTCGGCATCAAGGTCAGCGCGCGTCGCCTGTTCTGTCTTCACGTGAGCTAGGTACAGTTCCGGACGTCGCTGCGCAAGACGAAGTACCTCCGTCTCGCGTGAGGTAAGCGGGTCAGGAAGCTCCGAACTGGGAATTTGCGGACGCAGCGACTCGAGGCCACGCAGCACACGCTCGGTTAGCGCCGGCTGAAACATGGTGCCGCCACCCGCCACAGTTCGAACGGCGTCGGTGAGCTGCTGGAGCGAGACGTCTTTGAGAAGAAACCCTTTCGCTCCAGCGCGAATCCCCGCCAAGACGACGGAATCATCGTCAAAGGTGGTGAGCAGGATGGCCGGGGTAGGGCGGCCGGCTCGCTTCCGTTCCTCGAGCACTTCCACTCCGCTCTTCTTCGGCATCCGGACGTCCAGGAGCACTACGTCCGCCGATGTTTCTTCGAGAACGCGGAGGGCTTCCTCACCGTCCGAGGCCTCGCCAACGACCTCAATGTCTTCGCTCAACTCGAGCAGGTTTCGCAGCCCAAGCCGTACCAGGGTTTGATCGTCGATGACGATGACTCGAATCATTGGGGAGCCTCGGGTATCCAGGCATTGACCTCGAAGCCCTTTCCCGGTTGTGAATGCAGTGTCAGCCGCCCTCCGACCTGCTCGAGCCGCTCTTTCATGCCCTTCAGTCCGAGGCCCGGGCGGAGCGCGGCGGTACCTTGGCCGTCATCGCGCGCTCGAACCTCGATGCCGCTTCCGTTCCGATCGACTTCGATCTGGAGTGTTGTCGCACTCGAATGGCGCACGGCATTGGTGATGATTTCCTGCACGCAACGAAGCAGCACTTCGGCCGGCCCAGGTTCAGAGATCTGAAACGACTCCGGCACGCGGAGCACGATTTGCGGTTTCTCGATTCCGTCCGCAAGCTCGAGCAAGGAGGATCGCAGCTTCGCCGGCTCACTGCGTAGCGCCGAGACCGTGCTACGGACCTCGGACATCAGAAGCTTTGCCACACCCTGTGCGCGCTGTACCTGCTCGAGGGCCTTTCCCTGTGCAAGGTGGCTGGCGACCTCGAGCTGAAGATTCAAAGCGGTTAGATGGTGTCCAACGGCATCATGAAGATCTCGAGAAATTCGTAACCGTTCCTCCAGCCCGGCCGTCTCCTTCAAAAGGCTCTGGGCGGCGACCAGTTGCGCATTGACGTCGGCGAGCTTTCGGCGAGCTTCAGCTTCGCTGCGCGCAAGATGCGCCGCTCCGAGCGCGAACGCCTGAAAAGCCGCGTAAGCGAATGTGGTCAGGCCGGCTTGCGCGAGCGAAGATCCAGTCCAGAGCATCAATGTTCCAAGAGCGAGCGTTTGTCCGGATACCCAGAGCAGTGGAAGCCGCCCGCCTAAGATCATCGGTAGCTGCCCGGCCACGACGGTGAGCAGTAGGCCCTCAAACCCCGAACTCACGCACCGGACGAGGAGCAGTGCGCTGACTGTCTGCACGACAAGCCCCGCAATGCGATACGGGCGGGAGCGCGGAGTCGCGGCGACTTCGGTGCTCAGCAGGAATGCGAGCAGGAAGGCAACATAAGGAACAATCCAGAGGAAGATCCCTCCAGACGCGTCGCCGCGAAGGTGGGCGAGGGCATAGGGCAGTCCAGCGGTCGCCCAGGCCAAAAGCCCGGCGACTCGAAGCAGCACCTGGGGTCTCGAGTTAATCGGTTGCTGAGAGCTTAACGCCAGTGGCGAGTGCTTCCATATGCCGGAAGTCACATCAAGGGTGAATGACCTCTGCCACATGAATCGGCGTGCTCCTCCTGAGATGGTGTCGCGAGTCTTTCAGACTGGAGGAAGCCAATGACCTGGGTAGAGAGAATAAGAGTGCTTCACATCGCAGCGGGTTTCACCGCGCTCGCGCTGTTCTGGTTGCCAATGGTGGCTCGAAAAGGCGGCCGGGTGCATCGGCGCGCGGGTTGGGTCTACGTGGTAGCGATGGGAGTCGTGGCTGCAACCGCGGTGGTGGTGTGCGGCGCAAGAATCCTCTTCGATGGACCTGAGGTGCGCGCTCGCTCAGTCTTCCTGCTGTTCATCAGCATTCTTGCGGCGACCGCTGCCGCTAGCGGCGTTCGGGCTCTGCGCGAAAAGCAGCGTGCCGCCTCGACCCGGAAAATCATCAACCTGGGCTTGCCAACCTTGCTGTTGGTATCAAGCGTGGCGATTTCGCTCTATGGGCTCCATCTCGGGGCGCTCGTCTTTACCGTGTTCGGGGCGATCGGCTTGGTTTCGAGCGGAAGTCAATTGTTCTACTGGTTGCGCCCCCCGCAATCGCGGATGCATTGGTGGTTCGCGCATGAGCGGAATGGTCGGGTCGTCGATCGCAACGCTGACCGCCTTCGTGGTCGTCAACGCACCCAGGCTTGGCATTGCAAGCTTCTCGATCCTACCGTGGGTCGCGCCCGGCGTGGTCGGGGCTATCGGCCTCAACTTTTGGATTCGCTACTACAAGCGGAAGTTTGCGACGCCAAGGCGCGAGAAAGCTCTGGCGGCATGAGTTTCAACCGGCTTGCGGGCTACGGGGCCCCGATCTAAGTGGCGTTTTGCGAGCCTTTCGGCGACCCTTGGCGCGGAGGTAAAGCGATGAACCTCTCAGAGCCGCTTCCAGGTCTAACGCTGCCGAGGGAATACAATGCAGCCACGGACCTGATCGAGCGAAACATCAGAGATGGCCGACAGGGGAAGGTCGCGATTCGCGGGGCGTGGGGAGAGCAAACGTATGGCCAGCTCGCCCAGCGAATGAATCAAGCAGGAAACGCGCTGCTCCAATTGGGTATCGAGATGGAGCAGCGAGTGATGCTCTGCCTGCTGGACGGACCGGAT
>WNFD01008494.1_pt1 | contig 10081 bp, 7 predicted proteins | sample 5400491 | NCBI WGS metagenome assembly WNFD01 (sample SAMN13153343, study PRJNA577476) | soil metagenome | isolation source: 120 cm saprolite under Douglas fir tree site 2 hole 2 replicate 2 | place: USA:California | collected 2015-04-18
ACACGACGATTGTATCGTGTACAGAGAAGCCGACCACCGTCAACAACGCGGTTATGAACAACGCGTTGATCTGGATATGAAAAGCCCAGCCCAGGATTGAGAAGATACCAACCACCACAAGCACGTCGTGCAACAGAGCGATGATAGCGCAGGTACCGTAACGCCACGGCCTTGGCACCCTGCGGAACGCGAACCAGACGTAGAGCAGGATAAAGATAGAGGCAGCCACAACGGCCAGGAACGCGTTCTGTGTTGTTTGAGCTGCCACCGATCCAGTTACCGACGCGTTGTCGAGCACCTGCACATACGTATTGCCATTGTTTAAAATGGTGGATTGGATCTTAAGCAGGGCTTCAGGGCTAACCACGGACAGTGTCTGCAGGGTAATGGTCTGCGTTGTGGTTCCCTGGCGCACATCCACCCACTTGACCGGGATATTAGCCGGATTAGAGCTCGATGTTGGCGTAGCTGTCGGTGAGGCTACTGGCGTCGATGTAGCTGCCGGCGTGGGCGTGCCCTTTCCCACTGTCGGTGTAGCTGCCGGCGTGGGTGTACTCTTTGCGGTTGTAGGCGTGGCTTTTGCCGTCGCGGTTGCAGTAGCCGTAGCATTGGGGGTCCCCGTACCAGTGACTGTCGGTGTGCCCGTGGGGGTCGATGCTACCACAGGTCCAGTAGATCCTTTCGTAGGGCCACTGGTATTGGGCAGTTTAGCTAACACCCTCTCGATATCACTGACTTTAGGTGTCTGGTTAAACTTTGTAACAGTGACAACCGTGATGGTCTTACCGTTGAGAGTCAGGTCACTGAATATGACAGACAACTGCTGTCCATAGGCTGTTTTCAGGTCCTTTTGAATAGTGTCCTGCACATTAGTGTCCTGCGCATTTTGATTGATCTGCGTATTCAGGCGTACCCAGACCGTCTGGTTCCCAGGCAGGCTGGTATTACTCCCGGTGAGAACCTCCAGAGACTCCAGGTTGATCGGCTTGAGCAGGTTATTCACGGCAGGGGCGCTAATAGTCCTATCGGGACGAAGCTCGACGGTTGTACCGCCTCTGAAGTCGATGCCGACGTTGAGACCCTTGAACAGCAGTGAAATTACGCCGGGAATGATGACCACCAGCGATATCAGTATAAACAGGTAGCGTTTTCCTACAAGATTGAACACAACGTTCTCCTCTCGGGTGCGATAAATCAGGCCTCTACGAGAGAGGGCTATTGCGACGTGCCAGGGATGCTGTGGCAATAGAGCCAGCAGGAAGCCCGAACAGCGCGGGATGGCTGACGGCGCCAGTAGGTACCAGCACGTTCAGGAAGGTGCGCGTAACGGTAATGGCGGTGAACATACTGATCAACACACCCAGGAAAAGCGTGGTGGCGAATCCAACGATGATGCTCGCACCGAAATTGCTGCCAAAGTAGTACAGTACAGCGCAGGTGATCAATGTAGAAATGTTAGAGTCCCGGATAGAAGGCCATGCGCGCTTCCATCCGATATCTATGGCGGAAGCAAGCAGTCTCCCTGCGCGTAACTCTTCTTTGACGCGCTCAAAGATGAGCACGTTGGCATCTACCGCCATACCGACAGAGAGGATGAAGCCCGCGATACCGGCCAGCGAGAGAGTAACGCCAGCCACTTTGAAGATAGCAAAGGTGAGCCCGGCATACAGTACCAGCGCCAGGTCAGCTAGCAGACCCGGCAGGCGGTAGTAGAGCAACATGAACAGAACAACGAGGCTCAGGCCAATAGCGGCCGCGACGTAACTTTTGGTAATGGAGTCCTGGCCCAGCGTGGGGCCAATGATCTCTTGCGTAGCAATCTGGAGGACGAGCGGCAGGGAACCGTATTGCAGGATGGTGACGATCTGCTTTGCCGAATCAGCGGTGAACTTGCCTGTGATCTCGCCCTGGCCGGTGATAGCGCTCTGGATGACGGCCGACTCGATAACTTTGCGATCCAGGGTGACGGTAAGATAGTTGCCGATATTCGATTGTGTAAATGAGCCGAAGCTCTGGACGGCAGACCCCTTCATGGCGAAGAGAATATTCGGGCGACCTGCCTGGTCGGTGCCGACGCTGATTTGTGAAGAATCGAGGTTCGCACCCGTGAAAGGCGCTTTGCCACCCTTGTTGTACTGGGTGTACTGTGAAGGATCGAACGTTGAGCCGATCGTAACGGGCGCTGGGCCGGTATTCCAGAATTCCAGGTTGCCGGTCTGGAGCAGTGAGTGTATCTGTTGGAAGGTGTTACCACTGGTCAGACCTGGCAGTTCAACGACGATGCCATACTGGCCGCTGCTGTTTTGCACGTAGATGTTTGGCTCGTTGACCCCCAGGCCTCCGTTGACACGAGTCTCAATCAGGTTACGAGCAGGGTCAATCTCGCTTTGGATGGTGCTCTGGCTATAGTGTTGAGCAGGGTCTGGCACCAGGACTACGCGCACACCACCCTGCAGGTCGAGTCCTTGCTTGACGACAGGGTGTGGAAAGGTGAAGCTGCCAATGCTCCAATGCGGATCGGTAGGCCAATCAATATACGCACAGCAGGCAGCTAAAAGAACAATGAAGAGGAGGAGTGTGAGTGTTCCTCGACGCATAAGTATTGTTTCCCCTCACTTTAAATGGTTTATTGAACAGACGAAATACGCTGCAATCAGTACGAATGTATAAGATATCCCGCATGGGCATCCTTGTGTTTCATGCCAGTATAGCATAGTTGCTTTCTAGTGTCACGTTTCCCTTTGCAGGACGTATCCTTATATGTAGGGATTGCCTTACAGCCTTTACCAAATAGTTTGGCTTGATGAGAAAGCAGAGTCCCGAGCAAGTTAAGAGGAGAGCATGAAGTACGAGGAGTTCATTGAAGGGAAGTAGGGGCATGCCAAAGAGACATCAACAGCGACCGGCCAAAGAGGTACATGGTCGCAATAATCCAGAGAAGAGTACGGTTATTACGACCGGGCTATATAAGAAGAAAGAGACCTATGAAGAGCAAGCACGAGAGCACAAAAACCCCGCCAAATTGCCGCAGAAAGCCAAAGTTCCGCCAAAAAGAGTGATTCCCCCGGAGGTGACGACAAAGAAAGAAGACTCGGAGGCCATGATGGAAGAGGGGGAGCGCCGGAGCGGCAGCGACTCGAACGCGCACAAGCCCCGCAAGGGCTCCAGGCTGCATGAGAAAGCAGAGAGACAGCCAGAACCCCGGCCCCCCCGGGTAGACGACTTCGTAGAGGACTTGAGGCCGGATAACTTTGCGGGAGCGAACTATGGCCTGCGCTCTGAGCCGCAAGATATAGGGCTTCGTGCCATTGATATCAAGGAGCTGTACGACAAGCTGGCCGGTCTGACCCGTGACGAACTGCGCAAAATCGTGATCGTGCCTCTAGGAGAGCGCCTGGAGCAAGGGGCAAAGTACCTCGATCTGCAGCACCTGGAGCAGGGCGAGTTCGTCGCTACGGCCGATATGGTTTCTGACGAGGATCACTACTATGTCCCTAAGAACCACACCGATTATGTGCTGTGGAATCGCCTCAAACAGTTAAGCAACCAGGCACGTCTCAATGAGTCGGAAACACCGGGTGGGTAATATATCCTATTTATACCAGCACGACAGTCGTCACCGAGTAGATGGGCGGCAGGAAGTCAGCGATCAACTGCCAGCTATCGCCCCGGTCTTGGCTGGCAAAGAGCTGGCCTGTGTTGGTACCAACATAGACGCCACAGGGATCGTTGGTATCCGTACACATAGCATGCCGCAGCACCCCCAGTCGCACTCCTGAGCCACCCGGCAGCCCTTTCGTCAGTGGCTGCCATTGTTCCCCGCCATTCTCGGTCCGGTAGACAGTGAACTGCTTCCCAACATTATTGCGACCGTCCGGGTCCTCTACCACCACGAAGACGGTATCCGGTTGATGCACATCCAGGGCAATGGGAAAGCCAAACTCGGAAGGCAGGTCCTGCTGGATGTCTATCCAATCTTCACCTGCATTGGTAGTCTTATAGATGCCACAATGATTCTGCTGGTATAAGACGTCTGGCCTGGTTGGATGCTGGACCAGGCGATGAATGCACTGTCCGAACTCCGGATATGTGACAGGGAGGAAACCGGCGCGGGTGTTCTTGTTGGCAAAGACCCAGCTTCGTCCCGCATCGTCCGTACGCATGCAGCCGACGGCAGAGATGCCGATCCACATTCTGGAAGCGTTCGACGGGTCGGGGATGATGGTATGCAGGCACAATCCACCTGCCCCCGGCTCCCAACGCTCGCGGGTCGGGTGGTTAGCCAGCCCGGCATTGAAATTCCAGGTCACGCCACCATCAGTGCTGACCCACAGGCTGGCTGGATCAACGCCTGCATAGACCGTTCCGGGTTCACCGGGTCGTCCAGGTTCGATCACCCAGATGTTGTTGAGTTTCAGCCCGCTGCTTTCCGGGAACTGTATGCCCTGCTCTGGCTCGTGCCAGTTCTGGCCAAAGTCGTCGCTGTAACGTAAGAATACACCGAAGAAATCGCCGTTATCGGCAGCAAATAGGCGATGGCCATCGCGTTGATCGAGCATGGCATAGTAGACGCGGTGACCAGGAAGCCCGGCGGCCTCGACATTCCATACCTCTCGATCGCGCGAGTTTAAAAGAAACAGTCCGCGTTTAGTGCCAACTAAGACAAGAACGGTGCCTGGTTGGTATGTGTGGTGATTGGACATAGAAACTCCTTCCTGATAAATGACCCTGCTGGGCGTGTTTTGTTGCCTACATTTTTTGAGCGAAGCCCTGCTTTATCAAAAGATCAGCCTCCGGCAACGGACTGTAAAATGTGAATTGTTGCCCCGTTGCGTACCGGCGTATCAAGACCATCTAGATAGCGAATATTTTCGCCGTCGAGAAATATGTTGACATAGGAACGTAATTCGCCTGTCTCGTAGCACAGATTGAAACGCAGGCCGGGAAAGTCATGGTCGAGGGCAGCTATGATTTCGCGGATCGTACTACCGTTGACCACAACGGTTCTGCGGTTGCCAGCTCTCGCACGCAGAGCATTGGGCAAAGATACTGTGGCGTTAGGGATAGTGATCGGCAAGTCCATGATGACCTCTTTGCACCTTTCTCTCCAGGCAGTGATTGTGATCGCCCCTATTATGCTCCATACGAAGATGAACGCCAGGAACATTCCTTATTACAGTATAAACGATCACAAACGATAATACTTCTTCTATCTTGCTCAATGTGTACATTTGTCCTAGAGCATCTGCATCTCTCGTTGTCACAGAACCAGCGCTCTGCAGTCAGCTTTCTCGTAGGCGTAATGCCATCAGCCCGCCAAGGAAGACCGCTGAAAAGCAGAAGAGCGCGGCCCAGGTTGGCCCGGCGGTGTTGAGTAAAAAGCCGAAGAACCAGCTACAGAAAACAGTGCTGCTGCCAACAGTGAAGAGCAGGATACCCGCTACCGAGCCAGGTGATCTTCCCACTCGCTCACTGCCAATGGTCAGACATGTGGCAAAGAGCGGTGAGAGACCGATACTGGTGAGGGCAATAGCCAGCGTTGCAATGAAGGCATTTGGACTGAGCATCATCGCTATCAACCCTAGCAAGGTGACCAGGATGCCGAGCATAATCATCCTCCAGGAGCCAATGCGCAGGATGAGCGCGGCAGCTCCCAGGCGGCTGGCGGCTGACAAAGCCCACGTGATACTGTTGAGCACGGCGGCGACGGCGGGAGTCTGCCCGAAGACAACATGTAGATATGTCGGCGCCCATGCGCGCACACTCGCGCTAATCCCCGCCGTAAGTATCATTACACCAATTACTGGAGCCAGGGTTGTGACGAGCGATGAGAAGCGCCGCATCGTTTCACCGTAGCGGTGCACAGGGGCAGGTTGAGATAGAGTTTCCTGCGGCTGTTGTTCACGGCTCTCGATCCTGTATGTTCCTGGTACTCCTGGTAGTGAACAGAGTGCCCCAACAATGAAGCAAAGAGTGAAGAGAAATGCAGGGCGTGGATCGTTGTGAAATAGTGTCAACAAGCCGGCATCGATGAGCGCCACCACTACACCGCCCAAAGGATAGAGTAGATTGAACAGGTTCAGCGCCATGCCGCGCCTGGACGCGTATACAGCGCTGATAAGCCCGTTGGTAGAAGCATCAATAATGCCACCGCCTACTCCTGCCAGCCCCGCAAAGATGAGCAAAAAAACTACAGGTACGAAATGCGGCAGCAACAGGCCCAGGAAGATGCAGGATATACCGCCAGAGACGATAAGTGCCGCGCTGAAGAAGACGCGCCTGGGTCCATAGCGATCTAGCATGACACCGCCTATCAACGCCCCCGGCAGATATCCCGTTGACCAGAGTACATAAAATAGCCCTACTGTAACGAGTGGGATGTGTAGTTGATTTGAGAGCGGAGTGAGGACTGGTCCCCACCCACTATCGCCGAGGACGAACACCCAGAATATAAAACAGGCGGCGATAGTAATGCCTAAGATGCGGGCTGGATAGCTGCTAAGGTCTTCTTTACGAGCTTTTTGTGTTTCTGGGGTAGATGATATGGTCATGTGTTTCTCTTCGATATACGCTATTGCTAACAAATGCGATAAATTGGTTCCTATAAGGGTAATATGAGTAAGGGTATTTCCATCTCTTCTGGTGTGAGCCCTCCGTGATGCCCCAGAAAGTGCATATCAAATTTTCCCTCTTCGTACCACCAGACGGACTCGTTCGGGTATGGCAAAACGACTACATTGCCCACTCTGCCCAAAAACTCAGGTGAAGGTGTCTGCAAACCGAAAAAGTGCTGTGCCAGCAAATCCTGTGTCTGGTAGACCTCGGCTCTGCCTGCAAGCTGTTTTTGCAGTGATGCCAGCGCCTCTCCCAGGCACTCCTCTTTGACGTACAGGAACATATCCCTGGCAGAGCCTGCCGGGACGAGTAGTTTGCCTTTCTGATTGGTGCGCAAGAGACGTTCGATGCCTGGAGCGTGCAGGTTCAGATAAAACGTTGTTCTGGGATCGACCTCGATCTGGCCGTGATCAGCGGTCATGATGAACAATGTATGGCCGATTTTACCATGAAGCGGTTTATAAAAGAGCTGCTCCATCCTGGTCAAAAATAAGTCAACTGCTTCCTCGAATTGTTGTGCGTTTGGCCCATAAACATGGCCATAGGCATCGATCCTATCGAAGTACAAGAAATAGTAGGCGGGAGCTGCCTTTTCCGCTAGAAGCATTTCCGATAAAAGAGCAAGCGCCTCCGAGAGAGTTTTAAAAGGGATCACAGTCGCTCCCCGGTAGATGATATCTGAATAGGTAGAAGGCGTGTAGGCAGCGCTTTGGAAAATGTAGGCTGTTATACCCTGCGCTTTCAGCGCTGGATAAAGAGTATGCCCTGGATAAAAGGCGGCTGCGGGAACCGGGCAGCGTTGTAAGGTATCCCTTTCTTTGTCACCGGCGTATGAAAAGAGCAGGGGAGAGATCATTTCGTCGATGAGGGGTTCATAATAGTTCCACTCGTAGATGCCACTTTGAGCAACATCCAGGCTGGTATGCATACAGGTGACATGCGCGGCTGTAGTCGATGGGAACTGTGAGGTGAGCTTTGAAACGACGCCGTTCTCGAGGATGATTTTCAAAAACTGATATTTCTCGGTGTAGCGCTCGAAAAATCGCCAGCCGAATGCATCAACGAAAAACAGGATAACTTTGTCGTAGTGTGTAGGTAGATTTCCCAATACATCTGGCGGCAAGGCACTTTGTCCCTTGCCTGTGAGGAGAAACTCGATAGTGCGGGGAATATTAGAGAAGCAGTAGGAATCATAGAGCGGTTTGACAAATCCCTGAGAGAATTGCGAGCTGTTGACCACATTCAGAGAGGGTGTGTTGAGCATATCTCTGCCTGCTTCCTGGTAGAGGCCGTGGTATTTGTTTGATATCTTGCCGAAAGTATACCACGAAATTAATACATATCAGGGCAATTGTCTCACTACATATCTCCGTATCCCGGTGGAGGTACGAAACCACCAAATTCGCGCTCGAGCAATGCTGCAAAGGCAATGGATGTGTGATCCTCCAGATAGGGTCCAATGGCTTGTAGTCCGATTGGCAAACCATGTCGCGTACGTCCCCAAGGAAAGACCGTCGCGGGCTGCCCGCTGAGTGTGGCAACACCGCAGTAGGCCGAGAGGTAGAAGTATGGAACCACTTCACCGTTGATGCGGAGTGTGCGAGTAGAGAACGAGACTTCGCTGCCGATATGTTCAAAAGCGGGTGCGATGGTTACCGGTGTTAACAATATATCCCAGTCCCGGAAGAAGCGACGAAAGAGAACCCGGTAGCGCTCGCGCCGGCCGTGCAGGCGGAGGAACTGCGGCGCAGTAGCAGTTACACCGGAGGCCTGCGCCTGGGCAAAAGGATTGGGCGATTGTAGCATCCCCTGGGCGACCGTTGTACGTTGGTCATCATCCATTTCAGAGAACAGGAACACACTCAAAAGAGAGAGATAGGTCTCCTGGTGCTTCTGTAGATCGAAGCCTTCGGGTTGTGCCTGTGCCACCTTTGCGCCAAGCCGGCTTAGTCGTGTGGCCAGGTTGTCCAATGCTGCTGTGATCTCGTCATCCACGGGCAGCCATGGGGCCTGCGGCAAAATGGCTACACGAAAATCGGCGAGCGAGGTGTGACGCGCTGGTGGCAATTCAAGTCGCCAGGCAATGTCTTCGCCGGCGACAGGGCCAGCGATCACGTCAAGAGCCAGTTCCAGGTCGGAGGCGCTGCGAGCCAGGGGGCCCTGGACGGCCATTACAGCCGCCGGATTCGGTAGGGGTGAGCAAGGCACGTGCCCATAACGAGGTACAGCGGTGTCGCTAGGCCGGTGGCCGTAAACGCCACAGAAGGCAGCGGGTATGCGGATCGAGCCACCGATATCGCTGCCAAACTCTAATGCCGTGAGGCCAGCCGCCAGCGCGGCAGCCCCTCCGCCGGTGCTGCCGCCGGGTGTGCGGTTAAGATCCCAGGGATTGTTGGTACGCCCAAAAATCTTGTTGTCGGCCTGCCAATCGCCTGCGTAGGGTAGCACGTTTGTCTTCCCCATCAGTACTGCACCAGCATCCAGGACGCGCTGTGCCACAGGCCCATTCTCCGCTGAAATTGTTTCTGCACGATCGACTACACCGGCAGTGGTGCGTAGTCCGGCCACCTCGATACAATCTTTGATGGTCAGCGGCAGCCCGTGGAGCGACCCGAGTGACTCGCCACGCGTATAGGCGGCATCGGCTTCGTCTGCCTGTCGATGCGCCTGTTCTTCATTGGGGATCACAATTGCATTTACCTGCGGGTTGTAGCGCGCGATGCGTTGTGTATGTAGCTCTAGCAGTTCAGCAGCAGAGATTCGTCCCGTACGTAGAGCAGTCAACATACTATGTGCAGACGCGAAGGCGTCAATGACTGGCACAGAATTAGTCATACAATGTATCTCCTTTTCCTTACAGGTGGCGGCCTGGATTACTTAAGCTGCTGTCCCGGTAGAGCAGTTTTACGCTCCGGCGACGTCGAAGCATGCACTAAAGTGGCGAGGTCGGCCGAAGTTGCGTGCTTCCCTTCAGCAAAGAAGGCATTGACCTCGGCGCCCAGCAGCAAGATGACAGCAAAATAGTAGAAGAACGCCAGCAGGACGATGGCAAAGCCTACCTGTCCATCATAACCTCTCAAGAAATTGGCAACGTAGATAGGGAAGAGTATGAGGTATATTTGCAGGGTGACTGCTGCCACTACCGTCCCACGCCAGGTGTTGCGAATGCTGATATGCTGGTTGGGCACAACCACGTAGATCGCCCCGAATAAGATCGTTGATGCGGCCAGACTGCCGATGATGCCTGCCACACTAAAGGCAATGCTATCATCGGGAAGCTTGCCAAAAGAGGTATTTTGCAGGAGCGAGAGTACAAATGCAGGCGCAGACGACATGAAAATCATTAGTGGTATGCAGACGATGAAGAGCAATAGCATAGCAATTGCCATCAGATTCTGGCGTAGAAATGAACGCGCATGCACCTGGTAGATGATGTTAAAGCATCCCTCAATCAGCGCGAAAAGGC
>WNFD01008855.1_pt1 | contig 10081 bp, 9 predicted proteins | sample 5400491 | NCBI WGS metagenome assembly WNFD01 (sample SAMN13153343, study PRJNA577476) | soil metagenome | isolation source: 120 cm saprolite under Douglas fir tree site 2 hole 2 replicate 2 | place: USA:California | collected 2015-04-18
GCGCGGTTCTGCCTCGACCGGCTGGAGCCGCGGCCGCGCTCGCGGGCGATCACCATCGATCTGCCGGAAGACAGCCGGGCGCATGATGTCCTGGTCGCCTACGACGCCACGGTTCAGGCGATGATGGACGGCGAGATCACGCCGGACGAGGCGGTGCAGGTGACGCGCGTCCTCGATGGCAGACGCAAGGCGATCGAGGCGGCGTGGCGGGAGAAGGCGTGGGAGGAGCGACGAGTTTCGACAAAGCCCTCTCCCCCCGGGAGAGGGTTGGGTGAGGGTATGGGTTCCCGCTTCGACGGCGCCGATAAAGCTTCGGCGCAACACCCTCACCCTAACCCTCTCCCGCAGGGAGAGGGGATGATGCTGACCGGTGAGGGCGGGGCAAGGGCGGAACCCGGCTCGCTCCTTCCGAAGTGCCGTACGCGCTGGCGATTCACCGCCGATCTCCTGCATTCGACCTGCATCGCCAGGTTCCCGGGGCTCAGTCCCGCGCTTGCCGCCGCGGCGCCAATGGTATAGTGGCGAGCCCATCGTATTCGTGAGCCGATTCCGGTGCTCGACCACGGCTTCGTGCGCGTCATCGACTACATGGGCGACGACGGCGCGGTCGTGCAGGCCGCCCGCGTCTCCTACGGCAGAGGCACGCGCAAGGTGCACGAGGATGCCGGGCTCATCCGCTACCTCATGCGGCACTGGCACTCGACGCCGTTCGAGATGGCCGAGATCAAATACCACGTCAAGCTGCCGATCTTCATCGCGCGGCAATGGATCCGCCACCGCACCGCCAACGTCAACGAGTACAGCGCGCGCTACTCCAAGCTGCAGGACGAGTTCTATCTGCCGGCGCCGGACCAGCTCGGCATCCAGTCGAGCGCCAATCGCCAGGGCCGCGGCGAGGTGCTCGACGCCGAGCAGGCGGCGCGCGTCCTCGAGCTCCTGCGCGAGGATGCGGCGCGCTGCTATCGCGACTATGCCTGGATGCTCAACGAGGACGATGCCGGCGAGAAGCTCGACCCCGACCGCGCCGGTCTCGCCCGCGAGCTCGCCCGGATCAATCTCACCCTCAACACCTATACCGAATGGTATTGGAAGACCGATCTCCACAACCTCATGCACTTCCTGCGCCTGCGTGCCGATGCGCATGCGCAGTACGAGATCCGCGTCTATGCCGAAGCGATGCTCGACACGCTGCGGCGGTGGGTGCCCCATACCTATGCCGCCTTCATGGAGTATCAGATGGGGGCGGCGCATATCTCGGCGACGGGTCTCGCCGTCATCCGCCGTCTCATCGCCGGCGAGGCCGTCGTTCAGGCCGATAGCGGCCTTGCGCCGCGCGAATGGCGCGAGCTGATGGCGACGCTCGGCCGCCAGTAGTCCGGCGATCGCGCGCCGCGAAATAAACCAGCCCCATAAAGCGTTTCGGAAAATGGCCACCATCGCTCATCGGGATATGCGGCCCCAAAGCTGCGTAGAACGGTGGGTCGGAACACCATTCGAGGTTTTTCATGCACGTTCCTCCTGCTCGGGTCGTCAGGCTCGTCGGCGCTCTCCTCCTCTGCGCCGCATTGACGAATTGCGTCGTCGAGCAACGCCGTCCGGTCGCCGAGATCGTCGCGCCGTTACCGCCGCCACCGCCGCGCTACGAGGTCGTGCCGCCGCCGCCGCGTCCGGCCGAGATCGTCCAATGGCGGCCGGGCCATTGGCACTGGGACGGCCGCGAACACGTCTGGGTTCCCGGCGAGTATATCGAACGGCCGCGCGCCGCCGCCGTCTGGGCGCCCGGCCACTGGGATGCGCGCGGCAACAGCTGGGTGTGGGTCGAGGGCCGCTGGCGATAAAGCGCGGGGTGCCGGCGCGCGGCAGCTGCGTTGCCGCCGGCCTAACCTGCCGTCACGTGATTGCGGAACGCGATCGGGTCGGCGATGTTGCGCATCGGCTCGACGCCGCCGCCGGTACCGCGAATGGTCACCGTGCCATAACCGAGAATGCGGCCGATGACCGACTGGTCGACATCGACGCTCTCGACCTTCGAGACGTTCATCTCGATGGTATGGCGGCGAAACAATCCGATCTTGAAGATGACCCGCCGATTGGTGACGGCAAGCTCGGTCGTCCAGCGACCGACGAAGGCAGGCAGCCAGACGATCACCGCGGCCAGCACGATCACCGCGCCGAGGATTTGCGGGATCATCGCGAGATCGGGCGGAGTCCACAGCGAGACGGCGAGCACGGCGATGCCGAGAAGCAGCAAGAGAATGGCCGGCAGGTAGACGCGCCAATGCGTGCGCGTCACGTGGAGGACGGTCTCGCCGGGCTCGAGGACCTTTTGGACGTAGCTCATCGTGTCGCGCCGCCGTTCATCGCTCCGATGATGGTGACGCCTCGGCGGGTTGCGGCCAACAAGAATCGCCGGATGACAAATCTTGACGCAAGGCGCGTCGCGGCTGCGCGGCGATGCCGCGGCGTGCTATGGTCGATCATGCGCGCACCGCCCATCGCCGCTGCCATTCTCGTCGGTTTTCTCGCCGGCTTTCCCGCCGCGGCCGAGCCGGAAACGCTGCGCCCGGAGACACTGCGCTATGTCGCCACGTGGGCGGGCCTGCTGGCCGGCGAGGTTCATCTCGAGCTCAGCGAGGGCAGCAATGCCTTCCGCTCCCAGATCGACATTGCCACCGAGGGGCTGCCGCGCTGGCTGACCCGCTTCCGGGCGCGCGGCATCAGCGAGGGCGCCGTGCCGGCAAGCGGGCTCGCGGTGCCGGCGCATTACGATGCCGCCTACGATCTGCGCTCGCGCAAGGGCAAGCGGATCAGCATGCGCTTCGTCGGCACTGGCAGCGATACGGTCGCCGAGCGCGGGCCGGAGGACAGCTCGGAGAAATATCTGGTGCCGCCGGCGCTGCTCACCGACGTCGTCGATCCGCTCGCCGCGCTGACGCGGATGCGCGAGGCGCTGCGCAGCGGCCTCGCCGGGCGCGGCCGGTTCGCCATCCCGGTCTTCGACGGCAAGCGGCGTTTCGATGTCGAGGAGCGCGCCGTCACCAGAGAGCGCGAGCGGATCGGCGATAAGAGCATGGCGGTGCTTCACCTCTCGCTGCTGCTCCACCCGATCGCCGGCTTCAAGGGCGATGACGGCGAGCCCAATCCCGATCCCAAGCCGCGCGACCTCGATCTTCTCTTCAGCGATGACGGCACTTTCACGCCGCTGCGCATGGAGGTGACGGTGGCCTGGCTCACCATGGTGGTCGAGCTCGCCGAGCGCTGCGGCACGCCGACGCCCTGCAAGGTCGCATTCGAATGAGCGGCCGATCGAACGCTGCGGAACGCCGGTCGAGTTCGCTCGCGACATGAATCTGCAAGCGATCGCCGCGGCGCCTCTCGCCATCCAGCTACACCTTGCCACCGTCGTGCCGGCCTTCGCCATCGGCACCTGGCAGATCTTTTTGTCGATCAAGGGTGCGCGGCTTCATCGTGCGCTCGGCTTCGCCTATCTGACGCTGATGACGATTACGGCGCTGACCACCTTTTTCATCCGCAGCATCAATCCCGGACAGCTCAGCCTCATCCATCTCTTCATTCCCGTGACGCTGCTCGGCGTGGTCGGTGCCTTGTGGAACGTGCGCCGCAAAAATATTGCCGGGCATCGCAATGCGATGATCGGGCTCTATGTCGGCGGCCTTCTCATCGCCGGCTCCTTGACCTTCCTGCCCGGCCGCCTGATGCACCGGATCTTCCTCGAGTAGATAAAAGCCGCGGTTGGCGGCGTCGTCCGGCGCGCCTATATTAGGTCGAATGCCGATTAGAATGGGTCGTGCAATGGTTGCGCTGCGTTTGTCGGTCCTCGTCCTTTCCGTGCTTGCCGCGACCGCTCTGCTGGCTCCCGTCCAGGCCGCCAGCTCGAGCGGCGTAGTCTCGCAGCGGCAATGGGGGACGATGGACAGATGCGCCAAGCTGGCGGTCGCAAGATTTCCCGATCACACGGCCGAGGATCTCGCCAAGCGCGACGAGTTCATCCGGCAGTGTCAACGTCAGGCTCAGGTGCCGGTCCGCGAGGGATTGACGCCGAGATAGCAACCCACCCTGGCCGGCCGTGCCGATTGGCTCTATCGTGTCTAGGATGCCCGTCCTTAGCGTTGAGCGGCCGCCTGCCGATGTCGGTCGGCGGTTCGCCATCTCATCGGAATTTCAGCCGGCCGGCGACCAGCCGCAGGCGATCGCCGCGCTCGTCGACGGCATCGCGCGACAGGAGCGCGATCAGGTGCTGCTCGGCGTCACCGGCTCGGGCAAGACATTCACCATCACCCATCTCATCCAGAGCGTGCAGCGGCCGGCGCTGATCCTGGCGCCGAACAAGACGCTGGCGGCGCAGCTCTACGGCGAGATGAAGAGCTTCTTCCCGGACAACGCGGTCGAGTATTTCGTCTCCTACTACGACTACTACCAGCCCGAGGCGTACGTTCCGCGCTCGGACACCTATATCGAAAAAGAATCGTCGATCAACGAGCAGATCGATCGCATGCGGCACTCGGCGACGCGCGCCATCCTCGAGCGGCGCGACGTCGTCATCGTCGCCTCGGTGTCTTGCATCTACGGCATCGGCTCGGTCGAGACCTATTCGACGATGACGGTGACGCTGAATGCCGGCGGCACGGTCAGTCGCACCAAGCTCTTGAGCCAGTTGATCGAGCTGCAATACAAACGCAACGACACCAATTTCGTCCGCGGCACCTTCCGCGTGCGCGGCGACACGGTCGAGATCTTCCCCGCTCACCACGAGGATCGCGCCTGGCGGCTCTCGCTGTTCGGCGACGAGCTCGAGGCGATCCACGAGGTCGATCCCTTGACCGGCGAGAAGACGGCCGCGCTGCAAGCGATCAAGATCTACCCGAACAGCCACTACGTGACGCCCAAGCCGACGCTGCTGCAGGCGATCGAGCAGATCAAGCTGGATCTCAAGCAGCGCCTCGACGAGCTCTACGCCGCCGGCAAGCTGCTCGAGGCGCAGCGCCTGGAGCAGCGCACGAGCTTCGATATGGAGATGATGGCGGCGACCGGCAGCTGCGCGGGGATCGAGAACTATTCCCGCTACCTGACCGGGCGACGCGCCGGCGAGCCGCCGCCGACCCTGTTCGAATATCTGCCTCCCGATACTCTCATCGTCGTCGATGAGAGCCACGTCACGGTGCCGCAACTCGGCGCCATGTACAAAGGCGACTACGCGCGCAAATCGACCCTCGCCGAGTTCGGCTTTCGCCTGCCCTCCTGCATGGACAACCGGCCGCTCAAATTCGCCGAGTGGGAGGCGATGCGCGGCCAGACGATCTTCGTCTCGGCAACGCCCGGCCCGTGGGAGATGGAGCGTACCGGCGGGGTCTTCGTTGAGCAGGTCGTGCGTCCGACCGGCCTCATCGATCCGGTCTGCATCGTCCGCCCGGTGGAGCACCAGGTCGACGACCTGATGGCCGAATGCCGCGACTGCGCCGCCAAGGGCCAGCGCGTGCTGGTCACCGTGCTGACCAAGAAGATGGCCGAGGCGCTGACGGAATACCTGCACGAATCGGGCTTGCGCGTGCGCTATATGCACTCCGATGTCGACACGCTGGAGCGCATCGAGATCATCCGCGATCTGCGCCTCGGCGTCTTCGACGTGCTGGTCGGCATCAACCTCCTGCGCGAGGGGCTCGACATCCCGGAATGCGCCATGGTCGCCGTACTCGACGCCGACAAGGAAGGTTATCTGCGCTCGCGCACGGCGCTCATCCAGACGATCGGCCGCGCCGCGCGCCACGTCGAGGGCCGCGCGCTGCTCTATGCCGACCGCATGACCGACAGCCTCACCGCGGCGATCGGCGAGACCAACCGGCGGCGCGAGAAGCAGCAGGCCTATAACGCGGCGAACGGCATCACGCCGGAGAGCGTGCGGCGCGGCATCGCCAACATCCTCGACAGCGTCTACGAGCAGGATCATGTGACGATCGGCCTCGGCGAGAGCGATGCCCTCCACTACCAGGGCGCCGATCTCAAGACGGTGATCGCCGATCTCGAGAAGCGCATGCGCACCGCTGCCGCCGATCTCGAATTCGAGGAGGCGGCGCGGCTGCGCGACGAGATCCGCCGTCTCGAGCAGGTCCAGCTCGGCGTGCCCACCGCGCCGTCCGGCGCTCCGGGCCGCTCGACCGCCGGCCGCGCCGGCACCTCGGCGCGCGAGATGACGCGCGCCAAGGTCCGCGCCCGCGGCAAGGCGAAGCGGTCGCAGTGACGGACGACATCGCCGCGATGCCGCGTGTCGCCCTCGTCACCGGGGCAGCGCAGCGCATCGGCCGCGCCGTCGCGCTGGCGCTCGCCGCCGACGGCTGGGCGGTGGCCGTGCATTATCACGCCTCGCGCGGCCCGGCCGAGGGGCTCGTCGCCGAGATCGTCGGCGCCGGCGGCCGCGCGGTGGCGCTCGCCGCCGATCTCGCCGACGAGAATGCGGTCACCGCGCTGGTGCCGCGCGCGGCGGCGGCGCTCGGCCCGCTCGGTTGTCTCGTCAACAATGCCGCGGTCTTCGAGAACGACACGGCGGCGACCGCCGACCGCGCCAGCTGGGATGCCCATCTCGAGGTCAATCTGCGCGCGCCCTTCGTCCTCATGCAGGGCTTTGCCGCGCAGCTGCCCGAAACGGCCGCGGGCGCCATCATCAACATGCTCGATCAGCGGGTGTGGAATCTGACGCCGTATTTCGTTTCCTACACGGTGAGCAAGACAGCGCTCTGGACGCTGACCCAGACGATGGCGCTGGCGCTCGCGCCGCGCATCCGCGTCAACGGCATCGGTCCGGGTCCGACCTTGCCGAGCTCGCGCCAGAGCGCGGCGCAGTTCGAGCGCCAATGCGCCTCGCTGCCGCTGCGCCGCGGCACGACACCCGACGAGATCGCCGCCGCGGTCCGCTTCATCCTTGCCGCGTCGGCGCTGACCGGTCAGATGATCGCGCTCGATGGCGGGCAGCATCTCGGTTGGGCCCAGGAGGCCGAGCGCATGCCGCCCGAGGAATAGCGCTCACGGGAGGGGGAATGTAAGCTCTCCAAGCCTGCCCCTAAGCGGCGGATTTGCCGGAGAAAAACAGGCCTCTGGAAACCGGCTTCCCGGAGCGCCAGTTGTTCACAGGGCCGAAAACACCGGGCAACGTGCTGATTTGCAGCCGCGAATTTAAACTCCTATTACAGTTAATTTACCGGCAGTTTACACTTGACACGGAAAAATATTAATATTTTCAGTGAGTTAATTAAATTGCCGTTTTTTTAGGCAAAGTGAGATAACGTGAGGATTGCAGCGCGTGGAATGCCATATGCCGCACTCTTGTCTACAGAGTTTTCCACAGGTTTCGTGGATATCACGGGACGCGATTTTTCGGCCGTCGCCGAATTCCCGACCGCGATGACTGACGGCGACGACAGCGTGGCGAAGCCGGCAAGGGAGATGGCCGAGGCGGCCGCGCCCGGGGGTCTGCTGTCCGGCGGCGTCGAGACGATCCGGGCCGTCGTCAAGAATCTGCCGCCACGGCCGGGCGTCTATCGCATGCTCGATGCCAGGGGCGACGCGCTCTATGTCGGCAAGGCGCGCAATCTGAAGAGCCGCGTCGTCAACTACACGCACACTTCCGACCTGTCGAACCGGCTGCGCCGCATGGTCGCGGAAACCGCCACGATGGAAGTCGTCGTCACCCACACCGAGGTCGAGGCGCTGCTGCTCGAGAGCAATCTCATCAAGCGGCTGATGCCGCGCTATAACGTGCTATTGCGCGACGACAAGTCGTTTCCGTTCATCGAGATCAATGCCGCGCACGCCTTCCCGCAGCTCTCCAAGCATCGCGGCCCGCAGGACAAGACGAGCGAATATTTCGGCCCCTTCGCTTCGGCGGGTGCGGTCAATCGCACCTTGATCGCCTTGCAGCGCGCCTTTCTGCTGCGCTCGTGCAGCGACAGCATGTTCGCCAGCCGCACGCGGCCCTGCCTGCTCTTTCAGATCAAGCGCTGCAGCGCGCCGTGCGTCGGCCGCATCGACCACGCGGCCTATGCCCGCTTCGTCGCCGAGGCGCGCGACTTCCTGCACGGGCGCGGCAAGGACGTCCAGTCGACGCTCGCGCAGGCCATGCAGGCGGCCTCGGCGACGCTCGATTTCGAGGCCGCCGCCCTCATCCGCGACCGCATCCGCGCCCTCACCCATGTCCAGGGTCAGCAGGACATCAACGTGCAGAGCGTCGCCGACGCCGACGTCATCGCCGCCCACCAGGCCGGCGGCCAGACCTCGATCCAGGTATTCTTCTTCCGCGGTGGGCAGAATTGGGGCAATCGGGCCTATTTCCCCAGCCACGACCGGCAGCTGCCGGTCGAGGAGGTGCTCGCCTCCTTCGTCGGCCAATTCTACGACAACAAGCCGCCGCCGCCCTTGATCCTGCTCAGCCATGCGCTTGCCGAGGCCGAGCTGATCGCCGAGGCGCTGACCATCCGCGCCGAGCGCAAGGTCACGTTGCTGGTGCCCAAGCGCGGCGAGCGCGCGCGTCTTCTCGGCCACGCCCTCAACAACGCGCGCGAGGCGCTCGGCCGTCGCATCGCGGAGAGCGCCTCGCAGCGCAAGCTGCTCGAAGGGGTCGCCGCCACGTTCGGCCTCGAGGCGCCGCCGCGCCGCATCGAGGTCTACGACAACAGCCACATCCAGGGCACCAATGCGGTCGGCGCGATGATCGTCGCCGGGCCCGAAGGCCTGATGAAGAGCGCGTACCGCAAATTCAACATCAGGGGCGGAGAGGCGCTCGAGCCCGAGGCCCTAGCCCTCGACTCGCCGCCTGCGGCGACGGCTCAGGATGAGGAGAGTCCTGGTCCCGGCGGCATCTCCCCTGATCCGGAGCCGGGCGGCATGCCGGGGTCGAAGGATAGGGCCGCCGTTCCGCCTGCCCCCCTCACCCCCGGCGACGATTACGGCATGATGCGCGAGGTGCTGATGCGCCGGCTGGCGCGTGCCCTCAAGGAGGATCCGGAGCGGGCGCGTGGCGCCTGGCCCGATCTCATACTGGTCGATGGCGGCGCCGGTCAGCTCTCGGTCGCCATGGCGGTACTGGAAGAGCTCGGCATCACCGACGTCGCGGTGGCGGCGATCGCCAAGGGGCCGGACCGCAATGCCGGCCGCGAGCGCTTCTTCGTACCGGGCAAGCCGCCCTTCAGCCTCGATCCGCGCGATCCCATACTCTACTTCATGCAACGTCTGCGCGACGAGGCGCATCGTTTTGCCATCGGCACGCATCGCGCCAGGCGCGCCAAGAGCATCGGTCATTCGCTGCTCGATGACATTTCCGGCATCGGCGCCCATCGTAAAAAGGCGCTCTTGCACCATTTCGGCTCGGCGCGCAGCGTGGCCCGCGCCGGATTGGCCGAGCTCGAGCGGGTCGATGGCATCTCGAAACGCGTGGCGAAAAAGATTTATGAGCATTTCCATGTCGACGGCTAAGATGGCGCCAAGCGTCTCGCCTATTATTTGCGAGGCGGGGCCGGATCCATGCTGACCAAGCTGCCGAACCTGCTGACCTTGTCGCGCATCGCGGTCATCCCGTTGATGGTCGGGACGTTCTACCTGCCCGACATCTATTCGCAGTGGCTTGCCTGCGGCTTGTTCGCCGCCGCCGGGCTGACCGACTATCTCGACGGCCATTTCGCCCGTCGCTGGAAGCAGCATTCGGAGATCGGCCGGTTCCTCGATCCGATCGCCGACAAGCTGCTCGTCGGCGCCGCCTTGTTCATGCTCGCCGCCTTCGCCCGCATCTCGCCGACGGCGATCCTGCCCGCCCTCGTCATTCTTAGTCGCGAGATCCTCGTCTCCGGCTTGCGCGAGTATCTCGCGGGGCTGCGCGTGCGGGTGCCGGTGTCGCGCCTGGCGAAATGGAAGACCGGCATTCAGATGACGGCGATTGGCTTCCTGCTCGTCGGCGATGCCGGTCCCGATATCCTGCCGGTGCAGGATATCGGCGAGGCGCTGCTATGGGTCGCGGCGCTGCTTACCCTGGTGACCGGCTACGATTATCTGCGCGCCGGCCTGCCGCATATGACCGAGG
>WNFD01012186.1_pt1 | contig 10081 bp, 10 predicted proteins | sample 5400491 | NCBI WGS metagenome assembly WNFD01 (sample SAMN13153343, study PRJNA577476) | soil metagenome | isolation source: 120 cm saprolite under Douglas fir tree site 2 hole 2 replicate 2 | place: USA:California | collected 2015-04-18
GCCCTACGCAGCCGACTGGAGCCGATGCAGAAAGTGGCCCGCATGCTACGCGCCCATGAGGAGCTACTGCTGAATTGGTTTCGTGCCAAAGGAGAGATATCCAACGGTGCCGTCGAGGGCCTCAACAACAAACTTCGTGGTAACCAGACGTTCCTATGGATTTCGCACCTACGATGCCATGGAAATCGCGCTTTATCACACGTTGGGCCGGCTTCCGGAACCGGAATCGACCCATAGTTTCTGCTAGGCAAGGGTAAATACTAATGGCCGGTTCCAGCATTTTCTGTTTTCTTAGGCTTTATCTCGCTCTTGTACTTGCGAAGCCGGCAGCGCAAGACTTGTTAGCAGAGCGCCTGATTGTTTTCTCCCCCAGGCGGAGCAATTCACGATAATACACTGGGCAGCCGAAAGAACGGTTCTCAAGTAATTTGGACAGTGATGATTTGTGATAAAGAAGGACACTCTGCAAGGAGGGCACGAAATGGTCGAAGCCCGCGAAGAGGCTTACGCTTCGCTCCGGCGGCGATTCAAAGGTGATTTACTGCGTCCCGGCGAAAGCGGCTACGAAGACGCGCGTGTCATTTGGAATGGCATGGTAGCTCGGACGCCGGGCCTTATAGCGCGCTGCGCAGATGTAAGCGATGTGCAAAACGCAATCCGAGCCGCCTCCAAGACCAGCATTCTCACCGCTGTCCGTTGTGGAGGGCATAGCCTTGCAGGTTTCGGCACGTGCGATGGTGGCCTGGTGATTGACTTATCGAGAATGCGCCAGGTCACGGTTGATCCCGAGTCGCGCCGCGCCAGGACCGCCGGAGGTTGTCTGTTGGGATCGATTGATACCGCAACGCAAAAAGCAGGGCTGGTCTTTCCCTCCGGCGTCGTCTCTCACACCGGAGCTTCCGGACTGATCCTGGGCGGAGGAACCGGATGGCTCACCCGGCGATTCGGATTGTCATGCGATAACGTCGAGGGGTTTACTCTCGTGACTGCCGATAGCTCTGTCGTACACGCCAATGCAGAGGAGAACCCGGATTTATTTTGGGCCTTGCGTGGAGGCGGCGGCAATTTCGGCGTGGTGACAGAATTCGAATTGAAACTCCATCCGCTTAACGCTGTCGTGCTCGCTGAAGGACTGTCGCCCGAGGCTGATATTCGCCTGCTTCTTGAATGCTGGAGAGACTTCATGGCCGACGCACCACTCGACCTGAAGTGGAATATTGATCTACGCCTTGCCCCGCATACAAAGAAGATACCTAATGATCTCCGTGGGCGGCCGGTAGCCAGCAATTCCTTGATTTGGACTGGCGACCCCGAATCCGGACGTCCATATTTGGAGCGCGCGCTTTCCATGTGCAGTTCGGATTCGGTGAGCAGCAAGATCGTCTCGTTCCTGGATTTGCAAACCATGGCGGATTCCGCTTTTCCGCATGGTCGGCGATATTACGCCAAGTCGGGCTATTTCACTTATCTAGACGACGGCACGATCGATCGCTTGGTGGAGGCAGTCGCCACTATTCCGTCGTCCGAAACCCAGATTGAACTTGCCTATCTTGGTGGCGCGGCGGCGCGGATCGCAGCAAAAGAGACCGCATTCGGCGATCGCAGCGCTCCTTTCATCATGAATTTGCTGGCGAACTGGTCGGAAGCGTCCGCTGATGCCGGCAATATTTCCTGGATTCGCGGACTCTTCGACAAGCTTCGGCCGGCTATGAAACCTGGTGTGTACATAAATTTTATGAGCGGCGATGAGCAGGATCGCGTGCCCGAGGCTTATAAGGAACGATGGGACCGCATGGTCACGATCAAGATGCACTATGATCCAAATAACTTCTTTCAGCTGAATCAGAATGTTCCACCACGGAAACCGGCGGCAAGGAGCTTATAGCTGACCTGCAGCCAAAGGGGCGCGGCACGCTTGGTGACCGGCACTTCCCCCCATTCATCGGTTGCCCCAGCTTTGTTCCCGAAGCCAGGCTCGTCGCTGGCCAATAATAACCTTGGTATGGCAACCAGTTCTTTTCCCTCATTCTGGGCTCCCAGGAGACGCAGCTATTTTGCAAGAGTGGTCGGCAAACGGGACTCTGAGATTTCCGGGTGAGGAAACAGGCTTCTCAGAAGTCGCTGGCGGGCGCTGAGGAGTTGATGCCGCGCGCACCACGCGAGCGCAAAGCAGGGACGCGCTCTCCTCTGTGGGCATGGTCATCCACAAACGACGAGAAGAGGGGGTACCCAGCGATTGGTAAGGGAAACGGCAACTCGGAACCAAACTCCGACCGGGGAGTTTGGACGTCGCTGGAAAACCGAGATGGCTGAAGACGGTACCCGTTGCGGGTGCGGATCTTGTATCTCTTCTGATGCTCGCCCACCAGTTTTACCGTGATCGCGCGCCAGCCAGAGTTGGGATTGGGCTTGGGGTAGTAGCTTAGCGAGTAAAGATGTGCCAAGTCGTCCCGGATGGAAGCAAAAGCTCGCTTTTCGTCTCTCCAGTTCTTGGCGAAGTAGGCCTTGCCTCCCGTGGCCGCAGTCATGCGCTCAAACACCGCGGTTGACACCGGCTCCAATTTGGCTTCTTGCGTACTGATCATATATATGGAAACTCCGGCGGACTGGGCGAATTCGGCGACATCCTCGGGGGGTACTACGCTCGAGTTGTCGGGGCCGTTGGAAAACACCACCACCACTTTCCTGCCGGTGTACTGCGCCGCATCCTTCAGTGTCAGCAACAGGGTGTTGTAGAGTGCCGCTTCGTCTCCTGCCACTCTCGAGCGCACGGCGCGCAGAACTTGCGACCGGTCGGAGGTAAGAATGGCGGCTCGGGAGAGATCTCGGCTGTAGGAATAGAATGCGATCTTGTCTGCGCTTTCCAGCGAACGAACAAACTCGGCGATCGCATCCTGCGCGAAGACAAAGTCGCGATACATGTAATTGCTGGTATCAAACAGAACGAACACATCGGCGCCGGCTATCAAAGAATCGAGAGTGTGAAGCGGGTCCCCTACAGACGAGCCCTTGGTGAAGTCACCGGACTGGCCCACGGATGGTTCTGGTTCGGGCTCTGCAGCCTCAGTGAGACTATGGGCCGGTTCGTTGCCTTCCGCAAACGTGGCAACCTTCTCCGTAATCCCATCCTCAATGATGGCAAAATCCTTGGGGCGAAGACCCGTAACGTAGTTCCCATGCTTGTCGGTCACCGCGACGTTGAGCTGTACCATATTGACGACCACGTGGAGATCGGGGCGCTCCTGAGCTTCGACTCCAGTTCCATAGCGCACGAATAAACCGAGAAAAAAACAAAGAGATAGAATAGGATTCCTTAACATTGTTCCTGAGTTCCTAGTCTGCGAACCCGTCTACTTGGGATCGCTGCGTTACCGTAGCAAATCGACCACAGGCAGCTCACGGCCTAGATGCGCTGGCACTCATGGGTGAACCTATCTTGCCGTTCCGAAAGTCTTCGCCCGTCTCGTACATCGCGCGAAGAAGCGCTGGCCAGTCTTCGAAGTCGGTTGCGAAGATCTTCTCGACCATGTGTCGGGTCAGATCCGGCACAAGATGGTTTAGCGTCACAGCCGGGTGCCCGGTTTCATCGGCCAAGCGAGCCCAGTACAGATTGGGCGAATCCCAAGACTCCGCCAGAAGACGGCTGGAGTATCCCGAGAATGCGGGCATAGGGCCGATGTTCAGCAGTTCGCGGCGGTAGGTTTGAGCCAGGCCGGGATGCGGTACCCCAAAATCTTGGGACAAGCGGCTCCAGTTGACCTGTTCGGGATGCTGACGAGAAAGATCTTGCAGTTCTTGGGTCGCCCTTCCCCGGGAGCCGACTTCTCTCGGGTATCTGCGCTGAAACTCCGCCGTCAGATAGAACGTGTCGGCGGGCGTCACTCGAGGAAGTATTTCTGATACGTGGCCGGCTCGCAGACCCTGCTCGACTTGCTCTGCCCGCTGCGGCATCATACGATCCGACAGAATGGCCATCACCTTGCTGCACAGTTCCGCATCATTTGCGGAAGCAGTCAGGAGTTCTTCCCCAGTCCGCTGATACAGGGCGACCGCGTGCAGCTCGTTCTGGCTGACATCCCACCAGCGCGGCAAGATCGCACTGGTCAACAGAACCGGCGTCAATTCCTGCCAGATGAGAGCTTGGACACTTTCCGGCTGTATGAAGTCCTGCTCGAGCTCGGCCAGAACATATGGGAGATCGGCAAGAGAGCCAACGAAACGAGCACCTCCGCCAGCAGGAGAACCCCGGCCAAAGAGCTGCGGTGCCTGCCAGACTGTCTTCATGCCCATGACTGTTTCTGCAGCAAAGTCGTGGGAGCGGACAAGGAGCGGATTGTTATGCAGAGCCTGGGCTCCGGGTGGCTCATAATAGGCATAATTCAGACCCACAAGAGCGTCTCTCAAGAAAGAAGCCAGCTGCCCGCGAGCCCCTTCGAGTTGTGCGTGCGAAGCCGTGCCAGACCGGAACACCTTTGCCAGGTCGGTCCGCATCTCCACATCGGTGTGATGGGTGTTATAGATTCTTGGAGCCCATTCCGATCTCTCGCCGCTAGTGAAAATCGGGCGCGGCATCTCGAATTCCCGTAATTCTCCGGCCAGATGGATCACGAATTCGTTCATCGGTCTCCCATCAGACTTTTCGCTCAAGGCGTCGCCCAGAGCAAACAATGTGTCAAGAGAGACCAGTCGCTGGTCGTTCAATACGGAGCGGATTTTGTTGGCTACCTCCTGGTGTATCCTCTTCCCTTCCGCTGTAGTCTGCCGAGGTCCTGCGAGCAACCCGATGATTTCATCCTGAGAGCCCTTGCCTTTGCCGGCGGCAAACCGAAACAATTCTCCGAGAGAAGCTCGCCCCGCGTCATACAACTGGGCTGCTGATCGAATTCTGGCGAATGGCTTGATCACCTGCTGCCAAGAATCATCCAGTTGCGGGTTCGAGATCTGTCCCTGACGGGCCAGGATTTGCCAGATTCCAATGGTTGCCTGAAACGTACCAAGCGCGTTGCCACGCACAGGAGTGGGAACGTTGTTCAGCGCTTCAGCCGTTTCCAGGAACAGGACAATGGATGCGTCACTCAACTCTGGAAACTCGGAAAGAACCGGATACTGATTACCAAACTCCGCGAACTTGCGTGCCAACAAGCGTACCGTCGCAGGGGCAAGGCGATGTTGGGGAGATCGTCTGCTTTCAAGTTCGCTGATCGCCATGTAAATCTGCAGCGGCCCGTCATCGGTCGTCACCCGGGAGAGTGCGAACATTGTTTGCATGAGCTGATCCGGACTGGTCAGGCGGGTGCTGCGCCTGCCCCATTCGCGCACGATATGAGAGTCGTTCTTTTGGCGAAGAATGTCTTTCCACACCTCGAGATTTCCGGGAACAAGCGGTTCGCCCGTGGCCTCCCGGTTAAGCCGAGTAACCAAAAGCAGCAGCGCAGGGGCCGGTCTGAACGAACCGGTTGTGGCACTAGCCGAAGGATCCGGAGCCCGCAATGCATCGTAGAAAAGCCGCAGCCGATTGGGTTCGGTGAAATACGCCTGCTGACTTCTACTCACCCGAGAAAGCACGTCAAAATAAGCCGTCAGCCAACCCTTGTCCCGGGCCAGCAATCTCTGGACGAAAGCCGCTGGTGATGCCGGGCTAGCCCCTACCAAATCCTTCCACGCGGATTCTGCGTCGGGCCCTCCGGGAACGACGACCCGCCCCGAGCGGATACAGATGTGGCTTCCGTAAAAATCAATGACTGCGGCATATGGCAGCAGTTTCTTGATCCCAACCGATCGCTGCAAGAAGTTACTGGTTTCGGGATCGAGCTTGGACAGGCCCCAGTAGAGGTGTGCGAGAACCGGGTCGCTCAAGATCGTGTCGATCAAGTCCCTGCTGGTTTCTTTGTAGTTCTTCTTGCTCGCCATGGTCCAGTCGCTTGCGGCGAACAGGACCGGTACGGGAGAAGGCGGGAACGGGTACTCGAAAGGTTTGCCTCCTTGCAACGTCTGCTCGAGTTCCGGTAGAGGGAACCCGGAATCGATCGTCAGGAAAGCCCTCTCGGGATCCGCCGTTTGCAGGGATGTGCCAGGCTCTCCACAGTTCAACCGGGTCTGATAACCGAGAATGCGCAGAAGTGGTTTTGCGCCATCACAATTCGAAACGCGAATTACCATGCCATCGGTTGCGGCCAGGGCGGTCAGCTCCCTGGCCTGCACGACGTATCGGCTCAGTAGGATGAGAAATTCAGTCTTCCGGCTGGAGCCCTCATAACCTTGCGTGAACACGTTCCGGCTCAGTAAGGGCAGCACTTCTTCGGGCGTAATCTTTTGACTGATCCCCGCCATGCGCAGAAACGAGCGCAGCGGACCTGTGATCATGAACTCCGACGAGGCCGCGACCGGTCCGTCTTCTGGAGACGAGGTTGCAGCCGCCTCGGATGGGTTCGAAACAGCGGCGTCAGCAAAGTCCCCGGCGTTGGCAGACAAGCAACAGCTGCAGAAGACCGAAGCTACTACAAGAATGGAGAAGCAAAGAGGGAATTTCACGGCTGGATTCCTCTTGGAGCCCGCGAGATCTCACGCAACCAGGATTACGTCGCGGAAAGCAGGGATTGTCATTCCTCCGCGAAACCGAATCGTGCCCCGTTCCTGGGCTTGTGATTCCTGGCCCCTAATTCAAAATTCCAATGTTGGCCAAAATAACCTATCCTTCTCGATTATCCAAGCAATTTCGTCAGTTCCTTGGTAGGTTTCTTGTACAACCTTAATTATTCTCGGGGAAGAGGCCGTTTGCCACAGTTTGGCCCTTAGCGTTCTAGCTGGCGCCGGGATTTCGTGCGCCATGCGGGGTCAGTCTCTAGTGGGCTGGTACCCACTTCACCGAGTGGTTTGAGTCCCCCCAAATGGCAACAGAACGGCGGAGTGCCCCTCAGCAAAGACTAAGTACAACTGCGTGGCGAGGGGAGTGCATGCAAACGGTAGGGACCGCCGGGCACCCCACAACTCGACCGCCGGATACAGCAAAGTATACGCCGACCAGCGGGTTACAATCCTCCCAGCCTGTGTAGCCGGTGCCCAGGGACTGCGTGTTCCTCACCTCGCTACCGGCCTGGAGGGTACCGCGAACCCCGCTGAGGATCTCGATGACTTCACAAGCCCGGCTTGCGCTTTTTTCATTGACGGCTGGATCTTCGAGATAAGGGAGACGCCATTGTCAGGCGCCATAAAAGTGGGCACTGTCATGATGACGGCGGGCACCATCATTCCCCAATCCTTGCGAGTAGAAACGGAACTGTATTCACGTGGCTGGGAATTAATCAAGAACGCCGGCGCCGATGCCGTTGATCAGACATCCGACGAGCGGACTGGAGCCTTCTTTTTCTGGCTGCCAGCATTCACGCGACCGCCTTGGATTATTGGGGAGAGAGAACCGTACGGAAAGCAATGGAGCGAGTGCTGGCGAAAGCGGAACCGTCGAAATTGAATTGCTTGGAAATAACGGAAGTCTCCACCAGACAATTCCTGGGCTTTCTCTACGTGCACGTCTCGGCGCACTCACACCATATCCAGAAGAGCCCATTTCTACAAGAGCTTGCCGAACGGGCCGAGCCATAGTGGATGCCGACTGGGCTACTGCCCGTCCCCCCTTGTCGTGGCGAACAATCTTTCCAGGGCGGGTAAGTTCACGCCAGAAGAGTATGCCAAGTCAGAAGGCAGCAAAGTAGACGGCCAAGAAACCCCAAATCGCTCACTGACCTTCGGAGGCTTTCGGAGGCTCGTTCTGTTTGTCCTACCAAGGGAGGTCACCAGTCGCCCGGCGACCCAACATGACCCACCCCTGGCTCAGGTCGGCATCGCCCTCTTCTCCGCCAAAGAATCTCATCGCCGCCTCATCTTCGATATCCTGCGGGCGCTCCACGACTGCAATCATCTTGCGCCTGGTGCAGATAGCGTCGCCTGCGCTAATGTTCTGCGCAATTCCTCAAGGTCGCTCTCCTCTGGATCCCAGTCGCACCAGACTTCCAGCCGCAGCTTGTAGTACGCCATGGAGTTCTCCTTCCGCCCAAGGAATGCCTCGCATGAGCCCCGAAAAACACGAGCGCCGGCGACGAAAATCGCGGTTACGGTGCGACGCCTGGAGAAACTCCGCAGCTGTGTTCACGCGCTCTTCTTCGAAGTGATGGCGGAGAAGGCAGACCAGCCCTGCTCGACATTCTTGCTACGGCAGTGGGGGCAGACGATGTTTTCCTTCTCATGTTCGGCAATGGTCAAACTCTTCGAGAATGTTTTCTTGCAGGCGTGACAGAAGAACTCGTAGTGGGGCATTAGGGACCTCTCAAAGTTTTAGAAGGGTAGTGGAATGTAGCGTCAAAAGCGGCACTTTCTGCGGGGCTGCCGGAGCACGGGCCGCTTCCATCAGCTCGCGGCATCGCTTCCAGACTGCCCTTCCCGGAACCCTGCCTCTGCCGCCGTGGAGTCGTACGCATTGGGGGTGGGATTGCTCTTTCCCCAAGTGAGGCTGCTCAAGAAAACGATGCCCCCTTTTGCTCTTCTTAGTACATGATGAGTTCAATGTCTTGCACGAACTTCCCATAACTTTTTCCCAAAATCGGAATAAAAAGACCGGTTAGCGGTCTTGGTGGGTGCATCAGATGGAGACTCGGTCGGTCACCCCTAGGGGTGGAACGGCTGCATGAGGTCAGAGACCGACACTGGCAGTGTCAATTGCCCGAAAATGGTGCAACCGCCACAGACGCGATTATCAGGCGCTCTTCTTCGACGTAATGGCGTTGAAAGCGGACCAGCATTGCTCGACTTCCTTGCTGCTGCAGTGCGGGCAGAGGATTTCCCCTTCTTCGTAGTCGACAAGAGACAAGATCTTGGAGAAGAGTTTCTTGCAATTGTGGCAGAAGAATTCGTAGCGGGGCATACCCAACCTCCGCGCAGAAGGAGTGAATGGAAGAATTCTAGATCCGGGGACGGACGAGCGCAACATGGTTTAGCTCATGGAACGTCTCGGTTCTGTAGGGGGGTCCTGGACGTACAATCGGTGGCACCGGAAGGAGCCCACCATGACTGGACCACCGTATCGTTCTCTGCGCATTTTCCTACGTGCCTTCTCACTATTGGCCGCACTTGGAGGCCTGTTGATGATCTTTGCCGAGAAGCCCCTCATCGTGCGGATCTTTCTGCGACCACCCGAGGGAGAGGTGTCCACACTGCTCCTGTCGCTTCTCAAAGAGATGGGCGGCATGGTGCTCATGCTCGGCGTGCTCTTGTGGCTCACTTCACGCAATCCAGTACGAAACCTGGCAGTCGTGGACGCACTCATTGTCGGGCTCTGCATTCTGGCAGTGACACCGCTTCTTTCGCTTTGGATGACGGACATTCGCAGTATGTATCCGGCGTACCTCTTGTGGGGGCGATCTGCCGTGCGGCTCGCAATAGCCGCTTTGCTCTATTGGCTGAGGCCGCGGGAGGCGCGCTGGGAACCTGTTGGGAGTTTCTGAAGAGCGAAATCTAAGGCAGGGCAAGACGTGGTCCAACCTGACACCGTTGCGCTTCGGCCGGACCTAAGACAAGAGGAAACGGCGAAAACCCTTGTGCCGTCCTTAGGCGGTGTCCTTTGTCCCGATGCAGGGTTCGGCAATGACATATGCCATAGGTCACCTCCGCTGTCTTTCACCGTATGCCTTCCACAAAGAAGATTCAAGCGGAGCCGAGGTAAACTCGTGGCGTATGGAGCCGACGATTGAGAAGATCTCCGCCGTCACTCTGCGGGTTACGAACATGACGGAGTCCGTGCGATTTTACAGAGATGTTCTGGGCATGGAGCTTCTCTATGGTGGAGAGGACGCGGGTTTTTCTTCACTGCGCGCACAAGATGCACAATCTGCGATCCTCAATCTGGAACAGGGCGACAGGGTGACTCGCTGGGGGCGGCTGATCTTCTACGTCACGGATGTGGACGCCTTATGGACTCATCTGAACGCAAGAGGATTCGATCCGGAAATCCCACAAGACGCCTGCTGGGGAGAACGCTATTTCCATATGCCCGATCCGGACGGCCACGAGCTGTCGTTTGCGCGCCCGCTCT
>WNFD01008495.1_pt1 | contig 10080 bp, 10 predicted proteins | sample 5400491 | NCBI WGS metagenome assembly WNFD01 (sample SAMN13153343, study PRJNA577476) | soil metagenome | isolation source: 120 cm saprolite under Douglas fir tree site 2 hole 2 replicate 2 | place: USA:California | collected 2015-04-18
ACATCGAGATCCCGGCGGACGACACCAAGAGGAGCCAGGAGTTCTGGGGCTCTTTGTTCGGGTGGCAGTTCCAGGCGAACCCCGGCCCGTTCGAGTACCACACGACGCAGATCGGCGGGGAGCAGGGCGCGGCGATCACCAACATGGAGCCGGACAAGCGCGGTATGCGGCCGTACTTCGCGGTCGATGACATCAAGGCAGGTGCGGCGCGGGTGACGGAACTCGGCGGGGAGGCGAACGAGCCGATGCCGGTTCCGGCCATGGGCTGGTTCTCGACCTGCAAGGACCCGCACGGGAACGAGTTCGGGCTCTGGCAGACCGACCCATCGGCCCCAGCCCCAGGACAATAGACCGGTGCAGTAGAAGGGCCGGGCCTGCCTGCTGCGGCAGCGGCCGCACGCTCCGTTAGGAACACTCGGTTTAACGCGCGCCTGGAGCCGCCGTTCGGCATGGGTGCTGACCTGCGTGTTGACTGGCCCGTTGAAGGTCCGGATCTGGGGGTTCGGCGCGGTCAGGACAGCCCGGCCTGCCAGGTGGGCATGTCGGTGACCAGCTGCAGGGCGCGCAGGATGGCGGGGAAGGTGGCGCGGGCATGTGCCCGGGCGGTGTCCTCGTCATCCAGCACTGCTACCCAGCCGCCGATGCCCCACAGCGGCTGCCGGGCGATGGCCCACGGCAGCGCTTGGCGCTCTGGGCCGGTGAGCGGGTGGTCAAGCCCCTTGGCGTAGGCGTGCACCAGCGGCCGGAGCGCTGCGATCCGGTCTTTGCTGTCGGCGAGGCCGAGTTCGGTGTCGGCGTAGTACAGGGTTAGCGCGAGGTCGTCGATCCGGGCTCGTTCAGCCATGAAGCCGAAGTCGGCGACGAACACCGGGGTCTCCCCGCGGAAGAAGACGTTGTCATCCCAGAAGTCACCGTGCACCAGCTGCCGCCGCAGCCCCTCCGCCAGCCCTGCCTCGCCCGCCACGACCAGCTCGGCGAGCCGCTCCGCCTCGCTGGCCATGCGCAGGTCGAGCGGCGCCGGGTGCCAGCTTCTGATCCGCTGCGCCCCGGCCCGCGTGCCGGACAGCACCCGGCCGGGCTCGATGTGGTTGGCGAACTCGATGGCCCGCCCTGCCGGGGAGACTTCCACCTCAGCTAGCAGGCTGTGGATGCAGCCGAGGACAGGCAGCCCGCGGGCGAGCCGGTGGCGGGTGTTCATCGGCCCGTCGTGCGGAATGAACCGCTCCACCTCGACCAGCCGGTCCCCGGACCGCGCCCACCGGGCGCCATCACGGGCTGGTACCAGCGCCGAGCACGGTACCCCAGCGTGGTGCAGCCGCTGCCGGACGGCCTGGATGTCCTCCAAGCGGGCCGGGCTGACCGACGGCCGGTGCACCCGCACCACCAACTGCTCATCCCCGCGGCTGACCAGCAGGTTCAGGTTCAGGCTGCCGCCCAGGTCACGGCCGCGCTGGCGGGGGATCGCCCACCGGGTAACCAGCAACTCCCGCAGCTCCGCCGATACCACTGCCCGCCTGCCGCGTCGGCTGCCACCCGCGTCATCCACACTCGGCACGGTACGCGCTGGCCTGGACTGCGCGGCCCGGACGACGCGCCGTGTGGTGACAGATCGTAGGTCAAGATCGGCGGCACGGGCATCCAAGATCCGCCTGAGGGGTGGGTACTCGGTCGCGAGTGTGGCCTTATGCGCCAGGTCCGGACGGTCATTCGGTGTGCTGATGGCGGGGACCAGTTGTCCGGGGTTCGCCGGGTGAGCAGCGCACCCGCGCAGGTAAGCGCTGAGCTGCTCGGAGGGCTGCGGGTTTGCGGTCGTGCTCCGCGCCGGGGGTTCACGCTCCGCTGCGGGCTGTTGGCGCTGTTGGCTCGGCCCGCGGCACCGTGGCCTGGCCTGTGGCTTTCACGCCGAAGGTGAGCACGCAGGCGGGGGGTGCCGAAGCCGGGCACGGCGGTCTGGAAGCCGCTCACGCAGGCCGTGGCGGTCGGGCTCGGTATGAGTATCAGTTCCTGGGCTTGGTGGGCTGCTTGCGCGTCGGCGTGACCCGCGGCAGCACGCCGGTCCGCACCGGGAGCTGGTGTTTTCGGCGGCTGGGCGGGCGGATCTGGGAGACCGGCTGGACCACTGGTTTCACCCGGCCGTCAGGGCAGGGGCGCTGGAGCAGGTCGTATCCCGTTCCCTGCGCGCCGCTGGGCGGCGCGCTCGGTAGGCGGCCATCTTGGCGCGGGCGCCGCAGCTGGCCATGGAGCACCAGCGCCGCCGGCCGGCCCGGCTGGTGTCGAGGAACAGCAGCGCGCAGTCCTCGGCGCTGCACTCGCGGATCCGGTGGGCTAGCGGACCGCCGAGCAGGTCGACAGCGTCGCGGGCCACGCTGGCCACCAGGGCCGCGGCCGTGGCGGCGTCACTACGCGCCCTCAGCTGGCCGCCTTCGGCCTCCAGCCATCTGCGCGGCGGGGGGCGCCCGGCCCAGTCGTTGATGATTGCCAGGTCGCCCGGGCCGGGCGGCTGGCCGGCCATCCGCCGCTTGATTGTCTGGTACACCGCCTCGCGGAGCGTTCGCGCGTGGGCGAGATCCTGCCGGGACGCCGCGGGCGGCTCGTCCGCCAGCCCGGCCTCCACAAGCCAGCTGGCCAGGTCCTGCGGGGTGCGCAGCCGCTCGGCCCGTCGTCCCCGCTCGCCCGCGGTGGCGGTGAGGTCTAGGCAGGCGCGGCCGCCCAGGAAGCGGAACCCCCGCTCACCGTCGCCTGTTGGGTGAGGCACAGTTGCATGTTACCTGTTAATCAGGTAACACTGTGGCCATGCCCATCCGCCTGGCGCCAACACGGTGGCGACCACGGCAAGGGAGGACTTGCCGATGACCGAGTTCAGCTGGCCGCGAGATCGCCGGATCACCGTGCGCGACCTGCAGGAGGCGACCGACCGGGGGGAACGGTGGGCCATGCTCACCAGCTACGACGCGCTCACCGCCGGCGTCTTCGAGCGTGCGGGCGTGCGGGCGCTGCTGGTCGGCGACACCGCCGCGGTGGTGGTGTATGGCCATGACAGCACCGTCCCGGTCACGATGGACCAGCTCATCCCGCTGGTGCAGGCCGTGGTCCGCGGCACTAGGACGGCACTGATCGTCGCCGACCTTCCCCTCGGGGCCTACCAGGGCTCGGCGGAGCGAGCGCTTGACAGCGCCGCGCGCTATCTGAAGGAGGGCGGCGCCCAGGCGGTCAAGCTGGAGGGCGGCCAGGCCGTGCTGCCCGCGGTGCGGATGATGACGCAGGCCGGGATCCCGGTCATGGGCCATCTTGGCCTGACCCCGCAAAGCGTGCACGTGCTCGGCGGGACCAGGCGGGTCCAGGGCTGCGGCAGCGCCGGGGACCGGCTGCTGGAGGACGCGCTGGCGCTGCAGGACGCGGGCGCGTTCGCAGTGGCCCTGGAGGCCATTCCCGCCGACCTCGGAACCCGGGTGTCTGAGGCGCTGTCCATCCCCACCGTCGGGATCGGGGCCGGCGGGGGATGCGGCGCCCAGATCCTGGTCTGGCAGGACCTCGCGGGACTGACCACCGGGCACATTCCGCGCTTCGTCAAGCGCTACGCCGACCTGGACGACGTGCTGACCAGGGCGGTGGCCAGCTACGTCAACGACGTCGCCGACGGCGCCTACCCAGCTCCCGAGCACTGCTACGCCTGACGCGGCCCGCGCCGGCACCGGATCTGCGAGCGCGCCTCCAGCCAGTGCTGGCTGGGACGCCACGGCTTGCAGCGCCACCGTCACGGGGAACGCCGGGGAGCACGACATCCCAGGAGCTCAGGTTGAGGAGGAGCTTGCCATGTTCATGCAGATGATCGGCGACAGCCCGCAAAACCGGTGGGGCGGGGGCCAGGTGTCGCACCTGCTGCTTGCCCCCGGCCAGTTCGGCTCCCGCAACCTCGCGGTGACCTGGGTGGAGGGGACCCCGGGAAGCCAGCAGCCGGTGCATGCTCACCCGGACTGTGAGCAGGTGTACGTGGTTGTGGCAGGCCGGGGACGCATGATCGTGGGCGGCCAGGAGCAGGACGTGCAGCCCGGGACGCCGGTGTTTGTCCCGCCCGGGACCGAGCATGCGATCCGCAACCCCGGCCCGGGAAGCCTTGTGTATGTCTCGGCAACCTCGCCGCCGTTCCCGATGCCAGAAGGCGAGTTCGCCTACCAGTCGGCCGGGCGCAGCTGAGCGCGGCTCGGGACAGTCCAGGTGAGGCGGTCGGGGTGGCGACGGTTGAGGAGGCCGCATGCCAGGCCGAGGTGGTGGCGACAGGCCGCAGGCCGTCTATCCGCGTTCGGCTGGCGGCTGCCGGTCGCGCACAGCCCCCGCGAGACGACGAAGGGCCGGGGCGGTGAGCGGCCTGTATGAGGTGACCGGCCGGGGCCATGCCGCGGGGCGGCGCACCGGCCCGCGGATCGCCGCGCGGATCTGGGCTGCCCTGAGCCGGGCGCGCGGTAGTCAATGTCGGCGCGGGAACCGGCTCGTATGAGCCGCCTGGCCGCCGTTGCCGAGCGGCTACCGTTCGCCGATCAGTGTTTCGACGCGGCGATGAGCGTGCTGTCCGATCAGCACTGGGCTGACCCGCTCGCCGGCCTGGCCGAGATGGCCCGGGTGGCCCGCCGGGTGGTCGTGTTGCAGTTCGACACCAGCGACCCGGGCCGGTTCTGGCTGACCCGGGACCACCTGCCCGGGTTCGCCCAATTGACGAGGGCGTGCCCACGCTCACCGAACGCGCCGCCGCGATCGGCGCCCGGCTGCAGGTGGTACCGGTTCCCGGGGACTGCGCCGACGGATTCTTCCGCGCCTACTGGCGGCGTCCGCACGCCTACATGCAGCCCGAAGTCCGCCACGCCACTTCTGCCTGGGCCAGAGTGGGCCCTGCAGCCGAGCGGCGCGCCATCGGCGAGCTCCGCGACGACCTGCCCACCGGCCGGCGGGGACGCTGCAACGCTGGCATCACCGGGCTCGATGAGAGGGACCTCGGTGCCCGGCTGCTCATCGCCTGACGATCCGGGCGGCTGCCAGCGCAAGGAGATCCGATGAGGGTTCGGTTTGTGGGCAGCGGGGATGCGTTCGGCAGCGGCGGGCGCTACCAGACCTGCATCCACCTGTCCGGCCGCGGGCAGATGATGCTGGCCGACTGCGGTGCCACCAGCCTGACCGCCCTGAAAGCCCAGCGCCTGGACCCGGGCGCCATCAGCGCGGTCGCGGTCACCCACCTGCACGGCGACCACTTCGGCGGGCTGCCGTTCCTCATCCTGGACGGCCAGTTCACCGGCCGGACCGCACCGCTGCTGGTGGCCGGGCCGCCGGGCACCAGCGACCGGCTGGCACAGGCGATGGAAGCCCTATTCCCCGGCTCCAGCCGGGCTCGGCGGCGGTTCGCCGTGCACGTGACCGAGCTAGCCCCCGACGGGACACCCGCAGAAGTTGGCGCGGCCATAGTGCGCGGCTGGCAGGTCGAGCACCCCAGCGGCGCGCCGCCGCTAGCGCTGCGGGTGGACCTCGGCGGCACCAGCTTCGCCTACTCCGGTGACACCCAATGGACCCCCGCTCTCACTCACGCGGCAGACGGTACCGACCTCTTCGCTGCCGAGGCCTACACCTACGACCGGCCCATCCGCTACCACCTCGACTACCAGACCCTGCACGCCCACCTGGCCGACATACGCGCCGAGCGCATCGTCCTCACCCACATGTCTGCCGCCATGCTGGCCAGGCTAGCCGACACCGAGCTGCCCGCAGCCTACGACGGCATGGTCATAGACCTGTGACACCCGAAACGGGGCCCGGCTCGCAGCGAGCAGACACCTCACTTCCCCTACGGCAGGCCCATCCTGTACAGGGCACACCAGGACGAACAGCGCGACGGCGCACCGAACGGGCTGATCTGCACGTGATCCCCTGCGAAAGCAACACGGTTGCCAGCCGCGCGGAATCGGCGATCCGTCGCTCGAGCCGAACTCCGGACACGTTACGCTCCGTAGTTCTACAGACCGCTGCTTCACGATCCGTATCCGCCGATCTGGCGTGGCCGCCCATGGTGAAGTCCCTGACTTCGGCGCGTCGTCCTGTTCTTGCATCGTCCCGACCCGTACATCGGTGATGGCCGCCGCCGTCCCCGCCCTTGTGATGGGTGTTGGGCGGTGAGTACATTTCCGAGGGTCGGTTGCGGGCGGCAGGCAGCCGGCCGGCTCCGCACGCGTTGATGAACATTCGCGGCTCACAGCACCGTGGATCGAGCGCTACCGAACAGGAGCATGGACATGGACTTCACCCGGCTGGAGGAATCCGGCCAGTACCGGCGTCAGCGTGAGGAGCTGCGGGTCGCCGAGCTGGACCTGATCGATCATGTCGAACGAGTCGCCGCGCTGCGGCGAAAGCTGCCCACTGACACTGTCGTCGACGACTACGAGTCGGCCGACGTTGCGAGCGGTGACCGCGTACGGTTTTCCGAACTGTTCAGCGCTCCGGATCGGGCGCTGGTCCTTTATCACTTCATGTGCGGCAAGGCCCAGACGGAGCCGTGCCCGCTGTGCACGATGTGGATCGACGGGTACAACGCGGCGGCGCCCCACCTCACGCAGAACGTCGACTTTGCCGTGGTCGCCGCCGCGGAGCCCCTGCCCTCAGCGCCCACGCGGCGTCGCGTGGCTGGAGCAACCTGCGCCTGCTCAGCGCCGGCGATACGACGTTCAAGTACGACCTCGGCAGTGAGGAGGCCGACGGCACTCAGACCGAGTGGATCTCGGTGTTCACCCGCGCGGGCGACGGCACCGTGCGTCACGTCTACTCCAAGGGCGCGCAGATTGCCGACGACCGACGCGAGCGCGGCATCGACCTACTCAGCCCGGTGGGGCACCTCCTTGATCTCACGCCACACGGCCGGGGCGACTGGTATCCCTCACTGAACTACTAGCTGTCGATCGCCGCCGCTGGCAGCCGGGCTCACCACCACACGCCATCAGAGCGGGTGCCACTGTGGCTGGCGCATCGCGCCGGGTCGGAGGCACCAGAACAACACGTACGTGAGTCGCCGCGACGTGTCGGGGCCGTACCGAATCGGCAGGGAGGCAGGGCGGGCAGGCAGTTCGTCACGCTACGTCATTGCCTGGTGTGGCGGCGGGTAACCGGATGGCCCGCTGGCGGATGGGCAGTGGCGGCAGCCTGATTACAGCCGCTGGTGTTGAGCCGCCAGAGGTCGGCCCGCCGGTCTGAAGCCGGCCGCCCGAAGCGGGATGTCGAGGCCCTGCAAGCAACCAAGACCCCACAAGCCCGGGCGCTGGCAAAGATCAACATCCTTCCGGACGGTTGCTGTTGAAGGCTGCCTGACGGCTGGGGCGGGACGGCTGCGATGCCTTGCTTTCGCCCGGGCTGCAGGCAGCTTGGACGGGTAGAGTCTGGCTGGTGGATGGCATCCATGACCTGGGCGGCATGCAGGGGCTGGGGCCGGTGGTTCATTCGCCGACGGAGCCTGTCTTTCACGACCGGTGGCAGGCGGTGGCCCGGGCTCTGATGGTGATCGTCGCCGGCGCGGCCGAGGTTAGCGGGGGTGAGTTCCGGCACTCGATCGAGCGGATGGACCCGGGCCACTACTTGACGTCGGGCTATTACGAGCACTGGCTCACGGCGGCGGCCACGCTGGCCGTCGAGCACGGGCTGGTGACCCGCGCAGAGCTTGAGGTACGTGCTGGCGGGCGGTTCCCGCTGAGCGGCCCGGTACTCTCACGGCCGGTCGTTGACGCCGGTCCGGACGTGAACGAGCCGCGTTTCGGGCCCGGGGACGGTGTCCGGGTGCGTGAGTGGCATCCGCCCGGCCACACCCGCTGCCCGGGATATGTGCGGGGCAAGCCCGGAGTAGTAGTGCGGGTGGATGGCACCCATTCGGTGCCTGATGTCGAGGCTCACGGCACCGCCCGCCGCTACGAGCCGACATGTTCGGTTCGGTTCGATGCCGCCGACCTGTGGGGGGATGGCCAGCGCGGCGTGTCGGTGCATGTGGACCTGTGGGACAGCTACCTGGAGCGATCATGAGCGAGGGGGCCATCACCCGGCTCCGGTGTCGCCGGTCGAGCAGCGGGTCGCGGCGCTGGAGGCGCTGCTGACCGAGCGTGGGCTGGTGCCCGAGGGTTCATCGAGGAGATCACCCGCCGCTACGAGTCGGAGATCGGCCCGATGAACGGGGCGAAGGTGGTGGCCCGGGCCTGGGCCGACCCGCAGTACAAGCTGCGGCTGCTGGCCGATGGCACCGCCGCGATCGCCGAGCTTGGCTTCGGCGGCGCGGAGGGTGATCACATGGTGGTCGTGGAGAACACCGCAGCTGTCCACAATGTGATCGTGTGCACGCTCTGCTCGTGCTATCCGTGGCCGACTCTGGGCCTGCCGCCGGCCTGGTACAAGGACCCTCCGTACCGGGCCCGGATGGTCCGGGAGCCAGGGACGTTGCTGGCCGAGATGGGCTGCCCGCTGCCCGAGGATGTCGAGATCCGGGTGTGGGACTCCTCCGCTGAGGTGCGCTATCTTGTCCTGCCCGAGCGCCCGCCGGGGACTGGGAATATGACCGAGGCGGAGCTGGCCGGGCTGGTTACCCGGGACTCGATGATCGGCGTGGCTCGCCTGTGAGCCGGCGACTGAGCCTGCCGGACATGGACCTGCCCCGCCGGAACGGGGAGCTGGCCTTCGACGAACCCTGGCAGAGCACGGTATTCGCGCTTGCGGCCGCGGTGGTCGATTTCGCGTTCGGCGGCGACAGGGAACCGTTCCGGCGGCAGCTCATCAAGGCCATCGCCGCCGAACCCGGCCGCCCCTACTGGGAAAGCTGGACCGCCGCCCTCGAAGAACTCGTGCAGACTCTGCCTGGCAAGCCACCTCATGACGGAACGTGACTAGACGCACGATCACGCGGGCCTGCCGGATCCGCCGATCTGTACGCAAGCGGCTGCTCGGTGCTGAGCCAGCGGTGGCGCCCCGAATGGTCAATATGTCGCTCCGGCGAGGCGATGCGTGGCCGAGCCGGTTGGAGGCCGAATCACCTCGCGGGCTGGTGCCCGTGCTGATTCTCGGGTGCCAAGGGACGGCCCGCTGCTGAACTCCAACGGCGGCGAGGTTTGGCCGTGCCGGGTCGAGTAGATCGCTATCCAGAGGATCTTCGCCCCGCCCGCCCATGTTCTTTCGGCTGTGGCGAAGCCACGACCTCATCGGGGCCGACGGGCACCCAGCGTCGTGGTGCGTAGTGTCCCGCGTGACCGTCGCGGGAACACCGCCGGTGCGGTGGTCCGGCAGGCCTCAGCCGATGTACGTCCGGGGAGCTTCTGGGCTGAGCTGCCCTGCCCGCTGAAAGCCAGCCACGGCCTCGGCCCCGCAGCCGGACCAGGCTCGCCCGGCGACGCCGGGCACGATCAGCGGTGACTGTGCGTTGGAGTCAGGTGCAACGTCGTGCATGGCTCGGCTTACCTGAGTCAGGCGCGCGGCAAGTCAAGATCTTCTTCCCGGAGCTCGTTTAAGCCGTTTCGCGCCGGCCGGTGAATGGCACGGCGCCACCGCGGCCGCACCCGGTATCCACGTTTAGGTCATCAGCAGAGAGTTTCGTTAGAAGGCTCGTTTCCCATGGGGAACATGCTGGCGTTCCTCGGCCGTGACATGGCGGTCGACCTCGGTACCGCGAACACGCTGGTGTATGTGCGCGGCCGGGGGATCGCGCTGAATGAACCGTCGGTGGTGGCGCTCAATACCGATACCGGCAAGATCGTCGCGGTCGGTGTCCAGGCGAAACGGATGATCGGCCGGACGCCGGGGAACATCGTGGCGGTCCGGCCGCTGAAGGACGGTGTCATCGCCGATTTCGATGTGACGGAGCGGATGCTGCGGTACTTCATCCAGAAGGTGCACCGGCGCCGGCACCTGGCCAGGCCGCGGCTGGTGGTGGCGGTGCCCAGCGGGATCACCGGCGTGGAGCAAAGCGCGGTGAAGCAAGCCGGGCACCAGGCGGGTGCCCGCCGCGTGTACTTCATCGAAGAGCCGATGGCGGCCGCGATCGGCGCCGGGCTGCCGGTGTACGAGCCGGCCGGCAACATG
>WNFD01008497.1_pt1 | contig 10079 bp, 10 predicted proteins | sample 5400491 | NCBI WGS metagenome assembly WNFD01 (sample SAMN13153343, study PRJNA577476) | soil metagenome | isolation source: 120 cm saprolite under Douglas fir tree site 2 hole 2 replicate 2 | place: USA:California | collected 2015-04-18
ATGTGGGCCAGGAAGTGAGCGTGATGCATGCGTGCGGACACGACATTCACATCACGACCATGTTGGGCACAGCGAAGATGCTCTCCGAGATGAAAGACCGCTGGCATGGGACGCTGGTCCTAATCGGTCAACCTGCCGAAGAAACCATTGACGGCGCGCGCGCAATGCTGCGTGATGGCCTTTACACAAAATTTCCCAAACCCGATTACACCATAGCCCTTCACGATAGCGCCGATCTCGAAGCAGGAAAGGTTGGCTATACTCCTGGTTATGCGCTGGCCAGCTCCACTTCAGTTGATATAAAGATACGCGGACTCGGTGGCCACGGCTCCAAACCCGATGCCACGAAGGACCCTGTCGTAGTTGCCGCCCAGGTCATAATGGCTTTACAAACAATCGTCAGCCGCGAAAACTCGCCCCTGGATCCTGCGGTTGTCACCGTTGGATCAATTCATGGTGGCACTCGTTACAACATCATTCCCGACGAAGTTAATTTGCAACTTACGGTGCGCGCTTACAAAGAAGAAGTCAGGCAAAAGTTGTTGGCTGCAATTGAACGTATCACGAAAGGAATCGCACTGGCGGCGGGGATCCCAAACGATCGGGCGCCGATCGTCAAAATCAGCGACACCGAAGTTACAGCAGCAACCTACAACGAACCGCAGTTGACTGAACGACTGGCTACAGTGTTCCGTAGCGCGTTGGGTGACGATAACGTCGTACGCGTGCCGTCTGCGATGGCCAGCGAAGATTTTGGCTACCTGAGTTTGGATCAGAAGATTCCGGCGACCATCTTCTGGTTGGGCGCAGTTGACCCGGTGAAGGTAAAGCAAAGTAGAGAAACCGGCACTCCACTGCCCTCGCTTCATTCGTCACTCTTCGCGCCCTTACCGGAGCCCACGCTGCGCACAGGAGTCAAGGCAATGACTTCGGCGGTATTGGAACTGATGAAGAGTCCGTAGTCAGTTGTCAGTAGTTAGTTGTCCGCTATTTGAACTTTGTACTTTGTGCTTGGTACTTTGTTTTTGTGGCCGCGGAGTCTCGGTGAATTGAAAATAACTCCCACCAAGAACAAAGTACCAAGCACAAAGTACAACATACTCAACTGACCAACTAAACTACTGACCACCTTATATTCATGTTGCACATCCTGAACGGTGAATCAACTGAACGCACCCTGAAGCAGTCGTCCGTCCCCGGTGTGTCCTTTTCCTTTCGCGAGGCTTTGGATCATGGGCCAACACCAACCGGGACAGACGAACAAGAATGGCGACACATCAGAACAGCGCATTTAGCCGAAAGCTATGGCGTTGGGATCGAGGCGTGTGAACAAGGATTATTAAGCCAGGAGGAAATACTCCGCTCCTCTTCCCAGCATGAAGAAGTTGTGTTGTGGTTTGAGCACGATCTGTTTTGCCAGATCAATTTGCTCTACCTTCTCGACTGGTTTGCGCCTGAGCGTCTCGGGCAGACAAAACTCAGTCTAATCAATATCGGAGAATTTCCAGGCCGCGAAAACTTCCGCGGACTAGGCGAGCTCACCGCCGAACAATTGGCTTCCTTGTTTCCGCAGCGCCAACAGGTAACACTGGACCAGCTGAATCTTGCGAAGGCTGCGTGGGCTGCGTACCGTTCTCCCGATCCGACAGCGATAGAAACTCTTCTCAAGACCGACACATCGTCGTTGCCCTTTCTCCCGCGAGCGTTGCAGGCCCACCTCAAGCGTTTTCCCGCCACGAAGAATGGCTTGGGCCAGGTTGAAAATCGATCTCTCGAACTTATCAATAACGGGTTTGAAAAGTTCATCGATCTGTTTCCCAGATTCAGCAACGCCGAACCTGTCTACGGTTTCGGCGACGCTCAGCTATGGCTTTCTCTGCGAATGCTGAGCAGGGCGCACCACCCTCTGCTAACCGTTGTCAACGCTAAAGCGGAAGAACAGCTCACACCCAATGGGGGCTACCAAACCGAGTTCAAACTAACCGAGGCCGGTCGAGCGGTGCTTGAGTGCGAAGCCGATTTCGTTACCTTGAACTCCATTGACCTCTGGCTCGGAGGTGTGCACCTTACCGGCGACGGCAATGTTTGGCGTTGGAACGAAGCATCGGGAAAACTCGAGTTCAGCTAAGTCGAGGCTTTGTCAGTGGTCAGTCGTTCGCTATTTATGGATATCGAACAAGTTCGCAAATTCTGCCTCTCGTTGCCACACGTCACTGAAAAAGTGCAATGGGGAAATGATCTGCTCTTCTGCATTGGGGGGAAAATGTTTGTCGTGCTCGCGCTCGAGGCTTCTTCGGATCACTGCATGTCGCTCAAGTGCACACCCGAGAGATTTGCGGAGCTGATCGAACAAAATGGAATCATTCCCGCTCCTTACGTTGCACGATACCACTGGATTGCGCTGGAGCGATTCGAGGCACTTGCCGATCGCGAACTGAAAGATCTGGTCAAAACTGCTTACCAACTGGTGCGGGCAAAGTTGCCGAAGAAGATCCAGGCGCAACTGGATTGACTTCAGCCAGAAAATAAAAACATAGCAGGGCTTTCGGGATCTAGCAGGATCCCGGGAAACGAAGAACCAACTTTAGTTACATCGAGGACAACCTCTCTCCCTCCGGATGCCTCCAAACAGCAACTTTCCCCGCTGGTCTAGCTCATTACCAACTAGTGGAGGTCCCGATGAGAATAAAGCTCACCTTGCTTGTTGCCCTGTTTCTCAACCTCGTTTTCGCCAACACCTCTTTTGCAAATGAGTCTAACGAGGCCTTGGTGCGCAAAGCAGTTTCGAAGAATGCGCCCGAATCGACTCTGGCAATCGCTGAACTTCGGTCCCAGGGCCCCGCGGGACTGGAGGCTCTACGGGAACGCTATGCTGATGAGATTGAACGGCACATCGCGGATCCTTCTGCATCCATCTCTGTAGAATGGCAACGTATCGCCGCAGCTCTCGACGCGGTGAGCCAGCAGAAAGATAGCTATATCTCAGGTCTTTACTGGTACACGGATATTCGCGAAGCGCGAAAAGCCTCGCTAGTCTCTGGCAAACCCATTCTATCGCTGCGACTGCTCGGCAAACTAAACGAAGAATTCAGTTGCGCCAACAGCCGGTTCTTTCGCACCGTGCTTTATTCGAACGCAGATGTTGCAAAGACTCTGCGCGAGCAATTCATTCTCCATTGGCAATCAGTGCGGCCCGCGCCACGTGTCACCATTGACTTTGGCGATGGTCGCAAACTCGAGCGCACCGTAACCGGCAACAGCATCCATTACATTCTGGACTCTCAAGGCCGGCCGATTGACGCATTGCCTGGCCTATATGCACCACAAGCATTCTTGCGCGGCTTGGCTGAGGCGGGTCAGGTCTTCAGGGATCTACAGGGAAAAGACAACACACGGCGACAGAGTCTGCTGGCCAATTATCACCGTGCTCAGATTAGAAAGATCTCTTTTGACTGGTATAGCGATATTGCTGAGATTGGCGGAAAGCCGCCACAAGGGTTCATGGTCGAGCAGGACCAGGACGGCAAGGCGATAGCGATCGCCCCTCTGGCAGTCACCAAGATGATTACCGAAGTGAGCATTCTTCGCTCGATCATGCAAGGCCCTGAGCTGCTGGGAAAGATAACCGATGAACCTGCGTGGACAAAGATAGCTGCACTCCATCTCAAGGATGCCAAACTCGATGAGCGCAGCATCGGCTTGATCAAGCGTCAGACGCAAGACGTACTCAATGATGCTGTTGACAGTCTTAATCCTGCCATCCGTTTAGACAATCTCCTGCAAAATTTTCAACGTTCGATCGCCCTGGATACCGTTCGTAACGAGTATATGCTGCGCACAAAGCTCTACGGCTGGCTGCTCACGGATCCGAGCCGCAACGACGTTGATAAACTGAACGAAAGAGTTTATGCCGCACTGTTTCTTACTCCGCGGTCTGATGCCTGGCTCGGGTTGTTTTCGCCGGAAACATATACAGCCCTGGAGCACGGCGGAGTAGTTAAGAACCAGTAGTAAATAGACTGCTCACTACATCAGAACTTACAACCGTAAGCTTTCATCGATTGACGGGACTGCTCGAGAGTCGACTTGCAGGCTTGCACCAGGGTCGGCTTGGTCTGCGGGTTGGCAGCCAGATCGTGCCAACTCTTTCGCCACTGGGCCAAGGTTGTGTTGAATTGCGCCCTGGCCGCCGCTGGCACTTTGTCGTTGACGCAAGCCTCGTAGGCGGCAATGAACGCGTCACATTCAGCAACGCCCACTTTCTGACCACTGCTCGCAGAAGCTGAGGTTGTCGGCGCGGCCGTCGCAGATGCGTTCTTATTGGTTGCGGGCGCTGTTGAGTTGTTCGTCGTCATCTCAGACTTGGAACAACCCATTATAAGAAGACACAAGACGCCGAGCATAAGGACTAGAGGTTTTGACATTTGTTCCTCCTCGGTTCAGAAGGATTCTTTGACTGAACCAATCGAAAAGATGGCAAAGCGTGGGAATAATACACGAGCGTGGGCCATATTGTTGACAAGAATTGCCGAATCTACGGAAATGTTCAGTCTGGGAGGCTTCTTATTTTGCTTGTAGAAACTGATACCTCGCGTCAGTTGCTTGAATTGCCGCAGCTTCGGTAGGATAACCAAAACTTTCAGCAGTCTGCGAATATCAACCAAAGTCCATCTTGGGAGGCCTAAATTTATGAAAACACCGATCAGTCTGGCCGCCGCTTTCTTCCTATGCTCAATCTCGGCGCACGCCCAGGAGATGAGTGGCCATCACCACTTTACGTCTGCTGATTCTGAAACAATTGAGACTCAGGACTGGGCCAAACAGCGTCTCGCAAAATCGCCACGACACCAGGAATGGGTAAAGGTGAAGAACGGCAATCGCGAGGTTAGTAGTTTCGTCGTCTATCCGGAAGTGAAGAAGAAAGCCACGGCCGTTATTGTGATTCACGAGATTTTCGGCATGACCGACTGGGTACAAAGTCTGACAGATCAGCTGGCTGAAGCAGGCTATGTCGCGATAGCTCCGGATTTACTTTCCGGCAAAGGCCCTAACGGCGGCGGCACGGCCGAATTGGCGGCTACCGGTAGCAACGCGGTGGGCAAGGCCATCGGCGATTTGCCCGCGGATCAAATCACAGCTGACCTTAATGCTGTGGCCGATTACGTATCAAAGCTGCCGGCCTCATACGGCAAGGTCGTAGTTGCCGGGTTCTGTTGGGGCGGATCACAAACCTTTCGCTTCGCTACAAACCGCCCGACTCTGAAAGCGGCGTTTGTTTTCTATGGCGCAGCTCCGGTTAAGGAAGATCAAACCATCGACAAGGCGGCACTCGGGCGTATCCAGGCTCCAGTCTATGGCTTCTACGCGGGAAATGACGCACGCATTGATGCAACTTTGCCTGCCACCACTGAGGCGATGAAGGAGCTCAACAAGAAGTATGAACCCGTTACCTACGAAGGTGCGGGCCACGGCTTCATGAGGGCCGGCGATGCACCCGAACCCAGCGCGCCTCAGGCAAAAGGCGACAAGGAAGCAGATGAGAAAGCTGCGGACGCCTATCAGAAGTCCTTAACAGCCTACAAGGCAAACAAAAAGGCTCGTGAGGAAGCTTGGACAAGATGGAAGACGATCCTTGGAAGCCTGTAAACTGAGGCAATGTGAAAAAAGCAAATCATTGGTCATAGACTAATAGATCATATGACCAATGATTGCCCCCCTCCCCTTACAGAAGTTAAGAGGTTCACCAATGTCTAAAGCGTCCCTTGTCCTACTGTGGCTGTTCTCCATCTTCTTACCTTTGGTCGCTCAAACGCCGCAGCAATTTCCAGCACAGCAAACTCAAACATCAACATCTCCAGCACCCCAGCCAGGTCCGACCCCGGATGATAAAGATGAGACGGTAAGGATCACGACCAACCTTGTTCAAGTCGACGCAGTCGTAACGAAAGACGGAAAGCTGGTCACGGACCTTAAAGCAGACGACTTTGAGCTTTTTGAGGATGGACGCCGCCAGACGATTACTAGTTTCGCTTACATCTCAAATCTTACAAACCACTCCCCCACCACAAATGCGGCAGCGCCCGTGAAGGATGCTAAAGAGAAGAACATTCCGTCACTGCCGGCCGCGCCTATCCGGCCCAACGATCCCCATCGCACCATCGCGCTGGTAATTGATGACCTGGGTCTCTCGGCTGAAAGCATGTCACAAGTGAGAAAACAGTTACGCAAGTTCGTTGATGTGCAATTGCAACCAAGTGATCTGGTCGCGATCATTCGCACGGGCGGCGACGTGGGAGCGCTGCAGCAGTTCACTAATGACAAGCGCCTGCTTTATGGCGCCATTGAGAAAGCGCGTTGGAATATTTGCAGCCGCGTTGGTCCTACGGTTTTTCAACCATTTCGACCAACGCAGAGTGGCCCTTCCGCACAAGCAACACAGGGCGCCTTTGGACAGGATACTACTAACTCTTCATGCGGAGGGTGGTCGCTCACGTCTACCATGCACTCCTTGCGTTTCATTCTGCAATCGATGCGTGAATTACCTGGACGCAAATCGATGATTATCTTTTCGGACAGTATTCCCCGTGAGGAGCAGGAAGTGACATTGCCCGGTAGCGACGACGACTCCGATACACTTGGTGGAAACTCTCGCAACTTCTATTTCGTGCTTCAGAAGCTTGCTGAAATCGCGATCCGCGGCTCGATAGTTATTTATGGAGTCGATACGCAAGGCCTGCAATACACTGGACCAACCGCTGCCGATGCCTTCACCGGCTCGAGTCGAGATGTCATGAACCAGATGAATAGCCTCCAGCGATCGCGTTCACTACTGCTCTGGCAAAGACGTGAGGGGGCTGACTTGTTAGCAAGAGAAACTGGCGGCTTTCTGGTGCGCAATTCGAATGATTTTGGATTGGACCGGATCTCACAGGATCAGCAAGGCTATTACCTTCTCGGGTATCGCCCAAGTGAGGAAACTTTTGATCGACGATTTCACCACATCAAGGCTCGCGTGAAAAGGTCAGCGTTAAGTCTTCGCACTCGATTTGGTTTCTACGGCATTAACGAAGAAGAGGCCAAACGCGACGACTCACTCGCCAAAATCAAGCAAGGCCCGGTTTTGCAGTGGATCGACTTCGAGGTAGTGAAGTAATCATTTATCATCTTTCATTCGCGAACGATAAATGACAAATGATTTTTTGCTGACTTAGCTCTGTAAACACTCAACACTTCCCTTGCGGCCGCAATAACCTTGTCCCGCAGCAAGGGAGGATCGAGTACTTCCAGTTTCGCACCAAATGAGAGCGCATACTCGCAGGCCATTTCGTCCACATCAAAGCCGACCGACACTTTAATCCACCCGCGTGAATCCGTTTCCTCTGCTCTTCCCACGCGCGCGAATCGCCCGGCATAGCTGAGACGCACAAAAGCGTCGGGAGCAACCCTGAACGTAGCGGTGTAGTTAGACAAACGTGATTTGAAAACTGCTGAGGATGTTTCCCAGTAAGCAGCCAGATCGAAATCGACGGGCGACTTGCTCAAGGCATTCACGAGCTCGGCATGCAACATGCGAGAGATGCGATAACTGCGGACATCTTCTGCAACAGCAGCCACCAGATACCAAACGCTTCCCTTAGCCACCAGGCCCAAAGGATCGACAACGCGTTCTACTGCAGCGCAACCGCCTCCACGTTTGTAAGTGAAACGCAGCTTACGCTCCAACCAAACCGCTTCCTGCACCACTGGCAACAATGGCACGGCTTCCTCTTCTCGCGACCAACCCGCTACATCTATGTGAATGCGTTGGCGCGCTCGCTCGGCATTGCGCTGGTGGATCACTGGAAGGGCAGCCAGTAGTTTTAAGAGCGCGCCCTCGTTCGCTTTCTCCATTTTCAAGTCAGCAAGCAAGCGAGAGGGCCTGTTGAGAAATAGCGACTGAATCTCCGCCTCATTGAGTCCGGTCAGGTTTGTGCGGTATTCGCCGAGCAAAGACCAGCCGCCACCTGTGCCTCGTTCGGCAACTACTGGAATTCCCGCTCCACTCAACGCTTCCATGTCACGATGAATTGTTCGTTCTGATACCTCCAAGCGGTCGGCCAGATTTCGCGAAGTCAACTGGCGATGTGCCTGCAAGAGCAAAAGGATTGAAAGCAAACGATCCGCGCGCATTTTTGTCCCTCCTGATCTACACAATTCGCTTGAGTTAAGCACGTCTCATGGGCGGGAGATCTTTCATTCACCCCAACTAGACTGGAAACTCGGAAGGACGACATGGCCGCCGTGGCTACACAAAGTCAGAACCGGGAGCGACCGGGTAGTTTCCGAGATACTCGACTACGCCGGTCTTTACAGAATCTGGCCTTCTTGGAACGATCGTGCATGCGTTTCGACCCGGTCGCTACCGCTCCCGGTTCTGACTTTGTGCAGCCGAGCAGTACCTTATCCTTGCCCATTCGCGTTATCACACAGTAAGTCATGAATCCCGATTCGCACAGATTCGAGAAAACTCAGGTGATTTTATCCTAGAAACATGACAGAGGGTGTCATGAATCGCGGCGTATTCTTCATGCGATGCGAAAGGTCACATTTGGCGGGGCTAATAGCCTGGACAACTTCATCGCCCGCAAAGATGATGCGGTTGATTGGCTTCAATGGGACAAAGAAGTCAATTCCATGATGAAGGAGTTCTGGAAAACCATCGATACCGTGGTGATGGGCCGCAGGACTTACGAGGTCGCGATGAAGATGGGAACGCCGGCCTATCCGCGCGTCAAGAACTACGTGTTTTCCCGAACGATAACGAAGGGTACTGACACAAGAATCGAATTCGTCTCAGAAGATGCCGCCGAATTTGTGCGCAAACTCAAGAACCAATCAGGCAAAGACATCTGTGTGATGGGTGGTGGCATATTGGCGAGATCGCTTTTCGCGGCAAATTTGATAGACGAGATTGGCTTTAACATCCATCCGGTCTTGCTAGGTTCGGGAATTCCGCTGTTTCACGAGATGAAATTCCAGATCGACCTGGATCTACTTGATTGCAAACGACTGAAGAACGGTTGTGTGATCGTTTCGTATCGCGTGAAGCATTGATCGAGTTGGACCAGTTGGATTGAACCCTGCCTATAGAGGAGACAACCAATGGAGCAGCGCAAGATCATCGTCTATATCGCCACCAGTGCCGATGGTTACATCGCGCGGCCTGATGGCAATGTCGACTGGCTCAACCGCCCCCGGCCCAAAGGCAGCTATGGGATGGGCGCATTCATGAAATCCATCGATACGATTCTGTGGGGACGTAAGACCTACGAAACGGCACTGGGCGTCGGCCACAATATCAGCCTGGGTTATGGTGCGAAGATCAAGAACTATATCTTCACAAGCAATCCCAAGAGGTTTGACGATTCAGAACTGGAGTTTGTAAACGAGCCGGTAAAGGAGTTCACGACCCGTCTTCGCGCTCAACCTGGAAAAGATATTTGGATGATGGGCGGCGGTGGCATCATTGCGTCGTTCCTGGATGCAGGTGAACTCGATGAATTCATTATTCATGTGGTTCCGACATTCATTGGGGAAGGCATTCCGCTGATCGCGCCACGACATCGGCTCGTGCCGCTTAAACTGCTATCGGTTCGCGACTATCCGGAAGGCGTCGTTCGCTTGCACTATGAGGTTGAGCGGGAGTCAGAAAACCAGTTGAAACCGGCGAAGCGTGCGCGGCGTACGACAAAGGCTCGCTGATTGGTTCGGGTTCGCGGTAGCGGGTGGGTTCGGCACCACACACACATGAGGAAAGGAGCGACTGCCAGTAGCTCATTTCGGCACCTCCAACATGTCATGATTGCATAGGATTGCCGCATTAGTGACTGGTAGAAGGACCCACCCGCTACCCGAGAGTGTGTGAGAACTCAGCGTTCAGATAGCGAGCGTCAGAATAGGCCTCAGTACAGAACCGCGAGCGTAGCGACCGGATGCCGCCATTCAACTCAAAACCGATGTAATTGCGCGACACCGAAAGCAACGCGGGAGTTGAATGGCGGCATCCGGTCGCTACGCTCGCGGTTCTGTAGTGAGTGCTT
>WNFD01012191.1_pt1 | contig 10079 bp, 8 predicted proteins | sample 5400491 | NCBI WGS metagenome assembly WNFD01 (sample SAMN13153343, study PRJNA577476) | soil metagenome | isolation source: 120 cm saprolite under Douglas fir tree site 2 hole 2 replicate 2 | place: USA:California | collected 2015-04-18
GGGAAGCGGTGACCGTCCCGATGGCCGACATCGCGTCCGTGGATGTGCGCCGGCTCGCGAAGACCCGGACCATCCTGCTCGCGAGCGTAGGCGTGGCGAGCGTCGCGGTGACCACGATGGCCTTCGCGCTCACGGGCGGCGGCACCCCTCAGGGCTCCGTGAACCGCCCACCGCCCCAGTAGCCGGCCGCTAATACACGGCGACGCTCGAGCGGCGCAGATCAGTCTCGAGCGTCCACTCGATGTACTGGCCCTGCTGCACCACGAGGATTTCGGTGAACGCATAGTTCTGGCCGCCGATCGACGTGTCCTTGGCGCCGATCGGATACCCCCGCAACTGGATTTCCCGCCCCTGGCCGAGCAAGCGAGCCGGTAAGAGGAACACCGTCGACGTCGAGCCCGTTACACTGCCCACGCGGGTCCGCACGCCGTGGTGGAGCACGTAGATCACGACGTCGAGGTAGTTGTGATTGACGACGTTGAGCGCGATCTCGCCTTCAGGGGCGTTCACCGGCGATTCCGGCGCTGGCTTGCTCCGGCCGAAAATGAAGCACCCGGCGGTGAAGGCGGCGAGCAGGCCGGGCGCGGCTGTGAAACGAACGATGTGCAGACCGAGGGCGTGGGTCATGCGCGCGAACCTAGCACCACCACTCGACCGTCAACAGTGACGGGTCCACGGGTTATGACAGTTCCCTGACGCGGCGCCGCGCCATCTGTTCCAATGCGGAACGCGCGATCCTTGCGGCCCGCCTCGACTTGCGGCACGTTCGCCCCGCTGCTTTGCATACTACCTCTCGCTCCCTGTTGTAGCAGTGTGGCTTATGACGCAAGTCTGGTTCGCTCACCACCGCCGTCGTCCCGCCGTCGCTTCCGGAACGCGATGTAGATGTAGCTGCCGGTAGGCCGCCGCCGCCCTACCGGTTCCCTGGTCACGTGCGATCACTCTGCGCCGATGCGCGGGGGCGCCTATTGCGCCTGCGCCGGGGTTGGAGTCGAGGCAAGACTGGATTCAGGAGGCGGCGATGCACGTCAACGATACAGTGACTTTCCTCGCCCAGCTGAACGACCCACAGGCAGTGAATGTGGCTGCGCGGGTGTATTTCGACCCGAACCCATTTGTGCCCTCGGACGCCACGACGCAACCGATCGGAGCGCTGCCAAGCCTCACGGTCGCCGACATCACCGCGGCGGGAGGGACCGTGAACCTGCTGTTCAATGATCGGGCGCGGTGGCTGTGGCTCACGGCGCACCGCTTGGGCGACATGCGCCGCCTGATCCGGCAATATGGACGGGCGGCGAATACCGTCTTCCCGACCGGGGTGTACTTTAAGGTGAATTTCGCGAACTACGGCAACGACGTGAAGTTCCCGATTCCCATCACCGAGAAGCAAAACCCGAACTTCACGGCCTGTAAAGACCGGCTACCGTAGGCTGGAACCGCGTTCGGAGAGCCCCAGGGGGAGAGAGCGACGCTGCTCCTTCCCCTCCTGCTACGACTGGCGCCCGTCCTTCGTCTTGAATCACAATCACTCCGCTCACGGCGTCGGTCCCGTAGTACGTCGTGCCCTCGACCCCCTCGTAGGTGAGAATCGTCAGGATCGCATGCGCCTCGATGGTGTCGAGCGCGTGGAAATCCGGGACACGGACGGCGTCGAGCAGGATAATCGGCGCCTCGTCCGGGAGGAAGCTCGAGCGGCCGCGGCGGCCCATGCTCTGCGGGCGGCCATTCCCATCTTCCCGCATCGTCAGCATGGGAGCGTGCTGCCTCAGGACCTGCCAGGCCGTGCTCGCGCCCGATTTCTCGATCTCCTCGGCGGTGATGAGGAAGGTCCCGGGGGCGGCGAGCTGATTGGGGTTCTGATTCATGGCCTGGCCGCAGCTCAGCAGAGTGAGAACGAGCCATGCGGAGAGTGGCTTCATAGAGGCCTCGCGGATCGTGGGCGACGCTGCGCCCATTCGTCAATCGATAGTCACGCGGTGTCGTATGCGCGTCAAGCGAGCGTCCGACCGAAGCCGCCCTCTTCTCGGCATGTCAGCGTTGTGTCAGGGGCGCTGGGCGTAGCTCTCCACGCACCGTCGTTGAGGTCCTAAGCGAGGAACCCCTCTTGCGACCTCGTCTAATCTGCGTTATTGAATCCGCGTAACACGGGAGGATGGTGGGGCGCCGACACCGCGCGCCTCCGCCTCTCGCATTACTGTCGCCGCGTGTGTCGCTCGGCCTGGCGTCGGGTCTTGCGCGCGAGAGCCGTCACAAACAAATCGAGTCGAGCCTACTGTCCGGCGTCCTGACGCCGGCGCTCGCTCACATCGTGGGGGATCTCATGTACCCTTGCGCGTCGGTTCGTCGATATCCTCGTCCCCGCTGCGGCACCAGTCGATGTAATCGCTAGAGGGCACACCGGCCCGTGCATGTCGTGTTGGAGGTGCCCACTCGGCGCGTCGCTGTCGGGATCGTGCACCCGCCCGCGCCAGAAGGGGGTCGCCGGCCGTTCGTCACCGTTCCTTACATGGACCCATAACTGAGGACGCGTTGACATGTACACTCTGAGCATTCGACCCACGTGCCTGGTCGCGCTCGCCATTGCCTTGTTCGGCGGCGCGGCGACGATCGGCGCCGCGCAGCAAGGCGTCGGATCAATCACCGGGCACGTCGTGGATACGACGGCGCGGCGCGCGTTGGTGGGTGCGCAGGTCTTGGTAGGCACGAGGCGCACCTTCACCGACGTCAAGGGGGAGTTTCGGGTCGACGACGTGCCGGCAGGCGAAGTCGAGGTGCGCGTGCGCCTGATCGGCTACGCGACGGCCGCGAGAAAGGTGACGGTCAGAGCCGGCGAGACGGCGAGCGTCGAGGTCGTTGTTGCTCCGACCGCAGTCGCCCTCGAGGCAGTGGTCGTGACCGCGACCGGCGAGGAGCGCGCCCGCGAGGAGGGCAATGCGGTCCAGAAGCTCGATGCGGCCAAGCTCGTCAAGCAGGCGCTGCCGAACAACCTGACGGACCTCCTGAACGCCCGCGCCCCGGGCGTCGAGGTGCTGCCGAGCGGCGGCACCACGGGCAGCGGCACGCGGATTCGCATTCGCGGCTCCAACAGCGTCACCCTCTCGAACGAGCCGGTCCTGATCGTGAACGGCATCCGCGTCGAGAATGGCGCTTCCTCGTCATCGGTCGGAGTGGGCGGACAAGTGCCGTCCCGTCTGAACGATTTCAACCCCGAGGACTTAGAGTCGGTGCAGATCGTCGGCGGCCCGTCCGCGAGCGTGCTATACGGCACCGACGCGGCGAACGGCGTCATCCAGCTCCAGACGAAGCGGGGCCAGCCTGGGGCCACGAGGTGGGAGTTCAGTTCCGAGGGCGGGGTCGTCAACGACGTGGGAACCTACCCCGCAAACTACACGGCTCTGACCGCTCTCGACTCGGCCTGCACGCTGACGAGATCGGTGCTCCCACCCAGCAACAGCAACTACTGCGCGATCGCGCGACTGCGCACGTTCAACCCGATCATGGTGTACAGCCCGTTCCAGACCGGGCACCACACGGCGTTCAACCTCGGTGCGTCGGGCGGCACCGAGCAGACCACGTTCTACGTGGCAGGTCATTACACCAACGAGCAGGGCGTGTACTCGGTGAACCAACAGAAGACCGTCAATCTTCTGGCGAGCATTCACCAGCAGGCGCGCTCGAACCTGGATTTCCAGGCCACCGCGCTCTACACGGCCGGCAAACTGCGCCTCCCCGAGAACGACAACAACGTGTTCGGCGTCCTCTCGAGCGGGTTTCTCGGGTCGTCGGACAGCGCGAACGGCCGCCAGGGTTACGGTTTCCTGACGCCCGCGCAGAGCTTCTCGATCCAGACGTATCAGAAGATTGATCGTTTCACCGGGAGCTTGCAAACAAACTACCGGCCGCTCTCGTTCCTCGAAACGCACGCCAACCTCGGGGTCGACTTCACGAACCGCTACGACCAGAAGAGCTTCGTGCCTGGCGCGATTCCCATCACCTTCAATACGAATGCGTCCCTCGGGAGCCGTGCCGCGAACCCGTTCCAGATCTACAACTGGACCGGCAACGTCTGGGCGACTGCGTCGTTCGACTTGACTCCCACGCTGACATCCGGGACGACCGCAGGCTTCCAATACTTTCACAACTTGTTCCACGGCGTTCTCGGCACCCGCCAGACGTGCGCGCAGGGCTCGACCGCCGGGTCGCTCGACGTCTGCGTGCTGCCGGCGACCGACAGCGAGACAACGCAGGAATTCGTGACGATCGGGCGTTTCGCCGAAGAGCGCTTGGGATGGAAGAACCGCGTGTTCGTCACCGGGGCGCTGCGCAGCGACGACAACTCTGCGTTCGGCCGCACCTTCGGCAATATCCTCTACCCCAAGTTCTCCGCGTCGTGGGTCATCTCTGAAGAACCGTTCTTCCCGAGGGTCGGCTGGCTCAACTCCCTGCGGGTTCGCGGCGCCGTCGGTGCATCCGGGCTGCATCCCGGGCCGCTCGACGCCCTGCACTACTACGTGTTCACACCCGTCGCTGTGAGCGGCACCGATGTGGCGGGTGTGACGGCGGGTGGGCTCGGCAATCCGGGCCTGAAGCCCGAGCGCACCAACGAAACGGAGCTGGGGTTCGACGCGGAGTTCGAGGGTGGTCGGGCTACGCTGACATTCACGTACTACGATAAGGTGTCCCATGACGCGCTGATCGCTATCACCTTGCCGCCGAGCTGCGGCTGCGGCCTGCCGCCCGGCGTGGTCAATGGTGGCACACAGTTCAAGAATCTCGGGTCCGTCGGCAACCGGGGAGTCGAGATCGCCGCGAACGCGCGCCTCGTCAACACGGAATCCTTCCAGCTCAACCTGAACGCGTCCGCGTTCGGCGTTCGGAGCCGCGTCTTGCAGACGGACTCGCTCGGCAATCCGATCATCTTCGGGTTGGGGGGCTTCTCCCAGCGGATCACGCCGGGGTATGCGCCGGGCAGCTACTTCATGCAACCCTACACGTACAGCGATGCCAACGGCGATGGCATCATCGCCACCTCGGAGGTTCAACTCGGGGCCCAGCCGGTGTTCCTCGGGCAGCCGTTCCCCGATCACGGTGGCACGTTGAGCGCGGAACTCGTGTTCGGAGGCCGCCTGCACTTGTACGGACTGCTCGACGGCCGATGGGGGAACAAGCTTTTCAACAGCACGGAACAGTTCCGCTGCGGCTTGAACAACTGCCAAGGGCGCAACGACCCCAAGGCGTCCCTGGCCGATCAGGCTGCGGCCGTTGCCAACATCTTTGGGACCCAGGCGGGCTACATCCAGGACGGGGGCTTCGTGAAGCTGCGCGAAGTCTCGCTGACGTATGACGTCCCAACGGCATGGGCGAGCAAGATCAACGCCACCGCGCTGAGCGTCACCATCTCGGGCCGCAACCTGCACACGTGGACGAGCTACCGCGGGCTTGACCCTGAGTTGAACGAAGCGGGGCAGAACAACTTCACGACCGCCGACTTCCTAACGCAACCCCCCGTGCGCTATTGGATCGCGCGGGCAAACATCACCTTCTGAGCCGGGGGCCGAACATGACGCTGCATACGCGACACATCACGGCACCCGGCGCGAGGGTCGGCCGGGCCATCCCCCGACTGGCGGCATTGCCGACGGCGCTCGTCCTGATGCTGGGGTGCCACCTGTTGGACATTACCAATCCCGACGTGGTCCCGACGGACGTGCTCGGTGGCGCCTCCGCGCTGGCCGCGGTGCGTTCAGGCGCGGTCGGCGATTTCACGATCGCGTACAGCGGGTCGGGTGCCGGAGGGTCCGGAGGCACGGTCGAGGGCCAAATCATGGTGAGCGGCCTGCTCGCCGATGAGTTGATCAATACCGAGACCTTCCCCGACCGCATTCAGGTGGATGCGCGACAAACGGATCCGTCGAGCGGTACCATGGCAAACGTGTTCAGCGACTTGAGCCGCGCACGGGTCTCTGCGGAGAATGCCGTCGCCCAGTTCCGCAAATTCGCCGATTCGACGACCAATGGCGGGCTCGCCGAACTGTTGAGCCTGGCGGGCTTCACCTACGTCATGTTCGCCGAGAACTACTGCTCCGGAGTGCCGTTCAGCAATGCGCAGCCCGACGGCAGCATTCAATACGGGATGCCCCTGACCACCATGCAAATGCTCGACACGGCGATCAATCGATTCAACCAATCGTTCATCGCCGCCGCGGCGTTCGACACGAGCGGGTCCACTGCCAATAGTCGCCTGCCCAAGGTCGTCGCGCGCAGGAACGCGATGGCGTTCGCGAACGTCGGCAAGGCGCGTGCCCTACTCGACGAGGGCCGCCTGGTTGATGCCGACACAGTAGTCTCGGCGGCGAACGTCGCCCTAAGCTTCGGCTATCTGGTGCAGCACGACCTCAACTCGAGCCGGCAGCAGAACGGGGTCTACAACGCCGTCAAGAAGTTCAAGCGGTATGGCGTCGCTGACAAAGAAGGGGGCAACGGCCTGGCGTGGATCAGTTCTGCCGACCCGCGCACGCCCGTGTTTCGCTCCCCCGGCACGAATAAGGGGTTCGATAACGCCACGCCGCAGTTCGACCAGTATCGCTACATCGACGAGAAGGCGTCCGTGACGGTGGCGACCGGCGCGGAAGCGCGCCTCATCAACGCCGAGGCGGCGCTCCAGCGCGGTGATACTGCCGGATTCTTGGGGTTCCTGAATGGGCTCCGCCAGGCACCACCCACGTACTTCCTGGTCGGCGATCTGTCGCTGCTCACACAGACGATTGCACCGCTCCCCCCGCTCGCGTCGCCCGGGTCGCCGGCCGCTGCGGTGACCATGCTCTTTACCGAGCGAGCGCGTTGGCTGTGGTTGACCGCCCACCGGTTGAATGACCTGCGACGCTTGGTGCGGTCGCCCCTCGTGCGCGGCGGATATGGCCTGGCAGTCAACGCCGTGTTCCCGACGGGAGCCTATTTCAAGAACGGCCTAATCTACGGGAGCGACGTGAACCTGCCGGTGCCGGTGACCGAGAAGAACAACCCGAACTTCAGCGCGTGTCTCGACCGGTTGCCCTGACGCGGGTTGACTGAACCACGGTGACTCGATGAGGCGGGCGGCCCGACCCGGAGCCGCCCCCGTTGCAGTGTGCGTCTCAGGAGCGGCCGCCGGTCCTGGTGGTGATGAGGATGACGCCACTCACGGCGTTCGAGCCGTAGTACGTCGTTCCATCCAGCCCGTTCAGGATCTCGATGCTGTGGAGCGCGGAGGCGGGCAGCGTTTGGAGCCGCTGGAAATCGACCAACTGAACCCCGTCGACGAAGATCAGCGGTGCGTCGTTCAGGACGAAACTCGAGGGACCGCGGCGCTCCAACTTCGTCGGGCGTCCGTCGCGCCGCTCCCCATACGTGAGCTGGGGCGCCTCCTTCTTCAACACCTCCCACGCGGTCTGGCCCCCGGAGCGCGCGATCATCTCCTCGGTGATCAGGATGCGATCACCATCGTTGCCGACGGGCCGGGACGCCGCGTGCGGATGAAGGCACGTGGTGCACAGCCAAAGCGCCGGCACGGCTAGACGCCAACCGCTGGGCACGCGCATGGGAACGGCCAGGATCATGGTGCGCCGGACGGCGAGCTGTCAAGCGTCTGGCCGGCCGGTGCCGAAGCAAATCGCGGCCGGATTACGTAGGATTCCCCGAACCCATGCATATCGTCTTCTCCTGCGCCCTGCTCCAGCTCGCGGTTCCCCAGCCCCGCGGCTACGTGAACGACTTCGCCGGGGTGCTCGATGCGGCCTCGGTCGCACACATGGACAGTGTGATTGCCGAGGTGCGCGACAAAACGCGGGGTGAGATCGCGGTCGTGACCCTCTCTGCGATCGGAGACCGCGCGGCCGCGGACGTGGCGCTCCAGATCGGCCGGCAATGGGGCGTGGGAGCAAAAGGGGAGGCCGGGGATCGGGCGAAAAACCTCGGCGTCGTGGTGCTGCTCGTGCCCCTGAAGAACCATCGCACGGGGACCGGGCAGCTGTTCATCGCCACCGGGCGCGGCGCCGAGGGGTTCCTGCCCGATGTCCGCGTCGGCCGGATCCGCGACGCGATGACACCGCTTCTCGCCCGCGAAGAGTACGGCGCCGGGCTCGCCCGGGGCGTAGACCTGCTCGCGCAGGGCTTCGCGCAGGAGTTCGGTGTTACGCTCACGGGCGTGCCCCCGCCGCGCGGGGACGTGCCGATCCCGATCAGCTGGATCGTGGTGGCCGTGATCGTGCTGCTGATCGCGACGCGCGGGCGCATCCTCCTCTTGCCGCTGTGGTTCGGCGGGTTTGGCGGCCGACGCGGCGGCTGGAGCGGCGGTGGAAGCTGGGGGGCGGCGCGGGAGGACGCTTCTAGGATGGCCTCGACACTGACGGTTGAGCACCTGGCTGACGCGGTCGGACGGGCCATCGGCGAGCGGCTTGTGGCGCTGTTGCTGTACGGGTCGACGGCACGCGGCACGCACGTGCCGCAGCGCTCCGACGTGAACACGCTGCTCATCTGCGACGCCGTGGACGAACGCCTGTTCGAGGCGCTGGCGCCCTCGATCCGGGACTGGACTCGGGCCGGTCACCCGGCGCCCCTCATCTTCACGGAACGGGAGTGGCGCGAGTCGGCGACCGCCTTCCCGATCGAGTACGAGGAGGTGCGCGAGGCGCACCGCCTGCTCGCAGGGAAGGACCCGTGGCAGGGAATCACAGTGCGGCGCGAGGACCTGCGCCACCAGCTCGAGCACGAACTGATGGGCAAGCTCGTCCGCCTCCGCCAGGCCTACGGCACCCTCTGGGGTGACCCGAAACGCCTGGGGAGCGTGATCCGCGGGAGCGCACCCGGCTTTCTGACCATGCTCCGCACGGTGCTGCGGTTCAGTGGGAAGCCGGTGCCCGTTCGCCCCGCAGAGCTGCTGAGCGCCGCGGCCGCCGTGATCGGCTTCAGCACCGACGGGCTCGGGCCGCTAGTGCGGGATGTGGAGGGCGGGCCCGCGTTGCGACTCGGGCGGGGCGACCCGCTCGTGCCCGCCTATCTCGCGGCGCTGGCCCGCACCGCCCAGTACGTGACCCAACTTCGCTAGAAAGGGACGATATCCGTGAATGCGTTCAAGCGCTCCATGGTCGCCGCCGCGTTGCTCGTCGCGACCGGCTGCGGCTACAATGCGATTCAGACGTACGACGAGCAGGTCAATGCCGCCGCGTCACAGATCAAGGTGCAGCTGCAGCGCCGCGCCGATCTGATCCCCAACTTGGTGGAGACGGTGAGGGGGTACGCCAAGCAAGAGCAGACGGTGTTCACGGCAGTCGCCGAGGCACGTGCCAAGCTCGCCGGGGCTGTGCAGAGCGGCAACCTGCAGCAGATGGCTGAGGCGAACGCCCAACTCACGGCGCCGCTGGGCCGCCTGCTCGCCATCGCCGAGAACTACCCGCAGCTCAAGTCGAACGAGAACTTCCGGGCACTGCAAGATCAGCTCGAGGGGACCGAGAACCGGATCGCGGTGGCGCGTCAGGACTATAACGACGCCGTGAACCGCTACAACGCCTACATTCGCCGCTTCCCCCAGGTGCTCACCGCCAAGCTACTCGGGAAGGGACCGCGCGAGTACTTCGAGCTCCAAACCCCGGGCGCGGCGCAGGCGCCCAAGGTGGACTTCACCAAGTAGCGCCGAACGACGCGGGGCCGGCCGGAAAACACGCAGGGGGCGCAGCACCTCGCGCCCCCTCACAGACGTCGGCCGGCCGCGTGTCAGTCCACGATCGCGTCGGGCATGACGTACTTTACCGGGTCTACCGGTTTGTGGTTCACCCAGACCTCGTAGTGCAGATGCGGGCCCGTGGACAGTCCGGTCGAGCCGACGAGCGCGATCTTCTGCCCACGCTTCACGCGCTGACCGCGGACCGCGAGAATCTTGGAGCAGTGGGCGTAGCGGGTCACGAGGCCGAAGCCATGATCGACCGTGATCATGTTGCCGTATCCCTCTTCCCACTTGACGTCGGTGACCACGCCGGCGGCGGGCGCCTCGATCTCGGCGCCCATCGGGGCGCTCACGTCGATACCCTCGTGCGGGCGCGCGAGGT
>WNFD01032935.1_pt1 | contig 10078 bp, 8 predicted proteins | sample 5400491 | NCBI WGS metagenome assembly WNFD01 (sample SAMN13153343, study PRJNA577476) | soil metagenome | isolation source: 120 cm saprolite under Douglas fir tree site 2 hole 2 replicate 2 | place: USA:California | collected 2015-04-18
GCACCGGAACCGAAGTGACGGGAAAATGCTCAGTCGCACCGGTTTCTGTGACAATAGGCTCTTGTGTCACCATTGGCGAAGCGCCGGCAAGTTTGAGTTCTGGAGTTTTGGCCAGAGCTGGAGCTGCCGCGGCCGCGTGCCCGCCTGTGCTGGCAGCAATCGGTTCCGCCTGCCCCTGCGATCTTGGCGCCCACATCGGCTCGGCAGGGGTCGCGGGCTTGCCGTCAACCGGCATGGATTCCAGCAGCGCAACCTCACTCGGCTCCGGCGCAGGCGTAGGCTCCTGTTCAAGTTCGAGAGCTGAAAAGGGCGCAGCCGGAACGGGCGCCGGCGGAATCGCCGGTCCCATCGCGGATGGGATCACCGCTGAAAAAGTTGCTGCCTCGCGAGCCAACGGTTTGGACGGAAACATTGCCGGAACGTTGGCGGATTTCGCCGTGGTCGCGGGCGCCGAAGAGGACGCCTTCGCTTCGTTCTTTCGCAGCAATCCCCTGGCGACTCGCAACGTTGCTTTCGATTGCTCGATGTTGACCGGCTTGGTCAACACCAGATTCGCGCCAATCCGAAATGCTTTGGCTACTCCTGCCTGCCCTTCCACAACCGCCACTGAAAGCGAGCTGTGATTTAGGCTGGAATTGCGACCGGCTTTGAAAAGTAAGGAAGCATCCTGCTCGTTCTGGCAGTCCACCACCAGCGCATCGAAATGCTCATCGGTCAACCTCTTGACCGTGGCAAATGGCTCATTCGAAAGCTCTACCGTGAATTCCAGTTCGGTGAGCACCTGGGTCACCAGGCGGGCGGTCTTCTCGTCGGGGCAGAAAAGCAGGGACTTGTAGCTCATGATCGCATGGTAGGTACACTGGTGTGTACCAGCAAGTTACTGATGTAATTGCACCAACGCGCATGAATGGCATGAACCGCCAGACAGATTCGCGCATCCCGCTGTGGCTGAAACTCACGTGGACGGCCTGGATCTTCGTCTGGGCGCCGCTGTACTGGAAGCACTATGGCGCACAGAATTTTCTTTATTTCTGCGATCTGGGAAATCTACTGATCGCGATCGGTCTCTGGATGGAGAGCCGTTTGATTCTCTCCTGGCAGGCGGTCGGCCTACTCGTATTCCAAACCCTCTACGCTGTGGATTTGATCGTCGCCCTGGTTTTCGGAACCCACCCCATCGGCGGCACCGAATACATGTTCGATCCCACCATCCCTCTCTTAGTCCGCCTACTCGGGCTATATCACTTGGCCGTTCCCGTGCTTTTGGTGTGGGCAGTGAGACGACTAGGCTACGACCAAAACGCGTTGACGTATCAAGTATTCACTACCTGCATCGTGGTGCCGATCAATTATTTCTGGCGTCCTGAATACAACGTGAACTTTGCGCGAGGAATCGGGCATGAACAGCACCTGATGCCAGGATGGCTTTACTTGCTGGGATATTTGGTGGTCGTGCCGCTCCTGGTGTATTGGCCGACGCATTGGGCTTTGTCTCGATGGGCGGCAAAGTCGAACCGCTTCAGACCGTGATGTACTCAGTCGTCGCGCTCGGTGAGGGAATTGAGTCGCCGTGCTGGCGCATCATCAATTCTTTAGCCTCATCCTTCGTTTTGGCTGCGACGCCGAGACCGGGAAGATCAGGAGCGTAGGCACCCCAGCCGCTCTCAGACTTTTCGTAAATGACGAGATATTTCATTTCAAACCAGCCTGCTTAAGAATATTGTTCAACGTTCCCGGCGGAATGTCCAGTGACGGATGTCCCGCGCCGGTCACTGTCCCCGACTTCGAAGAATGGTGGAATTGGCGATGGCTACCCTTTGTGCGAACCAACCGCCAACCGTCCTGTTCCGGCCGCTTTATCACGTCGCGAATTTTCAACGTTGTTTCCCTATGCTTACTCCGCTGCTATCGTTACTTCAATTTCTCAGCGTCTTCCCCGTCTTGAGCGTGAACTGGATCCTCTCCTGGGTCTTCTTCTCGCCGCACAGCGACTTGAACCCCTCCAGCTCCAGATCCAGAATGTATTGCTCGCTGACCGGAGTCCCAGGCGTCACGTTCCCGCCGCACAGCACTTCAGCGACTTTGGTTCCGATTTTCACTTCGTGGTCGCTGATGTACTCGCCTTGCCGCATCAGGTGAATTCCCAGCTTCAGCATCGCCAAAACATTTTCGCCCGGCGCCGGAATGTCCATCCGCATCTGCGGAGGCTCGTATCCCGCACGCACCAGTTCCAGCGCTCGCGATTTTGCATCCGAAAGAACGCGATCGCGGTTCATAGTGACTCGGTCGGAGCTGCTCAGGAATCCCAATCCACGCGCTTCATGCGCCGAAGTCGAGACCTTCGCCATTGCAATCGTCTCGAACGCTTTCTTCATGGCTTCCATCATTTCGACTGATTCTCCACGCCCACCTGGACGGATTGCTCCCGCCGAATCAATCGCCCGCAGCAGCATCTCCTTACACCCGCCGCCTCCGGGCAGCAGCCCGACTCCCACTTCCACCAGTCCCATATAAAGCTCGGCATGAGGCTGGCGCGCCGCCGCATGCAGCGACATCTCGACCCCGCCGCCCAGCGTCATCCCAAACGGCGCAATCACCACCGGCTTCGGAGAAAACTTGACTGCCTGCGTCATCCCCTGAAATGCGCGAATTGCCAGATCAACATCGTCCCACTCTTCTTCCTGCGCGCTCATCAGCAGCAGCATGAGATTTGCGCCGACCGAAAAATTCGCTGCGTCGTTGGTGATCACAAAGGCTTCGAAGTTGTCGCCAGCGCCACCCGGCTTTAGCGTTTGCGAGATGAACTGAACAATGTCCCCTCCCAGCGTGTTCATTTTCGAATGAAATTCGATGCACCCCACGCCGTCGCCCAAATCCACCAGCGAGGCCCCGGAATTCTTCTTCACCACGCCATTGGATTTCTTTGCGACGGCGACCGACCAAACCCCGGGCGCAACCTGCACCGGTTTGTAGTTGCCGCTGGCGAGATCGAAATAAGCACGGCCCGACGGCGATTGCGCATCGTCTTGGTACCAGGACTTCTTGCCCGAGCCCAACAACTTCTCGACATTCGCCGCCACCGGACGCCCTTCTTTCTTCATGCGTCCAACGGTCGCCTCAACCCCGGCCGCATCCCACAACTCAAACGGCCCCAGTTCCCAGTTGAACCCGAGCCGCATCGCCTGATCGATCTCCACCACACTGTCAGAAATTTCCGGAATGCGGTTCGCCGAATAAGTCCACAGATCAGAAAGCACCGTCCATAGAAATTGCTCGTCTTTAGCTTGTTTCTTTCCCGAACTACTCTTTCCGGAACCAGCAATCAGGCTCTTCAGCCTCGCGCCCGTATCCTCGATGTTCTTCGCCATTTCCAGCGAAGCAAACTTCGCCTTCTGCAGCGGGCGATACTCCTGCGTCTTCCAATCCAGCGCCAACCGCTCGCCCTCCCCGGCGCCTTTTACCTTCTTATAGAATCCCCCGCCAGTCTTATCGCCCAGCCATTTCCGCTCCAACATCTGCTTGAAGAATTCCGGCAGCTTGAGATCACTTCTCTCATCGAGACTGGCGGGCGAGGGCGCCCGTCCCACACTGTCTCCAGTCATGTTGCGGACAACATGTCCCAAGATATCCAGCCCCACCATATCCAGCGTGCGGAACGTCGCCGAGCGCGGCCATCCCACCGCTTGTCCAGTTAGCGCGTCAACTTCTTCAATGGAGAGATCAAGCTCCTGCATCAACCGCATCACATTGAGCACCGAAAACGTCCCGATTCGATTAGCGATAAAGTTCGGAGTGTCCTTGGCGAAGACCACGCCCTTGCCCAGATGCGAGTCGGCGAACTTCGCGACCACCTCCATCAGCGCCGGGTCGGCGTCCGCGGTGGGGATGATTTCCAGCAACCGCATATACCGCGGCGGATTAAAAAAATGGGTTCCGAACCAACACCGCCGAAAGTCCTCCGGAAATCCCTCCGCAATCTTCGCTACCGGTAGACCGCTGGTATTGGTGGTGATGATCGTCCCCGGCTCGCGTAGCGCATCTACTTTTCCCAGCAGCGTCCGTTTGATCTCCAGATCCTCGACCACCGCCTCGATGATCCAGTCCGCCTCCGCCACTCGCTTCAAGTCATCTTCAAAATTGCCGATAGTCACCAGCGACGAAAGCGAAGCCTCGAAAAATGCTGCCGGCTTGGATTTGCGCGCGGCGTCCAGCCCACCGGCCGCAATCTTGTTGCGCCCCGGTCCCGACGCCCCGGGCGGAACAATATCAAGAAGTAAACAAGGCACGCCGGCATTCGCCAGATGCGCCGCAACTCGCGCCCCCATCGTCCCCGCGCCTAAGACAGCAACTTTATGAATCGACTTCATGAAATGACTCCATTTCTTGAAAATTATTCTAGAGACGATTGATTGATCCGCGGAACTCCGCGAAATCCGCGGCCCGTCCTCACGCAATCAGCTTCGCCAGCGCGAACGCCGCCGCCGCGGCCACTCCCCCAATCACCACTGTCTGAAATGCGCTCCGCCACGCCCGCTCTCCGGTATATCGCCCTTTGATGAATCCAAAAACGCCAAGCGCGGCCAGAGTGACGATGGCCGAAAACTCCAGCCCCCGGGTTGCGCTGGCAAGGATCACGTACGGCGAAAGCGGAATCATCCCTCCCACAACATAAGCTCCCGCAATCGTTCCTGCGCTGGTCACCGCGCGTTTGGGGTCCGGTTCTTCCAGCCCCAACTCAAACCGCATCATGAAGTCAACCCAAGCATCCGGATGCTGGCTCAACGCCTCCGACACCTGCGTGCTCTCCTCGGCCGGCAATCCGTAGTCCTGAAACACGCGGCTGACCTCAGCCTTCTCTTCCTCTGGAATCTCTTTAATCTCGCGGTACTCGCGCGCCTTTTCCTGTTCGTAGTGTTCGGCATCGCCACGCGCCGCTAAATATCCGCCCAGCCCCATCGCAATCGATCCCGCAGCAATTTCGGCCAGTCCGCCAATTACAATGAACCGCGTATTTGCGATGGCACCCGAAAGCCCCGCCGCCAGCGCAAACGGCACTGTCAGCCCGTCTGACATGCCGATCACCATATCGCGCACGAAGTTGCTCGAAGTGAAATGCCTCTCAATATGGACGCTACGCAACATTAATGCGCCTCCTGTGATTGCGACTCCAGATATTTCTTCGCCAGCCGGATGACTTCTTTTTCTCCGCGATAAGCCAGTCTGCGCTCCGCCTCTTCCAGCGGAATCCACAAGGCCCGCTTGACCTCGATCCGCATCGCCGGCGCGATCTCGTCAATGCGCCAGCGCGGTCCCGCTGATTCCAGTTTCCTCGCGCACTTCCCGCAGCGCCGTCTGTTCCGGCTCCTCTCCCGGATCAACCAGTCCTTTGGGTAAAGCCAATACCTGTTTGTGACGTTTTTTGTCACTTCGGGCTGCGTTTTTGCCTTCGATTCCCTCACGCTGGGGTTCAATCACGGCCAGTTCCCAGCCCTCCGCCACCGCCCGCACCACCACCCCACCCGACGAGATCTCTCGCAGCATTGCCCTCAAGTTATCAGGAACAAAGGAGTTCGTCACGTCAGGTAACATATCCGGAAACCTCCGTAATGGACAGTAGGAGCTTTCCCTTAGGGCGGCGGCATCTTATTTGCTGTAAGGGTGTTAGAAGTAGTGGAGGCCCGGCTATCATGGCCATCAAGGGCTTACGAAAAATCGTTCGATCGGTGCGCGACTTCGGCCGCGATATCGCCGGCGTCCCGGCGCCCACTAGTCCCGCAAAAATTCCTTCGATCGGTCTCGCGCTTGGCGGAGGCTTTGCCCGCGGCATCGCCCACATCGGCGTACTCAAAGTCCTCGAAGAAGAAAATATTCCCGTAAGATTCATCGCCGGAACCAGCGTCGGCGCCCTCATCGGAGCCGCCTACTGCAGCGGAGTCTCTCCCGAGGAACTGGAGCAGGTCGCTGCCCGGGTCCGCTTCCGCGATCTCGCCCGCTGGACACTTTCCCGTTACGGCTTTGCCAGCAACCTGCGCATGATCACTTTCTTGAACAAGCTGCTGAAGGTCAAAACCTTTGAAGAACTGCGCATTCCGCTGGCTGTGACCGCAACCGACTTCGCATCCGGAGAGGGCGTAGTCTTCCGTTCCGGCCCGCTGGCTGATCCGGTGCGCGCAAGCTGCGCGTATCCCGGAGTATTCCTCCCGGTCACGGTAGATGGCCGACTGCTGGTGGATGGCATGCTCGCCCACGCTCTTCCGACCCAACCTCTGCGCGAAATGGGCGCGAACCGGGTGATCGCCGTTAGCCTGCGCAGCAGATGGGCCAACGGCGAAGGTCCGAAACACATCTTCGACGTCATTGGACAATGTTTCGCGATTGCGCAAAACATGAACTGCGCGCAGGCCAGACAATGCGCCGACCTGGTAATCGAACCGGACGTTACCGGTTATCGCTACGACGATTTCGAGCACAGTTCAGAATTAGTCCTCATTGGAGAGAGAGCCACGCGCGCCGCCGTTCCCGAAATCCGCAAATGGCTCGAACCCGCAGCCGAAATCAAGCCGGTTCATGCGGCAGCCCGGCTGGTAGGTCCTGCGCTCAACCCCGTGACCCCGAAGTAGAGATCGTTACCAAAGTAACCCAAGCCCACATTCGGAGAAATCGTCCGTCCAGCACGGGTTTTGTTCGACGAAGAAAGTGTTTGTCTGCGGAAGGGCTCGGGTGTATATTGCTGCCCACCCGTAGATCGATCCGGCCGAGAACGCTTCGATTTACGGCCAACTGCCTGCTCTCTTCGTCGAGTCAGTAAAACACCGCGTCGTCTTCGTCAATGGTTCCAGTCGTTACTTCTACGCCAGGTGTGCCCATGTCAACGCCCGAACGTCGCCAAATCCAACGGACGACAATGGAGAGACTCGCGTACATTCACATTGAACCGAACAACGGCGGCATCGTCTTGAATGTTTCCCCCGAGGGCCTTTGCTTTCACTCCATTGCTGCAGTGGAGAAGAATGGGCCGCTTCGATTTTCGCTGTTGGAGCAAAATCGCCGTATCACGGCCTGCGGGAAACTGGCATGGACCGATGAGATCCAAAAAGTCGCGGGCGTGCGATTCACCACGTTGACCACAGAAGCTCGCGAACAAGTTCAAAATTGGATAAGTCAACCCGCGGTTCCGCTTGAGGAACACAACTCGACCCTGGGATCCGCGCTGCTCAAAGTATTTCCCGGGTTCCGCGTGCGCCGATCTGACCCAAACCTCGATTCCAGTAATTCCTTCGCCTTCACAACCGCATTCCGAAACATGAGAGTGCGGGTAAGGTTGAGCGGGTTTGCCAAAGGCCTAGCCACCGGGCTGCTTATTTCGTTGCTCTGCGCCTCTGTATTCTTGCTGTATGCCCATCGCCGTGACCTCGGCCAGTCACTCATCCAGTTAGGAGAGCGGTTGGCCGGAGAACGTCCCGCTTCAGAAGAACTGACGGGAATGCGGTTGGCGGAAGAACGTCCGGCGGCGAAGCCTAAGTCGGAGAAACAACCCTCAGTGCTTGCGCCACTGGTGGTGTCTCCAGCAAAGCAAGCTGTGTCGCAGCCACGCGCCGTCCAGGCTCCAGCGCCTCAGATTTCGAGGCCTTCACCGACCGCAGTTCGCGCGAAGACTCCCGCAGAGAGCCCCACCAAGCAGCTCCTCGCCCGGCCTCTTGCCAGCCCCGCGAAGCCGCAACCGGGAACCCTCAAGCCCCAACTGTCAGATGTTGTGTCCCCCACAGCCAATACTCCGGCCTCGCAACATCCCGCTGTGCGCAGCGCTTCCGAGACGGTCGCCCAGGCACCGCCGACTGCTTCCCTCGGAGCGCCTTCATCTCCGATGGCAAACCTTATTCCCAATAAACTCGCCGCGTCCACTCCGCCCGCACCCGCCAGCACTGTGCAGGTGCGCAGCTTTTCCGAAGTCAACTCTATCTCGCTTCCGCAGATGTACTTTGAACTCGGTAAATTCAAAGATGAACTGCGGGCTCGCGACCTTGGCGACCGGGTGGCACAACTCGGGCTGCACCCGAGCGTCGTTCAAAAAGGGCATCTCTGGATGAATGCTTTCTACGTGCTTGTCGGCCCCTACGGCGATACCGCTGAGGCGACGAGAACTCACCAGAATCTGTTGTCCCACGGCTACAAACCGCGGCCCTTCGAGCGCGGCTCCAGGAGTTTCACATTTAGTTCGGGATTAACTCTCGCCGGCACCACATTGCCGGTCGGCGACTTCACCATCAACTGGGAATCCTACGTGACCGACGCGAAAGTAAAGTTCTCACAAGGAAATTATGTCCTGGCAACCGCCAATGGCCAGTGGGTGAAACAACCCTTGCGCTATCAGCGCGATGAATATGTGTACATAAAAAGCAGTAATGGATCGCGCTTGCTGCGCGAAATCCATTTCTCAGGCTTGGATCGGGCCCTGGTATTCCGGGATTCGTCGTAGAACCACCTTAAAAGGTTAAGAGTTTTTGCCCCACCCTTCGCGGTTTTCAAAGAGTGGGGCAACTCGGGACCGACTGTGCTCCTAGCGATGCGGCTTATCATCATGGCCATTGCCTTGATGAGCCTGCTGCTCCCCGCGGGGAGCGCTCTCACGCGGACGAGCATTCTCCTGCCGCGAGGCGTTGGATCGCGGCGCGGCGTTGCCACGCTCTCGAACTTCCGGAGCAGCGTTGCGCCCTTGTCCTCCCCGGTTGTTGGCATACGGGTCAGTCCGTTGCATTCCTCGCTCGGAATTCGACGGACGCGGCGCAGCGTTGCCACGCTCGCGAATTTCCGGAGCAGCGTTGTGACCTTGTCCTCCGCGGTTGTTGGCGTACGAATCATTCCGCTGCATTCCGCGGTCAGCATTCGCGGGCCGCGGCACTCCTCGGCTTTGGCTTTCTGGTGGCCGGTTCTGTGAAGGCCGATTCTCAAACGAACGATTCTCCCCGCCGCGATTCTCGGGACGGTAAGGTCCTCCCGCAGCACGCGCCGGCGTGACTTCGCGACTGAATTCCCCTGCCCGCGCCGTGGCTGCCACCGCCGGCCGGCCATGATTCACCGACGCCAGGAATTGGCGGTTGCTGCCGGCAGAGCGCTCATGTTGAGTCTGCATGCCGGTCGGTTCGAAATGACGCTCATGCGCCACCGTCTCCTCGAAGCGTCCCGGACGGGCATTGATTCCGCCGCGGCCTCCGTTGTAGCTAACCCGATTCTCGAACCGGTTGTTGATAACGGTCTTGTTGTAGATATGAACGTTCGTGATGGTCACGTTGTTCACCGAGCGGTTGTAGTAGAACGTGCGGTCGCGCCAGTACCCGCCCTCGTATCCGCTACCGAAGTAGCCAAAGCCGTAATTCACGCCGCCATAAAAGCCGACGTGCGAGCCCCAGTATCCGCCATGCCAAACATAGAAGCCTGCGTTCCATCCCCAATACCCGGGAGTCCAAAGCAGGCCGGGCTCGGGAGCAAATACCCATGTGCCCGGGACCCAGTAGTATCCATCCGGACCGTAAGCCCAGTAACCGGGGGTCCAGATATAGCCATCGCCGGGACAAGCCGGCTGCACGTACACCGGCAGCACCGGTGGCGCGACTGTGACCGAAACAAAAACGCCCGCAAAAGATGAAGCTGGAATCATCACCATCAGCAGAACCACACACGCAGTCCAGCGAACGATGTTTGCTGTTTTCATGAAATCTCCTCTCGCCCAAAATTGCAGGTTCTGAAGGGTCGTGTGCATAAACACGATTTCAGGGACGATGTTCTGCGGCGCGCAGCGTGCTGATTCTACATCGCTTCTGATGCGGGAATACGGCCGTAAGTTGATCGAAGGGTTACCTTAGTTCAGGTATGGCAAGCGCTGTATGCCTAGATATCTTCCGCCCAAGAAAGAAACTCCAGGGTGCCCCATTTCTCGCGCCTTTTGAAGCTGTGAAAAAACCGTTTTCCGGAAGCTGCGAAGAGACGCGAGGGTTGATCTTGCAGTAGAGGAAGGGGTCTAGGTTGACGGAGAAGTAGTTTTAGGTTCCGCCGAGCGGTTGCGGGTTTAGCCGGGGAGTAG
>WNFD01008499.1_pt1 | contig 10077 bp, 9 predicted proteins | sample 5400491 | NCBI WGS metagenome assembly WNFD01 (sample SAMN13153343, study PRJNA577476) | soil metagenome | isolation source: 120 cm saprolite under Douglas fir tree site 2 hole 2 replicate 2 | place: USA:California | collected 2015-04-18
TTCTTTGGGGTCTTCGTAGAAAAGTGTCGCCATGATATTGTGTTCGGCCACCAGTTCACAGCCTAGATCCTCGAAGCGAAAGACCTCACTGATGAAGATCCTGTCCTTGTTCCAGCTGATATCGCCGCTGTTGTTCACACTGCGGGTCAGGAATCACTTGGGGTAGACGAACTCAATCAGAGTGCGAGGAAGCATCACAGAACCGGGGCTGGTAGAGGCTGCCGGGCGTCGCGTTGTTCAGTCCCTCGTGCGGCCGCTCGTGGTTGAACATCTGTCAGGAAACTAGGGAACTATTCCCGTGAGCCAGTATGCTTGGGCAAGCGCCACCAAGCCGATCAACGCAGTAAGCAGGATGCTGTGCCAGAACGTGGCACGCAACATTTTGCCTTCTTGGCCCACCAGCCCGACCGTCGTCACCCCGATGGCTATATTTTGCGGGGAAATCATCTTGCCGGCTACTGCGCCGGACGAATTTGTTGCTGCCAATAAAACTGAACTGAGATGAAGTTGGTGAGCGGCGGCGACTTGAAGATTGCCAAACAATAGATTGCTGGCGGTATCGCTTCCACTAAGGAAACAGGCGACCCAACCGAGGTAAGCGCTCAGCAAGGGAAAGACAGGTCCTACATGGGCTACTGCCGCGCCCAAAGTAAAAGCCATTCCGGAATAGTTATAAAGGTACGCCAGAGCGACGATCACCATGACGGTGAGGCCTGGAACGCGTAACTGGTGCAGGGCCTTCGCTCCGGACCGGCAGAAGACTCGCGGAGTCACGCGAAAGCACAAAGCGGTCAATGCTGTTGCGACCAAGACGCCAGTACCCGGCCCGAGCGGCTGGAAAACATACAGCGCCGAATATGGTTTTTGATAAAGCGTAATTAGAACTCCATTGTGGAGGCTGGGTACGGGTATGCTCCATTGGCCTAACGACAGAAGCTTGAAATATGACCACAACATCATGACGATGGAGAGCATCGCCCACGGCAGCCAAGCCGCAAAGGCTTGGCTCATCGATAGAGCGTTAGACCGCTTATCCAGCCTCGTCGAACTGGCACTTAGTTCCGTTTTTACTTTGGGCGACCAAACCTTCAAGAACAAAATCAACGCGGCAATTGAAGACGATGCAGAGATGACGTCCGTCACGTAGGGTCCCCACATGTTAGAAACGAGGAACTGAGCCAACGCGAAACTACTCCCTGCCACTAGTGCGGCCGGCCAGGTTTGTCTAAGGCCTTTTCCACGCGCTACTACCCACACCAAATAAGCCGGCAGGATGAAGGAAAGAATGGGAACCTGCCTGCCAACCATCGCGGAAAGCTGTAAGAGGTTAAGCCCCGTAACACCCGCGAGTGCCACAATAGGGATCCCTAGTCCACCGAAAGCGACTGGGGCCGTATTCGCAATCAGCGCGACAACGACTGCTTTACGCGGTTCGAACCCGAGTCCTACAAGTAGGCAGGCAGTCACAGCGACTGGTGCCCCGAACCCCGCAGTGCCTTCCATAAGCGCACCGAAGCAGAACGCGACGAGGATTGCCTGTATACAAGGGTTCCCGGATGCGTGTTCTTGCATCCATCGCCGGAGCAAGTCGAATTTGCCAGTGTCCTGCGTCAGGTTGTAAAGCCATAGCGCACTTAATACGATCCACAGAATGGGCCATATGGAATAGATAAGCCCGTAGCCTGCACTCCACACGACAAGAGAAGGTGGCATGTGCCAGACGAGGAGAGCGAGCAAGGCTGCAACACCCAACCCACAGGCGGAAGCGATCAAACCACTCTTGCGCAAGCCGCCCATTAGAACAAGTACGACAATCAATGGGATCGCTGCTGCCAGCGCGGAGAGTCCAATCGAATGAAGCGGATCGAGCGGCTGTGGCCAAACCAGGGCAAGCGCGAAGTTCATCAATAGATTCTTCTACACCAGACGTCGTCCACAGCTTCAAACGTCCAATGGAGGGGCTCGTTATTCAACTCTGAGATCTCCTTTTCGCTTCCCGTCGCCGAGTCAGGAAAAACCTTCGGCGTCGGCTCGATCCTCTGTATGGATTGTGACCGGGCGCTTGGGTCGCTCATCCACATGTAGCTGGAAGATATCCGGCCGCGCGTAATGGCCCACAACGTCCAAATCGTATTTACCTTGTATGATCTGTCCGCGATCAATCTCCGCCGTCAGAATGACTTCATCATCCATGTTAGGGCCCGCAAGAAAATTGCCAAACGGATCAACGATACAGCTGCCACCGCGTGTGACGACCCGGTCTGGGTTTTGCCCAAGATCGCCATCGTAGTCACTCGGAAAATCCCGGCGACGATTGAATTGATTGCATGCGAGCACAAAGCACCTTCCCTCCACGGCGATGTGCCGCATGGAAGCGAGCCACGTCTCGCGGCAGTCCGCGGTAGGGGCGCAATAAATCTCGATGCCCTTCGCGTACATCGCCGCCCTCATCAAGGGCAGATAGTTCTCCCAGCAGATCACCGCGCCTAATTTTCCAAATGGAGTTTGGAATACCGGCAACGTGGAACCGTCACCGAAACCCCATACCAGCCGCTCCGACCCAGTCGGCATGATCTTGCGATGCTTGCCCAGCAATGCGCCATCAGGCGAAAAGAACAGGACCGAGCAGTAGAGGGTTCCACCGTCCCGTTCGACCACACCGATAACAAGGAAAATCCGGTTGCTTCGGGCGATACGGCCAAGTTCATCCGCCGCCGCACCGGGAACATCAACACTGCTCTCCCAGAATCGCTGGTAGTCTTTGCGTCCCTGGTCGGACCGCGCGCCGACGACAGCGCCGAAATCAAGCCCACGGGGGTAAGCAGATACAAACGCCTCGGGGAATAGGACGATCTTCGCACCTAGAGCAGATGCTTCGCCAGCAAGCGTTTTGACCTTTATCAAAGTCTGTTCGCGATTGAAGGCAACGGGGGCCGCTTGGACCACTGCGACTGTGAAACGCTGTAGGCTCAGAGTGGATCTCCCTCCATCGCGGCAAGCTGTTCATGCTTATCGTATGATGGGCATCGTACACGAACGCAAGGCTCGCTTGTGAACGGATAGGTTGATTTAGGATCTGCTTGAGCCTGATCTGATCGTGATGGTCAGCCCTCTCGGACCACATCCGATGTAGGAACAAGAAAGCCGGCTGGCCCAAAAGGGTGATCTATGCGGATTCTGGTAGTGGGCGCCGGTGCCACCGGTGGATATTTTGGCGGGCGATTGCTGGAAGCTGGTCAAGACGTTACTTTCCTTGTGCGCCCAAAGCGCGCCACCGAGTTGTTCCGGTCGGGTCTGACGGTCCGAAGCCGTGCTGGAGACATGGTTTTCACTAACCCGCCGACGATTCTGGCCGAGGATGTCCACAAAACCTTCGATCTCGTTTTACTGAGTTGCAAGGCGTATGACTTGGAGGGAGCCGTGGCGTCATTTGCACCGGCGGTAGGCCCCGACACCCATATTCTGCCACTGTTGAATGGCATGCGACATCTCGATTACCTCGACGAGCGGTTCGGTCGCGACCGCGTGCTCGGCGGTCGGTGCCTTATTGCCGCTTCTCTCAATGAAGAACGCGAGATTGTGCATCTTAATGACAAACACGAGCTGTCTTTTGGTGAACGAGATGGCACGCTATCGACCCGCATAACGCAGTTAGCGGATGCGATGAACAACGCACGGATCGTAGTTCACGTAAGCAGAGAAATCATTCTGGATATGTGGTCAAAGTGGGTTTTCCTGGCCTCCCTGGCGAGCGGCACCTGCCTAATGCGCGCAAATATCGGGGATCTCCTGTCGGCTCCGCACGGCGTCGATCTTTTACTTGGTCTAGTTGACGAGTGCAGCTTCATTGCGGCAACAGAAGGCTTTCCAGTGAGAGCGTCATCGCTTGAGCAAACCCGCAAGATGCTCACAGACACCGGCTCAAGTCTCACATCCTCCATGCTGCGTGACATGGAAGGAAACCGCCCGATTGAGGCGGACCACATCATTGGAGATCTCCTGCTACGTATAAACCAGACAAGTCTCTTACCTAACAGGTTTCCGTTGCTCCGCCTTACCTATACCCACCTCAAAGCTTATGAGATGCGTAGAACACACACGCTCTCAGCTGCTTGAATTGCCCAGGGAAGGTCATCTGGTGGTGCGTCCAGTTTCAATGTCTCTCAATGGCGGTTACATACTAACGCCCGGTTTACTTGCAAGGCTTAAGCACTCGGAGCAGACCTGCTTGTAGGCAACCACTTCACACAACCAGAGAGCAAGAGCTAGGATACAGAGCACGGCCCAACGGAAGCTTCCTGTCGGGGCCGTTGTGCTGCGAAAGTCTCGAGAAGTTAGGCCGTTGCAAGTTCACAGCCTGAGTCTAATGATGTTGCACCAAGTCAATGGTTACGTGCAGCGCGTCGCAGGGCCACCGACTTGCTGCCTCTCTTTCATTCGCAGCCATTGACCCGAATTAACAGAGCATAGCCGCACCTGCACAGGCCTAAACCGCAGATCGCTAACGTCGAATTCTCCGATCTCAATCTCGCGAAAGAAGACCTTGTAGAAGTGCTCGTCCACCAACTCAAAGCCTAGATCCTCGAAGCGAAAGACCTCGCTGATGAAGACCCTATCCTTGTGCCAGCTGATATCGCCGCTGTTGTTGACCCTGCGGGTTAGAAATCCCTTGGGGTAGACGTACTCGATGAGAGTGCGAGGAAGCATCACAGAGCTGGGCTGGTAGAGACTACCGGGCGTGAGGTTGTTTAGCTCTTCGTGCGGCCGCTCGTGGTTGAACATCTGTCTGAATCGGTCGAACTTCCTCTGCTGTAGGCGCAGCGTTAGAGCTGCAGGGTTGGTCGTGTCCTCCTTGAGGGTTCGATGCATCCGTTCGTGGCGTCCGTTCTGCTGCGGTCTGCCTGGTTGAATGCGCTCGTGCACGATACCCAACTTCGCCCATCCGAGCGAAAGCTTAGAGAGCCCTAGCAGACCCGTGCCAGCGAACGGCGCTCCGTTGTCCGTTCTGATTCGCGCAGGCATGCCATACTCCCGCATCGCTGCTTCACACACCGCTCTCACCTGGCTTAGATCCATTCGCGAAACGATCTGGCAACGGATCAGGTAACGGCTGTGAGCGTCGGTGATGGTGAACGGATCGCACCGCGAGCCATCTCCCGTACTGAAGTAGCCCTTGAAGTCCATACACCAGAGCTGGTTGGGTGCTGTTACCTCGGAGAATGGCTCCGAGTATGGAGTCGTGCGCCGCTTCTTCCGCTTCGGACTGGTCAAACCGGCTCGTTGGAGAATATTGCCGAACGTGCTGGCCGCTGGCCAATCCACGCTAGGCTCCAACTGCTCCAGCCTTGCCTTGAGCTTCCGCGCTCCCCAGGACGGGTACTTGCTCCGTAACGCAAGGATAGCGTTCTCGGTCCTCTCAGGCGTTGCGTGGGAGCAGCTGTGAGGCTTACTGCTTAGGTCCAAGAGCCCTTCAGGGCCGACCTCCTTGTAGCGGTTGATCCACCGGTATCCGGTTGGCCGTGACACTCCGAACTCACGGCACAGGTCCGAGACTGACATCTCTTCCTTTTGGTAGCTCGACAAGAACTGCAGGCGCTGATCCACGATCCGACTCTCTTTCCAGGGCATACCGCATCATCGTGCGTAAGACCAAAGCCGAGAAACCATCAGGGTTCCAACGTGCTGTAACGCATGTCTCTGGTCTGTTTTGTAACGCAAGTGCTAAGTACGCTCAGGAGCTCCGCCCCTCGCGCGCGCAAGGGGTTTCCCCAGGCTTCCGCGCTGCGCTTGTGCAGCCCTCCGCTTCGCTCCGCCCTTTCCACTCTCGCTTTGCTTCGTTCCAAGGGTGGGAGATCCCCCTCCCCTTGCGCTTGCTACCCCCCGCCTTCGCCAGGAGGCGTTCGGCATGTATGTCACATGCCGCTGCCAATTCAACGGCAACAGCAACGACAACAGCCCAAGGAGGAAGCACCCATGAACACCACCACCGCAGCCGTCAACCAGTCCACCGCGAACACCAACACGCAGCAGAAGCAGACCGCGAAAGAAGTAATCGCGGCTAACGTGCAAGCCCTCATCGAGCAGTTGGAGCAGGGACACTCAGAAGCCCTCACCAATTACCTCACCGCAATGGGCAGGTTTCACAGTTACAGCTTTGGCAACATTCTTGAAATCGCACGGCAGAAGCCGGACGCAACCCGCGTTGCTGGCCTTTATGCGTGGAACCAGCTTGGCCGCAAGGTCAAGAAGGGAGAGCGGGGCATCCGCATTCTCGCTCCCGTGATTGGAGTACGCCGTAAGAAGGATGAAGAGGCCGAGAAGGACATTCGCACGCAGAATCAAGCCGTCTTGGTTGGGTTCCGCGCAGCCTATGTCTTCGATGTGAGCCAGACCGAAGGCGCGGAGCTTCCAGAATTCTCCGAGCGCGTCTCCGGCAGTGCCGGAGAGTACCGCGACCGGCTTGTTGATTTTGTAATCGGGCAAGGCATCGAACTTGAGTTCAAAGAGAGCATCGCCCCTGCCCTTGGCGTGAGCTATGGCGGCAAGATCGCTTTGCTACCCGGCCAGTCTTCCGCCGAGGAGTTCTCTACCCTTGTGCATGAACTGGCGCACGAGATGTTGCACAAGGCAGAGCGCCGCACCGCCACCACCAAAACAGTACGCGAAACCGAGGCAGAGGCAATCGCCTTTGTAGTCGGCAAAACCATTGGCCTTGAGACGGGCAGGGCATCGGCGGATTACATCCACCTTTACCACGGCAACGCAGCCCTGCTCACGGAGAGCTTGGAAGTGATCCAGAAGACCTCTGCCGTCATTCTCTCCGCGCTCGAAAACCCCGCAGCGGATGCGACCGAAGAACAGGAGCCCGAACTGGCGCGAGCCAGCTAGTCCGGCGTGGAAAAGGCGGACGGCCTCGCGCCGTCCGCGCAACTCCCATCGCACGGCCCAACCGCTCAAAGGAGAGCAATCCATGAACACGAATATTGCTACCGAATACCGCAACCTTCCCCTCGCCGTTCTCACCGAGTCTGCCACCAACCCGCGCCGCATCTTTGAAGATTCCGCTCTCAAGGAGCTCGCCGATTATGTGCCCAGGCACATAATCGGCATTATGTTCCGTTGGCCGTTTTGTGGCCGAGGCGGCGATGAGCCGCATGGTTGAAGGCGGTGCGCGACCTAAAGGGCACATAACGATCACAGCGAACCGAGCCATTTCAGCAACTGCTCGTCTTCATGCCATCCTCTGTTTGGGTGGAGTGACTCCGAAGTTGCGTCGGGAGGGAGGCAGGCTTCGACAGCAGCCATCTTCCCCCTCAGGGTGATTTCTGCATAGCGGTTGGTAGTATCGAGGCTGACATGTCCCAGCCACGCTCTGATGACATTCACATCCACGCCCTGCTCCAAAAGGCCAACCGCCGTGGAGTGACGGCTATGTACCCAGAGATATAGCCGTCACTATTTGCCCTACCTGACTATGTCTTGTAACGCTGCGGCAACCGCTCTTTTCCTGGCGAAAACTTGACACCATATGGACATATTCTGAGCTCCTTCTACTAGCCCGCACAGTCGGGGGAGGTGTCCACCATGAAGTGCACCATCGATAACCAAGTGGTTCTATCGCGACCGCCGGAAGGCCCGCTCGCAGCACTAATCGGCTCGTTTGCAAAATCGATTAGTGAGCAGGGATACAGTCTCGTATCGATTCATCGACAGGCTTATCTCGCTGCATGTTTTAGCCGATGGCTTAAGCAAAAAGGGGTCGGACTGCGCAGCATCTGCTCCGATCACCCTGCACGGTATTTGCGATATCGCGCTCGACATGCACGACCTTGCCGGGGAGATGCTGCTGCCCTCCGGCATCTCATCGGCTTCTTGCGCAGGGATGGCGTGATCCCAGGCGAAAAGAAAGTTGCATGCCAACCGACTCCGGCTGAGCGTTGTGCTCAGGCATTCGGGGAGTATTTGCTGGAGGTTCGCGCGCTGGCCCGCACGACGATTATCAACTACGTTCCGTTCATCCGCAGTCTTCTCGAAGACCGTTTTGGCCGCGGGCGAGTCGCGCTCTCACGCCTCAGTGCAAGCGATGTTGTGAGGTTCGTACAGCGTGAAGCACCACGACTGCACATGAAGCGAGCAAAGCTCATGACCACTGCATTGGCGCACCAACCTCGCATTTCAGCGTATCGAAAGAATGATCGAAGCGATGAAGCGTAGCCTCGAATGCTGATGCGTGCATAATGCTCTTCATTCACTTTTTGCGCCAGAAGCGAATCGACATCAGAGACGGTGATCGTTTCCAGAGACCGCTTTCCGTCAAGCAGTCGATCGAGGAATGGCCGCACGGAACTGCAGCGGTATTCAACGGTAGTCGGAGAAAGGCCTCGATCTTCTTTCATAAAGCTTCTGAAGTCGGCCAACATCTGGTCGTAGACCGTTACTGGTCTGGGTGCAGTCTGGAGACGGTTGAGAAAGGTCAACCATCTAGTCGCCTGTGCTATGAAATATTCCCGCGACAGCTTGGCATGCGAGCCTTTCGGCGAAGGCCAGTTATGACTCGACCATCGGCTTGCCGCTTTTTCGATCTCGGGAAGGCTGATTGTATCGTCAGGGCGGGCGGCCAATCTCAAGTACTCTGCAATTGACAATAAAAATCGAGCTTTCATGCGCAGGGTGCGCCTGGACATTCCTTGCGCCGCACATTGAGTTAGATATTGACGGCGTTCGTCAACGAGCGGGGCCGAAAGCTGGCGAGTGAACGCGTCGGAACGGAAGAACAATTGATCAAACATTGAGTTGGACTCCTCTTTGAAAGTGGAAAGGCGATCCGACTATACGTCGTCAACGGCAGACAAACCACACGAGCTTCCGCTCGATCAGTTGCTTATCGGACGCCCGAATTCATGGTCCGTACCCAATGTTTCCTACCGGAAGGGAGGTGTGACTCTTTTAGCGGTGAATGTTGAGAGCAGGCGTTAGCACTAAGAAGCAGTCAGTGAGTTCATTGGCGATTTGTACTAAACCCACTCCGCGGGTAGCGGAAGCGTGGTAGATTTTTGGCAGGACAAGTTGCATGTTGCCCACCACAGTCACGACACCTCCACCCAAGTCAGCAAGAAATTGCTGCAGTGAAATGAATCCCCATAGAGCAATTGTCCTGCCAACCCTCACAGGGTTTAGTACAAATAGCCGTATCCACATTGCTCCGCCAGGATCGCCAATGCCCAAGTCTTGCTTGAGGAGTACTGTCGATACGGCACTAGTCGTCAGGGAGTGACCGGTCTCGATGCGGTGACCGTGGGTTAGGCTGTGAGTTCAGTAGGACTTTGTGGGGCGACGGCGCAGTCACCCACTCCTGGGCGCCAATATCGAACGCGGAACCGAACGGGACGGATGTCCCGTTGTAATCCCGCCCGCCGGGATTCAAGCCAAAGAGTGCTCTCAAATCTAACCCAGCGTCCATGAGAAACGGTCGAAACTGGGTGGTCACACCATCGAAATCCTCTGTCGAAACGGAATAATCGGACAGAGCAAGAGCCTCGACTCCCAATTTCCGTGATGCTAGCATCTCTTCGCCTGTCAACGCGCGCCATTCCGAAAGCGTCTTGAATTTCGCATCCTGCCATTCCAGTTTCAGAGCGCGGTCAGCCGAGATATACGCGTTTCCTTGGAACATGAGCCGCTCCTGAATCGGATCGATCCGGAGTATGGACAAACCGTTGCCCGCATAGAAAACATTGTTACGGAAATGTACGTCTTTGCTCCCGCTTTCTATTCGCACCGGCACAGGACTGCCTGCGCTGCTAGGGTCGACTATCAATGTGTTGTTGTACACCTCCTGCTCCTCCACGCCGCCGAATAAATGTACTGCACCATATCCGTTCTTTCGACCGTCGTTGAAGCTCACATTGTAGCGGACAATGTTCCTGACGGTTACCCGTCCATGTGGGAATGTGCAGATCAGGTATCCAGCGCCATCATTGCTGCTCGAATAGTTGTATTGGAGGACAGAGTTGGTAACCCCGCCGTCCAAGTCGAAACCTCCTCCGTCTTTTGGTCCGTTGCTGCGGTTGTCGTAGG
>WNFD01009563.1_pt1 | contig 10077 bp, 8 predicted proteins | sample 5400491 | NCBI WGS metagenome assembly WNFD01 (sample SAMN13153343, study PRJNA577476) | soil metagenome | isolation source: 120 cm saprolite under Douglas fir tree site 2 hole 2 replicate 2 | place: USA:California | collected 2015-04-18
TCCTCAAGGCAATGTCGGATTTGCCATCTCCGCACTCACGCCGGCTCCCAACCCTCCTGATTTTCAGATTGGCTTCGGCAACTATTACGTGAACGGTTTGCTCTGTCAGGCAGACTTTGTTCCGATTGCCATTTTTCCAACCAGCACCGCGAATGCGAATGTTTTCCAGGTGATGAATTGGAATTCGGATTTCGAGCTGAAAACGATTCCGTATTTCGAACTCTTCGATGACACGATGGGATCTACGTTTAAGCCGGTTTTGGTTCAGATCGCGAATCCCAATCAAGCGTCCGGCCAGATCACAATTTCCAATCTACCCGCGACCTTTTCTTCGATTGCCAATCCCAAGCTGCGTCGCGTCATCACGTACTTGCACCAGCCGGACTTCGTGTTTTCGCCAAAATCGAACCCTGTCAGTCCTCTGCCGCTGCCCAACGGGTTCAGCCAGATATATCTGGACGTGTGGGAACGCGCCATTACTTACGCCGAAGATGACAGCATTCGCGAGGTGGCGTTGGGCGGGCCTGACACCGCAGCCCGCAGCAAGCTGGTCTGGCAGGTGAAGTGGACGCAACCAGCGCTCGGCACGGCCGACGCCCCCATCTGTATGACCATCCAGCAACTCAACGCCCAGGTCCAAGCTGAGCTCCAAGGACAGACCAAAGCACCCTTCCAACCTCAACCTCGAGGTTGGCTGCAGGCGATGGCAAAGCAAAGTTCTCAGTCCACGAATCCCTGCATCATTAACCCGAACGCCGCCTATACCGGGCCGGAAAACCAGCTGTACCGGGTCGAAATCAATCGCGGTGGCGCCGCCGGTACCACCCCTGGGAGTTCCGCTACTTTTAAGTGGTCGCGAGAGAACGGATCCGTCATCTACCCGATTGCCAGCGGCGGGGGCACGACTGCAGTCGTCGTTGAGAGTCTCGGCCGTGACGACCGTTTCGGATTGGTCGAAGGAAACCTGGTTGAGGTGCAGGACGACCGCTCCGTTCTGCTCAACCTGCCCGGCAACCTGCTTCCTGTGCAGTCTATCGAGTCGACAACCATGACGGTGACGCTCAATGGCACGCCCGACAAGCTCTTGGGAAGCGACGAAACTCTCCACCCACTGCTGCGACGCTGGGACCAGACAAACGTTGATCCAGCCGAGGGTGGGCTTACGCTCGACACCGACAATGCCGCTTTTGTCGAGGAAGGTGTCTGGCGGACCTTGGAGGACGGCGTTCAAATCCGATTCCAGCCAGCCGATCCCGTCGACCCCACAACTCCGCCGGTGAATCAATACCTCACCGGAGATTATTGGCTGATTCCCGCCAGAACCGCGACTGGAGACGTCGAGTGGCCAAAGGTAATAGGTGCCGATGGCAATCCCGAAACTGACGTCAAGGGAAATATCATCCCCGTCGCCCTGCCGCCGCACGGCGTAACGCACTACTATGCCCCGCTTGCGGTCATATCGGTTGGTGCCGACGGCAGTGTGTTCCTGACTAAGGAGTGCCGCAGCTCGTTTTCACTTAGTACAGTCCTGTTGAAGAAACCGTAGTCATCCCGATGGTGTCTCAGTTCAAGAGCTGAGACACCGTCGCCTTGCCATGCCACCGATTCCGACAGGTAATGGTGAGTCTCTCCGGAGTTCACCATTACGTGCTTCGGACCAAAGCGCTGCGCGGTATGGAGCACAAACAGTTCAGTTGGTCGGACATGTCTTCCGCATTCCGACTTTCCAGGTAATTCTCTCTCCTTTCCTTGCACGTTCGTTCCCTTGCGAAACCATGGAAGGGCTGCTTGCAGCTCATTCCATTTCGCAAGGAGCTTCCCATGACACTTGAGCTGCTGGTGCAAGATTCAAACATAATATTCGGTAAGGGCAAGGAGCATGGAAAACGTATCGCTCGCCTCAAGAGACGCGAGATCTAACGACCTAAATTTTGGCTGCGGGCAACCATATACGATGGGGGCGCAACACTAATTCTAGCTCTCATCGCAAGTGGCCTTTAATCTTGATGTGTCCAAAGATCTTCCTGAGTGATCGTCGGACAAAATGGGTTTTGTTCTTTTGCGCTTGACAATCCGCCAACCAGGAGGATAATGCCCCCTATCGACCCCCGGAGAGCAACAGCTCTCTGCTTCCCTTGAGACGAAGACCCCGGATTACAAGCCTGGCATTAGTGTCGGGACACATACCACAGACACCCTAGCATGCTAGGGAACAATTCGACAGAGGAAGTATGTCGAGGAAGCTTTTTGGAACCGGCGCCCATGGGGGAATCGTGGGGGACATTCAGCGCGGACTCGTCGCTGCGCAGTGTGACGCTGGGCGCGTGGATGAAATCTATGGTCAAGGTACGGCGAGAGCCGTAAAGCAAGTTCAATTCAATAACCACGTAGCGGAGACCGGGGACATCGACGATGTTACCTGGACAGCATTCATGCCGGGACCGGTCCCGTCGCTCTTCGAGCGCAGCCTGGAATTGACCGCCGCCTTTGAAGGACACAGCTACACGCTCGCCGTGGGCGACTTCGACGGAGCCTGGCTCACGTGGGGCATCATCGGATTCACGATGAAGTTTGGCAAGGTCCAGACGATCATCCTAAAGACCAATCAGCTTCACCCTGAGCTTGTTGAGCAGGCCTTTGGTGATAATGCTGGCACACTCATCCAAATCATGCGCAGCACGCCTGATCAACAGCAGAGTTGGGCCGACAGTATTTCGATCAACGGCAGACTGGCGTCGCCTTGGCGCCAGCAGTTCCACACCTTGGGAGAGTTTCCCGAGGTTCGTGAGATCCAACGCCAGATCGCACACGATGAGTATTATTTGCCATGTCTCACGACCGCACGATCCTTCGGCCTGCAGTCAGAGCTTGGCATTGCCCTCTGCTTCGACATTCACGTGCAGAACGGCTCGATTAACTCCACTGCACGGGCACTTATACAGAAAGAGCTAAGCAGCAGTCCCAATCCACCCGAAGCGGAACTGCGCCAGATTATTGCCAATGCGGTCGCAGACGCTGCTATCCCTGCGTTCCGTGAAGATGTGCGGTCGCGAAAGATCGCGATCGCCACGGGGCAAGGCTCAGTTCACGGCGCTTCCTATGATCTCAGTAATTGGGGTCTGGGAGAGTTTCCGGCCGAGAACGTAGCCTTGACGCAAACCACAGCGGGGTGAATCGTTCGCGATTCCCCGCTATTACTGATGCTTTTTAGCATTCCTGGAGGAGAAAATAGCCAGCCCTATTGTCATCCCAATCAGCAGCACGAAATTCCAGCTTGATAAGACGATCGTGGCACCGGGAGGTTCGGTCACGGTGGACGTCGGCGCTTCGACCGACCATGACGTCTTGGATGCCATTCTCGAAAACAAGCCTTTTCCCGAGAGGCCTGACAGGAAAGATCGAGTTGGGCAGCATTGATCTGAAAGCTGAAACAGGAAAGACCTTCGCTTTCAATGCTGGACAGACGACGATCGGGTTCAGAGCCTCGGCGGAGTTCAAGACTGGTCTGGGGGTATTCAATGTCGCGGCCGATGCGATCGGCTCTCTCCAACTGGAAGACAGCCCACAGTTGAACCAGTATTCCGGGGAGCAGCACAGATAAGTTCCTCGTCCTGTTGTGGGGCTACAATGTCAACGGCTCCTTTTCTGGATCCCATCCCATCGGCGTGCTGGGCAGCGTAACGTTTGGTGCGGAGGCTGCTCGCGACTCCATTTATGCCGTGTTGCACCGTTTCCCTGCGGCGACAGATGCGCGCACTGCCATTGCCGATACCTTAGGCAGTTGGCGGTTCCCACGCCAGGTAAGGACGGGGCGAGATCTCAAGCCTGGAAGCTGGCTGGTCACCGAGGTAGACGGTTCGCTTGCCCTTCACATTTCTGCGCAACTGGGATACGACTTCAACATGGTGCGTGAAGCGAAGTTGCTGGGAATGACAAGAAACCTGGGCGCCAAGATTGATACCGCGCTGAAGACTACTTTCGGCTTCGATGTAAGCGGGCGTTATCTGCTGGTGCTGGGAAGAGAGTCAGCCGACGACTCTTCCATTGCTGTGCGCCTCCAGCTCTTTAAGCGGTCCCAGAAAGGGTTGAGTTTTGGACTGAACCTTTCCGTAGGTGTTACCGGACAGAATGATCTACCCACAGATATCGATGAGCTGGTGAAGGCGGTGTTTGGAGTACACGGGCTGCAAGCAATGAAAGACCTGCATCTGATTGAACAATGGACAGATCCTGCAACCGATCTGGGCCAAACTGCCGCGCGCCTGCTTAACGACACCGGACTGAAGCTGCTGACTGAGGCAACGGGCATCGATGCCGCCAAGGAGTTCACCAAGGCCCGCCAGATAGTGTTGGATGAGTTTAAGAAATGGGACGCTCTTCACGAGAAGGTGTCTGCGGCTACCTGGAGCATTCTCAGCAAGCTGGGGGACGGCGCCGATAAGTTTAAGGCCTTCCTTACCGCCTTGGCCGACAACGACCCCAAGAGCAGAGCCGCGGCTTTCGCCAGCGCTCTGCAGGAGGCCACTTTGGCGACTCAGCCGCAGGTCAATGGCTTGCCGCCTTGGCGGACCAGGGCCTGCTTGCGCTTTCCAGCGAGCTCGACAAAGTGCAGCCCGTTGCCGCGCAAACGCTCGACATTCTCAACGGAGGAATCATCAGGAGACTCCAGAGTTTCATTGATGACAAACTCAATCTTGCCAAAATCCGGGACGCGGTCACCCAGGACGACTTCAATAAAGTGGACGGATGGCTCATCAAGCGGCTCGGCGATTTCTTTGACAAGGACCTCCACTTCGAGGACCTGAAGCAAGTCCAGGCCGCGATCCATCTCGTCTTGACGAAAGCGCAAGACATCTACAGCAAGGCACAAAAGGCACTGAACAGCCGATACAATTTCGATTTTGCCGCTGCCTACATGAAGAACACGACGTCGACCGCGCTGCTGGACGTAAATTTCGACCTGCAGCAAGCGGCGGCGGCGGCATGTTCCGCAAGGTGGTCGATGATAGCGATCTCGACGACTTACTCGTTCAACAGGCTCAAGGCGTTACTCTTAATTTAGCGACGCTTAGTCATGAAATACAGCGCACCACTACTGTTCAGCTCAACATGCCCTACTTCAGCTTTGACAGTGCGCACGTGAATGACAGCCTCGCCACGATTACCGCTGAAGAGGATTGGGGGCGGGTGCTGGTCTATGAGCTGAATGCGAGTGACAGCGTCACGGTGAAGAACCGCTACCGTAGCGACCTGTCTGTGCTGGCATCGTTGCAGGTCAGGAATGGGCAGTTGGAAATGACGCCGGACAGCGCCAAGTCGATCGCCTATCAGTCGCGCCAGGTAAAAAAGGGAATGAACTTGGCGGATTTCGAACACCGGGTGACGCCGTTCATTCACGAATACCTTCCAGGGCTGTTTTCCGGGAATGAGAGTTCACTGCAGACTTTCTATATCGATTTGGATCGCACGGTTGAGAACGTGCTTCACAATGGCACCAACCAGTTCGGCGACGTGGCGCTTGCCATGCAGGTTTCTGTGCCAAGCTCGGTGCTGGGAAGCTGGTTCATTCGCCGAAGCGAAGATCGACTCAAACGGGACAGCGCGACCTTGTCACTGGCGCTGCAGGCGAATCTGCGAGCCCTGCTTCCGTTCTGCTACTTCCAGGACGTAAGCAGATTGCGGTCAAACCCAACAGCAGCAGCGTTACTAGTCTGGGCAGCTATGCCGGTGTCGACCGCCATTGATTTCCAGGATGGCCAGATCAGGAGATTCAACACCGATTCCGATGTGTTCTGGGATTTTCCAGACATCGATCTGCGACGCGCCGTGGCATTCGACCCTCACACAACCGCTTCGTTGGTTCCATCCCTCCTGACTGCACAGACCAGACTCCGAGAAGCAGGAGACGATGACAACGCAGAGTTTTTCACTGCGCAGCAAGCGACAACGTTCCTGAACGTCACTCTATCAGGGATGGGGGATACGCTGCTTCAGTCCCTGCTGTTCAGCGAGGCCGAGATCATCCGCGGCGCGACGGCAGCACTGAAGGATGTGAATGGAATGCTGGATTCAGTTGCCACTGCTCCTACGAAAGCTATCAATCGCTTCGCGGATTTTGGAGCAGATTTGACCGACACGTTCAATCACAAGCTGAGCGGCGTGTATGGAGACGATGCGCTCCGTACCCTTTCGTCGATGGTGCTGCTAGAGGCTTCACGTGCGATTGATCCTGACCTAAACACACAGCCGCCCCAGGCGATGCTTAACATTCTGACTTTCCAGAATGGTCACGCGTTCGATTTGAATGACTTCATCGCCGGAGCGATGCCGCCGAAGAACCAGATTGCAGTTGCTCAAACTCTGGTAAATCTGTCGTCTTGATGAATGTTGTCCGGATCCCAATTTCCGCAGGGACGCCCATTCGGGTTGCGGCCGGAAGCGGTGGTCGTTCACAATAATGCCTAATGCAAGACCTTGGAGGTAATGGAGATGCCGGTCCAGAGGCGCTTGCGCTTCTGAAGCTTGCCCACTGCCTGTCGACAGCACCTGCCATTCTCATACCACGATGAAACAACTCAAGCTCCTCCTGCTCTTCTTCTTCACCGCCACTCGCTCGTCTGCGCAATCCATCCCTGCCATCAAAGCCAAAGCCCTCGACAACTCAGAAATCACCCTCCCCAGTCCCGGCAGCCAGCAATTCCTGATTCTCATCGTGGGCTTCTCTCAGAAGGGCGGCAAACTGTGCGAAGTTTGGGGCAAACAAATCTCCGCCGACTACCATGCCGACGCCCGTATCGCCGATTTCAGTTTGCCCGTCCTCCAGAGCGCCCCCTCCCTGGTTCGCCCCATGATCGTTCACGGCATGCGCAAAGGCGTCCCCGCTCAGGAGCTCCGCCGCTTCGTCCCGCTCTATTCCAACGAATCTGACTGGAAGAAACTCGTCAACTTCTCCGCCCCCGATGATGCCTACCTCATCGTTGCCACGCCCGACGGCCATCCCGTCTGGCAGGCCCACGGCCCCTACTCCGATACCATCTACGCCGACCTCAAAAAATCCGTCGCTACCCTCCTCGAAAAGTCCTCCACCCCCTCACCCAAAAACTTAATCCTGACATTCCACGACAGAAGTGTCCGTGTTCTTGAAGATTTCTGCATTGGGGTCCCGCTTCTATTCGAACTTGTAATGAGCCTTCAGGCGGTTGTTGCCGAGTGACGGGCTACCCCGAAATTAACTCGAGCAAAGCCGACTTCCCGTTACTAATCTACTGATGACGGGACTATACATTCCGGATTGCCGACAACCCATGGGTTTTGATTGGTCTTTGCTGAACGGCAAAGACCACCCATGGCTCTCCTCGGGCTTCGTCGCCTGCGGCGCACCTCGCGTTGCTGCTCTGGTACAGTTTCTACTGTATTGACACCACCGTCGCCTTCAGGCTAGAGCCTGAAGAGTAGATTCCTTTTCCTCGTCGCCAGTGTGGTTCTTGTCCGAAGCGGTGCGCGGCCAGCAATCCGCCCAGGCATCTCAGGAGATAGCATGTCCCACACAACCGAAATCCCTCGGACCCAGAAGTTCCGTATCAACGGACCTAAGCCGGTCAGGTGACCGGGGGAGGTGCTGCACGTGGACGCTGCGCACGTTGACAAATGGTGACCTGCGAAGGCTCTCGGCCGGTCAGCGCCGAGGAGCGGTTGAAAGAACTTGGCATTAAGCTGCCGCTGCCCCCTGAGCCGTTCGGGACCTATATGGAAGCGGTTCAGTCGGGCAATTTGCTTTTTCTGAGCGGGATGCTTCCCACGGAAGGCCGGGGCGCGAAATTCATTGGGCGAGTCGGCGCGGAACTCGACGTAGGCGCTGGACGCGAGGCGGCGAAACTCGCGGCGCTTAACGTTCTCGCTGTCGCGCGGCAGCATTTGGGATCGCTCGACAAAGTTACGCGGATCGTCCGGCTCGGCGTTTCGGTGGCTACTTCGGGAGATGTCCGCGATCAGCCGAAAGTCGCTGAAGCTGCTTCGCAGTTGCTGCAAGACGTCTTCGGAAAAGACAAGAACCCTTGCCGTCTGGTGTACGGCGTCGCAAGCCTTCCGCTCGGCAGCCCGGTCGAACTGGAGGTCATTTTCGAGGTGGCGGGGTAGAGGCGCGGCGAGCAATGCTCTGTCGCCTCGCCAGTAGCAGTGAGTGCTTCTCAAACAAGAACTAAGAATTTATAGGAGGGTTTATGGCAACGACAACAGTCGCAATAGCAACGATGAAGGTGGCGCAAGTCTCCCATCCCGGATCAGATTTCCAGATCGTCGAGCGCGAGATTCCTGAGCCGGGTCCAGGACACGTGCGGATCAAGGTGCAGGCCTGTGGTGTTTGCCACAGTGACGTGCTCACGAAAGAAGGTTCCTGGCCCGGAATTCAGTATCCCCGCGTTCCCGGACATGAAGTGGCAGGCATCATCGATGAAGTGGGCGCCGGTGTTTCCGCATGGAAGAAGGGGAAGCGTGTCGGTGTTGGCTGGCATGGCGGCCAGGACGGCACGTGTCGGGAGTGCCGTCGCGGAGATTTTCGCAATTGCCGGAATCTGAAAATCGCGGGCATCAGCTATGACGGTGGATACCAGCAATACATGGTGGCTCCCGTGGAGGCACTAGTGCCGATCCCGGACACTCTAAATGACACCGAAGCAGCACCCCTGCTCTGCGCCGGAATTACCACGTACAACGCGTTGCGGCACAGTTGTGCGTTTCCCGGCGACCTTGTTGCGGTGCTGGGGATCGGCGGGCTGGGTCACCTCGGAATTCAATTCGCCAACAAGTTCGGTTATAAGGTGGCGGCGATCGGTCGCGGCTCCGAAAACGCGTCGCTCGCAAAAAAGCTCGGAGCGAGCGTGTACATCGACAGCCAATCGACGAACCCAGCCGAGGCGTTGCAAAAACTAGGCGGGGCGCAGGTCATTTTGGCGACGGCCCCAAGCTCGAAAGCGATGTCCGAACTGATCGACGGTCTCGGGCCAAACGGCAAGCTCATGGTGATCGGTGCGACGTTCGATCCCATTGAGGTCACGCCGATACAGCTCATTAGTGGAAGTCGAACGATTCAGGGCTGGGCCGCGGGAACACCAGCCGATTCCGAAGACACACTGCACTTCGCCGAACTGACCGGCGTGCGTCCCATGATTGAAACCTATCCGCTCGAAAGGGCGGACGAGGCTTACGCGCGCATGCTGAGCGGCAAGGCACAGTTCCGCGTTGTTCTGACAATGTGAAATTGACCAATAACGCCATCGAGAAGCACTGCGAGCACCGGTCTGCGAGCTCGCAGAAGCGGAGCCATAGGATGAGTCTTTTCACATTGCCCCGATGGACCCGATGCTTGCACGTTTCCTTCATAGCATTGGTGGTTTCTGTGATGCTCGCATCATTTCAATTGCTGGCCCAAGCCCATGGAAAGGAACGTCCCATGAAGTATCCGACTTTCTATCGCACGACACGTGATGCTCGCATCATTTCAATTGCTGGCCCAAGCCCATGGAAAGGAACGTCCCATGAAGTATCCGACTTTCTATCGCACGACACAGATCGATGGGCTATCCATCTTCTACAGAGAGACTGGCCCGAAAGATGGCCCAACCATTCTCTTACTCCACGGACTGCCCTCTTCGTCGCAAATGTTTGAACCGCTCTTCGCCCGGCTTTCCGATCACTATCACCTTGTCGCGCCCGATTACCCCGGCTTCGGACACAGCGACTGGCCGGACCCGAAAAAATTCGCGTATACGTTTGATCACTATGCGGAGATCATGAATCACTTTACGGAAGCGCTCGGGCTGTCGCGCTACACGCTTTACATGCAGGATTACGGTGGCCCTGTCGGTTTTCGCATGGCCTTGGCTCATCCAGATCGCATCGAGGCTCTCATCGTCCAGGATGCTGTCGCGCACAACGAAGGTCTGGGGGCGAATTGGAAAACGCGGCGAGCCTTTTGGGCCGATCGCGCGGCCAACGAAAGCGCGCTGCGCACGAATCTCCTGTCGCTCGCGACCACGCGCACGCGCCATGTCGGAAACGATCCGAACGTGGAACGCTACG
>WNFD01008503.1_pt1 | contig 10075 bp, 6 predicted proteins | sample 5400491 | NCBI WGS metagenome assembly WNFD01 (sample SAMN13153343, study PRJNA577476) | soil metagenome | isolation source: 120 cm saprolite under Douglas fir tree site 2 hole 2 replicate 2 | place: USA:California | collected 2015-04-18
AGGGTGAACGATACCTACGTACTGATCTCCCATCACCACCACGTGGAGATTCGCAAGCTACGTTTTTGTATCTTTTTGAATTCGCTTCCACCACCGACAAAGCAGAAGGCGATCTCGTCGCGATCTGCGAGCCGCTCTGCGGCCTTAAGCAAAGTGTCCAAACGATGACATGGACTGTGGTTTCCAGAATAAATCAACCGCAATCTTCGACGTCCCACGGTATGGAGGAGTGCAAGTAGTCGAAACACTTTAGGATCGGTTGCGTCTGCCGGTCCTGGCAGCGCTGCCCTGTCTTGCAAAGATCAGGCTGCAATACCTGCCTCCTCTCGGTTGACAATTCCCTCCAATACGGCGATGTATGCTTTCGCCGTCTGCTGTCGAGAGAAGTGCTTAACGATGTGCCGTCGTCCGTTGCGGCCTAATGTTTCTCGCATGAGGGGGTTTGCCGCTAGTTGCGTAATGACTTGGACCAGAGCGGCCGCATTCTCCGGCTCTACGTAGACTCCAGCTCCAGCTTGATCCATGATTTTCCTGGCCTGACCGTCCACGCCCAGGATGACAGGGCGTGCACAAGACATGAATTCCAGCATTTTGGTGGGGATAACGGTCTTGAAGAGTTCGGCTTTCTTCAGCAAGACCAGGCATGCGTCCGAAATGGAAATGAACTCCGGAACTTTCTCCCTGGGCTGCTGGCCGACGAAACGCATATTGGTCAAGCCCTGAGAGCGAGCGAGGTTGATGACTCGCTCTTTATCGGAGCCTTCCCCCACCATTAGAAACAGCACGTTAGGTGCTGTTCGTTGCAGCTCAGTTGCGGCTTGCACCACGGTTTCGAGGCCGTGCGCCATGCCCATCGTTCCGAGGTAGCCGACTACGAACTTCCCTTCTGCACCGAGTTCCCTTCTCAAGTCAGAATTAGTGACCTGCGGGTTGAACAGATCCGATTCCACACCGTTCTCGACGACGGAAATCTTTTCCGGTGGGACTCTCCAGTTCCGGATCAAATACTCCTGAAACGCAGGGGTGACGACCACGATATGCTCCGAACGTTTATACAGAAAACCGGCAACCGAACCCAACGCGCGGTTGAGCATCGAATCCGAGGTGCCCATTCCCACGGCTGTAAGGGATTCGGGCCAGAGATCGCGTACTTCGAATACAAACGGAACGCGCTTGATGCGCGCCAGCCACCAACCACAGAGTCCAACTAAAAGCTGGGGTGAAGTGGCAATGAGAACGTCCGGACGGGACACGAACATGCCGGTTGTAGAGGCCGAAGCACAGAACGAACTGTAGTTCAGCATCCGCTCGTATGCCTTGCGATTGGGAAACGGAAACAGCCAGGTCCGCACAACGTCCACGCCACGTAGATTCTCGCGCATCACCAGTCGCCGGAACCTTCTACGATATTCTGCCGACACAATTCCAGTAGGGTGGTTGGGAAATCCAGTTAAGACCGTGACTTCGTGGCCGTCTTCTACCCAATAGCGTGCAAGTTCAGCGGCCCGCGCGGCAGGCGCTCCCATCTCCGGCGGAAAATACTGCGACACGTAGAGGATTTTCATGTACTTCAGTAATAAGAGAGCTTGAAAGCACTCTTGTAGCACAAAGCGCGAGTTCGTTTTGCAAGGCTGCGGCCATAACTCTCCCAACGATCGGCAAAGTGCACAAATTGGTTTTCTTCAGTCAGCCGATGCATGACCCGTAACTGCACGATGTGCAACCGATGATAGAAGGGGCTAGCCACCATCTTCAGTCGGGTTCCGGACTGCTCGTAAAGAGACCAGAATCCCAAATCGTAGCGCTCCAGATTTTCCAGCAGAGTCTTCACCGCCCGGTGGAAAAGGCCCTGCGCGGTTGGATCAGCGGTTGCCAGAACGTAGTCGTACACTCCCCAAGCCGCCCACATAAAGCCGTTCAGAATGTGGGTCGGCGGCGACACGATGTATTCCTCGAACCAAAGGTTACCCTGCTCATCGGTGAAGGTCACACCACCGTCGTCAGTTGGCACGAGAAAACTGGTAAAAGCCCTTTCGGCAGCGCGGAGATATTCTGGGTTACCAGTTTCTCGATGCGCCCGAACTAAGAGCGAGATTCCCTGCCCCTGTGCTAACCCCGAATACCATGGGGCCTTCAAAGTATCGCGATATTCCCAGTCGAAATGATGGTTCCAAATCCAAACGCCCCAGCGATTCTGCTCCAAGTGAGTACAGAACCAGTCACTGGCCCTTAGAAACTTTTCTTTCCGCTCGTCCCTGCCAGTGCGGTGAAACAGGTCATGGTTTCCTAGGCCCCATTGGGCAATAGCGATCGGGTTGTACTGCAGGCCGATCTCGCCGCGATAATCAAGCATGGGAATTCCATGAGAATCGTAATGCCCGGAATAATCGGCCTTAGCCTCGAACCCCATGTAGTATTCGCCCAACTTGTCCGTGGTCGCGTTTGGGTTCGTTCGTGGCGTGTCGTGCCAGAAGGTCAACTGGCTCTTTCCGGGCACCAGGTAAGCGCTGAAGATGCGCCGGTAATACTGAAGGCGGTTTGCAAACGACATGCTGAATAGGATCTGCCTGAGTTCGTCAAACTATAGCACGAAGTAAGCGCTATCAGTCCCGCGCACTAACCTTTCGCACTCTTCAAAAAGGCCGAACAGATTTCGCGATGGAAAAAGAATACTGTACGGTCGAATCATTCGTTGGAAGCAGTTGAATCCAAAGCCGAGCCAACAAAAGCAGCAGAGTCGACAGGCATCGACCGTCCCGAAACGAGCGAGGCTTGGATGCGCAAAGTGGCAAGCGTAGCGCCGACAATCTGGTCGAATGGAATGGGCACAGCTTGACCTTCTCGGATAGCGTTGGCAAGAGCCTCGCATTCCCCGCGATGGCCTTTATCCTGACGCCAACGAGCACGCATGGTTTGCTTCTTCCCATGGCGAATAAGATCGAGGCGGCGGAAATCTTCGAGTACGGCAACTGCACCGCCGCCAAACACCTCGACACGTTCCTTCGAAAATGATTTGTCACCGCTGGCCAGGTAATCAATCGTGCCCAGCGAGCCGTTGGCGAACCGCACCGAGCCGACCAAGTTTTCACCGCTATACTGGCCCGAATTGGCCAAGCCGCTCGCTTGCACCTCGACCGGGGAAGAGCCTGCCAAAAACATCAGAAAGTCGACGAAATGGCACACCTCGCCGAGAATGCGGCCGCCCCCCTGCTCAGGATCGTGCACCCAGTGGTCCGGCGGCACGTGCCCGGCATTCACCCGGTAATGCATAGCGAGAGGTTCGTGGATATTTGAGAGGAATGCTTTCATCCGCAGTGCTAGGGGAGCAAAGCGCCGGTTAAAGCCAACCATGAGGAAGGGTTGTTGAGTCGTCGTTGATCGAGTATAGGAACGAACAACGTCGGCCAGTTCTTTCTCGCTCAAACAGAGCGGCTTCTCACAGAACACGCATTTCCCCGCGTTCAAAGCTGCAATCGCCTGACGCGCGTGCAGGTGATGACGCGTAGTAATCATAACTGTGCTGATACGTGCATCATTGAGAATTTCTTCTTCATCAGTCGTGCAGTACTGGAATCCAAATTTCTCCGCGGCATGGCGGCCCCGAACTCCGGTGGCGTTGCAGACACCGAGGAACTCAACTCCACCAACCTGCTTAATGGCAGGCAATAACGTGCTCACGGCAAAACTGCCAGCCCCCAACAACCCAATCGCGACGGGGCTTATCGGGCGGCTGCTGACGCCTCTTCCCGCTAGTTCGAGGGTTTGGCTCTGGTTCGGCTGCTCGGGATAAGTAATCAGAACGCCGAGAAACTGCTCTCCAGTCCTTCTGGTGATCAAGTCGTAAGCGCCGTGGGCGCGATCAATTGGGAAACGGTGTGTGATCAGTGATTTCAGATCGAGCTTGCCATTATTCAAGAGCTCGAGGAACTGTTCCATGTTGCGCGTTTCGGTCCAGCGCACATATCCGATGGGATAATCGCGCCCTTTCTGCTCGTAGGCAGCGTCGTAGCGGCCCGGACCATACGAGCGGGATACACGGAAGTCGAGTTCCTTCTCGTAATAGAGCCTGCGCTCGATATCCATTCCTACCATGCCGACGGCGACCACGATGCCACGGTCGCGCACGATTTCCGCGGCGAAATTGACTGGATCGCTGCTTTGAGTTTCGGCTGTGATCAGAACGGCATCGACCCCCACACCGCGAGAACGCTCGTAGCACAAATCACGGAATTGCGAAGATGAAGCCGCAGCCGCATCTGCGCCCGAACGCGCGGCGAGTTCGGCGCGGTTCGGTTGGATGTCCATCCCCAGGACGCGGCAGCCCCCAGCTTTCAAAATTTGCACGGTGAGTTGGCCCAACAAGCCCAGACCGATCACCGCAACAGTATCGCCAAGCCTCACATCCCCTGTACGGACTCCGTGCAGGGCAATGCTGCCAAGGGTGGCGAAGGCAGCTTCGTCGAAGGTAACGGGCGATGGTTCTGGAAGCTTCGCGACCAGCAAGCGCGGAACGCAAGCGAGTTCGGCGTGGACTGCATAGCCAGCACCCGCACAAGCCACCCGATCTCCCACCCGTATGTCGGTTACACCTTCCCCAATGCCTACTACCCTGCCTGCGCTGCTGTAACCCAATGCCAACGGTTGGTCCAAACGGCTGCGGATCGCTTGCACGGCAGAGAACAACCCGTCGCGACGAACCTTGCCGAGCACATCACGAACCAAGTCGGGCCGCGCCTGGGCCTTCTGCAGCAAGTTCTTGTTGGCAAATTCCGATGAAGCACGTTCGGTCCCGACTGAAACCAGCGACGCAGCAATGCGCACCAGGACGCATCCTGGCACAAGCTGAGGCGCCGGAACCTCCCAAACTGAGATCTCTCCAGTCCGCGGCTGTTGCAGAATCTGTTTCATGCCGTTGCCGCCTGTTGCTTGTGCATCCAATCTGCGGCCGCGTGGTTGCCGCCGCCATCTAGAAAGGTCTGCATCCAAAGCTCAAGTGTCAAAAGCTGCCAGATCTGCATGGACCAGTCCTGTGCCCCGCTGCGGTGCTCATCAACGAATGCGCGCACGACCTCGGGCCGGAACAGGCCGCGCTTCTCAATCTGTGATTCGGAAAGCAGGTCGTCCACCATTTCTTTCAGATCACGCGCCAACCAGTAGTCTACCGGAGCGGCGAAGCCGGCTTTTGGTTGCTGCAATACTTCGCGCGGCAAAACGTCCTGCATGGCCTTCCGGAAGATGTACTTCGTGGTTGGGCGGAAGAAGCCTTTCAGCTTCATGCTCGGGGGAACATTCCAGGCCACAAACTCGGCAAGTTCGCGATCGAGGAAGGGTACGCGGACTTCAACGGAGCAGGCCATGCTCATCTTGTCGTTGTAGGTCAGGTTCAAGCTGGTCATGAAAATCTTGGTATCCAGATAGAGCATTTGATTGAGAAAATCAGCATCTTTGACTTCTTCAAACCTCGCCCGGTGTTGTTTCGCAGCATCATCACCGGAGATTTCGTCCGACAGGGCAGATGTGTAAAGCGCGGCTTTTTGTTCCTGATCGAGGTACATGCAGTTCATCAGGAATCGTTCGACTGGTGATGATGAGGAACTTCGAGCCATTTTTTTTGCCAGTCGGAGTCTTCCCTTCATCGCGGTTCCTCGCAGGCTGGGCAGCCTCAGCAGTGACGAATCAATTAGGCCCCGAACTCCCGAGGGGATGCGCTGATAAGCCTGCGCCCAGCGATGGGCGTAATGCTTCCGATATCCCGCGAACAGTTCATCTCCTCCAACGCCGGAGAGTAAAACCGTCGCGTGCTTGCGCGCCTCTCGGCATACAAGGTAGGACGCGATGATCGCCGGGTCGGCCGTGGGCTCGTCCATGTGCCAGATGAGTTTAGGCAAAAGATTGGCGACGTCCGGTTCCACCACAATGCGATGGTTCTCGCACCCGAGACGGCGCGCCAATCGCGCCGCCACATCAGGATCATCCAGTGCGGTTTCACCGATGCGGTAGCTGTCCGGGAAAGTAATCGTATAAGTCCGCACCGGCTGACGGTTGGCTTGCGCCATCATGGCCACGATGCTCGACGAATCCAGCCCGGCACTGAGAAAAGCGCCGATCGGCACGTCACTGATCATCTGTGCTTCCACCGACTGCCGGAAACGCTCCCGAATTTCGTCTTTCAAGTCGGCTTCCGGGCGAGAGAACTGAAAACCCTGACTGGGGAACGTGAGATCCCAGTACTGGGTTATTTCGAGTTCGCCATTGCGTAGCAGCGCATAATGTCCGGCCGGGAGTTTCAAAATGTCGCGGAACATCGTCTTGGGATCGGGAACCCAAAGGAATGTCAAGTACTGGTGGAGCGCCTTAGCATCGATCTCCGCTTCAATCCCGGTGACCTGCAACAGTCCCTTGATTTCGGACGCAAAGGCAAAACGCCGCCCCTGCTGCACGTAGTAGAAAGGTTTAATTCCGAAGTGATCCCGTGCCAGAAAAAGAGTTGGGCTGCCGGAGCGCAGGTCGCAAATGCCGAACGCGAACATGCCATTCAAGCGCTTAACGCAGTCTGGCCCTTCTTGCTCGTAGAGGTGAATAATAACTTCCGTATCGGTCTCTGACGCAAATCGATGACCCTTCATCGCCAGATCGTGGCGTAACTCGGCAAAATTGTAGATCTCGCCGTTGTAGGTGATCCAGACAGTCCGGTCTTCGTTGCACATGGGCATGTGCCCGCTGGTAGAAAGATCAATAATGGCGAGTCGCCGGCTTCCAAGGCCGATATAGGAACCGTCGGGAAATTTCTGCTCCCACAATCCGGCGTCGTCGGGCCCGCGATGAGCCTGCACGTCAGTCATGCGAACGAGTGTTTCGCGGTCTCCACAGTTAACCAGTCCGCTGATACCACACATTTAGCGAAGCACTCCTCTGTTCGAAGTCAATTTGTTGACAGTGGCCGCTGTGCGGTGGTTCCAACGGGTCACGCGTAGGGTGATCAATTCTGCGCCATGGCCTGAGGCTGCCCCTCTTCCGGAATATCCACTGTCGAACTCGCAAGCCCGGATTTCAGAAACTTGTCTACCCACTGCTGAAGGACATAAAGCGACCAAGGCCGCGACCATGTGGTTTTTCCGGCCAAAAAATCCTTCCATACTGCCGCAACGAACTTTCGATCGACGCCGTCCACCAGGTTCGCACTAGTGTCGAGCAAGACATCTTCCATATCGTGCCGCATCTCTTTCTTCAACCAAAGCTCAAAGGGAAAAGTGAAGCCTCGCTTTGGCCGCTGTACCACCTGTTGAGGCAGTCCCCCCCGCAGCGCTTCGGTCAACAACCACTTGGGCAGTCCCCGTTTGAGCTTGAAAGCGCCCGGAATCCGGAACATAAATTCGGCTAGCTTGTGATCGATAAATGGTACGCGCAACTCCAAGCCGTGGGCCATGCTCATGAAGTCAGAATCGCGCAGCAGGGTGTTCGCCATGTAATGGCGGAGCTCAAGATAAGACGTACGATTGACGGGATCAAATCTCGCGGCCCACTTCACGATGTCGGCGAGCGGCGCCATCGCGGAGTCACCATTCCTGTCGTCACTGCCTAAACTCAGCTGCCGCAATTGGCGAGGCATAAACAGCGTGCGGGCGAGCGCGTAAGGATGCGGAATGCTTTCATCGCCTTCGATCAAGGCCGCCAGCTTTTCCGCCCTCGGCCGGCGCTTTGCGTTTGGCAGCCTGATAATAGAGGCCAGCATGCGCCGCGACGTCGGATTGACAACACTCGCATACCAGGCGACCCGCTCCATTCGCGGAACCGCCTTGAAAGTTTCGTAGCCAGCGAAAATCTCGTCGGCCCCGAGACCGGACAGCGCAACCTTGAATCCCATACGCCGGGTCTCGCGCGAAACGATGTAAGTATTTACGCCGTCTATTGTCGGCTGATCCATGGCGCCAATGATCTGGGGCAATGATGTCATCACGGCATGGCCTGAGATTACAATTTCGTGGTGATCGGTGCCAAAGAGCGTTGAAATCGACCGCGAGTATTCGGCCTCGCTGTAATCCGACTCATTGAAAACCACAGAAAACGTACTGAGATTCGGATGTTTGCCGCTGAGCAGCGCGACCAGGGAGCTGGAATCGATGCCGCCCGAGAGAAAAACGCCCACGGGGACGTCGCTCACTGTGCGCAGAAGAATCGCATCCTCCAATTGAGTTCGGAGTTCGACGATAGTATCCGGACCGATGTGGCCCACGGGCCCGGGCGCTGCGAGGTCCCGCTCAGGGCTGTTCAGGTCCCAATATTTCCTAACCGTGGCTTCGCCTTCTTTAAGCAGAAGAGAGTGGGCTGGCGGCAAGGAGTGAATTCCCCGGATCAGAGTGTCTGGATCTGACACCGATCCATAGCGGAGGTACTCCGTGAGCCCAACCTCGTCAAGCTGACGGGCTACCAGACCTGTCTGCAATAAGGAGCGAACTTCGGAAGCGAACAGAAAGAGCCCGTCGCGATGAAAATAATAAAGCGGTTTTTCACCAAACCTGTCGCGGGCCAAGAACAATGCCCGGGTGTGCGCGTCCCAGATGGCGAACGCGAACATGCCTCGGAAATAGTCTAAGCATCCGGCGCCCCATTTACCGTAGGCCTTGAGGATGACCTCGGTGTCGGAGTGGCTGTGAAACGCGATGCCATGGGATTCCAGTTCCGAGCGAATCTCTCTAAAATTGTAGATCTCGCCGTTGTAGACGATCCAGTTGCCGGTATCCCGGTCCTGCATCGGTTGGTGGCCTGCGGGCGAAAGATCAAGGATGGCGAGACGCCGGTTGCCGAGAAAGATGGAGGTTGGCGATGGGCCGCTTTGACGTATCACCTGCCATCCGGAATCGTCGGGACCCCGATGCGCCAGCCCGGCCAATCCTTGCAGCAGGCACTCTTCACGAACCTCGTCTGGGGAACCAACGGCTCCCATGATGCCACACATGATTCCCCCACTTACTTTTTCGAATGCTCGGCGTCCACCGTCACAGTGCTCTGGAACACCTTTGCAGCATTGATGGCGCCGTCGCGCGCATCCTGTTTGTAGTACTCGAGTTCCCAAAGCTTCGCCGAGGTGAACTGCTCGAATATGGCATGCATTTGGCAGAAGAGAAAGCCATGTTTGCCGTCCAAAAAACCAAGACGGAAGACGTACCAATAGAAGAACGACAAAAAGGCGCGGCCGGGCAGATGCGGCCAGATCCGCTCCTTAATAAAGCGCTTGCGCTCCAAGCTCCCTTTGAAAAATGAGGCCTGGAGTCCCGCAGTGCTGGCTCCGCGCCGCACCCGGTCCAATTCGCCCGCCTCCTGGCTTGAATAGCGGTTGTGCTTGGCGATCCAGAAATTCATGTCGCGCAGGTCCTCATGGATCAAGTCATGCTGACAGTAACCTGCTTTACCATCTAGAAGCAGATGTTCATGCACTTCCCTCTGCTCATACCGTCCGTGACCGCGTCGAAACAAACGCAGATTCCAGCTCGGATACCAACCGCAATGACGGATCCACTTGCCGTAGAAGATCAGCCTCCGGTTCAAGTAAAACCCGTCACAGCCGTTTCCGCCAGACGCGACAATACCGCTAATTTCCGCCGCCAGTTCCGGTGATACGCGCTCATCCGCGTCGAGGATTAGCACCCACTCGCCGTGGACAGGCAAGTTTTCAAGAGCCCAATTCTTTTGCTGAGCGTACCCTTCAAAAGCGTGCTGCACTACGTTGACGCCCGCCTCGCGCGCGATCTCTACCGTCCGGTCCGTGCTGTAAGAATCGACGACCCACACGTCCTCCACCCACGCGCCGACACTTGCCAAGCAGTCGGGTAGATTAACCTCCTCGTTAAACGTGGGGATCAGAACGGACGCTCGACAGCCCCGGATTGGAGGATGATGCTGCATCACATTTCACTTCGAATCAGCGAAAGACCTCCATGTATAGGCACGCAGGCGGGTCTTGCGGGTCGTTTTCCGACGGGGCGAGCGCTTCTGGTGGATAGAGCCGACTTGCGCCCGGTCGGCTCTTCTCGACCACGCAGAAACCGGCACCCAGTAGCATTTCGCTCATGTACTC
>WNFD01010947.1_pt1 | contig 10075 bp, 4 predicted proteins | sample 5400491 | NCBI WGS metagenome assembly WNFD01 (sample SAMN13153343, study PRJNA577476) | soil metagenome | isolation source: 120 cm saprolite under Douglas fir tree site 2 hole 2 replicate 2 | place: USA:California | collected 2015-04-18
TATCACGCTGAGAGTTGGTTCCATCACGCAGGGCGTCAAAGTCACTGCCGGCAGCGAAGTCTTGCAAACGACCGACGCCAGCGTCGGAGAGGTGGTCGAGCCCACCTCCATTCGCGAATTGCCCCTGAACGGGCGCATGTTGATTGACCTGGTGCTCACCGTGCCCGGCGCCCACGTTGGTTTTGGCGCGCAGACGGGATCCACGAATCCTCTTTACTGGCGTCCGGGGCAACGCTCGGCCGTGGTGATCGGCGGCAACCGCCCGAATGCGAACTTTTTCCTGCTGGACGGCGCCACAAACACCGATCCCACCTTTAATACGCAGAACCTGAGCCCTTCTCCCGATGCGGTCAAAGAATTTCAAGTGGAAACAAACAGCTACACCGCCGATATGGGAGGCGCCGGCGGCGGCCAGATCAATATCGTCACGCATTCCGGCTCCAGCCAATACCACGGAACGATTTACGAATTTCTCCGCAACGGCGCAATGGATGCCAGCACCTTCGCGTCGATGGGAAACAATCACCTGGTGCAGAATAATTTCGGTGCCTCATTCGGCGGCCCCCTCATCGGAAAGAAAACTTTTTTCTTCGTCAACTATGAGGGCTTTCGCCTGGCGCAAGCAGACGCCCAGGTTTTGACCGTCCCCACGCAAGACGAAATCAAGGGTGATTTCAGCATGAGCAATGTCGAAATCTACGATCCAACTACCGCCGTCAAGAATCCGAATTACAACCCGAGTCTGCCGACCGGGCCCTCGAATTTTCCGTATACTCGCTCGCAGTTTAACAACAATCAAATTCCATCGGGCAGGATCAATCCACTTCTGGAAAGCTTTCTGCTGCAATATCTGCCCCCGCCGAACATGATGATGATGGCGGGCGCCTCGGATTCCAACAATTACCTCGACGTCCGCACCGAAAACCACATTCAGGACCAGGGCACGTTTCGCGTGGACCATAATTTCTCGAACGGAGATACTCTTTTGGCGCGGTACTCTGCCGGCGGCGAAAATGGCTTCTCCCCGAGCAGCGGCATGACCTCCACGACGGAAAACCTGCCGGGTTTTGGCGTGAACTTCAACAATCTGTCTCAACAGGCCGTGGGGTCGTGGAACCACATTTTTGCAAGCAACAGAGTCAACACCGCCTCGCTTGCGCTTTCGCGCCTTTCGATGGACCGCACTTCGCAGAATGACGGAACCAACGATATCGCTAGCGCGCTGGGCATTCAGGGAATCGGGTTCGGAGGCAAGAACGCCTGGGGTTCCCCGTGGTTCGCCGTCCAGGGATACACGGGAATCGGTGACACTTTTGCCGCAACGCCCATGCATGCCTGGGACACCACGATCGAGGTCCGGGATACCTATGCGTGGCAGCGTGGCCGCCACGGCGTGAAGTTCGGCGGCGAGTTCCACCGTTATATCTGGCCGATGTGGGGATTCTTCCAGCATCGTGGCTACTACCAGTACACCACGGGTTACACAACTGAATTTGGTTTCAATGACGGCAGCGGCTCCGGACTGGCCAGCACGCTGCTTAGCCTGCCCGCCGTGAAACAGCGACAGGCTGGCATACCGCAAATGGATTTGCGCGCCTGGGGAACGGCGGCATTCGCTGAAGATAGTTGGCAGGTGACGCCCACGACGACTCTCAACCTCGGCCTCCGCTACGAGTACACCAGCCCGCTCTATGACAAAGACAACACCAACACGAACCTGATTTTTAACAACGGCGTTCCTTCCGTTTTCATCGGCGGCCAGTTGGGTTATCCGCGAGGGCTGATGTATGCCAACAAATACAATTTTGCGCCGCGACTTGGAATTGCCAAGAACCTTCCAGGTGTTGGCCTCGTCTTCCATGCGGCCTATGGAATCTTTTTCACGCCGGTAGATCTGAACACGTGGTGCAACCAGCGGCACAACGTCCCGTATGTTTTTCCCGAAACGCAGCAAGCCGACAACTTCACGCCGCCACCCGCGCTCTTCAACACCGGCATAAACTTCGGCACTCCTGTTCTTGGCACGGGCACTCTAACGCCCACTACGGTGAGCTTCACCGCCTTTGATTCCCACGCTCCCGCGCAGTATGTGCAGCAATGGAACGGCTCGGTGCAAAAAAGCTTCGGACAAAACACGTCTCTGGAAGTCGGCTACATCGGGTCACGCGGTTTCCATCTGCAAAGAGCGCACCTGATCAACAACACTCTCCCCGGACCGGGCCCTCTTGGCCCGCGGCGTCCCTTCATGACGCTCACTTTTGTGCCGGGCACGGTGTTGACGCCGAGCAGCACCACCGCCGTGGTGCAGAGTCAAACTTTCCCGGTCAGCACCATCAATTTGTTGGAGAACACGGCGCAGAGTTGGTACGACGCGGGCTACGTGAATGTACGCCGCCGGTATTCTCATGGGTTCAGCTTTCTGGCCAACTATACCTTCGCTAAGTATCTGACCAACGCTCCGGACTTCCGTTCTCCGATGGACGAAGCGTCCATCCCACAAAACAATAGGGATCTGAACGCCGAAAAAGGCCCCGGCTGTGACGTCCGTCACCGTTTCGCCCTGAGCAGCGTTTACGATATTCCCGCTTTCCGCCGCCAGGAATGGGTTCGCCTCGTAACCCAAGATTGGCACTTCTCGACCATCTACCAGGTACAATCGGGAATGCCATTTACGATCTCCGTCTTCGGAGATACAGCGAACTCCGGGACCGTGCTGGGCGAGAATCCGATCCGAGCTAACGTGACAGGCCAGCCCGTGTTTGGACCTGGCACGCACACCGCCGCGGAGTGGTTTAATCCCGCCGCATTCGCTGCGCCCGCGGCGTTTACGTACGGCAATGCAGGCCGGAACTCCGTGTATGGCCCACACATGCAAACCCTGGACTTCGCGCTGGCGCGAGCCTTCCGCATCAGCGAGAGAACCAGTTTCCAGTTCCGGGCCGAAGCATTCAACGCGCTTAATAAGGTGAACCTGGGCACGCCGAACCGCTACGTGAACACGCCACAGTTCGGAGCGATCACCATGGCGATGACGCCGGGACGCGAAATGCAGTTGAGCGCCAGGCTTTCGTTTTAAGATCCCAGAAATAAGGCTAGGCGTCCCGCGATAATCGGGTACTGTCCTTCAATGCGTGGTCGGAATTGCCTCGCGGCGGTAGTGGGCAGTGGCGAGAGATGCGGTATCGGTTGCGATTGAACCAACGATAGCCTTGCCAAAGCATCCAATTAAAACCGGGTAGGCGAAAGATTGCATAGAATGGCCATGCCCACCAGATTCTCCGTGTCACAAAGAGATACGCATCGGCCCCAGATTCCAACTTGCCATCCCGGGTCAATACAAGGATGTCATCCAGCAAATTCTGTTGCGATCTTTTTAAACTACCATCTTCCCATGCCGATTGCAGATCTTTGAGAGAAAAACCCCGTCGCTCGATTACGCTCTCCCAGAAGTGAACCCAACGAAAGCAGAACCCGCAGCCACCATCGTAAAGTACCCAACCCACACGAGGAAGCATCGTTTTCGATTCTTGGTCCAACTTCATCATGCGAGTTTATTGCCTCTGAAAACAGTGACCGGGGAGCCATCGGCAATGAATGCGGAGCTTGGATGACCTTGAAGGACATGGCTCAGTTCGACCCCGTACAACAAGCTTGCATCACCTTCAAATCCTGCCGTAGTGCTCGCCCACACTTGCCAAGGTACATGAGAAACGTGTTTTTCGACTGATGCTCCGCTTCGTTGAGTCGAATAGCCCCAGTAGTGCTCGGTAATAAATTGTTCCAGGCTTCCCTCTCGCGGCAGCTCGGGAGCGCCTATCGCTTGTGCAGTCAGCTGGCACCACTGATTTTTGACCTGCCACTGATACTTAGCCTTCTTTTTCGAACCCTTGGCGCAAATGTGGTGCTTCATCGGTAGGCATACATAGTTCTCACCGCATATAAGGCGAGCCGTCGTCGCGACCGCCTGCTTGGGTACAATTTCCGCGATGAACACAACGCCCCTTCGGTTCTCATCGCCCTCCTTACGACGAACGTAGAAGCGGAGGTTTACCTCATCGAAATCAGAATGAAGCGGGACGGCGAGGGACCCAAAGAGTTTGGTGCGGCAGAACCGAAAGCCCACGAGGCTAACGTATGTTTTTCCAAAGAACGAATCGAGCACTGTGCCACTGGGGACATACTTGTCTAACAAGCGGGGATCAACTTCGTAGTTCAACATCACGAGGTCTCGCCATTCAGCCGTAAGAAAAACTTTTTTTGTCGGAGACATTTGGGCTAGTCCAGGCGCAAAGGCTAGAAGACCCAAATTATCAGGCCCTTGACCAGCGGCGCGATATTTCTATCTGTTAGAGCGCGCCCAGTTAACCCCTAGAAGCTTTCTGTAAGAAGAGCGATTTGCACTCTATAATAGAGCCCGATAAGCCGGATTATGCGGAATTTGCCCACTACCTCGCGACGTGATGCCTTGAGTGCGGGGCGCGGGCGTGCTATTTTGAATTGTTGCCCCGGAGTGGCGGAACTGGCAGACGCGCTGGACTCAAAATCCAGTGGTACTTAGTACCGTGTGGGTTCGACCCCCTCCTCCGGGACCACCTCCCGATCTCCAAGACCGCGCGAAAACCCTGGACTGGGTGTCAAACGTGGGAAGCCAGTAAAATAGAGCGTGTTTCAAGCATTTAAACGGTTTAATATAGGTCCGCCCGGCCTTAGAGACGCGTTGTTATAGATCGCCAATTCGAAGTAGCCGAACCTCGAAGGAGCCTCATGCCGCTCTTGCGTTCGTCATACGTCTGCGTTTTTGCGCTGTGCGCTATTCTCCGCCCCAGCAGCTATGCCGCTGATACGCCGAGTGAGCGTCCAGAGCGAACGTATCTGCACAAGAATTGGCAGATTCAATCGTCGTGCGAGGTGAAGGCTAGCGGGGAGCAAATTTCGTTGGCCAGCTTCGAAGCGAAGGGCTGGCACAAAGCAGACGTTCCGGCAACGGTGGTGGGCGCACTGATTGCCGATAAGACGTATCCGGACCCGTTCTGGGCAAACAATCTCCGATCCTATCCAGGAGTTTTTCAGTCCAACAAAGAGCTCTTTGCCAATCACGACATGCCGGAGGGAAGCCCGTTTCGTTGCTCGTGGTGGTTTCGCACGGAGTTCAATTTGCCAGCCAACTATCAGAACAAGAAGGCCTGGCTGAATTTCCTGGGAATTAACTATCGCGCGAATCTCTGGGTCAATGGAAGAAAGGTCGCCGACAAAACCGAGGTTGCCGGCGCCTACCGAACCTTTGAATTCAATGTCAGCGAGTTCGTTCAAGCAGGCAAGCGTAACGCCATCGCGGTGGAGGTCTTCGCGCCGGAGAGAGACGACCTCGAGATCACCTGGGTGGATTGGAATCCCACTCCCCCGGACAAAATGATGGGTGTCTGGCGGGAAGTATTTTTGGCGCAGAGCGGAGAAGTTGCACTGAGAAACCCATTTGTGGCTTCCAGGCTGGGGCCGGGATACGAGACTGCCGAGCTCACGGTCAGCGCCGAATTGCAAAATACCTCTGCCGCTCCGGTAAAAGGGGTCCTGCACATGCAACTGCAAGGGTTTGAATTGCAACAGGACGTGGAGCTGGCCGGCGGAGAAGCCAGGATTGTAAAATTTTCGCCGACGCAATTCCCAAAACTCAAACTGGAGCATCCGCAGCTCTGGTGGCCCTATCAAATGGGGACACCGGCTCTTCAGACCGCAACGCTCTACTTTGAAAGCAGCAAGCGCGTTTCGGATCGGGCGGAGGTCACCTTTGGCATTCGCGAAGTTACTTCGGAGCTCACGGCCAAGGGCCATCGCCTCTTTAAGGTCAATGGCCGGAATGTGCTCATTCGAGGCGCCGCTTGGGACGAGGACATGTTTCTTCGATGGTCCTCCGCTCGGCTGGACGCTGACCTTGCCTATGTTCGTGACATGGGCTTGAATACCATTCGCCTTGAAGGCCACCTCGATCGCGATGAATTCTTTGAGAAGACGGATCGGCTGGGCATACTCGTCATGCCCGGTTGGTCCTGCTGCGACGCCTGGGAGCGCTGGGACGATTGGAAAGGCGATCAGAAGCGCGTGGCCGCCGCCTCGCTCACCAGTCAGATCTCCCGCTTGCGCAATCATGCGAGCGTCTTCGTCTGGCTCTATGGTAGCGACGGCCCGCCTCCTGCGGATGTCGAGCAGATGTACCTCGGAATTCTGGAAAAACTCGAATGGCCAAATTCCTCGCTCTCTTCTGCCTCAGAGACGCCCACGAAAGTTACCGGCAATTCCGGCGTAAAGATGACCGGTCCGTACGAATATGTTCCGCCTGTCTATTGGCTGGCAGACACGCAAGCGGGCGGCGCCTACGGCTACAACACGGAGACAAGTCCGGGGCCGGCGATCCCCACGCGGGAATCGCTGGAGAGATTCATTCCCAGGGACCATCTTTGGCCGATCGATGCCGTTTGGAATTATCACGCTGGCGGAGAGCGTTTCACGACGGTCGATGTTTTTACCGAAGGTTTGAACCGGCGATACGGACAGGCGTCGTCGCTCGAAGATTACGAGCGCAAAGCGCAGGCAATGACCTACGACGGGCAACGCGCCATGTTTGAGGCCTACGCAAGGAACAAATACACGGCCACGGGTGTGATTCAGTGGATGCTGAACAACGCGTGGCCTTCCCTGATCTGGCATCTCTACGATTACTACCTCGTGCCAGCGGGTGGTTACTTCGGCACGAAAAAAGCTTGTGAGCCGGTCCATGTGCAGTATTCATACGACGACAACTCCGTCGCGGTGATCAACGGAACTTATGAGTCAATCAAAGGTACGAAAGTCAGCGCGAAAATCTACAGCATCGATGCGAAGGAAAAGGCTTCCCGCGAGGCGACACTTGATTTGGGGGCGGACAGCAGCACTAAGGCGTTCGATCTCCCAACGCCGGATGGATTGACGTCAACCTATTTCCTGAAGCTCGAGCTCCGTGACGCGGATGGAAAGCTGGTCAGTGAGAATTTCTATTGGTTGTCGACAAGAGCGGACGTGCTCGACTGGGCCAAGAGAACCGACACGGTGTACACACCGCAGAAGGAATTTGGTGACCTCACCGGGCTGAACGGCCTTCCCAAGGCAAGAGTAACGATCACCAAAACAGTGCACGTGAGTGAAGGCAACTCCACGCTCACGGTTGCCGCTGAAAACAAGAGTAACAGTGTGGCGTTCATGGTTCACCCGCGGCTCACACGCGGCAAAGGCGGGGAAGACGTGACGCCAGTCTTCTGGAGCGACAACTATTTCTCATTGCTGCCGGGCGAGAAAAAGTCCGTCACGGTGAGATTTAATTCCACCTCTCTGCACGGCGCGGCACCGGAACTGGTGGTAGAGGGCTGGAACGTGGAGCCAACGGCGCCCTAGTCGGGGAGCAATTCGAACGCCAGTGCCTTACCGATCTGGCGTGCTACATCCGTTTGGACATCGAGAACGTCTCGCAAGTCTCGGTCATAACTTGCCGACCACAGATGGGTCTGGTCCCGCGCCTCGATTAACTGGCCCGTAATGCGCACACGCCCGCCATCGCAGCGAACGCTCCCCTCTAACACGCAGTCGATGTGCAATTCTGCGGCAATTTCTCCAATGGATTTTTTCGTGGCCTTGTATTGAACGGCCGAAGTGCGCGCGATCACGCCCAGTCGCTTGGGGTCGAGCTGCCCGAGTTGCGAAATCATCTCTTCCGTCAATCCCTCGGCAAAGAATTCCTGTTCGTCATCACCGCATAAACTCTCAAACGGCAGGACGAGGAGCATTCTCTTACCCTCCGTTGCAGCGGCCTTCCCCGGCTGCACCACGGGAGAAATGAAACGATAACCCAGGCGGGGAAGGGTTTCGACGAAACGGGGACTCCGCGCGGAGTCTCCCAATAAATCGCGAAGTTTATTGACGGCGGTGTTCAGCCCGTGCTCGTAACCAACAACCGTATCGGGCCAAAGTTTTTCACGGAGCGCTCTCCGGGTTACAACATGCCCGGCACGCTCCAGTAACAGCGCCAGAATTTGAAAAGGCTTTTCTTCCAGCCGGATGCGCATTCCATGCTTGCGAAGTTCGTGCGAGTTGAGATTGACTTCGAATGTGCCGAAACGCACTACTGGGGCTACGCTTTGAGCGTCGTTCATTGGTCCTTTTAGGCGGCTTTCCCGGCCCCGGCGCAGGGTTGCCCGCTGATCCTATTCGTTCTGGATTGACCTTTTCTCGTAAGTCTTAACGACCGAGTGGTCTGTACGTGGATAAAGACTTGTCCTTCCGCTGATTTATTCCCGGCGAACTTCTGCCATCTAAGCCTAAAGAACACTCAGGCAAACGTCGTAACGGCTGCCTTAACTTAAAGAGGAGCACCCTGCAATCATGAAGAGATTCCGGACTGTTGTACTGGGGGTGGTTTGCGCCAGCGCCTTGCCTCTCCCGTCTACCTACGCGCAGACGAACAGCTATAAGCAAACCAATCTGGTATCGGACACGGCCGGGATGGCGGCCCACACGGACGCCAAACTGGTGAATCCCTGGGGAATCGCTTTTATCCCCGGCAATCCCTTCTGGATTTCCGACAACAACAGCGGCTTTACCACGCTGTACGACCAAAACGGTGCGCTGAACGGTTCCTTTACAGTTGCCTCACCGAATGGCAGCTCAAATCCTGCGACGCCAACTGGAATTGTAGCGCCGCCGAGCGGCGTGACTTTTAACGTGAGCGGCCAGCCAGCGCTTTTTATCTTTGATACGGAAGACGGAACGATCTCCGCATGGACGGGCGGGGCTTCAACCATGGCGCTGATTAAGAACACGACCGGCAGTTTTCTTCTGGCCACCAATTTCAGGTCCGGCAAGGTCGAGGTTTACGACACCGGCTTCAAGCAAACGCAGATTCTCGGAGCGGGAGCATTCAATGATCCGGCGCCACCGGCGGTCCCTGCGGGCTCGGGTTCCCCCGGATATGCGCCGTTCGGCATTAAGGCCATCAATGTCAACAACACCGTCACGGTGGTGGCGACGTACGCCCTGCAGGACACTCCCATGCACGATCCGTTGCATATCGCCGGAGCGGGCTTCGTGGACCTCTTCAGCGCCGACGGCACAATGGTCCGCCGAATTACCAGTGACTCCCATCTGAACGCGCCCTGGGGCGCAGTGATTCCTCCCGCGAGTTTCGGCCCGTTCGGCGCCAGCGGCAATCTGCTGGTCGGGAATTTCGGCGATGGCACGATCAACGCCTACAACTTCGCCACTGGCGCTTTTATCGACCAGATGAAAGATCAGAACGGCACGGTCATCGCGAATGCTTCCCTGTGGGACATGGTTTTCGGTGGCGGAGGGCCTTCCGGCGATGCCAACACCATGTACATCACGGCGGGCTTAGCCAATGAACAACACGGACTCTTCTCGGCGATCGCGGCGAATGCCACGCCGGCTCCCACCTCCGATTTCAACATCAGCGCATCGCCATCGACCTTGACGATCAGTGCGGGGCAACCCGCTTCGTTCACCGTGATGCTTAGCGGACTTAACGGCTTTAACTCTGCCGTCACCCTCACATGCTCGGGGCAGCCGGCGAATTCCACGTGCAGCTTTTCGCCTGCGTCCGTCACCCCTTCCAGCGGTGGAATCGTGACGTCCATGATGACGATCAGCACATCCTCCTCGCTCTACATGCACGCGGGACTGATAAACGGGAATCAAACCGGCGGACGCTACGCCATGATTCTTCCGATTCCCGCGCTGGTTTTGCTAGGCGCGTTCCTCGCCGGAAGCATCAGGAGAGGCCGCACGGCAGGGAACAACTGGATCCCCGGCCTCGCGGGCAGTTTGGCTCTTCTATTTGCGACGGCTTGCCTGCTCGCGGCCAGTGGTTGCGGCGGCAACGGCATGAACAATCCCGGGAACGGAACACAACGTGGCATGGCCACGGTGATGGTCACCGGAACTTCGGGGAATCTCACTCACTCAACTTCCGTCTCTCTCACTGTCCAATAACAGAAGAGGGGCCCGTGGCTGGCCCTCTGGCCCCTCTTCCTCCGTT
>WNFD01008504.1_pt1 | contig 10074 bp, 6 predicted proteins | sample 5400491 | NCBI WGS metagenome assembly WNFD01 (sample SAMN13153343, study PRJNA577476) | soil metagenome | isolation source: 120 cm saprolite under Douglas fir tree site 2 hole 2 replicate 2 | place: USA:California | collected 2015-04-18
TCATCGGTGACGCGGTTCTTGGAATAATCGAGGTACAGGCCAACAGCCTCGATTACCATGCGCTGTCCACGTTTGGGATCGTCCGCAAAAAGCTGCCGCAAATGCAGCTTTGAAACCGTCTTGTAATGCGACACAAGTGCTTTCCACGCCGAGGATTTTGCTGCACGCTTTCTTACCCGTGGTTGAGGATTTGCTGCCATGCTCATACTCCTTTTCATTTCTCCTGCTTGTTTAAGCAACTTTCGCGCCACTCCTGACGTTCTTCAGACTCTCCAGCCCAAATGTGGCAGCTCCGACTAATGCCGCGCGCGTTGTAATGACGTGAATCGGAATGCGCTCCATCAGATCTTTGAAGCGTCCTTTTCTGATAAAGGTTTGAATGAACCGCGGTTCCTGCAGAGCGTTCACCAAGTGCAGGGCGACGCCGCCCGCGATATAAACTCCACCAGTGGCGAGAACTTTCAGCGCAAGGTTGCCGGCTTCGCTGGCGAGGATCGAGACCAGTATTTCGACGGTTGCTTGACACAATTCACTGGGATGCTGTGGGTCAAGGGCCGCATTCACGATTACTTTCGTATGATCTTTGGCCGATGCGATCATTTGGGCAACTTCAGGCCGCTCCGGTATCTTCTCTTCGTCGCGAAGAAATTCGTAAATATTGGGAACACCGATTCCCGAACAAACACGCTCAACCCCCACATGACCAAGACGTGGCAGCAGATATTGAAGCAGGCGAATTTGGCGCTCGTCAGTCGGCGCAAAATCTGAGTGCCCTCCCTCAGAGCCATGCGCTATATATTGAGAGCCATCCCAGGTCAGAAAGGATTCACCTAAACCTGTTCCCGGGGCGATAATTGCGATCGGGCCATTCGCGACTGGCTCTCCTTTATTTATTGTGACCATGTCTCCTGCGCGCAGGGCCGGCACCGCACGGGCGACGGCTTCCAGATCATTCATTAAATGAGCGGCTTTCAGATTCAAGTCCTTCGCCAGAGTGCTTTCGTCCATCACCCAAGGCAGGTTGGTAGTTTTAACGCGCCCATTGATCACGGGCCCAGCAACGTCAAACGAGGCTACGTCAACCGACATCTTCACTTGACCCAGAAACTCTACGACCATGGCCTGCAGGCTGGGATAGTCGGCACTGTGAACCTCGGTCTCAGCCAGGGGCGCGTGCGGCCCAGCCTCGGTCGAGTAGATCGCCAGATCGGTTTTTGTGCCGCCGATGTCGCCTGCAATTAGCATTGTTGACTCCGCACTCGTTTCCTAAGCTGTCGCGTACCGTTCGCTGTTAGGCTTCGATCCGCTCAGCGCGTAGAACAAGATGTACAAGTAGCAAATCACAGGCACGAAGAATGCATGGTGAATTCCGATGTGGTCAGCAATGACGCCTTGAATGAGTGGCATGATCGCGCCGCCCACGATGGCCATATTCAGAATGCCCGAACCATTTCCTGTCAGCGGCCCGAGCTCGGCTACTCCAAGACTGAAGATGCTGGGAAACATGATGGAGTTGAAAAATCCGACTGCCAGAATGCTCCACATGGCGACATGTCCGCTGCTCAACATCGAAATGACGACCAGGGCAGATGTGCAGATCGCACATAACGCCAGCAGGTGCCCGGTTCGAATTCTCCGCAAGAGTGCCGCCCCGAGAAAGCGCCCGACCATCGCCCCGCCCCAATAGAACGAAACGAAACCGGCGGCTGTTTTTGCTGACAAGCCGGCAATTTCCGCAAGGCCAAAATAGTTCACCAGAAAGCTTCCGATGGAGACTTCCGCGCCTACATAAGCAAAGATCCCGAGAGCGCCGAGAACCAGATTCGGGTGTTTCCAGACTGAATCCCGGACCTTCGCTCCCGGCCGGTACTCCGCATGTGCGATCGTCGGGAGCTTCGATAGGCCGATCATCACCGCCAGCAGAAGCAACGTAACACCGATCACGATGTAAGGCACCTTCACCGACGCCGCTTCGTTCACGCGATACAGATGCAAAGCTTGTGGCGATAGTGCCCTAATTTCTTCGATCGCCAGCGGAGCGGCACTCAGAATCAGCAGTCCACCAAGCTTTGGAGCGATCGTCGTGCCAAGCGAATTAAAAGCCTGGGTGAGATCTAAGCGACTGGAAGCGGTTTCCGGTTTGCCGAGGACCACGACGTAAGGGTTGGCCGCTACCTGCAGACCCGTGATCCCCGCCGCAAGCACAATCAGCGCCGCCAAAAACAGCGGAAAGGACGCAGAAGACGCAGCTGGCACGAACAGGAATGCCCCTACCGTCATGCAAAGTAGGCCGGCTACCATCGTCTTCTGATAGCCGATCACATTCACGACTTTCGCCCAGGGAATCGAAAACAAAAAGTAGGCAGAAAAGAACGCAAACTGGATCAGCATGACGTGCGCATAGCTAAGGTCAAAGACCGATTTCAGGTGAGGGACCAGAATGTCGTTCAGCGAAGTGATAAAACCCCACATGAAAAACAACGTGGTGACGATCGTCAGCGGACGCGCGTAGTTCGGGACAGGCGTAACGGTCACGGGAGTCTGTATCGAAGCTGAACTTGCTGTCATTTCTGGAGTCGCCATTTCTCTCTCCTCCGCTCCTACCACCACGTTTCCGCTTGCACTCCGTACGTAAGCCCGCTGGTTCGATTCTGGAAAGGTATTCCACCAACAAATCCGCGCAGCCCATCCGACCAGTTTGCGTATGTCATGTATGCCCTGAGCACGGGGCGGCTGAAGAATTTTCGTCCCGCCCCAATCTGCGGAGCAATCGTGAACTTGCGCAGCCATCCGTCGTAAGTCGGCGCGACCTCGCTGTGCGTATGATCAAACCCTCCCTCGAACGCCAGCGAGAGATACTTGGTGAAGAACACCTCCGGCCGCGCTCCGAATGAGACCCACTGCTGCCACGGATGTTGTGGGTTGCCATCTTTCGTGCGCTGGTAAATGAAAATCGGCATGATGGCGAACCTGTCATTGGGCTGGAACAATATCTGTTCCGTGAGCAGAAACCGCGCGGTGCTGTTGACGAAACGCGTTGGATCGTCAATGGATGTGCTGAAATTGCTGGCTGGGCCGGTACCATACTGGATTCCGAGCAAGTGATAGCCGCCGTGCCACTCGAGTCGCTGGTGCCGGAACCCGAATGCGTAGCCGTTGCTGGTTGGAATCAGGGTGCCAGGAGATGTCGTGCCGCCTCTGCTATTGGCGAAATCGAACCAAAAAGCCGCAGTGCCTCCAGGGGCTTTTAAATCGTAGAGTCGAAGGTCAATGTTGCTCTTGGCGTAGTTGCCGTTCTGCGTCGTAATGTCGGGCCGCGCGCCGGATAAAAACCCGAGCGCTAATTTGCCAACTCTCACATTCAGGTCTTCGACGCCCGCGCCGTAACCGCTCATGTCGAGAGGATAGAAATCGTCAATGTCAATGTGTTGCCGGCGGTAGTACCTCTCGCCCGCCCAGAACTTGGCGTTAGGCTGGCTTTCAAAAATGTTTCCTGCCTGAACGAAAGCTTCTCTCAAACGAAACTGGTCATTGCCCGTAGCGCTGTTGAAATTTGTATAGCTGGCGGAGTCGGTTGTATTGGCCTCGATCATGACCTCGGTCTTAATCCATGCCTTGTCGGAACTCCTCTCGGGGTTTATCCAGTTGTTCACGAATATGAACTCCCCGTAGGTTTCCGCCTCATTTCCCAACCTGTATTTCGCTCCCGCGCCGGGCGCTGCGAATGCGACTTGTTGCCCACCCTCACTGTTGAGGCCGTAACCGGAGCGAAAATATCCGTGGAACTCGAAAGCACCCATTTGCTGCTTCAAGCTGGCGATTTCACTTTGTGCCTCTTGCAACAAGTCGTATGTGGGTTCCGACGGCAGTGTTCCCTGGTACTTCTCTCCGACCTGGTTCTGCCCGAATATCACTTTCTTGGTTTGCTCAGCACCAAGATCGGAGGCTGAGACTGTCGCTTCTCTTGCCTTCTTTTCTTCTGCCACCGCCTCGTTCTGTTTTTCAATCTGCTGTTCGAGCACTGTGATTCGCTGCTGCAGGTCCTTGGTGGTCTGTTCGTATTGTTGCTTGAGCTGGTGGAGCTCTTGCTGCAGATCGCCAGACTGCGAAGGCTGCTGCGCGCGTGCGGATGAGTTCTCTATCAAGGCCATCACGATAATCAATGCAAGCCGTTTCGGGTTGGAAGCGCATCCCATGCGTTGAGTCTTAGCACTATTTCGCCACGCGAGGCTGTGCTCGCGTACAGATTTGCAATTGCAATCACTGTGCCGTTTGCCCGATCGCGTTCGTCAACTCATCCTGCGCCTGGGCGTATTCCAGTTGCGATTGCAGCAGCATCGTTTGCGCTTCGAATTCCTGTGCGGTAGCCGCATCGGCCTGTGAGCGCAGATAAGCCCCGCGTTCCAATTGCTGCGCGGAAATCCGTCGCGCCTCTTGCCGCGTGGCCAGCAGCTCCTGCGAAACGGCAACCATTTGCTGCGTGCGCTGCAGTTTGTTGTAGGCCGTTTGTACGCTCACTTCGACTTCATCGCTGATTCGTGCCAAATTCTCTTTGGCTTGTGCCAACTGTGCGTCATGTTCCCTTAGCGTGGCCCGCTTCTTGCCACCATCGAACAAGTCATATCCAAAGTGGACACCGAAAGTCCCGAAGTTGCGGGCGAGAAAGGGCACATTTTCCTGATAGCTGTACCGAGCAAACGCCTCGATATCGGGTATGTACTCGCGTTTGGCCGCGCGCACGCCGGCCGAAGCTCTCTCCACCTCAGCCTTTGCTTCGGTGATCTCCGGTTGAGAATCCAGGGCAAGTTTTATGCACTGCTCGCGCTCGCAGCTTTCAGCTGGGGCCGGAACGTCTGGATCAAGTGCTAATTCAGTCTTGAGCGGAAACCCCACGACATCATTGAACTGCAAGCGCAGGTCCGAGAGTTGCAGCTCCGAGGTCAGAAGTTGCTGTTTGCCCTGCAACAACTCCGCTTTGCTCTCGATTAGATCTACTTCGAGCGTGCTGCCGTACTTGACCTGCTGTACGCGCTCACTTTGCAGATCTTCGACGGCGTGAATCTTCGCCTCGATGGCGCGGTGCTGGGACTGAACTACCAGGATGCTGTAATAGAGCTGACGGACTTTCAGAGCCACATCGTTCTCGACTCCGCGGGCTTTTTCACGACTGGCATTCAGCTCAGCGCGCGCCGCGTCGTTTCCTGCTTTTATCTTGAACAGTTCGGTCAGTGGTTGAGTCAACCCAGTGCCACTGGTAATGAAGTTCTTGTTGCCCTGATTGATGGTGAACTGGCGTTGGGGAATTTGGGTGCCGCTCACCACTCCTAATCCGCCCACTGGGATGGCGATGAACTCTGTGTCGGTCGCGTGCGCAAAAACGCTATCGTTCCTAATCGTTGGCAAATAGGCGCTTCTCGCAACCTCCTTGGCGTGTTGCTCTTCTTCGACATGAAATGCCGCGATCCGGACGACATGATTGTGCTTCAGGGCCAGCTCGACGGCTTGGTGGAGATTGATCGTGCGTGCTGCGGTCGAGTCCGTTTGCTGTCCCAACGCGCATGCTGGCACAAGATAGAGGATGATCGCCGTCAATATTGGTCGAATCGTCATGACATGTTTCCGTGTGTCGAAGTGGGTCTCTGCTGAAGCAGAGGTAGTTGGGCGAAATTCATTGGGGCTTTGCGCAGGGTGGCGGTCAGCAGCAACATCCCTACGCAGGCCCAGGCAACGAGGTGAAACGCGTCAATGAACGTCAGGCTGTAGGCTTGCAGGCGCAACTTGCTGTCGATGATTTCCGCAGCGCGGCCGCTAGCCGCCAGCAGTCCGCTCGATTTCGCAGATAATCCCGTGGCTAGGCCATGCAGCGTACCATCCGTGACCCATGAACCGGATTGCACGTGCAGGCCCAGAAGGTTCGAGTGCAATTTCTCGCGCTCGGCAATGAAATGCCCCATCAACGAGACTCCCGCTTGGCCTCCCAGCAGCCTCACGGTGTGGAAGAATGCAGAAAAAGTGAGGGCCCGTTGAGGCGCTTCCAGTCCTCCAGAGAACAATGCCTGGAGTATGATCGATGACACCAATCCCACCATCGAAAGTGACTGCCCAACGGCCAGCAGCAATTCGGATTGGTAGTAATTTTCCGGCGCCCAGGCGCTGGTAAAGTTTGCGTTCAGCAAACACGCGAAGGCCACTGCCGTAAAGCCGACGGCCAAAAGCAAGCGTGAGTCAAAGCCTTTACTCAACAACAAGGCGCCGACGAATGCCAGAACCAACTCAAAAACGGCAGTCCACAGAACGGCAGGCCCAAGTTGCGAGGCGTCAAGCCCCCGCACAGACAGTGACTGGGGAATGATGATGATGGTTGCGAGCAGCGCAAAGCGAAAGGTGAAAAGTGCGACTCCTAGTAGAATCGTGTTCCACTGCCGTAGGTAAGGAAGATCGACAAGGAAATTCGGGCTACGCAAACGCCGGACGAGAGCACACAGCAGGAGGAACATGCCACTCGCGAACAAGGCAGTGAACGTGCCTGATCGCCACCAGTCAAGACGCTGACCCTGATCGAGTGCTGCAAACACCAACGCAAAACCCGCGCTGAGATAAAGGAATCCCGCGAAACTTGGCGGTTGCTTTTTGGTTTGCGGCTTTGGTGCTGGAGGTATCCCAAAGAGGATGCAGGCCATCATCACAGGAGTGACCAGCGCGGGGAGCCAGAACATCCACTGCCACGAAAGATTATTCCGGCAAAATCCATAAATAGAGGGAGCGAAATTAACTGAAGCCTCGATGCAGGTCGCATACAGGGCAACGACAAGGGCGAGATATCGAAGAGGAATATTGCGCAGAGCGAATGTAAGCGTCAGTGGATAAAATGTGCCCGAGGTCAATCCGGCTACGGCCAGCAGACCAATCAACAAACCGTAGTTCTGCACCAACGGAAGAAGCGCGCAGACCCCGGTAAACACGGCTGCGCATGACAGGAGAACGCGGCGCGGCCCGAGCAGCCCTCCTATATAAACCGAGAATGGGCCGATGAACATCAGAGCCACATTAAATGAGCTGGAGATCCAGGCGCCGTCGTCAAATCCAATTCCGACGTTTCCTTTCAGATCGGCCAAGCCCAACGTGAGCAATCGCCCGGTGACAGTTACGATTCCGGCGCCCAGCACTACACCGAGGATCCCTAGTAGTGGGCTGTGGGATAAATCAATCGGCAACGTGGCCGCGCCCGGAGACGGTGCAGCCGGAGGACGATTCGCAGGAAACGGAATGGACGTCGCGCTCATATCTCTGTCGATTATGTTTCTGTTACTTCTTCGTACGCACCGTTACTACAGCAGAGAGACCTGGTCGCAGTTGCGACGTGAGCGACGAGTTATCGAGAGCGATCTTGACCGGCACTCGTTGCACGACTTTGGTGAAATTGCCAGTTGCGTTATCGGGGGGCAGCAACGCGAATTGTGATCCGCTCGCTGGTGCAATCTCGAGCACCCGTCCTTTAATGAACTGCCCCGGATAGACATCAAGGCGAATCTCGGCTGGGTCTCCGACTTTAATGTTTGTCAACTGCGTTTCGCGAAAGTTTGCTGCTACCCAGCGTATGTTTTCCACAAAGGTCATGACCTGCGTTCCTGGAGAAACGAGTTGCCCGGGACGGACTTGCCGCTCGCCGACTGTGCCGTCGGCCGGCGCAAGAATTCGTGTGTAACCAAGATTCACCTGCGCGACTTGCAGCGCGGCTTCCTTGGCATGAAGGTCGGCGACGAGTTGGCTGTCTTGCGATTCAAGTACGGCTTTCCCTCGCCGTTCGGCTTCTGCGGCCGATTCATTGCTGCGCAACAATGTGCGAGCCTGCGTCAAATCAGCATCACGACTGGCCGCTTGCGCCGTGAATCTCTGCTCATCGGCAACTGCAGCCTCTACTTTCTGTTGGGTTGCGGAATTCGCCTTGAGGAGCGCCTCTTGGCGCGTTCGTTCGGCGCGAGTGCGAGTCACATCCGCCTGTACCGCCTCTTTGCCGGCTTGCGCAGCAACTATTTCGGCGTTGGCTTGGTCGATGCCGGCAAGCGCACGTTCAATCTTTGAGTCCTGAAGCTGGCGCTGCCGCCGGTTGTTTTCGAGGGCGGCTTTGGCAGCTTCAACTCCGGCAGCAGCTTGCGCCACCTGGGCCTTGAAATCATCATCGTCGAGTTGAACAAGGACGTCGCCCTTGCGAACCTGTTGGTAGTCGTTGACTTTTACTTCGCGGACCAGGCCCGGAACCTTCGTACTTAGCGGTGTTAGATCGCCTCGAACGTAGGCGTCATTGGTGACTTGCTCGATCCGACCACCTTCCCATCCATTCCAGTTGCGAGTGATCGTTACAATGACCGCTAGCGCAAGAAGAACGACGATTATGGGTGTTCCAAACTTTTGCCACGCCGGTTTGAGAGGCGAAGGGGCACGCTCAACCACCTTTGGCGGCGCGGTCGCTGGTATGGGTGCGGTAGCCATGTGTCGGGCGCTCCTGGAACGCAAACTTATCTCACTTACTTTTGCAGATCGCTTCTGAGGGCACATCCCGCGATGCAGGGTTTTTGTGCTACCCCGGAAGGCTATCGAGCACCTACCCCGTTCGGGTTAGCAACACGAGTTCGATATTTTGCGTGCCTGCAAGAATCCAAGCATTTTCGCTGCCACCGTTTTCGCAAACGTTTCCGATGGCATGTACTGACGTTTACGTGTCCTGCGGATTGGTAAATCTTTCGAGGTGGATTGGCACGTGACGAACTTCTGTCACTGCCGAACAATCGGAACGGAAGACGCGACCGCCTCCCAAGAAAAACTGCTAAACGTAGTGGAGTCCCTTCAGCGCCGCAGGGGCGGGCGAAATCATTCCCATCCGCCTCCCAGGGCACGATAAAGGCCCACGAATGCCTGGAGTTCATTCAGATCTGCTTGGGCCAAATTGAGCTGAGCGGCGAAATACCTTGTGTCGCTATCGAGGACTTCCAAGTAGCTCGTTGCCCCGCCCTTGTACCTCATGTTTGACAATTTCGTCGCTTCTTCGGCCGAGTGGGTCAGCAGTTCTTGCTGGATGCGGAACTCCTGGTTTTTGCGATAGCCAACCAACGCGTCGGAAACATCGCGAAACGCCTGCTGGACGGTTCGGTGATAGAACAACGTGGCTTCTTGAGTGCGCGCTTGGGCGAACCGCACCCGGTTCCGTATCCGCCCTCCCTCAAACACCGGTTGAACCGCGTTTCCACCGAACGTCCAGAGTCCGGCCGGGCCCGTGAACAGACTGGTTAGAGCCGAGCTTTGATAACCGCCGGTAGCGGTCAAAGAAATCTGGGGGAAGAAGTCTGCTTTGGCAACCCCAATCTGGGCGTTGGCTGCGGCCAATTGCTGTTCCGCCTGGCGAATGTCCGGGCGGCGTTCCAGCAGAGATGACGGAAGCCCTGCGGGCACCTCTAGTGCGTGTGGCTGTTCGACAAGCTGCTTTCCGCGGGCGATGGCTTGGGGATTCTTACCCAGAAGTGTGCTGATAAAGTTTTCCTGCTGTTCGATCCGACGCTCGGTGTCCGGGATAGCTGCCGCGGCCGCGTACACCAACTGCTCGGCCTGCCGTACATCGAGCATTGAGGTAGCGCCACCATCGGCCAGAATCTGAGTCAGTCGCAGCGAGTCTTTTCGAGTGGCAAGCGTATGTTGCGAAATCTCGAGTTCAAGGTCCAATTCGCGTAACTGAAAGTAGGCGCTGGCGACATCGCTGACCAGCGAACTGATGACTTGACGGCGCGCCCATTCTTCCGCGAGTAGCTGGGCCCGTGCGGACTCCGTGGCACGACGAAACTTTCCCCAAAAATCCAGCTCCCATGCGAGCGATCCACTCACTTGATTCGCGCTGGTATCGATACTTGGAATCCCAGCTGTCTTGGGTAGTTTTTCGTTCACCGCTGATACGCCAGCAGTCACGGTAGGCAGCTGGTCTGCTCGCGTGATGCCAAGCTGCGCGCGCGCCTCTAGAATCCTTTCTGCCGCTATCCGCACGTCGTAATTCTGCTCCAGAGCCGTGTGGATAAGATCGCGCAGAGC
>WNFD01008505.1_pt1 | contig 10074 bp, 10 predicted proteins | sample 5400491 | NCBI WGS metagenome assembly WNFD01 (sample SAMN13153343, study PRJNA577476) | soil metagenome | isolation source: 120 cm saprolite under Douglas fir tree site 2 hole 2 replicate 2 | place: USA:California | collected 2015-04-18
TAACGGCCGCACGTTCATCCCGCTGACCAGGCGACCGGGCGGCGTGCAGGCCTACAAGATGCTCGTCCCGCCGGCCGAGCATGAGGCCGACCAGCAGAGCCATGAGGGCTACGAGTGGATGTACGTGCTCTCCGGGCGCTTGCGCCTGCGGCTCGGTCCGCTCGACCTGGTTCTGAAGCCGGGCGAGGCTGCCGAGTTCGATACCCGCACCCCGCACTGGTTCGGCAGCACCGGACCGGAACCCGCCGAACTGCTTGTTCTGTTCGGGCCCCAGGGCGAGCGGATGCACATCCGTGCCCGTCCGCGCCCGGCTAGCTGACTTCCATCAGACTGCGGTTGAGCCAGGCCGTAGTCGGCTAGCCGCCAGCGATTTGTTACCAAAGCAGGGTTCCGTAGAACTCTGCGCCAGGCTCACCCACCCAGGCCGCGTTCCGGCGCCTCGCTCAGCAGGGTGGAGCGCGTGTCGGTTAGGCCTCCTGGGTAGAAGCCGCGGGCCGCGTCGAGCAGTTCATCGAGCGGCGGCCACCAGGGTCCGTGCTCGAGAGCCCTGAGCGCGTTGATGACCTGCGCTGGCTGGGCGGGAGCGTTGGTGATGGCTGCCACGGCGACACGGCGCGGGCGCACGGCGCGCAATGGTCCCAGGTACAGGTCGGGGCCGGTGCCGTCAGGCTGGACTGGCGCTAGGACGAGGTAGTAGTCGGGCAGTTCGAACCGTTTGTTCCGCCAGGCGTCCAGCGCGTCCGCCGCCTGCTCTTCGAAACCGGCCGCCGCGCCCAGGCCGCCTGGCCCATCCCACATGGCCTGCCATCGGCCGGCAACCTCGGACAGCGGGTCATCGGGCACGATCACGTATGTGGAGCGACGTCGCGCCGCTTCCCGCATGGCCAGCGCCCCGGTTTCCCAGCCGGGTCGCGCCGCGTCTGGCTGACCGGTACCGGATTTCTCTGCCGCGGGAGCGCGGGCGACCGACACGTTCGGGGATCGGGCCAGCCCGGCAAGGAGCCCGTCGTCCGCCTCGCCGACCAGGACTACCACTGTGGAAGACTCGCGCCGCATCGGCACGATTTTAGACTCGCGCCAGTCCCCGCCGCCGCTCGGGCCCGACCGATCGGGTGGTAGTCGGGCGCATAAGCATGCTGTCGGCATCGGATCGCCCTTGGCGCCGATGCGGGGTAAGGGACCTCCGTCAGGCTGGAGCGATTAGGTTAGGCTAACCTAACTTTTGCCCGGATGTTCGTCACGTCTCTGACCTGTGGAGTCCCGTCTCGATGAGTGAAGCGCAGACACTCCTCCTTGGATGTATCGCTGGTGTGACCATCGTGCTCGGGCTGCCGATGGGCAAGCTCCGCGCGCCGCGGCCGGGCCTCAGCCAGTTCCTCAACGCGATCGCGATCGGAGTCCTGCTGTTCCTCGTCTGGGATGTGCTCGTACATGCCTGGGAGCCCGTTGACGCGGCACTCGGGCGCCTGCACGACGGGACCGCCGGGCTGGGTCCCGTGCTGGGATACGGCGCGCTGTTTCTCCTTGGCATCGGGGTTGGCCTGCTGAGCCTGGTGCGCTACGAGCGATGGCTAGGACGACGGGCGCGGCCCAAGCGCTTCGGCCCCGGGGCCATGGCCAGAGGCGAGGTGACCGCGACGACACCGGGTATCGCAGGCTGGTCCGCTGCCCGTCGCCTGTCCCTGCTGATCGCGGTCGGGATCGGGCTGCACAACTTCGGCGAGGGCCTCGCCATCGGGGCGAGCGCTGCAACCGGTGCTATCGGTCTGGCGACGATCCTGGTCATCGGCTTCGCTCTGCACAACGCCACGGAGGGATTCGGCATCGTCGCGCCCTTGGCCGCCGACGGCGACCGGCCGTCCTGGGGCTTCCTGCTGCTGATGGGCCTCATCGGCGGCGGGCCGACGGCGCTCGGCACCGCCGTGGGGAGCCAGTTCACCAGCGCCGCCGTCAGCGTGATCTTCCTCACGCTCGCCGCCGGCTCCATCCTCTACGTTGTCATCCAGCTACTCGGCGTCGCGCTGAAGGGGACGCGCAAGGACTATCTCTACTGGGGACTTCTGCTTGGGCTGGCAGCGGGATTCGTCACGGACATGATCGTCACGGCCGGCGGCGCGTGAGGCGTCCTGTGCCGTCCTGCCCAACGGGCGGCTGGCGGCTCAGGTCAGGGGCCCGGGATAGGCCTCTTCGGCGCGCTTGGCAAGGACGTCGATCCGGCGCCTGAGCAAGATAACTCCGGTGACGATAAGCATGGCGGCGATAATGCCGGTGATCAGCGAGATGGTGCCCGAGGCGCGTTCCAGGGCGGCCCCTGCGATGTACCCGAGGAAGGTATAGATAGCGGCCCAGATGATCCCGCCGGAAGCGTTCGCGATGAAGAAGCGGCGCCAGTGCATCAGGGTGACACCAGCCAGGAAGGCGGCGTAAGTGCGCAGCAGCGAGACGAACCGGCCGATGAACACCACCTTGGCGCCGTGCCGGTCGAACAGGTACCTGGCGACCTTCAGGTTCCGCTCATTGACCGGGTGCACCCGGCGCCACCGCCCGGCCCAGATCGGCACCCCGCGGCGCTCGATGGCGAGGAGAGCGCGATAGCCGCCTTTGTTCCCGATCCAGTAGCCGATGTTGTCGCCGACGATGGCCCCCGCCGACGCTACCGCGAAGATCAGCCATGGGGAGAGCCGGTGCGTGTGCCCGGCGTAGATGGCGGCAGTGATCAGCGCGGTCTCGCCCGGCAGCGGCACACCCAGGCTCTCGGCCCCGACCAGGACGAACACGGCCAGGTAGCCAAATGAGGCAATTAGCTGGCTGATGCTCATTGCCGCTGCCGCAGCCGCCGCCTGGCGCACTGGCCGGTATGCGCCGAGCCTGACCCGGCTGTCCCGGGCGCCGGGCCTGGTCCAGATGCCGGCACAGCCTCCGCATAGGACCCGGTCACGATTCCCGCCCGCGAGCCATGTGCTTGCTCACCATCATCCGCCCCGTTTCGCCATCAGCACCTATAGCCGCCTCCGAGCAGACTAAGCGCTGAGTCTCTCTGCATTACCCGCTTGCACTGAACAACCAATCAGGCCGGGCCGTAGCGATGCGATCGATCTGGACGCTCGAGGCGGGCACAATGAAGCCGTGCGGATCACCATCTGGGTCAAGCCCGGCTCGGCGCACCCCAGGATCGGGGGCGAGCGCAGCGGCTCCCTTGTGGTCCAGGTGAGCGCGCGCGCAGTGGGCGGAAAGGCCACGGAGGCTGCGCTCGCGGCGGTGGCCGCCGCTTTCTGCCTCCGTCGCAGTGCCGTAACGCTGGTGGCCGGGGCTACGAGCCGCACGAAGGTAGTCGATGTCGCTGACGGTGACCCTGTAGTGCTCGCGCGGCTGCTCGCCAGCTCGTAGGTATCCGCAGCCACGGCAACATGCGCGGACACCGAGAGATGTGCTGCTACAGGCCGAGCTGCGCGCGCCCGGTGTCGTTGAGGTTGGCGAGAGTGGCGCGGCCGGTCCAGGTGGTCTCGTAATGCTCGGCGGCGAAGTCGGGCGGGCTGGCACCCGCGAGGAACGCCTGGCCGCAGGCATGAGCGTAGGCCGCGTTTTTCGCGCAGTACGGCGCGGCCGGGATGTACATGACGTTGCCCCATCCCTGCTGGCCGCTGACCGCGCCGACCGAGTGAATCAAGTCGGCATGCCACCACACGGTATCGCCTGGCTGCACCGCCGGAATCGGCGTCAGTGCCTGCAACAGGACTGAGTGGTACCGGTTGGTGATCGGCACGGCCTGGCCGTTGACCGCTCCGCACAGATCATCGGCGGCGACATCGTCCTGCAGGGCGCGCAACAGGATGTACGCCATCGCTGCGGGGATCGGCACGGTGTGCAAAACGCCCTGGTCGGGCTGCATGTCAGAAAGCGCGGTCCAGCCCTGGAAAGTGCGGAACGCCGAGCACATCACGGTGGAAGGAAACTCGCTGACTTCGGTGCGGAATGCTCCGTCCCATGGGTCATGCATCACCCAATCGCCGCTGTAGACGTGACGGAATACCTGCTGGTACGCCGGAAGCAGCCAGCGCTCGACTGAGCCGGAGTCGGTATGCGGGGACAGCCCGGCCGAGTTCGAGCCAGGCGGGCGGCGGCGGACGCGATCCGGGTAGGCCGTGTCCCGGTCGGGGTCGAACCAGACCCGGCCCTCGGACTCATGCTTCCAGAAGCTGTTCAGGAACCGCCGGACCGCGACCATGTTGTCGTCCTGGCGCGCCTCGATCTGAGGCTCGGACCAGTAGATCGGGTAAATAGAAGGTCCCCCGCGGCCAGTCCGCCAAAAACGCCGTCGTCGACCGGGCGGTACGTCTCGGCGAACCCGTTCCGGTCGACGTAACTAGCAAGTGCAGCGTCCCACCCCTCTGCGCGCTGACGGGAGAAGGTGCCCTGCACGATGGCGCACCCACGACGGCGGATGCCGTCCTGGTCGCGGCCGGCACCGTCCCTGCCGCGATGTCGGGGAAATTGACGATGGGCCAAACCGGCCGCCCGGCTGCGCGGTCCGCGGCGACGACGGTCGCTTCCTCCCGCATCGCGGTCTCCACCTCGGCGAAGACCGCGGCGACGTCGCCGATCTGGGAACGTAGCTGGGCCTTGACTGTGCGGATCGCCTCGCTGATGTCAGCGGGCAACGGCGATGTAGAGAGCGCTTCGGCCATCGCCGCCCTCCAATCTCTGTTGCGGACTCACGGGTTCAGCCGGACCGAGTATGCACGCTGGTCGGCGAGAAGGTCGGCTAACTGCGCAGCTCGCCAACCCGCTGTGCCTTCGAAGCGAGTGGTTGAATGGCGGCGTGAGTGACGGCGGATGGCCCGAGGATTGGAACGAGCGGATGGCGGGCCAGGACTGCCCGATGTGCAGGGCGCTCGGCAAGGGCGACAACGCTTTCTGGGTGCACGTCATGACCGGCGATATGGCCGAGGTGTTCCTGGAGCGGCGCAGTCGCCTCCCCGGCTACTGCGTCGTCGCATGGCGACATGCGCACATTGCCGAACCGGCCGAGCTCGATCCCGATCAGGCATGTCAGTACTGGCACGAAGTGCTTGCGGTAGGACGTGCAGTGCAGGCACGGTTTCACCCGGTCAAGATGAACTACATGACGCTCGGGAATACCGTCCCCCACCTGCACACCCACATTGTGCCCCGCTACCCCAACGATCCCGCACCTGGTGGGCCGCTCGTATGGCAGGACATCTTCACGCCCGATCCCCTGCCCGACTCCGACCTTCGTCACCAAGCAGCCGAGCTACGTGACCTGCTGTCCCGCGCCACCTGAGGCGCGGCAACTTGCGCCAGCTGCGCGCCACGCCATTCGATAAAACAGCTCGGTGGCTCCTTAAAATTGCGGCGCCTGCCGCCGGTCGCGCGGAAACATCTCTGCTATTGGAACTGTAGTTCGTGTTGCGAGATTGAATGTCAGTAGTGCTCGCTAGAATGGTCGAAGACCAAGTTCCCCAGTCACATCGGCCGGAAGCGAGGTTGCGGATGGCGAGCATCGCGGACGACCTGCCGCCTGAGGACCACGGCGCGGCAGCGGTGGGCGATGACTGGCCGCCTGCCGGCGGCGGGATCTCCTGGCGCTGGGACTTTGACCTCGATGCGTTGCTGGATGTGGTGTCCGGTCCGGCGCCATGGCTGCGTGCGTCCGAGACCAATGACGCCCAGGCCGGCGAGTCCGAGGACGACTCCGCAGCAAGTGATAGTGCGGCCTGCGACTCTGCAGCGGTCGCCTCGGATGCTGATCCCGGCGATGCCTCCGACGCAGATCCTGATACCAACAAGGACGCCGATCTAGAGGCCGTAATGGAGGCCGAGCAGGAGGCGTATCTGGAGGCGATGGCGGCGGGCCGCGCTCGCGAGATGCCGCTGTCGGTAGTCGCCGGGCGCGTCGCGGAGAATTTGCCGGTGGGGCCTGGCCTGGCCGGCTGGCTGGCACAGGCGCCTGCGCCAGACCTGGAGGATGGCGCCCTTGCCGGGGTGGCGGCGTCATTCCGGCGGCTTGCCTCCTGGGCTGCGGCCGGAGAGCTCGCTGCGGTAGCGCAGATCGCGTCGCGGTCGGCGCGGGCCGACCGGCGCGCCACGGTGGACGGGTCGGGGCGGCCGGACCAGGTGACGCCGGACGCGGCCGGTCAGGTGTCGCTAGCTCTGGCGATGTCACCGGATGGCGCATCCGGTTGGACTGACCTGGCGGTGACGTTGACCTGGCGGCTGGCCGCCACCGGAGCCGCGCTGGCGGAGGGAGAGATTGACCTGGCCCGAGCCCGGATGATCGCCCGTGTGACCGGCGCACTGTCCGATGAGGCGGCGCGGCAAGTGGAGGCGGCGGTGCTGAGCCGGGCTGGGTGGCTCACCTTGGGTCAGCTGCATGCGGCGCTGCGCCGGGCCTTAATCAAGGCCGATCCAAAGGGTGCGGAACGTCGCCGGCGGGAGGCAGAGCGGAAAGCGCAGGTGGTGATGTACCCGGAGGATGAGGGGACGGCGACGCTAGCCGGGTACGCGCTGCCCGGAATGCAGGCGGCTGCGGCGATGGCCAGAATCACCGCTCTGGCTAAAGCGACGCAGGCGGCCGGGAATGGCGGACAGATCGATCTGGTCCGCGCCCAGGTTTTCCTAGGCCTGCTACTCGGCACGTTGCCGTATATCCCGCCGCCGCCCGGCTCCGCGCCCGATGACCCGCCGCCTGACGCTCCTGGGCCCGGTGAGCCATCTGATGACGCACCGCCGGCCGAGCCCTCTGATGACGCGACGCCGGCCGAGCCAACTACTGACTCGGCGCCCGGCGACAGGGCAGGCGCCGGTAGCGGGGCGGATGATCTGGCGTGGCCGTGGCCGGGCGTCCAGCCCTGCCTGCTGCCAGCACCGGGCACCCTGGCAGGCATCCGGCCCCTACCGGATACCGGCGGATTGCTAGGCCTGACGGTGCCGCTGGGCACGCTGACCGGAGCGTCGTCGGCGCCAGGGCAGTTGTCCAGGCTCGGCGTCATTATGCCTGGTCAAGCCCGCCGACTCGCCGACTTGGCGGCCCGACACCCTGCCACCCGGTGGCGGATCGTCGTGGTCACGGCCGAAGGCGAGGCGATCGCCGTCACCCATCTCCCGCGCTCCCGAAGCCCCGGTACCGCTGGCGGCGGACACGGCGGGATCGGTCTGATCGGCCGCGTCACACTGATCATCCGGACCGACCAACTGGCATCAGCCTCCGGTCATGACCCGCCCGGGACCGTGCCGCCAGAATCTGCGGTTGCGTCGCAGCCAACACCGCTGCCGGGATCGCCGCTGGCCAAGATCGTAGACCGCGCCATTGACGTGGCCGGGCGAGCCGCTGCTGCCGGCGAGCACAGGCGGCAGGACGAGCGATCAGGCGGCTGCGGCCACGGGCTGGCCTCGGCTGCCTATCGGCCACCGCCCCGGATCGCCGACTTGGTCATCGCACGAGACGGAACCTGTCGGTTCGGCCCGTGCCGTCGGCCGGCCGAGCAATGCGACTTGGACCATTCGGTGCCGTTCGACCAAGGCGGGCCGACTTGCGAATGCAATTTGGGCGGCAAATGCCGTACACATCATCGACTGAAACAACATCCCGGCTGGTCAGTGACTCAGTCTGCCCCTGGCATATTCCGCTGGATCACACCAGCTGGCCGGGCTTACATCACCCGCCCTGACCTATACCTCACCTGAAGCGACGGCGCCTGCGAGCACGGACCTGCTGTCGCCGTCGATGCCGATGCCTAGCCTAGGCGTATGCGGATGCCGCGATCCGGGAGGAACTTCCATGGCTGACGCCGACGACGTGCGCCGCCTCGCGCTGGCGTTGCCTGGTGTGGAGGAGATCGACAGCGACGGCTTTGACTTCCGCGTCGGCGGCAAGGGGTTCGTTTGGTCCTACCCGGAGCGCCTGCCGGGCAAGCCGCGTGTCATTCGTACCGAGATCGCAGTTTTGTATGTTGGCGACGAGGCGGAGAAACAGGCTCTGCTCCGCGGCGAGGCTCATCTGTTCTTCACCGCGCCGGGATACGGCGACTGGCCGCTGGTGATGCTGCGGCTGCCCGAGGTGGACGTCGAGCGGCTGGCCGAGCTTGTCACCGACGCATGGCGGATGCGCGCTCCGGAGCAAATCGCCGACGAACTGGGCACGGAACTGGCGTGAACGAGCCATGCACGTGCCGACGGCGCCGCAGGCCAGCGGTTGCAGCGTCTACACGCATTCAACGGAGCTGGCTGAAGAATGCGCGCACATCACCGACGAGGAGGTCGGGCTGCTCCATGGCAGCGAAATGACCGCCGCGGTCGAACTCGGTCCAGTGCACGATGTTGTTCGACAACTCGGCGAAGCGCCGGATCGGACGGGCGATCTCCCGCGCAAAGACAGCTAGGCCGGTAGGCGCCGTCGAGACTTTCGGAGGGCCTGAGGAGCCCGAGCGGGCGGCCTCATAGTAGAGCCGGGCCGACGATCCGGCTGTCCTGGTCAGCCAGTACACCATGATGTTGGTCAGTAGCTGGTCGCGGTCGACTGCCTCGTCCGGGAGGCCGTCGTCGGTCCACTCGCCGAACTTCTCCGCGATCCAGGCAAGCTGGCCCGCCGGTGAATCCGTCAGACCGTAGGCCAGGGTCTGCGGCCGCGTGGATTGAATCGCCCCGTACCCGCTGCCGGTCGCGCGGAACCGGCGCATGGTCTCCACGTGGCTCCGCTCCGCGTCAGTCAGGTCGGTCGCTTCCTCCGGCACCCAGGGGAAGAGCATGTTCAGGTGGACGCCGATGATGTGATCCCCGGCGATGAGACCGAGTTCCCTGGAAATGGCGGAGCCCCAGTCGCCGCCCTGGGCGCCGTAACGCTGATAGCCAAGTCGCCGCATCAGCTCATCCCAGGCTTGCGCGATGCGGTGCACGTTCCACCCTCTGTCTTGCGTGGGCCCAGAGAACCCGTAGCCCGGAATCGATGGCACTACGAGGTGGAACGCGTCGGCTGGGTCGGCGCCGTGCGCCCGGGGGTTGGTAAGCGGTCCGATGATGTTGATGAATTCCACGATTGAGCCGGGCCAGCCGTGCGTCATGATCAGCGGTATGGCGTCAGGCTCTGGGGAGCTGACGTGCAGGAAGTGCACGCGCTGCCCGTCGATCCCGGTGGTGAACTGCGGGAACGCGTTCAGAGCCTGCTCATGCACACGCCAGTCGTAGCTGGTGCGCCAGTACTCGGCCAGCTGTTGCACGTAGTCCAGCGGTATGCCATAGTCCCAGCCGGAATCGGGAACCTGGTCGGGCCAGCGAGTACTTTCCAGCCTGGCCCGCAGCTCGTCCAGGTCGGCTTGCGGGATGTCAATACGGAATGGCCGGATCTCCGTCGCATTCGATTCGGTGTGGATGTCCATCGTCGCCCGAGAACCCAGCCGCCGAACTGGCCAGGGCCCGGCTCCTTCCTCTGGTCGCGCTCGATCCCATTGTCGTGACATCGATCATCTCGTGGTCAGGTTGCTTCGGGTCAGCAGCCCGATCGTCAGGGAAGTTGTCACGGGCGGGTGTTCGGCTTGGTCAACCGCGGCAGGCGCGGCGACACGATGAAAGCGGCAAAGCTTGAGCGTCAGGTCCTGTCGGGCATGCTGGCACGCATGACAGGTGCGCAGCCCGACCACAGCGGCCACGATCATACCGATCACGACCACGGCCACGGGGACGACCATGGCCACGGGGATGAGCAGGGCCACCTGCATGTTCAGGCGCAGGGTCTGGCGGCCCGGCTGCGGCATCTGCTGCGGCCGCATTCCCACGATGCCGCGGAACACGTCGACGCGGCGATGGAGACCAGCAGCGAGGGATTGCGCGCGCTGTGGGTCTCGCTCGCAGTGCTGGCCGCGACCGCGGCGGTCCAAGCCGCGGTGGTCGTCGTGTCTGGGTCTGTGGCGCTGCTGGGCGACACGCTGCACAACGCGGTGGACGCGCTGACTGCCGTGCCGCTGGCAGTCGCGTTCATCGTCGGCCGTCGGCCGCCCAACCGCCGCTATACCTACGGGTACGGACGGGCCGAGGACCTGGCCGGGATTGTGATCGTCATGC
>WNFD01009611.1_pt1 | contig 10074 bp, 8 predicted proteins | sample 5400491 | NCBI WGS metagenome assembly WNFD01 (sample SAMN13153343, study PRJNA577476) | soil metagenome | isolation source: 120 cm saprolite under Douglas fir tree site 2 hole 2 replicate 2 | place: USA:California | collected 2015-04-18
GGCATCCAGGGCAAGGGCGGCCTGCCCGGGGACGCCGACCCGGGGAGCCAGGCGCCGCGGAGATTCCGCGTCGAGATCTTCTGCGGCCTGATGTTCGCGACGCTCTCGGACGAGACGCCGCCGCTCGAGCGCTACATCGGTCCCGAGGTCGCGGCGCGAATCCGCCGCGTGATGAAGGAGCCGGTAAAGATCCTCGGCGGCTACACTCAGGTGTTGCAGAGCAACTGGAAGCTCTACTTCGAAAACGTCAAAGACACCTACCACGCGAGCCTCTTGCATCTGTTTTTCTCAACCTTCCGACTAAATCGCCTCGAACAGAAGGGTGGGGTCGTCGTCGGGGGCGAGGGCGGCAGCCACGTCAGCTACACCATGATGCGGTCGAACCAGGCCGGCGACGAGTACGAGCGCGCCGGCATGCGCTCGGCGAGCGGCGGCTACGCGCTGGAGGCGCCGCAGATGCTTGAGTCGGTGGACGAGATCGGCGACGGCGTCACGCTGCAGATCCTCACCGTGTTTCCGGGCTTCGTGCTGCAGCAGATCATGAACAGCCTGGCCGTGCGGCAGGTGCTGCCGAAGGGGGTGGGCCGCACGGAGCTCGTGTGGACCTGCTTCGGCTACGCGTCGGACGACGCGAAGATGACCGAGCTGCGCATGAGGCAGTCGAACCTCGTCGGCCCGGCAGGCTACATCTCGCTCGAGGACGGCGCCGCGACTGGGTTCGTGCAGCGCGGACGGCGCCGCGACTGGGTTCGTGCAGCGCGGCGTGCAGGGCGCCGCGGCGCGGGCGTCGGTGGTCGAGATGGGCGGGCGCACGGTCGAGTCGAGCGAATCGCGCGTCACGGAAACCTCGGTGCGCGGGCTGTGGCAGCAGTACCGTAGGCACATGGGCCTCTGAGCGGATGGACGCCGCGCTGCAGCTCGCGGTGGAGAACCTCATCGCGCGCTACGTCCACGCCATTGACGACGACCGGCTGGAAGACTGGCCGGGCTTTTTCGTGGAGAAGGGCCGCTACCGCATCACCACCGCTGAGAACTTCGAGCGCGGCCTGCCGCTGTCCATCATCTACGCCGACTCGCGCGCCATGCTCGCCGACCGCGTCTCGGCTCTGCGGCATGCCAACATCTACGAGGCGCAGCGCTACCGGCATATCGTGTCTTCCACTCTCGTCGAACGAGTGGACGCGGACACCGCGCGGGCGACCTCAAACTTCCAGGTCGTGCGCATCATGCACACCGGAGATTCGATGCTGTTCGCGAGCGGCCGCTATCTCGACCGCATACGGCTAAACGGAGACGGCGGAAAACCGCAGTTCGAGGAAAGAGCCGTAGTCCTCGACAGCCGCAGCGTGGATACGCTGCTGGCAATCCCGCTCTAGCGGGCTGTGACTTCAGGACCTGGAGCCGATGGACGAGAGGCCCGGGGTCCTTTCCATCCAGCGCCTGCTCGCGAGATCGATGACCTTTCCGTCTCCGCACGCCACGGGATCCCGCTGCCTGCCCACCCATTCGACGATGGGCATGAATTCCGCGCATTCCGCGGCCGCCACGGAAGGGGCCATTTCGAAAATCCCGATTCCCGCCTCCGCGGCTTTGACGTACACGTCCGAATCGCCGATCCGCGTCAGGAACGGCAAACCGAGCGAATTGAGAAACCGCTCGAGCGGCTGATACACCGGCATCGAGCTGCGGACTCGGTTCGCCACCACCGACAGCTGGATGTTGCGCGTGCGGATCCTGCCCACGAGGAGGAGATCCCTGATGAAATTTGCCGTTGCGTGGATGTCGATCGCCGACGGGGCAACCGGGATGATGATGCGGTCGGCCCTGTTCAGCATTTCCTGCAGGAGCAGACCCGAGGCGCCGGCCGGTGCATCGACTATGAGCTGCTGTGTGTCCGCAGGCACGTACATCTCGACGCTGCGTATGCGGCTGCCCTTTTGAGGCGCGGCATTGGCCCCGTAGATTCTCCCTTCGGGCCGGGTGCGGACCCGCAGCCAATGCAGGCTCGACCCCTGCGGGTCGTAGTCCATGACGGTAGTCGGGATGTCCTGGGTCGCGAAGTAACTGGCGAGGTTGGTCGTGATGGTGGTCTTTCCGGACCCGCCCTTTGAATTGACTACCAGCGTGGCGTTCATTCGCATGACCTTCTTCCCCTTCACCCACGAACTGCACGCTTAAGACTATGCCAAAGTCATGCTCCGGCTAATTAACTAATTCACAGGAGAGAAGAGAAAGAGACGCGAAATCCCTCGCCCGTCGGGTTCGCGGGCTTGCGACCTTGACAAGGCGGTGTACTCTGACGACCATTCGCGCGTTAACCGGGCTGGCGGCGCGACCTTTGAGGCAATCCGGTTCGGCCGGTCGGCCCCGAGGACATGTTCTTGAGACTTTTTTACGCGGATCTTCCTTCCCGCATCAGCTGGGCGGTGTCGCGCTGGTGGTATGGCATGCGCGTGTCTTGGCAAGCCTGGGACAAGGAGCCCTGGGTGTTTGCCCTGCTTCTCGGCCTGATCGCCACGATCTTCGTCCTTGCGCTGCAGGCGGTCTACGCGCGTCAAGACGAGAGGCGCAACCTGGCTTGCCTTGCGCGGAACGTGTATTTCGAAGCCCGGGGCGAGCCTGCCGCAGGTCGATACGCGGTGGCGGAAGTCACGATGAATCGAAAGGCCTCGGGCCGCTATCCCGATACGGTCTGCGGCGTGGTCTACCAGAAAAACTGGGATCCGCTCCGAAAGCGCTATGTGGGCGCCTTTTCATGGACTGAGTTCGATTCACTGCCGACGCCGACGGGGGAGGACTGGCTGCGCGCCTGGGAAGTGGCCGAAGCAGTCTACTATGAGCGGGAGGCACCGGTGCTGGAGGGCGCAATGTTCTTTCATGCGACTTACATCAAGCCCGACTGGGCGAGAGGCAAGCGGCCGCTTGCCCGGATCGGCGGGCACGTCTTTTACAGGTAGCAGAACGGCACGCTGGTCGGGCGACGGTAGCTGCTTTGATTCTTCCGAGGGGCACGGGATTGCTCTTCTCCTGCGGAGCCCCCATTTGATAGGGGTCAGGCTGACCCGGGGGATATATCTCCAGGGAAGCTGTGTCCAGGGGATTTTGCATGACATATCGCGATCCACGGTTGTGGGTGTGGGCCGAAGCGCTGGAGCTGCTCCGGGGAGCGGAGAAGCTCCAGCGCCGGTTTTATCAGCTCGGCGCGGCTGAAGCGCCGTGCTGGGAGCCTTCCGTCGACCTCTACGAGGTGGGCGACCAGCTCACGCTCTGCGTCGCTCTTCCCGGCGTCGCGGCGGATGAGCTCGAGGTCTCCCTGGAATCCGGGACCGTCGTCGTTCGCGGCGAGCGCGCGTTTCCCGTGGCGTATCAGGGCGCCATCATCTACCGGCTGGAAATTCCCTACGGCCGGTTCGAGCGCCGCATCGCGCTGCCCGCCGGCCAATACGAGCTCGTCGATCGGCGCCTGGAGCAAGGCTGCCTGACGCTCGGCTTGCGCAGACTGAGGTGAACGACATGAACCTGGAACTCGACAGCGCGAATCAGAAGCCGGCGGACGAAAAAGCCAACGCCCCCGGGCCGCGGTCGTCGCCCGAAGGGACGTATGCCCTTCCTGAGGACGCACTAGTCATCCTGCCCGTGCGCGGGATGGTGCTCTTTCCCGGCATGATCACGCCCATTGCGCTCGGGCGCGAGGGATCGATCGCCGCCGCTCAGCTTGCGGCGAAGACCAAACGGCCGATCGGTGTCTTGTTGCAGCGAAACCCCGAGGCCGAGCAGCCCGGGCCAAATGACCTGTGCCTGGTCGGGACGGTCGCCAGTATCCTGCGCTACATCACCACGCCCGACGGCACGCACCATGTCATCTGCCAGGGGCAACAGCGCTTCCGCGTCGTCGAGTACCTCGAGGGCTACCCCTTCCTGGTCGCCCGCGTGGGACGAATCGAGGAGCCCGAGGCCGCCGGCAACGAAATAGAGGCGCGCTTCGTGCAGTTGAAGGAGCGGGCGCTTGAAGTCCTGGAGCTCCTGCCTCAGGCCCCGCAAGAGCTCGTCGCCGGCATCCAGGGCATGTCGTCCGCCGGGGCGCTCGCCGACCTCGTTGCGGGCGTCATGGACATCGAGGTTTCGGAAAAGCAGGGCTTGCTCGAGACAGTGGACCTGCAGAAGCGCATGGACGCGGTGCTCGACAAGCTCGCGCACCGGCTTCAGGTGCTGAAGCTCTCCCGCCAGATCGACGAACGCACCAGGGCGAGCATGGACGAGACCCAGCGCCGCTACGTCCTGCGCGAGCAGATGAAATCGATCCAGAAGGAACTGGGCGAAGGCGAAGACGGCCACGCCGCGGAGATCGAGGAGCTCAGGAAAGCGATCGCCGAAGCGGGAATGCCCGAAGAGGTGGAGAAGCAGGCGCTCAAGGAGCTGAAGCGCCTCGAGCGCATGTCCGACGCCACGGGCGAGTACTCCATGGTGCGCACCTATCTAGACTGGCTGCTCGAGCTCCCGTGGAAGAGCCCCGAGCCCGATGCGATCGACATGGCCGAGGCGCGGCGCATTCTCGACGCGGATCATTTCGGCCTCGAGCCGGTGAAGAAGCGCATCCTCGAGTACCTCGCGGTGCGCAAGCTCAATCCAGAAGGCCACGGGCCGATCCTGTGCTTCGTCGGCCCGCCCGGAGTCGGGAAGACTTCGCTCGGCCAGAGCGTCGCGAAGGCGCTCGGGCGGAAGTTCGTGCGCGTGTCGCTCGGCGGCGTGCACGACGAGGCCGAGATACGCGGGCACCGGCGCACCTACATTGGCTCGCTGCCCGGCAACATCATCCAGGCGATTAAGAAGGCAGGCACGCGCAATTGCGTCATGATGCTCGACGAGGTCGACAAGCTCGGCGCGGGTTTCCACGGCGATCCGTCCTCGGCGCTGCTCGAAGTGCTCGATCCGGCGCAGAACAACACGTTCCGCGACAACTATCTCGGCGTGCCCTACGACCTTTCGCGGGTGATTTTCATCACCACGGCGAACGTGCTCGACACCATCCCGGGGCCGCTGCGCGACCGCATGGAGATCATCCAGCTGCCAGGCTACACGCAGGAGGAGAAGCTCGAGATTGCGCGCCGCTACCTCGTCGCGCGCCAGCTCAAGGAAAACGGGCTCAAGCCCGAGCAGTTCGAGATAGCCGACGCGGCGCTGACCGCGATCATTCGCGATTACACGCGGGAAGCGGGCGTGCGCTCGCTCGAGCGCCAGATCGGCGCCGTGTGCCGGCGCGCGGCGGTGCGCATCGCCGAAGGCGGGGTGCAGAAGGTGAGAATCGAAGAGAGCGACCTCGCCGGGATTCTCGGGCCGCCGAAATTCGAGAACGAGGTGGCGCTGCGCGCCGGCATGCCGGGCGTCGCCACGGGCCTCGCGTGGACGCCGGTCGGCGGAGACATTCTGTTCATCGAGGCGAGCCGCACTCCGGGTGCCAGCAAGTTGATTCTCACCGGCCAGCTCGGCGACGTGATGAAGGAATCCGCCCAGGCCGCGCTCACGCTGGTGAAATCTCGCGCCGCGGCGCTCGGCATCGATCCGGCCGCGTTCGAGAAAATGGACGTGCACATCCACGTACCGGCGGGAGCGATCCCCAAGGACGGTCCCAGCGCTGGCGTCGCGATGTTTCTAACGCTCGCGTCGCTCTTCTCCGAGCGCGCCGTTCGCGCCGACACCGCCATGACGGGGGAAATCAGCCTGCGCGGCCTCGTGCTGCCCGTGGGAGGGATCAAGGAAAAGGTGCTCGCTGCCATGCGCGCCGGCATCCGTCGCGTGATGCTGCCGGCCCGCAACCGCAAGGACCTCGAGGAGGTACCGGCGGAAGCGAAGGAAAAGATCGAATTCGTTTTCCTCGAGGATGTTGACGAGGCGGTTCGCGTCGCGCTCGAGCCGCGTTCGGAAACAGCGAGCAATGAGCGCCGTCAATCGGCGTGACTAGGCGTCATCCGTCGGGCGTGACGACGGCATCCGAGACAGTGCCGAAGGTCCGACTGGTTTTCCGCTCTATCGACATTCGAGGCCGGAGAAAACGCGACGCCTCCGGGCTAGTCACCCGGTCCCAGCGTGTATCTCATTGAATGTCAAAGCTTTTCATTGTTGGCCCGGTTCATGCATTAGACGGAGTCAAGCGGCACTACGCGAGCGAATCGTAGCGCGATAAGCCGACAGTTTTGATGAACCGACAACATATAGGAGATTCGATCATGCGTGCAGCGATTGTTCTGGCGGGTACCTTGCTGTTTTTTTCCTCGGCTCTTTTCGCCGATTCGACAGGCGGGATGGCATCGAAGCCCATCCTCGTGGCTGTGGCCAATGTTTCCTCGAGCCAAGCGGCGGGAACCGTCGAAATGAAGGCGGCACGAGTCGCCGAAGTCGAAACCCAGGTAATGGAAGGTAGTCTGGAGAGTTTCGGCGCTACGGGTTTGCCGGAGCTCTTGGTCGTGGCTACGGTCTCCACGGGCCAGGCGGTAAGAAAAGCGGCCAACGTTACGAAGGAAGCCCAAATGCCGGAGGGCAGCCTGGAAAAGTTCAACGCAACCGGCTTGGCGCAGTAAGGGCGGCGCGCAGGCAATATTCGTCGCGAACTGCGTCCCGCGACATCGGGCCCGGAAGCTGCCTTCCGGGCCTTTTCATTTTCAACGGCATACCTCAAGGCACGGCGCCGAACTGGGCGATCACTCCAGTTTCACGCCCGCCGCGCGGATGATGTTCCGCCAGCGCTCGGCGTCTTCCTTCATGATCGCCGTCATCCCGGCGGGAGTGCTCGCGATCGGCTCGGCCGACAATGCATCGAAGCGCTTCGCTACGTTGGGCTCTCTCAGTATTTCCACGATCGTGGCGGAGAGCTTGTCGGCGATGGCCGCGGGCGTCTTCGGTGGGGCCGAAACGCTGAACCATGCGATCGAGACGAATCCCGGATAGAACTCCGCCATCGCCGGTACCTCCGGAAGCGAAGGTACGCGCCGCTCGCTGCCGACCGCGAGCGCCCTGAGCTTGCCCGCACGAACGTGCTGCACCGTCACCCCGAGATTGTCGAACATCATTTCCACTTCGCCCGCGAGCAGCGCGGCGAGCCCGGGCGCCGTCCCTTTGTAGGGTACATGCGTGATTCTCAGGCCCCCGGCCGCGGTCTTGAACATCTCGGTCGTGAGAAATGAAACGGTGGTCGTCCCCTGGGAAGCGTAGTTGAACTTGTCCGGGTTCGCGCGCACGAGCGCGACGAACTCCTGGAGCGTGTTGACCGGGACCTTTGCAGCGTTGACGAGCAGCACGCTCGGGATCGCCGCCATCACCGTCACCGGCACGAACTGAGCGGGGTCGTAGGCGAGCTTTGGGTACAGGCTGGGATTGATCACCAGCGGGGCAGGGGGCGTCGCGAGCAGCGTGTAGCCGTCGGGCTCGGCGCGCGCCACGGCCTCCGTGCCGATGCTCCCGGAAGCCCCGACCCGATTTTCCACGACGACGGGCTGCCCCCAGCGCGCCGCGAGCCTCTCGCCTACGATGCGCGGCAGCGCATCGGCCGCCCCACCGGCGGGAAATGGAACGATGACGCGGATCGGGCGGCTCGGATATCCGGGCGCGGGATCCTGCGCCCACGCGGAAGCGGCAACGAGCAAGTTCGCGAGCCACGCGCACCACCATGAATTCATGCGTCCTCCGCCGCCAAATCGTTCCGATCGCCATGATAGGATACTTTCCACAAAGATCTCACAAGAGGAGGTGCACGATGTCCGCTTCAGAAAACAACAGCGCTCCCGGCCTGCCCTGCGGCTGCTGCTCGCCGCGGCGCGGATTCTTGAGCAGGCTCGCAGCGTTGGGTGCCGCCGCCGTTCTTCCCGGCGAGCTCCTGGCGCAGGAGACGAAGAAATCCGCAGCGCGTGGCAAACCGTACCGTATCGACGTTCACCACCATCTCATTTATCCCGGCTATCTCGATGAAATCGCCGGCAGCCGCGCGGGCTCGCCGGTGAAGTGGTCGCCGGCCATGTCGATCGAGGAGATGGACAAGAGCGGCATTGCCTTGTCGATGATGTCGCTCGTGCAGCCGAGCGCCTCCGCAGGTGACTTGGAAAAACGCCGCAAGATCGCGCGCCAGAGCAACGACTATGCGGCGCAGCTCGTGCGCGACCACCCGGGTCGCTTCGGCAACTTCGCCACGCTGCCGTTGCCCGATGTCGAAGGGAGCCTGAAGGAAATCGAGTACACGCTCGATTCACTCAAGGCCGAAGGCTTGGGCCTCATGACGAGCTACCAGGACAAATACCTCGGCGACGCCGCCTTCGCGCCGGTGTGGGAAGAGCTCAATCGCCGCAAGGCGGTGATCTACACCCATCCGCTCTCACCCGATTGCTGCAGGAACATCAAGAGCGACGTGCCGCCCTCGGCGATCGAGTACGCGACCGATACGACCCGAACCATCGCGAGCCTCGCGTTCAGCGGCACCGCGGCGCGCTATCCGGACATCCGCTGGATCTTTTCCCACAGCGGGGGCACCGCGCCGTTTCTCATCAGCCGTTTCACGCGCCTGGAAGCCGAAATGAAGGAAAAGGCGGCGCAGCGCATGCCCAAGGGCGTCATGTACGAGCTGAAGAAGTTCTACTACGACACGGCCCAGGGTAACCACGCGGGCGCGCTTGCGGCGCTGATGAAGATCGTCACGCCTTCGCAAGTGCTATTCGGCACCGACTTTCCGTTCCGCGACGGCGCCGAGGAAATCGGAGGTCTCGCGGCATATCGCTTCGCGCCAAACGATCTGCGCGCGATCGAGCGAGAAAATGCTCTCAGGTTGTTGCCGCGGCTAAGCGCCTAGACCGGGCTATTCTCCGTAGCCGGAGTTCTTGAGAAACTCGGCCCGCTCCTCCGGGTCGGCGAGGTTCTCCGCGAGCCGCTGATAGAACGCCTTCAGGTCGCGCGCCTGCGCGACGGCCTTCTTCGCCATCACCTTGGCGATCGGACCTACATAGGGTGCGAGCCGCCCGGCCGCCTTATCGACCTCTCCGGGATCGATCGGCCTGTTCGAAAGATCGGGAGAGGACTGGTCCGGCGCTGCTTCGGATTGCGCGATCGCGAAAACCTTCTCGAGCGCCGTCGCGGCGAACACCTTTGCGTCCCGCTCTGACCGAATGCTCTCGGCGAGAAGGCGCACGAGGGTAGGGCCGTCGGTGGTGGTCTTCGCCGATCTCTTGACGAGCACTCTCGCCATCGGGCCGACATAGGGCGCGAGCAGCTCCTCGAGCGCACGCAACCGCCCCACCTCCCATCCCGGGGGCGGGGAAGTCGTGTCCGGTCGGTCCTGGTGAATGATCGTGGGGAGGATGGTCGCTTCGGACGGGATAGACGCACCGCCACGGGTTTCGAAGCCCTTGGCGAGGGCCTCCGCGAAGTCGCGGGCGCTGGCGTAACGGTCTTCTGGCTTCTTCGCGAGCGCTTTGGTGAGGATTGCATCGAAAACTTCGGGAACGCCCTGAGGATTGATTTCCGAAGGATTGCGGTGGGGTTCGTGGCATATCTTGTACCCGACGGTCTCGGTCGGGCCTTCAAACGGCTTGACGCCGGTAAGCAACTCGTAGAGGACGACGCCGCAGGAAAAGATGTCGCTGCGCCGGTCCACCTGCTGCCCTGCATACTGCTCCGGTGACATGTACGCAGGGGTGCCCATGATGGACCCGACCTGGGTGAGGTTGGAGCGGTCGATCCGGGCAATCCCGAAGTCTGCAAGCTTGAGACGGCCGTCCGGCGTCATGATGATGTTCTGGGGCTTGATATCGCGGTGGACTACGCCGTGTTCGTGGGCGTAGTCGAGGGCGTCCAGCAACCGGCTCATGATGCTCATCACGTCCTGCAGGCCAAAGCGCTCCTGCCGGGCGAGAAAGTCCCGCAGCCCGCGGCCCTGAACGAACTCCATCGCAATGTAGGCGAGCTGCTTGTTCTCGCCATATTCGTAGATGCCTACGATCGCGGGATGGTTGAGGCGACCCGAGGCGAGCGCCTCGTTCTTGAACCTTGCAATGATCTGCCCCGCGAGGTTTTCGTCGACGAGCTCCTTGCGCACGG
>WNFD01024598.1_pt1 | contig 10073 bp, 8 predicted proteins | sample 5400491 | NCBI WGS metagenome assembly WNFD01 (sample SAMN13153343, study PRJNA577476) | soil metagenome | isolation source: 120 cm saprolite under Douglas fir tree site 2 hole 2 replicate 2 | place: USA:California | collected 2015-04-18
GGTTTCTCTGCGCCCTGAATTCGATCCTCAGGATATCTACGCGGGGAATGTGCCCTATGAGGCGAGCAATGGCTGGCATATCAAGATATTCAACGACTGCAACGAATGGGACTACATCGAAGCGGTTACCGCGCCCGATGGGCGCACTCTGGATTTTGATGTCATCGACGATCACATGACGCTGGTTCGGGAGTATTCACCGAGCGACGATGTGGCGTGGCGCAGATACGGGATACCGGGCTACTGCATTTTCCGGTGTACCGTGTGCAGCGCAGAACTGGTGGAGATGGACCTCCGCAGGCCGCCATTTCTTTGCCGGACGTGCGGAGTGGGTGAGGCTTCGTCGACATGAGCGATGCTCTCGCGGTCAGCGATTGACCCGACCCGCGACGCGCTCTCTTTTGTCATTCCGACCCGCGTAGCGGAGGAATCTGCTGTCTCTCGACCGGTCGGCTCTGGCGGTTGGGCGTTTCGGCGGAATGAGTCCGGGAGGAGGAGAACTCCTCTGGCGATCATCAGGTAGCGAGATTTCTATTTAGACCAGTCGTCCCAAACGAGCCCTTTCACTCTGGAAAACTCAGATACATTTGCAGTGACCAGTGTCATCTTGTGGCGTACCGCCTGCCCGGCAATTAGCAGATCGTAGGCTCCGATCGGCTTCCCGACAGATTCAAGCCCGGCTCGCAACTCTCCTGCTGCCCTTGCGTCGGCATCCTGAAAGGAGAGCATTTCAATTGGACCGGCAAAGAACGCTTCACACCGCCTTGCGTTTTCCTGCCGGCGGGCGCTCTTGAACACTCCATACCACAGTTCGAACGCAACGACTGAAGGCACAAAGAACCTGTCACCTTTGTGGTAGGCGCGCGCAAAGCGCTTTTGGACGAGGTTTGTCGCCGGGGCCATCAGAGCGATACAGCCGTTCGTGTCGAGCAGATAGTTCATTAAAAGATCTCACGTTTGGGCGTGCGCGGCTGATTGCGGTGCGCCATAAAATCCGGATCGGACGGGATGCTCTTTAACGTGGCCAGCCATTCTTCGGGATCGGCAATCACGGGCTCCAATACCACGCAATTTCCTGATCGGCGAATGCGCACTTTTTCTCCCTTGAATCGGAACTCCTGAGGCAGGCGGACCGCCTGGCTGCTGCCATTGCGAAACAGTTTTGCATATCTACTCATGTTTATCACCTCAGGAAAGTATATACTTAAAATATATACTTATCAAGCTCCCGCCATTGCGGCAGCAGTGCATTCCCACGATAAAAGTCATGCGTTTCCCTTCGGAGGGCCGCTTTGGCTAAAGCTGAGACAGATGGACGCGAGTGCGCGGCTTCCGGACTGACATCTTATGCCCCCCGTTTTCAGCCCCGGAAGACGCAGTCCGCCAGCCTGTGGAAAACGAAAATAACATACTCTAACCGTTATTTAGCGGCTGTTGCGGTGAAAAGCCTTCGCTTTTCAAAACATATACCGTTCCCCATCCAGAACCTGCCCGGCGATCTCGCGCCGCAATGCAATCGAGTTGATTGGCTCGTGGTCCGTAAGGCTGCGCAGTCTTGTCAGGTTCGCGCGCAACTCCTGCTCCACACAACACGCGCCCAGCACGGTTTGTGACGCGACGGCGATCCGGTTCATCGCATCCCGGAGGAACACGGCGCAAATGGCGGCGGCCGTTTTGCCTGAAGGCCCGATCTTCCTGCTGCGCAGGAACACGGACTCCATCGCAAACACCTCGGTGAAAATGTCGGAGATGTTCATGATAATTTCCTGTTGTTTTTCGAGGTCTCCCGCATATTTCCGACAGGCCAGGCCGAGAACCAGCAGCGCAGTCTGACGGGCATTGCGGACAAGGCGCGCTTCTTCGTCGCCACCGGCATTCACAGGGGCGCTTTCCAGCGCCGCCTGAGCGGCCTGCAACAGAGTGGTTTGTCCTTTTGCGGCGCGCTTGAGCGGCATTCCGGCAATGACCAGGCGGTTGATCTCGCTGGTCCCTTCAAAGAGCCGGTTGATGCGCGCATCGCGGTAGGTGCGTTCGACCGAGTAGTCCTTGTGAAAGCCGTAGCCTCCGTGAATCTGCACGCCTTCGTCGGCGACGTAGTCGATCATCTCGGCCGCAAACACCTTGACCATGGAGCACTCGGCGGCGTACTCCTCCACCGCCTTGAGTTCCGCTTTCGCGTGGTCACTGTGGCCGGAAGCCTGGGCGAGCCGGGTGTCGATCATTCCCACCACGCGCCACACCATGGATTCGGTGGCGAAGATGCGAATGGTCATCTCCGCCAGCTTGTGTTGGATCGCCCCGAAGTCGGCGATGGCCGAGCCGAAGGCCTTCCGCTGTTTGGCGTACTTAACGCAGGTCGCGAGTATGCTCTTGGCCGAACCCATCACCGCCGGACCCAGCTTGAGCCGCCCGAGGTTGAGGATATTGAAGGCGATCACGTGTCCGCGGCCGATTTCGCCCAGAACGTTTTCCACCGGCACGCGCACATTGTCGAAGTAGATGGCCGTGGTGGAACTGCCGTTGATGCCCATCTTGTGCTCTTCGGCGCCGCTGCTCACGCCGAAGCCGCGCTCCACCAGAAATGCCGTAAACTGCTCTCCGCCGACTTTGGCGAACACCGTGAACAGATCGGCGGCCCCGCCGTTGGTGATCCACATCTTCTGCCCGTTCAGGACATAATGTTTTCCGTCGGGACTCAGGTCGGCGCGCGTCCGCGCGGCCATCGCATCCGATCCGGCCAGTGGCTCAGTAAGCGCATAGGCCGCCAGCATCTCGACGCTCACCAGTTTGGGCAGATATTTTTTCTTCTGCTCCGCAGTGCCGAAGAACAAAACGGGCAGCGAGCCGATGCCGGTATGGGCCGAATGCCAGCCCGCATAGGAAGCGTCGCGCCCGATATGCTCGGCCACCAGCATGACGGACGCAAGGTCCATCTCCATGCCGCCAAATTCTTCCGGAATGGAGATGCCGGTCAGGCCCAGGGCCGCCGACTTCTGCAGCACCTCGCGCGCCACTCCCGGCTTCTTCTCGCGGATGGCCGTCAGATTCGGCTCCACCTCCCGCGCCCAGAAGTCGTCCACGGTCTGGGCCACGGCCCGGTGCTCGTCGCTCAGGTCCTCGCGCGTAAAAATCTCATGCGGAGCGGTTTCTTCCAGAAGGAACGAAGTTCCTTTTTTGGCGGGCAGAGTGACGGCGGCTGTTGGGGGCATGGGGTACTCCGGTAAGCAGGTATTTGGTATTCGGTATTTGTTGTTTGGTAATTCAAGAGCCACAGCGAGCAGCCCGGTTTTGTCTTGCCAGCAGCCAGCAGCTACCAGCCGGCAGCTACTCGCCAGCAGCCATCTTCAGCACTACACGCCCGGCAATCTTCCCGGCGCGCATCTCTTCCAGAACATCGTTGGCGTCAGCCAGCGGGCGCGTGGAAACCTGGCAATGTACTTTTCCGGCGGCGGCCATGGCCAGTATTTCACGCAGATCCTGGCGCGTCCCCACCGCCGAGGCCTGAATGCGAACTTCGCCCGCGGCCATCATGATCGGGGGAAAGCAGATGTCGTTTGCGGGCAGGCCCACGACCAAAAGAGTTCCGGTGGGGCGCACGCAATAGAAAGCCATGTCATAAGCCGCTTTCGAGCCTGATGTCACGAGGACGACATGGGCGCCGCCCTGCTTGCGCATCGCTTTGGCCACCGGATCGGTCGCGGCGTTGAAGGTGGCGACCGCGCCGAGCGAGCGGGCGAACTCCAGCTTGTCGGCGGTGACGTCGATGGCGGTCACTTCGGCGCCCATCTCACGGCCGATTTGAATGGCGATGTGCCCCAGGCCGCCGACGCCGAAAACCGCCAGACGCTGACCGGGCTTGATATTCGCCTGCCGCAGGGCGCGATATACCGTGACGCCGGCACAGAACAGCGGCGCAGCCTGCACCGACGAGATCGCGTCCGGAATCTTCACCACGTGGCTGCCGGGGGCCTTCACCAGTTCGGCGTATCCGCCATCCACGGTCACGCCGGTGATCTTCTGTTTCACGCACAGGTTCTCGTTGCCTTCCCGGCAGAATTCGCACTCGCCGCAGGTCCAGTACACCCACGGGACACCCACCCGGTCGCCGATCTTCACGTCGCGCACCGCGTCACCGGTCTCGATCACTCGTCCGGCAATCTCATGCCCGAGGACCAGAGGTTCCTTGGTGATTCCCGCGAACTGTTTCCAGTCGCCGTCGGCGACATGCAGATCGGAATGGCAGACCCCGCAGGCTTCCACCTGGATAATGACCTCATCGCTCGCGGGCACAGGCCGCGCGATTTCTTCGACTACCAGCGGCGTTCGAGGCTCGCGCAGGACCGCGGCTTTCATTGTCGTGTTTTTGTCTTCTGGCATTGGAGCACCTTTCCCTTTCTCTCTTTCCTTGTCTTTCCTTAGCGCCCGTTGCGTCCTTTGCGGTTGATCGCCTTTGAAGTTCGAAGTTTATCATTCACCTGTCATTCACCCAACCGGTTTTGCCGAACCCGAACGCCTGGGCTAAACTTACGGCGCTCCACGCGGAGGGACTCATGGCCACAATTCCGACGGTGAACGGCCCCATCGACACCGCCCAGCTTGGTGTCACGCTCATGCACGAGCACATCTTTGTGCTCGATACGGAAATCCAGCAAAACTTCCCGGACGAATGGGGCGGCGAAGACCAGCGCATTGCGGGTGCCGTCGCCCGGCTGAACGAGTTGAAATCGCGCGGCGTGGATACCGTGGTCGATCTCACCGTGATCGGCCTCGGGCGCTACATCCCTCGCATTCAAAAGATCGCCGAGCGGACGTCTATCAACATTATCGTGGCCACCGGCATCTATACCTACAACGATGTCCCTTTATATTTTCACCTGCGCGGCCCCGGTACGGTCATGGAAGGTCCGGAAATGATGGTCGACATGTTTGTCCAGGACATCGAGCGGGGCGTCGCCGGAACCGGAGTGAAGGCCGGAGTGCTCAAATGCGCCACTGACCAGCCGGGAGTCACCAAAGGAATCGAGCGTGTGCTGCGGGCCACGGCCCAGGCCCACCGGCGCACGGGGACGCCGATTTCCACCCACACCCATGCGCTCAGCAAGTCGGGTCTGGCCCAGCAGAAAATCTTCCGCGAAGAGGGCGTGGACCTCACCCGCGTGGTGATCGGCCATTCCGGGGATACTACCGATCTTGAATATCTGGAACAATTGATTGCCGCCGGTTCGTACCTGGGCATGGACCGCTTTGGCATCGATTCGATTCTTTCCTTCGAAGACCGCGTGAACACCGTCGCCGAAATGTGCGGGCGTGGACACGCCGGAAGAATGGTCCTGTCTCATGACGCCGCCTGCTTCATGCACTGGCTGCCGGAGCAGATGATTCCCGCCATCCTGCCCCGGTGGCATTATCTTCACATCCACAACGATGTGATTCCCGCGCTGAAGCAGAAGGGCGTGACCGATGAACAACTGCACACGATGCTGGTGGAAAACCCGAAGAAGATCTTCGAAACTCAGGGAGCGTATTAGATTTTAAATTTGAAATTTTAAATTTCAAATCTTGTCCGCATCTCGATTGGAGAAACTCTTGACCGTAATTCAGCCGTTCGATCAATCCGGTATCGTGCGCGGCCATGATGGTATTGCCCGCTATGAGGACCTTGCAACCTCTTTGGTGGAGTTGCTGCGCCAATCCGTCGAGAAGGCCCCGTCGAACGAAGCCCTTGCATTCAGCCGGGCGACCGGGTGGCGATCCGCCTGGGCAACGGGATCAAGTGGTGCCTCGCTTTCTTTGGAGCGCAGATGGCGGGTGCGATTGTGGTGCCGGTCAATACGCGTTTCACCGAGCCCGAAGTCGCTTATGTGGTCAACGATTCGGGAAGCCGATATGTTTTTGAGCCCGAACAGCCGCTGCCGCAGGGTGCGCCCTTCGTTTACGAGCAGGCTGCGTCCGGAGAGGTGGCCGCAATTTTTTATACCAGCGGCACCACCGGCTTTCCCAAGGGAGCGATGACCACGCATGCCAACTTTCTTTCCAACATTGAAAACTGTCATCGGGCCTCGAATCTGCCTTTTGACGGAAGCGTCCGCACCCTGGTTTCCGTCCCGCTCTTTCACGTGACCGGATGCAACAGCCAGTTGCTGCTGGCGGTGGCGGGCACCAGCGCCACGGTGATTCTGCCGGAGTTCAACGTGCAGGCCTTTCTGAGCGCGATCAAAGCCGAACGCATCAACGGGCTGACGTCTGTCCCGGCGGTTTACTGGTACGCGATTAACCAGGCCGGCTTCAGCGAGTGCGATCCCGCCAACGTCCGCTGGCTGAGCTATGGCGGCGCGCCCATCGCTCCCGAACTGGTGGGGCGGATTCTGCAATCGTTTCCCAATGCGCGGGTGGGCAACGGGTTTGGCCTGACTGAAACTTCGTCCCTGGCCACCTTTCTGCCGCACGAATATGCGCGCACGCGTCCGGAGACCGTGGGCTTTGCCGCGCCGACGGTCGATCTGAAGATCAGGCCGCTGAATCCGGGCGGCGATACCGGTGAGCTGCTGATACGCGGCCCGAATGTTGTGAAGGGATACTGGAACAAGCCGGAGGCCACGCAACAGACTTTCGTCGACGGATGGCTGCATACCGGCGACATGGCGCGCATCGACGATCAGGGTTTCGTGCAGATCGTGGACCGCATGAAAGACATGGTGAACCGCGGCGGAGAAAACGTTTACTGCATCGAGGTGGAGAATGCCCTGGCCGGCCATCCGGCGGTGTTTGAAGGGGCGGTGCTGGGCGTGCCGGATACGATGATGGGCGAAAAGGTCGGAGCGGTGGTGGTGCTCAAGCCCGGCCACAACGCCAGCGGCGCCGAGATCGTCGAGTATCTGAAAGGCCGCATCGCCGACTTCAAGGTCCCTCAGTTCGTGGTGATCACCGAACAGATGCTGCCACGCAACCCCAACGGCAAGGTCATCAAAAAGCGCATACGCGAAGGCATGAACTGGGGCAGTCCGCTGTGGTGAGTGTGGTAAGTGTTTGCCGACGTGAATAAAGTTGGCCCCGCGAAACTCTCTCTTTTGTCATTCCGATCCGCGCAGCGGAGAGGAACCTGCTTGCGCTCAACCGCTCGGCTCTCGTGACGTTTGCATTTGCCTGCCGATATTGCATCTGCGGGTCTTCTTTAAGCATCGATTCAATCACTCTGCCGACCTTCCTCACTACTAAAGTCCCTGCACCTGCGAACATCTATTAAATTCCGAATTACAAATTTATATATCTATTAAATTCTGAATCATGAAATCATCCTAACTATTCTTCTGTCCTTTACATAGTTTTACAATTCATGGCGAATAGTTTACCTGCCGTCTTACAACCAAACTTCCGGAATCGGGTTCCAACTTCGGACACGAACAAACCAGGCCGCTCTGAGATTCCATTCGCTGAATGCGTTTGATTTCGGAAGTGTGTCGGGGTCAGTACAACACATTTTTCAACGGAGGTCGTTTTTATAATGCTACGCTCGGCAATTGTTTCAATTTCCCTGATGTTCCTTATCTGCGCTTCCGCATTCGCTCAGGATTCCAAAGTGCAGGTGTTCGGCGGCTATTCGGTGGTGCACACCGGCAACAGCGGAGTGGACGGTCCCACACTCGACAGCGCTTTTGGCACTACCCCCGGAACTTTCGGGGTTAAAACCAACTACAGCGGATGGAACGGCGCAATCCAGTTCAATGCCAACAAATGGTTCGGCATCAAGGCCGACGTCGGCGGCAATTACGGCACGCCCATTACCGCTTCGAGCGGCAGCGGAATCACCGGTCTGCCGGGCCTGAGTTCCTATTCATACCTGTTCGGTCCGGTAGTCTCGGTGCATCCCTCGGACAAATTCACCCCCTATGCGCATGCGCTGTTCGGAGTGAACCGCACCAGCATCCACTCCACGAACAACCTGACCATCGGCGGAACCACCGGCTCTCTGCCGGGTGTCACAGACTCGGCTTTCGCCATGGCATTGGGCGGAGGAATCGACTACAACGTCACAAAGCGCTTTGCGCTTCGTCTGGGCCAGTTCGACTACCTCTACACCGGCCATGACCTGAACACCATCGGCAATAACCTGGTGGGCCCCGGCACTTTCACCGGTCTCGACACTCATCAGAACAACTTCCGTTTTGCAACCGGCGTTGTGTTTAATTTCTAACTACGGCGCAGACGGAGAAAAGCGAATGGGGTGGCATGGGCCGCCCCGGCTTCAAAACCCACCGCAGAGGCGCAGAGGGCGCAGGAAAAGCCGCAGAAAACCAAACCGCTTTAAAGATAATGAAAAAACGGCGAATCCTTCGGGCTGTGAATTGTTTCCTTTCGTTTTTCCTGCGTGCTCCCCTGCGCCTTCTGCGGCTCTGCGGTGGGTTTTGAAGTCGTGTGTTGTTACCTGGCAGTATAATGTCCTTCATCCATGCCGCCCAAACTCTACCCCCGCCTGATGCTGGCGCTGCTGACCGGGCTCAACATTCTCAATTACATCGACCGGAATGTTCTGTTCGCCGTGCAGTCGGACATCAAAAAAGAGTTCGCGGCCACCGATACGCAGATCGGTTTTCTGACCAGCGCCTTCTTCTTTACCTACATGTTCGCCGCCCCGCTGGTCGGCTGGATGGGCGACCGCTATCCGCGTAAAAACATTCTGGTCTTCGGCATCTTCATCTGGAGCGGCTTCACACTGCTGACATTGTTTGTTCACGATTACGCGCAACTGCTTCTGCGCCATTCCATCGTGGGCATCGGCGAGGCCAGTTACGCAACGATTGCGCCCACGCTGATCGCCGATTCTTTCTCCGCCGAAAAGCGGGGCAAGATGCTCTCAATTTTCTACGTTGGGTTGCCGGTAGGAAGCGCAGCGGGTTATCTGGTCGGCGGATATTTCGCCCATCATTTCGGCTGGCGCATGCCCTTCATGGTGGCCGGGGCCCCGGGATTTCTGCTGGCCCTGACGCTGTGGTTCCTGCCCGAACCGGAACGCGGCCAGTCGGAGAAGCACGTGGCCGCGAACTTCCGAAGCGATCTTGCGGGACTCTGGAAAAACGGCGCGTTTGTCACCGCCAGCCTGAGCATGGCCATGTATACCTTCGCCGTCGGCGGCTTACAGACGTGGATTCCGACATTTCTGGTGCGGCTGCGCGGGCAGAATCTGGAGTCCGCAAACTTCCGTTTCGGCATGATCACTCTGTTCAACGGAATCGCAGCCACGCTGCTGGGCGGATGGATCGGCGACCGCCTGCTGAAACGCTACTTCGGCGCGTACTACACCTTCCCCGGTATAGCTATGCTGGTGGGCGTCCCTTTCATGGCGCTGGCCATCTACGCCACCGGATCGCTGCTGTTCCCGGCCATCTTCATGGCGGTCTTTTTCCTTCTGATCGGCACCGGTCCCACCAATGCGGCGCTGGTGAACTCCGTCAGTCCGGCAATTCGGTCCTCGGCGCTGGCCGTCAACGTGTTTGTTATTCATCTGCTGGGCGACGCCTTTTCACCCTGGCTGATCGGCAGAATTTCAGATAAGACCTCGCTGCCCACGGCGTTTTCGGTTACCTACCTGGCTGCCGCGCTTTCAGGGGTGATTCTGATTTATGGGGCGCGCTATGCGCCACGCCTCCTCGTCAGTGCCGCCAGGAGCGTAACCCCGGCAGCGCCGCCCTTTGTTCCACCGCCGCCGCCCCCTGTCCCGATGTCGTCCTGAGTATCGGATGTCCGGGACAGTTATTTTTTTTTCTCCGTGCCTCCGCGCCTCCGCGTCTCCGTGGTGAAGCTTTTGATTTTGCTCAACCCCCCAAATGCTCTAAGCTGAATCACAATGATCTGGCTCTATTGGATTACCGGCCTCGCCACCGCTGCCATCTGGCTGGTGGCGGTCACGCAGGCGGTGATGAATCTTTCCCGCATCGCCGATATCATGACGCCCGAATGGCTTCCCTCCGATAAGACATCGCTTCCATCGCTCACCATCGTGGCGCCGGGGCGCAACGAAGAGGCCGCGCTGGAACCCGCCTTGCGTTCGCTCGCGCAGCTTGATTACCCGAATTTTG
>WNFD01008509.1_pt1 | contig 10071 bp, 9 predicted proteins | sample 5400491 | NCBI WGS metagenome assembly WNFD01 (sample SAMN13153343, study PRJNA577476) | soil metagenome | isolation source: 120 cm saprolite under Douglas fir tree site 2 hole 2 replicate 2 | place: USA:California | collected 2015-04-18
TAAGAACACCAGCTCGTCGGAAATGTCATTCTTGCCTTTCAGGAAATCTTCCAGCAGACGCTTGTCGCGGAGTTCAATTAACACCCGCCTCAGTTCCCGCGACAGATCCACGCGCCGGCTCTTCTTGCTCTTAGTGGTTGTGTGCTCGCGGCGCACGTAATTGTGCTGCACGACAATGAAGCGATTCTCATCCGCCTCGTCTTTCCCGAACTGAATGTCTCCCCACTGAACGGCAACGAGCTCGCCGCGTCGAAGGCCTGCGCGCAATGCCATCAGAAAGAGCGGGTGATATTCAGGGCAGGTATCTTTTGCGGCCCGGAGAAACTGCTCGGCCTCGGCTGGCGTCAGAGAACTTCCTTTGACCTCTGCGGTCTTCGCGGTCCGCGTAAAGCGGCCGCTGTGCGATGTGCGCCAATCGTTGGTGCGTGGCCGCGAAAAGCAATTACAGATTCTGCTCTGCGAAGTGCCGAGAAGCCTTCTACCTAAAGGCCCCGCAGTATCGTGGTCGCAAAGCAGCGAATCAGCGCGCATATCGCGCGAGATGGAAGCAGTGGGAGGCAGTGGGACAGAAACCACGTCGCCTAATCAGGGAACGGCGCAAGAAAACCTGATCCAGTTTCATTTGCTGGCGCCGAGCACTGTGAACGGATTTTCCTACACCCGCTTACCGTAAAGCCTCTCACCGGGTGAGCTCGCAACCGCGGTTCCAGCTTTTTTCACTTGCGCCGTCAATCAGTTCCTGACAGGTTACGAGGGTGGCGCCGTTCCCGGCAGGGTAGCCTGCAAGGTCGCGCGAATTGCATCCAACAGTTCGTTATTGTCCGCGGGCTTCTGGAAAAAGGCTGTTGCCCCCGCTTGCAGCGCTTTTTGTTGGTTGGATTGTGGATCGCGCCCGGTCAACACAATCACCGGGATGCTCGACAGAGCATCGCTATCCTGCAGCTGCTTTAGAACCGCGAAACCGTCCCCGCCTGGCAGGCCTAGGTCGAGAATGATCAGGTTGGGGTGTTCCTTCTGCGCTACGGAAATGGCAGAGTAGCCGTCTGAGGCCTGCACCGTGTCGTAGTGGTTGGCCGCCAGGCGTATTTCCATTGCCAGTCTCAGGTCGGGGTTATCATCGACGATCAGGATTTTCTGTTTTTCCAATTTGAGTCCTCCATTGGTTCGATCTAAATTGGTTTCGTCTGATTTTTCACTGCACTTGTGCGCGCACCAGACCGAAACCCCGAACTTCGTGGCCAGCGTTCTGAATGGAAGTTTGCCCTGGACGCGTTCTCGCCTCAGTGCAGTGGTCTCGTTGCGCGATAACCTGCGCAGAGGCGGTCGGCCCAGGACCTTCCCCTTTGCCCGAGCATTTACTAACCCCGATCTGACCCGTTCTGCGATCAGGGATCTCTCGAACTGCGAGATCGCGCCGATTATCTGGAACATGAGTTCGCCCATCGGGAGCGAAGTGTCCACCGCTTCGGTCACGGAGACGAAGTCGATACCTAGTGCTCGGCACAGTTCAAGACCCGAGACCAGCGTGGTGAGGGAACGAGCGAAACGGTCAAATTTCCATACGACAACAACATCAAATGCTTTCCTGCGACAATCTCTCAATAACTCATCCAGCGCCGGTCGGCTCGCTTTTGTTCCGGAAATTCCTTCGTCCCTGCAGATCTTGTGCAATGTCCAGCCACGACACTGGACGTATTCTCGTAGCACTGTTTCCTGTGCTTCGGTGTTCTGGTCGAAACTGCTCACTCTGACGTAAGCGGCGGCACGCTTTGGTTTCATCTTTTCCTCGACTCCTCCGAAGCCGAATGTATTACCTCCATTCTGGAAAGATCAATTCTCTGTGTCTGGTCTTGTACCCGGAGGTTAGGACAGTGCGAGGAGGTCCAAAAGAATCGAAACTACAGCTGCTACGTTGTCGGTACATGGCGTTCTGGGTGCCGGTCCGGGCCTAGGGGCTTACAGCGAAGTGAGGTCGGTTACACATTGCGGAGGGAAATGGTCCCCGATTTGGAAAAAACGAGTGAGTCGGGCTCGGGTTCCTGTGCCGCTGTCGCGATTGGCAGGAGACTTGAACGGGCCTGACATCGGGCTTAATTCCGAGATTCGTGATTGAGGTAACTGTCTAATTCGCCTCTTGCACATCGTAAACCTTGCATTCTCCATCCGACAGCAACACATTAAGGTACCAGTCATGTGAAATTGGGAACCGACCCTGTGTGGTGGACTCAACACGAAACTTGAAAGCTGAAGCGTTTGGCTTCACTCCCGTCAGTGATTTCTTGTCTGGCACGTAGTATCTCTCCAAGAATTCGTAACTCTTCACCGTGAACAATCGTTTCCCTTCGAATCCACGAACCCAATACTGACCCGTCGATGAGCCATTCTGCCAAGAGTACAAAACCATGTCCGCAGGTAGCTTTGACATGGGGTCTTCAGTCGTGCAACGGTCGGCAGCTTTTTTTTCTGCCGCTACCCGTTGCTGTTCCTCCTCAGGGATCTGCCAGTTATCAGAAGCATCAAACACCTTGATTGCCGACCCATTCGCACCCTTCAGAACGGTGTCATCTTTGTCGGGATCGCGGTCAATACCCCACTGATAGGCCGCATCGGCCGGATGTTTCGTTGGTCCGTTTTTCGAAAACGGTTCGTTTGCATACTTCTCCCCGCGAAAGACCTCAATCATCCCTGAGTTGAAGTCATAGCTGTCGGAGCTCGACTTCGCTGAAGTAGGCTTCTTCAGCCCCAATTCCGCGAATCTTCGCTCCCTGACCTTTTCCCTGAACAACCAAAGGAAGCTTTTACCTGGTCGTCGCTGGCGTCTCGGGCCACCACCACGACAACTGGGAACCCCAATTCCTGCCGATATATCCGAAACTTCACAGGATCCACTGTAGGTCTTGACGACGGCGCGGCACCTTGCTTCTCGGATGTGCTGGGCCCCGATCCGGTGATCCAGTTGGCGACGATGCTGACTACGAAAAGCCCGAGGAAGATGATTCCTGCTGTCTTCACGTACACGATCGAGGCGCCGCTCTGGATCAGCAAGGAGCCGAATGAATGTCTGAGATCGTGTCTGATCTTCCGCACCCTGGCCTTGGCGAGCACCGGCTGAAAGTGGCGCTGGTAGAGGTTGTCGGGATCCAGAATCGCTCCGGTCCGGCGACGGGAACACAAGTTCGTCGGAGATGTCAAGTTGGGCGCCAAAGCTGATGTGTAGTTGTGGTAGATCCCAAGTGCTGAAGGACCAGGAAACACTTGATTCGCCTTTGTCCCTGCCAGAGCGGAGCCACCCTGCAGGAACCGATTGGAACACTCGCCCACTAGCTCGCTAAAGACACGCCAGTCCCCTTAGTCTGGGGACCTGCGCCACTTCGGAGGGCGATATCCATACACGAAACTGTAGTCGAACACGCCGGGTCGTCGATCTCCATTGTGTCCAGAAAAACTGGTGAATGATCCGCCCAGCCAGACGTAGTGGTTCAGTGAGGCCATGCCAGTCACAGCCCCAACCATGAAGCCGGGCGCATTCGTGACGTGGACCACGCCTCCGAACCCAACTATTCTATCGGAGCAGAGCGAGAGCTCTACAGGTTTTGCCGATAATCTCGCGTTGGACAGGATTCAGTTCCACAAATTCAAACCCATACCGATGGTAGGAGCGACTGCGTACAACTGCATCAACGCTAAGAGGATTGCTCACAACCGGTACAAAGAACTTGAGATTCACAGCCGTGCCCGCGTCCCATCCAGTCACGAATAAACCGGCCACACCGGCTTCACTGATATTAAGCGCCCGACCGCGCATAACTTCCTGTTTTTCCCTTCCGAACATGGCAACGTGGATTTCAGTGTCGATCTCATACCGTGGGAATCGCCGCGCTTCAATTGAGCCTTTGTGCCCCTCGGGGTAATTCATCGGGAGTATCATTTCCTCACTCCGGCCCGACTTGCCCGCCTTTCGCCGCGCCGTTACAAAAGCCGAACAAACTGCCCATGACAATCCTTTGACGTGACGGCACACTACGCCCGGGGATCGACGCGTTTGATGATGGAGGAATACAGCCGGGCGCATCCACACGCACAGCCAGCATTATCGTTTCGATGACCTGGGAGTGAGGGAAGAATGAGACCTTTCGAACCGAATTGATCGCCCGCCTGCCAGAGGGCAACTCTATTGAGGACCAAGTTCCGCCTTGGGCGCGGAGCCAGACGTGGACCGGAGTCGCGCAGGAAGCTCCTTGATCGCAAGTCCGGTAATGGCAGACATGATGGACCCGGCGATGGTCAGGAAGAACGAGCCGGCATAGCGCGAGCCACAAAACTGAAGCCTTTCGTCCATCACCGAACACTCCTTCCACGGCATCCTCACTTTCCTCCCCAAAAAGGGGAAAAAGTGTAACCCATGTGTCCGGTACGATCTGTTACCTATGTTTCGGGTCGCTCACAAAAGAACATCCACAAGGGGTATCGCGGGGATTGTTGTGGAGTTCTTTGTGTTGGGGTGCTCGCACGACGCCCGCAATTCACCGCTTCGCTGGTTGTATTGTTCTGGGGCTCGCGCCCCTAGCGTGTTTCTACTCGTACATTGGCTGGTAGAGTCCGGCTGTCGTCGAGAACAATGCTCTGCAAAGCGAACGCCAGGCCCATTAGAAACCAGAAAACGATCATCGATTCTGCGTCACCAAAGTTGTACTGGAGCGTCGCGGTCAACAAGACGGCCACAAGACCGCCGAGAATTCCAGAGGCGAGGCCGTGAGGAAACCAGCCGAGGTTCCTGGATGCGGTTGAAAGTCGCATGAGGTAACGGAGATACCCTCCCATCAGCCACAACCAAGCCGCCAAGGCGGGTAACCCACACTCTACGGCGAGTTGTACCGGAGTCGAATGGAAATGGCTCCGGAGAGGGTACCGACGGTAGGCTTCGAGGTCCCACCGCTGCCAGTGTCCCACAACACTGTCAAGCCCGACTCCGAACAGGGGATGGGCGCGTATGAATTTAAGGCTGTCTCGCCACATCAGGAGGCGGTATTGACTGCCAGGGTCGCTGAGGTCCAGCCACTTCTGGGCACGATGGGTTTGAACCCAGCTCAGGCTTAGCAAGAGCACTACGAAAAAAGCCACTGATATTATTTGGCGGGGCTTCCGGCTCGCGTCCTTCCAACTTATCAGGAAACAGCCAAACAACAGGCTGGCAAGAGATATCCGCGTGAGAGTGAGAACTACAACCGCGGCAATCGGCAGGAAACTAAGACCCAAGGGAAACCTCAAACGGATACCTGCCCCAGGTGCGACCAAGAGCCCCCAGGCAACAAGGCCGATGAGGACCATGACTTCTGAATAGGGAAAGTAGTGTTTCAGAGTACCTTGGGCGCGCAGCGGTCGGCCACGAATCAATCTTATGCCCCGTTGTTTTAAGGCGCCTTCCAACGCATCCTTCCGGCCAATCGCCATTTGCACATGCGCAATCGGAGCTCCCCGGGCCACCGTGAGCTCTACTCTTGAGTCCATCGGCGACAGGTCGAGCCTGTCAAACAACTGTCGTGGAGTGTGGACCGTGGCTCCATCAACCTTCTGAACAATGTCTCCGGGAAGCAAACCAAATTGATATAGAGCGACCGCAGCTTGGTCGTCTGCCATCAATTCAACCCCGATGCCCACTGTGTACTGCCAGGCTGTGATCGCGACGCTAGCCATGCACGCCGCAAGCAAAAGGCCAACCAGGATTTTCACCTGCCGCAGACTCTTAAGATTTTGACCTATCAGTACCGCGATTGTCAGATCGGTTATGCCTCTCATCCGTCCCCAGCTCAGCAGAGGGTCACTTGAGAAGATGGTCGAGGCACCGGTGAACAATAGGAACAATAGCAGGGGAAGAGCCAACGGTTGCCGGTGCAACTTCCGTCCGTCAACTAAGATTTTTACCAGCCAGACGAGTAGCGCCGCACGGAAAGCAGTTACGGCCCCTTTTGTGGCCAGTGGCGCGCAGAGCGCAAACGCGGTGAGACAAAAGAAGAGAATAGCGTCGAGCCAACCTGCTCGTCGATGCGTTGCCGAAGATCTGCTGGCAGGCATCAGCATAGGCGCTTGGGAGCACACGCCAGTTTCATCAATTCGTGATGGGTGGCCGGCTGATGGGGGGACGACATTTCTCAATTGCATTTCGCACGCCTGTTCGCGTGGCCGTTGCTAGGCGTTATGGTACACTTTGTCTTTCTGCGCTTCAGTAAGCCAAAATGTTTTCCCGTCGTTCTCGATTTCTTGGTGTCGCCTGCGTACTAAGCGATTCCATCCCGACCGGACTAGCCTTTCTGCTCGCCTATTGGGTTCGAGTGTGGATTGGGCATACCGGTTCTCTACGTCCGATTTATCCATTGAGGGTCTATCTTCCGCTTTTGCTGGCATCCCTGTTCGTCTTTCCCACCCTTGGGTACTTGCTCGGAGCGTATCAAGGGGTGGAAATGCGTCGTCCCAAGGATATCGCGAACGACGTTGTCAAAATGACCAGCTTGGGATTCCTGATTCTCTTAACAGGCATTTTTCTTTTTAAGGGAGAGTATGTCAGTCGCAGCCTCCTGCTGATATTTGCTGTTTTGCATGTCTTGCTGTTAGGTGTGGGCCGGGCAGTATTCATCTTCGGAATCAGCCCCCGAAACAGGCAAGAACGCTATCGCCATTTCGTCATTGTAGGAACCGGTGAAGCCGCTGCCGAATTGGCTTCGCTGTTGGAAGAGGGCGAACGATTTGGTTTGCGTCTACTGGGCTTCGTGAACACCGCGACTGGCGAGGCCAGCCCGCCAGCGGGTTTGCGCGGGTCATACCCCGTGGTTCCCCTGGAGAAACTCTCTGAATTACTTCACAACCATGTTGTCGATGAGGTTGTGTTGACTGCAGAAAAGATGGAGGAGCTATCCAAACTAGAGCCTTTGATGCAGCAATGCGAGCGTGAAGGGGTGCGCATGCGTATGCATCTGAACTTTCTGTCGACTGTCTTCGCTCACGTTTACGTGGAGCACTTTGCTCACGTCCCCCTTTTGACTTTCACCAGCGCCTCTCCAGACGAGGGAGGGATGTTGCTGAAGCGCGTCATGGACTTCTCCCTTGCCGCTGTGGCGCTGGTTGTGTTATTCCCGTTGTTTATCTTTTTGGCTGCGCTTGTCGGCCTAAGCTCACCTGGACCAATTTTCTATCGACAGACCCGCTGCGGGCTGGGAGGACGCAAGTTCAGCCTGCTCAAGTTTCGCTCAATGGTTGACAACGCTGAAGACAGTTTGCCCCATCTGGAGGATCTGAACGAGTCCGACGGTCCTGCCTTCAAGATGCGCGATGATCCGCGGTGTACGAATGTCGGGCGCTGGATGCGGGCGTTTAGTCTGGATGAGCTTCCTCAGCTCTGGAATGTCCTGCGCGGCGACATGTCGTTGGTCGGACCGAGGCCACCTTTACCACGGGAAGTGGAACAATACGAATCTTGGCAGCGGCGACGCCTGCGCATGCGCCCTGGGTTGACCTGCTTGTGGGCTCTGGAGGGACGTAGTCAACTGCGCTTCGATCGGTGGGTCAAGCTCGATCTTCTCTACATCGACCGATGGTCCATTTGGCTGGATTGCAAGATTCTGTTAAAGACCATTCCTGCGGTGCTCTCCGGTAAGGGAGCACACTAGCCTCTATCGTAGAGCTCTGGCTTCCAAGCTCGGGCAGGCGATAGGCGACCAGAGTCTCGGGATAAAATGTTACCCGACATCCAATCACATCGCCGTCGGCTAACAAGCTTTGAAGCTGTTGCTTGGTCAGCAGATTCAAGTCGAGACCAAGCCAATCGACGAAGCCCTTACTGACGAAGCCGACACCAACGAAATCAACCCGCCCTACGGGTATCCCGAGAACCGTAAGTGTCCACGTCATTCCTGAGTGGACACTCTGAATTCCCCACACACCTTGTCAATATGGCCTACCCGCACGCTTTAACCAATCGCGGGATCATTTCTTTCGCAGCCATATGCTTCCGCCGCCATTCTTAAGGCACTTTGGCATTTTAGCTTCCAATAATCCACTGTGTTCTTGACACATGTAATGATTGAAGTAGATGACTTCGTAGGCTGCGTTGTACTGAAGAAATGCGTGTAACAGGTACGCCTCATTCCAGGACCGGTTTTGCTCCATGATCCACAATGAGGGGTACTCGAAGGGGTAAAAGACGTCATGAATGTGAATGTAAACCCCTGACGCTAACGCTGGGAAAATAGTAAAGAAATAATAGTTTACATCACTTCCGAGTTTCCCCACATGGGATGAATCAATGAAGAGTATGTCTCCTCCCTGCAGTTCGCTAAACCACTCCAGTGGCGCTTTTTGCAACCGAATCGGCTCGACGCAATCGCGATAGGAGTCTTCTGGCCGCAAGAGCGAAAACAGGCGCTGGGGATAAGGTTCGATGAACTTCATTTTTATGCTTCGATTCAGAAACAAGTCATTTGTATCCATCGAGACACAAGAGGAGTGACCGGAGCCAACCTCGATTATTCGCCGCGGGCGTAATTCCAGCAGGATACCGAACAGGGAGATTGCATCGGAATACGAGAACATTCCGTTTTCGTAGCAGTACCTGAAACCCGGCTGACGTTCTTCAGGAAACGGCAATTGCCTGTAGTGATAACTGATCTTTTCGAACCAACTCAGGATCAGCGGTAGGTCGAGACGAAAATCCTCCGAGTCGGGCAACCCTGTGCTGACGGCACACGCGAGCACGTCTTGTACTACATCGTCATTCGGATTCACAAGCGGTGAATAGAAATGTCCCGGAGGAACCCAGGTCACGGGCTTCATCTGCGCGCGGAGTTCTGAAATTTCCGCCTTCAAAGCGCGGAGTTCTGAGATTTCCGTCCTCAAAGACTCGATCGTTCCGCTGAGTTCGCGAAAGCGGCGCGGTGCAGAAAAAATAGAACGGAGACGCATATGCAATCGCCGCCAGACTATATCAATTGCGGCCCCGATTTCAATTTGTCGATGTGCAAATCCACAGCGCACTTCGCACGATCGAATTCTTTTGTGAACTTATCGCTTGTGTCCACATCGCGAGCATAACTTCCAATTACTCTGTTGTCCAGACGGCCATTGCCGGACGCTTACGGTGGATCTTCTCCTCGCACGATTTAGTATGAAGGTAGGAAAATCGCTCGTTCATCGCGTTCCGGAAGTCGTGTGATCGCGGAATCCTCGCCCATCCGCTGGTGCTTCATCTGGAATGCTAAGATGAGCAGACTGCCGTGGTGCTATGCGGCAAAATGAGATCTTCATTTCTTCGTTTCAGCTGGCCGTGCCATGGTCTCCGTTCTCATCACAACGTACAACTCAGCACGCTTCTTGAAAACATGTCTGGAATCGCTACTACAGCAAGTCTACAAGCCAATTGAAGTAATCGTTGTCGATAATGCATCTAGCGACGGCACGCGAGATGTGCTTGCAAACGCGAGACCTGGACTCACCGTCATCTATAACGATAGCAACATCGGTTTTGCCGCAGCCCAGAATCAGGCCGCACGACTGGCAAAGGGGAACTGGCTACTCTCCCTTAATCCGGACGTTGTCGTCAGTCGAGATTTTGTCGCGAAAGCGGTTGAGTGCGGGAACCTAGATCCAAAAACCGGCGCAGTTTGCGGCAAGCTTTTGCGGTGGAAGCCTAGAGAAAATCCAGAATTCACCCAAATCATCGACTCAACTGGGATTTATTTCTTGCCCAACCTGCGTCATCTTGATCGCGGGGCGGGTGAGCCGGACCGTGGGCAATTTGAACAAACGGAGTACGTCTTTGGCGCAACCGGGGCAGCCGCCCTTTACCGTCGGAGCATGGTCGAGGATGTCTCGGTGAACGGCGAATTTTTCGACGAGCAGTTCTTTGCTTACCGCGAGGACGCGGACTTGGCCTGGCGGGCCCAGTTAATGGGTTGGCGGTGCGTGTATACCCCTCGGGCAGTGGCATGGCATGTGAGGCGAGTCACCCCTGAGCGTCGCGGCGAGCTTCCGATCGAAATCAACTGGCATTCCGTCAAGAATCGCTTCTTGATGCGTGCGAAG
>WNFD01008510.1_pt1 | contig 10071 bp, 9 predicted proteins | sample 5400491 | NCBI WGS metagenome assembly WNFD01 (sample SAMN13153343, study PRJNA577476) | soil metagenome | isolation source: 120 cm saprolite under Douglas fir tree site 2 hole 2 replicate 2 | place: USA:California | collected 2015-04-18
CGGCTCTGGTCATCGGTTCAGCAGGCCAATGAGCAGCCAACGGTGGGGTCTGGGCAGGGCAGGAAGACGCCGGGCACCCGGGGCAGGGCGCGGCACGGGTGAGCCTGTCCGCCGCCGACCTGGCTGCCGTCACCGCGCAGCTCGGGCGGCCCCCGCGCGGCGCCAGGGCAGTCGCGCACCGCTGCCCTTGCTCGCTGCCCGACGTCATCGAGACCGCGCCGCGGCTGCCTGACGGAACGCCGTTCCCTACGTTGTTCTACCTCACGTGCGTGCGCGCCTGCGCTGCCGCCAGCCGGCTCGAGGCCAGCGGCCTGATGCGGGAGATGACGGCCAGGCTGCGTGATGATCCGAAATTGCGGGAGGCTTACGTCGCGGCGCACAGCGACTACGCGGCCAGGCGGGCGGCGGCAGCGGCGGCAGCGGGCGTGCCGACGCTGCCGCCGGACGCTGCGACGGCCGGCGGCATGCCAGACCGGGTGAAATGCCTCCATGCCCTTGCCGCCCACGAACTGGCCGTGCCTGGCTCCAACCCGCTCGGCCGGGAGGCCGTGGCGGCCATGGGAGAGTGGTGGGCAGCCGGGCCCTGCGTTGTGCCGCCCGGGGACGTGGTTGCGGAGGGATGATGGCTGCACCTGGTACGCAGCGAGTCGCTGCGATCGACTGCGGGACGAACTCGCTGCGGCTGCTGATCGCCGACATCGACCCTGCCAGCCATCAGCTGACGGATGTGCAGCGCCGGATGGAGATCGTCCGGCTTGGCCAGGGAGTCGACGCGACAGGAAGGCTTGCGCCCGATGCCCTGGCCAGGACTTTCGCCATGCTCGAGGAATACGCGCGGGCGATCGCCGACTCTGGGGCCGGCGCAGTCAGGCTGGTGGCAACGAGCGCGACCCGGGACGCGTCGAACGCCGAAGATTTCACCGCCGGCGTGCAGCGGATACTCGGGGTGGACCCCGAGGTGATCACGGGTGCGGATGAGGCGTACCTGTCTTTTTCCGGCGCGACCGCTGAGCTCGGCAGCGGCGGCCAGCCAGGCAGACCGGAATCACCGGGCGGGCCCGAGCCCCCGTTCCTCGTCGTGGACATCGGCGGCGGCTCAACCGAATTCGTCTTCGGCGCGGCCGATGCCGACAGCCAGCACGGCCTGTCGGCTATCTCGGTCAACATCGGCTGCGTCAGGCTCACCGAACGGCACCTGCATGCCGACCCGCCAACGCGGGCCCAGGTCGCCGCCGCGGCGGGGGACATCGACGCCGCGCTCACAGCCGTCGCGGAGTCTGTACCAGCGGCCAGCGCGCGAACCCTGGTCGGGCTGGCCGGCTCGGTCACCACGCTGACCGCGATCGCGCTCGGCCTGACCGCCTACGACCCGACGCTGATTCACCACGCGCGGATCAGCGCGACCCGGGTGCATGACGTCACGGCCGGCCTGCTCGGCAGGAACCACGCCCAGAGGACCGCGATGACGGTGATCCATCCAGGCCGCGTGGACGTTATCGGCGCGGGCGCGCTGATCCTGGACCGGGTCATGGACCGGTTCAGCTTCGATGAGATGGTCGCCAGCGAGCATGACATTCTCGACGGGATCGCCTGGTCGATCGTGACCGGAGCGGCGCGGGAACCTAGCTGCTCATGAGCGCGCCCGGCGGCAGGAACGTCCGCAGCGCCGCCGCCCCTGGTCCCGTTCCGCCCGGATCCGGTTGGCCCGGCGATCCGGCGACTGCGGCCACGCCGGTCGCGACCGGCCGGGACAGCGTCCGCGCCCTCTCGGCGGGGGCAGGCTCCCTCGCCGAGCTGACGGCGCGCCAGTCGGTCTGCCGTGCCTGCCCGCGCCTAGTTGCCTGGCGGGAACAGGTCGCCGTGACCAGACGGCGGGCCTTCGCCGCCGAGCCGTACTGGGGTCGGCCCGTGCCAGGCTGGGGTGACGAGAATCCCGGCATCGTGATCATCGGCCTAGCGCCGGCGGCCCACGGCGGCAACCGGACCGGCCGGATCTTCACCGGGGACCGCAGCGGTGACGTGCTCTTCGAGTCGCTCTACCGGTGCGGCCTCGCCGCGCAGCCAGCCAGCGTGACCGCCGGCGACCGACAGCGGCTGAACGGTGTCAGGATGGTGGCTGCCGTCAGGTGCGCGCCCCCGGAGAACAAGCCAACGGTGCTCGAGCGGGATACCTGCGAGCCGTGGCTGGCCGCCGAGCTCGATCTGGTGTCAGCCGACCTCAGGGTAATCGTCTGCCTCGGTCATTTCGCCTGGCAGGCGGCTTGGCGAGAGCTCGCGCGGATGGGGCATCAGGTCCCGGTACCGCGCCCCGCATTCGGCCACGGAGTCGAGGTCAGGCTGGCCGGGCTCGTTGTCCTCGGCTGCTATCACCCGAGTCAGCAGAACACATTCACCGGCCGGGTCACCGGCGCGATGCTGGACGCCGTCTTCGAGCGGGCGCGCAGCGTGGCCGGGGTCGCCTGATCGCTGCCGCGCGGGAAGCAGCCAGCGAGGCACGGTAACTGCACTTGCCGTGTAGTAACAATGGCCAATTGCATGTGCAACCGCACAGTTCTTCGGGCGCCTAATGTCTATTTGGTAGCCTATAGGAGTCACCTGCCCGATTCCAGGGAATGTTTGAATAAACAGCGCAAGTTGAGGTACTATTTTCGCGCCCCCGTAGCCCAAGGGAAGAGGCGAGCCCCCTAAAAGGGCGCCAGTGTCGGTTCGAGCCCGACCGGGGGTACTGATCATGACGATCAGCCATATCTAGGCGATCTTTGGGTGTCATCGCAGGTCAGAGCAATTGGGTAATTCGCCTGCTCGCTTCGTTCCATGAACAGATAGCCACTCCCGATCCGCGCACGCTCGACCCATAATTTGTGAATCGCTGGTCGCGAGCGCTGTCAGTATAGGCCATTCCAGATATATGAATCACAAATTTCACGCCGCTAGTGATCGCCGGGCTGACGAGACAAGACGAATTCCGGAAGCCCGAAGGTGACTAACGGATTTTGACATTACGCAGAACAGTGTTAGGCCGGCCCGGCGTTTGGTCCGCCGGCTGCGGGATTCTGGCTTGCTGCCGCCAGGCCGCTGAAGCCCGCTGTCAGTCAGCTGCGGAAGCCCCTTCAGGCTCCGGTCAGCCGCTGCGGTCGGGCCCTGCCCTGGTCAGCGTTATCGCCACGATAACCCTGCGGTCGCGGCGCATGGCATTCCGGTAGTCATCCCAATCGGGGTGCTCGCCCGAAATCCTGCGGTAGTAGTCGACCAGCAGGTCCATGGCCTCGGGTAGCCGGATTATCTCGGCGGTGCCCTCGACCTGGATCCAGTCACCGTAGAACCCGTCATTCATCACGCACAGTGAGACCCGGGGGTCGCGCGCCAGGTTCTTGGTCTTGATGGCCGCTTCGCGGGTACTAATCAGGACGCGGCCGTCCGCTCCCACGCCAACCGTAACGGGGGATAGCTGGGGACGCCCGTCAGACCGGTTTGTCGCGAGAACCGCCCGGTGATTGACACCGATGAACTCCCTCGCACGCTCGAACTGCATGCGCGCGGATCAGGCGCTGTTCAGCCGGATACGCCGCTGCACCTCGTACTCATGGACGATTGCAGCCGCGTAGGCGTGCGTCAGCCCGTGCTCATCCGCCAGCCACGTCGCCCGCTCGGTATGCCGCATGAAAGACGGCCCCGATTCGAGGCGGTGGAACCACTCTCTGAGATCGCTGCCGGTGACCCGCGGGATGCGGGCTATCAGGTTCTTGTGCATCTCGGGAGAGTGGGTTAGGGACAAGGGGCACCTCCAGGCCGAGACGAGTCTCCTCACTTGAGCCTGCACCACCGGAGGCGTCCTGGCAAGACCTGAACGTGACCTATCCGTTATCCGACCAGGGATTAAACGACGGCGTCCCGACTAATCCGGGCACCTGTCGAACCGCGCCCGCCGCCGGTCACGAAGCGCCAGAAAACGGGCCAGTCCTAAGCCGCGCTGACGGGCCGGCCAGATGCAGCGGGGCTGGCCCAGGCTTTACCTGGGCCAGCCCTGTCCCCCCGGGCTAGGACGTGAACGGGCCCGATCAATCCCGATCGCCGGTCATCGTAGTGAAGCACAGACACTGCTAGGACGCGCCGCGGCGGAGACCAGGGAGCACTGGCTGCTGGAGTGATATAAGTCCAGGTCAGCGCCTCGTGGCGGGCCGACTTCATGGCTTGGCGCGCGGAAAGATCAGAGACGAGGTAGAGACCTGAGTGAGATTGGCCAGAACAGACGGCTAATACCGTCCCGGCTTAGATCGGCGGATACCGGACGAGTCAGGAAAGCCGCTCGAAGATCATCGCCATGCCCTGCCCGCCGCCGACGCACATCGTCTCGAGGCCGAAGGTCTTGTCGTGGAACTGCAGGCTGTTCAGCAGCGTCGAGGTGATCCTCGCTCCAGTCATCCCGAACGGATGCCCGACCGCGATCGCGCCGCCATTGACGTTGAGCTTCGAGATGTCGATGTTCAGGTCCTGGTAGGACGGGATGACCTGCGCGGCGAACGCCTCGTTGATCTCGACCAGGTCGATGTCCTCGATGGTCATGCCAGCCCTGGCCAGAGCCTGGCGGGACGCCCCGACCGGGCCCAGCCCCATGATCTCCGGCGAAAGGGCCGTGACGCCTGTGGAGACGATCCTGGCCAGCGGCGTGATCCCCAGGTCAGAAGCCTTGCGGTCGCTCATGACCACGACGGCGGCCGCGCCGTCATTGAGCGGGCAGCAGTTGCCGGCCGTCACGGTGCCGTCCGGCCGGAACACCGGCTGCAGCGCAGCCACCTTCTCCAGCGTCGTTCCCGCGCGCGGCCCGTCGTCGGCGGCTACCGTCGTTCCGTCCGGCAAGGTGACCGGCGTGATGTCGAGCTGCCAGAACCCGTCCGCGATCGCCTTCTCCGCTAGGTTCTGCGACCGGACGCCGAACTCGTCCTGCTCGGCTCTGCTGATGCCGCGCTGCTGGGCGACATTCTCCGCAGTCTGGCCCATGGCGATGTATATGTCCGGGATCTGGCCGTCGTCGCGCGGGTCGTGCCAGGCATCGGCACCGCCGGCCGCGCGGGCAGCGGCCCGGTCCTCGGCTTCGGCGAAGATCGGGTTCTTGGTGTCGGGCGCACCGTCGCTGCTGCCCTTGCCGAACCTGCTGACGCACTCGACGCCCGCCGAGATGAAGATGTCGCCTTCGCCGGACTTGATCGCGTGGTAGGCCATCCTGGTGGACTGCAGAGACGATGAGCAGTACCTGGTAATCGTGGTGCCGGGCAGCGAGTCGAGGCCGAGCATCACGGCCAGCACCCTCGCCATGTTGTAGCCCTGCTCGCCGCCGGGGAGGCCGCAGCCGAGGATCAGGTCCTCGATGTCAGCGGGATCAAGCTGCGGAACCTTCGCCAGGGCCGCCTTGATCATCTGAAGCGTCAGGTCATCGGGGCGAATGCTGGTCATGGTCCCCTTGAATGCCCGCCCGATCGGCGAGCGCGCGGTCGCGACTATGACTGCCTCTGGCATGTCTGGCTCCCTGGCGGAACTGGTCCTTTACCGCACAGTAGCTTACGTTCTTCGTGCCGTCAGCCGGGCAGCGGGGCGCGACTGCGCTGGCGCTGGGGGACGATCTCCCGGAACCCGCCGAGGCCGCTGATCGCGTCAGGCCGCACGCAGACATGCCAGGCCTGTCCCTCGTCGATGACGTTAACCTCGCCGGCGCGCTGCCGGTCGAGCAGAAGCCCGCGCAGGATCCGGTGCGCATGGAAGCGGCGGTACCACTTCATCTCGATGTCAGCGGCGTAGCCGACGCAGTGCGAGCTCGGCAGCAATGCGATGTAGCCGAGCGACTTCAGGTGCAACTGGTGCTCGACGCTCCTCGCCACGCTGGTGACCCACAGCGGCGGGGTTCTGTCAGGCGCAATCTGTTCGAACTCGTCGGCGACGTCGTTGAGCCAGGCCACCAGCTGCGGCCGGGCCTTCGGCAGCCAGAGCCCTGCGGTGCGCGGCGAGCGGCCTGGCAGCGCCCGCCGCTCGGCCGAGCGGGCGGCCCGTGCGACGAGCGTCATCGCCTGGTGCCGGTAGCAGAACCTCAGCTGTTCGTTCTCGGCGACCTCGTCGAGGTCGACAAGCTCGGCGGCGTCGCGGACGTCGCCGTCGTTCTGGTAGCTGTGGGTCCGGCCCCACCACACCGCCTCGATCTGCGCGAGCATGAAGATCCGGACCAGCGAGGCGAGCGTGCTCGTCGCGTTCTGCGTGGTGGGCTCGTAGTTCCTGACCTCGAAGAGAAGCTTGGCCACGGTCACGTTCCGGCCGTCAGGAGTAGCCTCGAGCACCGCCGCGAAGTCGTCCTGATCAAGCCGCTTGCTTAGGATGCGCTCCACGCTTGTGGTGTCGTTCGGCGCCGCTTGCGCGACCTCAGTGACCAGGTCGCTGACGGCTGCGCGGAACGGGCCCAGGGACGGCAAGCAGGGCGAGAAATGCTCGATCGGCGGGCGGCTCGGCCGCCTGTCCTGATCGGCCAGCAGCAATGTCACGAGGTCCCCCTAGGCTCGAGATGCCGGTGCGGATTTAGTTAGCGCACAGAGTGTAACAACGCGATTGCGAACCGTAATGCGCTTTCGATCTTCGTCCCGAACGGCCCGTTAGTTCGCGCTCAATCCATTTCGCGGCGTGCAGCGCCGGATAGTCCCCGCTGACATCAGCCTCATCTGGCCGCGGCAGCCCGGCCACCGCGGGCGCGTGATCTCGCGCTGACACGAGCAGCGGGTTGCCCGAACGGGTCGGTGGTTCGCCCGCGCGGCTAGGGTTAGTACTGGCCTGTCAATTCCGCCGCAGCAGGCTCAGGAATTCGGCACCAGGCCGGACAACCACGCAATCCGCGCCGGAGAATGAGGTGCTTCAGCCATGCAGGTGCATGAGTCGCTGATCGATCTCATCGGGAACACGCCGCTTGTCAGGCTGCGCAAGGTGACCCGGCACCTGGACAGCGGGCACAGCCGCAGCAGCGCTCCGGCCGTCCTGGCCAAGGTCGAGTACGTCAACCCGGGCGGCTCGGTCAAGGACAGGATCGCGCTGCGGATGGTGGAGGCCGCCGAAGCTTCTGGTGCGCTGCGCCCCGGCGGCACCATCGTCGAGCCCACTTCAGGGAACACCGGCGTCGGCCTGGCCATCGTTGCGGCCGAGAAGGGCTACAGGTGCGTGTTCGTCTGCCCGGACAAGGTGGCGCAAGACAAGATCAGTGTCCTGCGTGCCTACGGCGCCGAGGTGGTGGTCTGCCCGACGACCGTCTCGCCCGAATCGCCCGACTCGTACTACAGCGTCTCCGACCGGCTGGCCAGGGAGATCCCGGGCGGCTGGAAGCCGAATCAGTACGCCAATCCGGCGAACCCGGAGTCCCATTACCTCACCACAGGCCCGGAGATCTGGGAGCAGACAGAGGGGAAGGTCACCCATTTCGTGGCCGGTATCGGCACCGGCGGGACTATTTCCGGGACGGGCAGGTACCTCAAGGAGGTCTCTGGCGGCCGGGTGAGGGTCATCGGAGCCGACCCGGAGGGATCGGTCTACTCCGGCGGGACGGGTCGGCCTTACCTGGTCGAGGGCGTCGGCGAGGACTTCTGGCCTGAAACCTACGACAAAGGAGTCTGCGATCAGGTCATCGCGGTGAGCGACGCCGACTCGTTCCTGATGACCAGGCGCCTCGCCGCTGAAGAAGCCCTGCTCGTCGGCGGCTCAGGCGGGATGGCCGTGGTCGCGGCGCTCAGGGTCGCGGCGCAGGCAGAGCCGGGCGATGTCGTCGTGGTCCTGCTGCCCGACGGCGGGCGGGGATACCTGTCCAAGGTGTTCAGCGATGACTGGATGGCCGACTACGGATTCCTCACCGCACAGACCGCCGAGCCACGGATCGCTGACGTGCTAGAGCGCAAGAGAGGTCAGTTGCCGCTTTTCGTGCACGCGCATCCCGGCGAAGCGGTCAGGGCAGTGATCGAGACGCTGCGGGAGTACGACGTCTCGCAACTTCCCGTGCTGAAGGAGGAGCCCCCCGTGATGGCGGCCGAGGTCCTCGGCTCGATCACCGAGCGCGAGTTGCTCGACGCGCTGGTCAGCGGGCGGGCGGCGCCCGGCGATCCGGTCTCCGCGCACATGTCGGCGCCGCTCCCGATGATCGGGTCGGGCGAGCCCATCAGCGCCGCGATCGCCGCGCTCGAGAAGGCAGGCGCGGCCGTGGTACTAGTTGACGGAAAGCCGACCGGAATGATCACCAGGCAGGATGTGCTGATGTACCTGGCCGGGTAAAGGTCAGGGCAGAGGACGAGCGACGGGACGGCGCGGCATGGCTCAGATCGAGCACGGGGACGGTTTCGAGACGCTGGCCATCCATGCGGGGCAGGAACCGGACCCGCTCACCGGTGCCGTTGTCCCGCCGATCTATCAGGTGTCGACCTTCAAGCAGGATGGGGTCGGCGGCCTGCGCGGCGGGAGACGCAGTGCATCCGGGCACGGGGCATCCGGGCACGGGGCATCCGGGCACGGGGCATCCGAGCACGGCGATGTCGTGACCGGGCCTGGGCGCTGGGTCGAGGGCTACGAGTATTCCCGCACGGCTAACCCGACCAGGGGGGCCCTCGAGGAATGCCTGGCGGCGCTGGAAGGTGGCGTCCGGGCGCTGGCATTCGCGTCCGGGATGGCCGCGGAGGACTGCCTGGTCCGCGCGGTCTGCCAACCCGGAGACCACGTGCTGATCCCGCACGACGCGTACGGCGGCACCTACCGGCTGTTCGACAAGGTGATGGCCGGCTGGGGCGTGACCTACGACCCGGTGCCCATCTCGGACGCAGAGGCGGTCAGGGCCGCGGCGGCAGCCCATCGCCCGACGCTGATCTGGGTCGAGTCGCCCACCAACCCGCTGCTGTCGATCGCGGACATCGCCGCCCTGGCGCAGATCGCGCGCGCGGCAGGCGCCCTGCTCGCGGTAGACAACACCTTCGCCTCGCCGTATTTGCAGCAGCCGCTCGCGCTCGGCGCCGATGCCGTGATCCACTCCACCACCAAGTACCTGGGCGGCCACTCCGACGTGGTCGGCGGCGCCCTCATCGTCACCGACACCGGACTCGCTGAGCGGCTCGCCTTCCTGCGGAACGCCGTGGGCTCGGCCGGGGCGCCGTTCGACTCGTGGCTGACGTTGCGCGGCGTGAAGACGCTCGGTGTCCGGATGGACCGGCATTGCGACAACGGAGCGCAGGTCGCGAAGATGCTCGCCAACCACCCCCGCGTCGCGCAGGTCTACTACCCCGGCCTGCCCGATCACCCAGGCCACGAGGTGGCGGTCAAGCAGATGCGGGGCTTCGGCGGGATGGTCTCCTTCCGCCACGCCGGCGGTGAGGCAGCGGCCGTCGAGATGTGCGGGCGGACCAGGTTGTTCACGCTGGGCGAATCGCTCGGCGGGGTGGAGTCGCTGATCGAGCACCCGGCGCGGATGACGCACGCATCGGCCGCCGGGTCGCCGCTTGAGGTGCCGCCCGACCTGGTCAGGCTGTCGGTCGGGATCGAGAACTGCGACGACCTGATCGAGGACCTCCGCGCCGCCCTCGGCTGACCGGCCCGCCCGGGGCGCCGCCGGCAGGCCATGATCCTGGACCTTAATCAGAATCTGGACGTTTATCGTCGCATCTGCTGACGCATGACCAGGTTCTGGAAATCGTCCGCGATCATGGGCGGCTTAAGGGCGGCCAGCAACTGGCGGTTGCCCTGGCGGCCCATTCAGCGGCCCCTCTTGTCCCTTAATATCGTTAAGCTGTACTAATTCTCTATGCGACGTAATCGTGGATTGCGATATGTGGCGCTGTTGTCCCTTCTGCTGACCGGAAGCGCCGCGCTCGGCGCGGTCTCCGCGAGTGCGGTCATGGTCAGGCCTGGCTCGCCACGCACCACGACCCCCGCGGCTCCCACCATCACCTCAACCGGGAAGCACGTTTACGTCAGCGGTGTCGCCAAGAACTACGTGGGCACACCGGGACAGTTCATGTTCTCCGATCCTGGCAGCACGGTCACCGGGTACTACTACGGGCTGTCGGGGGGCAG
>WNFD01009486.1_pt1 | contig 10070 bp, 9 predicted proteins | sample 5400491 | NCBI WGS metagenome assembly WNFD01 (sample SAMN13153343, study PRJNA577476) | soil metagenome | isolation source: 120 cm saprolite under Douglas fir tree site 2 hole 2 replicate 2 | place: USA:California | collected 2015-04-18
ACGCTGACCCAAACGGTCAAGCATCGCGATGAGCATGGGCACCTGGTGTCGGTGGAGATCCGCGCCGCACTGGGGGCGCATGTGGAGCCAGCCGGGACCGTGCATGTGGAACGGCTCAATGGGGCCTTGCGCGATCGGCTGAATGCCCTCACGCGCAAGACCCATGCGTTCGCCAAACGGGATGACACCTGGGATGCTCTCGTGGGCTTGTAGCTCTTTGATCACAACTTCCATCGGCCTCATCGAGCGTTGCGGCTGCCTCTGGAGGACGGGGTGCATCGCTACCACCAGCGGTCTCCGGCAATGGCCCTGGGGCTGACGGATCATCTCTGGTCGTTCCAAGAACTCTTGACCTCTCGGGTTCCTATCACCCCTTAAGGAGGTCACTACCTCTTTTTCGCACGATATCGAAAAATTCCCGTACGGTCATGCATTATCAGCGACGGGATTTTCGCCATCGGCATCATCGCTCACCAGTACTCTAGCTCCCACACGCTTGGCGATGGGCTCAATCCAGTCTTTGAGCGTCTTGACGTCTTCGGCGCAGCGTCGCATCAATGGTCAAGGCCAGCCCACTCATGGGAGCAACGGTGATCCCTCAAGCTAGCCACTCACCCTTGCATTTGACGCTGGTCAGATCACCTCCTCAGGCCGGTGGTTTCACCCCTGCCAAGACCTGATCCCGCTTGAGCCCGGGCACGCGTTGGGCTGCCTCTTGCACCGCATCATCGAGCCGACTCTTGCACAGATACCCCCAAGGGCTTCTAACGCCAAGGAGGTCGCCCCATAACTTCACCCCAGCAGATACAGCAGCACCCCTAGCCCTTTCACTCGTTGGGAGGTCTGGGCATGCGTCGTCCCCTCGGGATAGACCCGGAACGTCCGTTGGCACTTTACCCACTGCTAGCGATGCACCTGCACTTCATGATACCCCGTATCGCCTAGCGCTTTGGTGACTTGCCTCTGGCAGGTGAAACTTCCTCCCACTCCAGTCAGGGTAGACACCTCGGGTCGGAACGGTGATGGCCTCCGGGTTCACTTTGGGTAACACGATCCCTAAACGCATGGATTTGCCTCCTCGCTTTCTCTCCTTCCTATTTTACCCCACTTTTACCACTGGTCGAACAGTCACCTGGGACATGTTTTGGGACGTTCAGGTGAGAGATGCCACCAGTGGTCACTTCAAAAGATGATCTTATATAATAACAGGGAATCGCTTAATAGCCCTGTTTATTAAGGCAGGACAGAACCGATAAGTAAGATGAATAATGGCTATTAGAAATAACTATATCTCTCACACCTCCGTCATCATCGTGGGGGCGGGGCCGACTGGCCTGATGCTGGGCAATTTGCTCGGCATGGCCGGCGTCGAGACGCTTATGCTTGAGCGCAATGCCGGTCTGAGCGATTGTCCCAAGGCTATTGCTCTTGACGATGAAGGACTGCGCGTGTGCCAGGCGGCTGGCCTGGGGGAGGCAGTGAGTGAGAACTTGCTTTTGGACATCGATGCTCATTATGTGTCGGCGGGACGGCTCTTCGTGAAGGTCGCGCCGACAAGTAAGAGAAACGGCTATCCACTGATTTCGACGTTACACCAGCCTGAGTTTGAGGCAACGCTGCTGGAGGGACTCGAGCGTTTCGCGTGCGTCAAGGTATGGTTCCAGCATACGCTTGAAGCGTTTGAGCAGACTGAGCGGGGAGTGCTGGCGCGGGTGCGCACTCCAGAAGGCGAGCAGATTGAGATTGAATGCGCCTATCTGGCGGCCTGCGATGGCGCGAAAAGCGGTGTGCGCCGGGCGCTGGGTATTCCTATGCTGGGAACGACCTTTGCGCAAAAGTGGCTGGTAGTCGATTGCGTTCAAGACGAAGACCATGTTATGGCTGCCACGTTTTTTTGCAATCCGGGCCGCCCGGCGGTCACCGTGCCAGCTCCGCATAAGGGTAGGCGCTGGGAGTTCATGCTGTTAGCAGGGGAGCAAGAGGAGGAACTCTTACGTACGGAGACCGTGCGGGCGCTTATCCAGCAAAACGGCGGGCCTGATGGTCCTCATATTATTCGCCAGGCGATCTATACCTTTCATGCCGTGCTCGCCAAAACGTTCTCACAGGGACGAGTTTTCTTGCTGGGGGACGCTGCCCATCTGATGCCGCCATTCGGTGGGCAAGGAATGAACTGCGGCCTGCGCGACGCCCATAATCTGGGCTGGAAGCTGGCTATGGCGTTACGGGAGCAGGCCAGCCCAGCACTGCTGGACACGTACCATGTAGAACGGCACGCTCACACAGCACAGATGATCTGGCTGTCGAATTTCCTGGGGAGTATCGTGATGCCGACGGCCCGGCCTGCTGCGCTCCTGCGTGATATGATCTTCCACGGCCTGGATATGGTGCCAACCGCGCGCAAGTTTCTGACGGAAGGACGCCTCAAGCCACCGCCGCGCTATAAAAAGGGGTTCATGCTGCCGCGAGGGGGCAGGCAAAATAAGGCGATGGCGGGCCTGATGCTGCCGCAGCCCGAGGTAGTGACGCCACAAGGTGAACGTGTACTGCTTGACGAGGTGTTAGGACCAGATTTTGCGCTGCTGCGTCTCTACGATAACCCGGCAAAGGCTTTTGCATCGCTGAGGGCTGACTTTTGGAAACGCCTGGGAGTCCGTTTCGTCTGCGTGCAGCCAGGTCGATACACGCCGACCGGGAGCGAGGAGTGTGTTGTTGTTGGGGATGTTGATAGCGAAATGAGTAAATTCCTGCGGCACGATCAGCAGCTATTCGTGCTTGTCCGTCCCGACCGTTACATTTTCGGTGTTTTGCAGGGGGAACAGGCCAACATATATCGGGGGGATGGTTTCATGAATTAGGTTATAGGTAAGTATTCAATGCGGTCCTGATAGTTACTTGCAAGCCCTTCCTCCGCTATCAAAAGTAGTTCCTCTCTGCTTTTATCTTGCGAAGCCTTTGACGTGCGAGGGAAGGGGTGGCATTCTGACGCTTCCTCATCTCTCTTCCCCACTCCAACCAATCAGCCAGATACTTTGAAACAACCTCTTTGTTATGGTGATAGTACAGAATGGTAGCATATACCTGCTCTAAGGTAAGCGAGGGGTACGTACTAGCAATCGCCTCTGGCGAACGCTGGCGATGGATATAGTCATACAAGACTGTTTCGATGCCGATTCTGGTGCCTCGAAGCCGAATATCATCTTCAGCCAAAAAGTCAAAAAACTCTTCCAACTGCATAGCCTTCCTCCCCAATTATCTCAAGAATTCCTTGTCCTGAGTTATGCAGGTCCATCTACAATATAACATATGCGATAGGTATGGCGCAAAAGCTAAAAAACACTATGGCACCCGGACAGGCGCCATAGCAACGCCACATTTAGCTAAAAGCTCATATGAGCTTAAAAGTCTCCATCCTTAACGTTTAGAAGAATTCGCTGATCTGGAGGTAGACCTGACGAATGTTCTGTGGAGTACCAGCATACTCTTGTCCGCCCGTGGCATTGGCGATCGCCGACAGTCCACTCACATCCGCGTCGCTGCCATAGGCGATGGTGAAGACTTTGATGCCTTCACCAGCGTTCTCGCCTGAAGGTGTGATTTGACTGACAAGCTGACTTCTAGAGCGATGACTGATGTTATCCATGCCATCGGTCAGCACTACTATAGCCTTAATATGTTTTGAGGGTAATGCCTGGAGAGCGCTCACCTGCTCGGCGATGGTATCAAAGAGCCGCGTCTGACCATCAGTAACGATGCCATTGATAGTGTTAAGCACATTTTGCCGCTTGGGACCCAGGAGCGTCACTGGCGTCAGCACATCCGTACTGTCGCTGAAGACCGTCATCCCCAGGCCATCGCTATCGCCCAGCAGGTTGACGAATTCTACCAGGCCCTGCTTCGCTGCTTCCAGCTTGCTGATGCCTCCAATTTTGTCATTCATACTGCCCGAGCGATCGAGGATGAGCATCACGTCAACCTTGCGGCGCTGCTCGTTCCAGGATGCCTGGATGGCATTGACGACATCCACCGAAGGGACTTGCAGCAGCGTGCTCGGTTGATTGGGGTCCACGCCATGGGCAGTGTCGATGGGAGCGCCCACCGGCACACTCAGGTTCGCCGGGCGAAAGCCATACTGCAAGGCTTTCCTCTGCTGAGCGGGAGCCAGCAGGAAATCGCGGAACTTGAGCGCGGCCGCTTTCTTGGCCGGAGTGACCCAACTGGCCTGGGGAATGGCGAAGGGATGGTCGCTGTAGAAGGTTCCTTCCCTTGGATAAATTGCCACTACCGGGTACGCCAGGTGGGGATAGGTCTTGCCATCGTTGGCCTGCACCACCAGGCTCTCGTACATCACTGCTGCGCTCAGGTAACCTGGTCCATTGCTGAACATCTTATCCGCGAAGAAGCCAGTGCTATCACCGTAGTGGATGATTGAACTCTCGACGTTGGCGACGAAGTCTTTCGTGTGCGCATTGTCGACGTCAGCAACGGTCAGGGCGCGTACCTTGCCCACGGCGGCGTAGTTCTCGGCGATGACGGCATCAAGCCCGGAGTTGGAGTAGTCCGGGTGCGTGTGGCCGAACTTGAAGTCACCAAATTCGGGGTGGCCGTAAGCAGCCCAGCCGCGCGGGTTGGTGCTGAGTGCGGCGATATCAGCCCAGCCGATGGCTTTGTTCGGCCAGCCCAACGCCTCGGCCTCAGGCTTCCACATGGCGATCACCACCGGACTGGTCACCAGCGATGGAGAGGAGTTAGCGCTGGTGTCAATGAGATCGGAGCCGTGCTTCGCGCGCCACTGCGAGTTGATAAGGGCGAGCCAGACACCGCCCGCCGGACTCCAGATGTCGGGCTGGATAGTGCCAGCGACGATTTCCTGCATGGATTGCCCCGACCCAAGCGGGACCGCCTTCACGGTAATCGGGCCGTCGCAGGCGGTAATGTTCTGGCTATTGAAGGTTGCCACGACATCGTTGATCCACGCTTCCTTCTCACTGCCATAAGACATAGTGAGCGTTACTGGATTCGAGGAGTGTGCTGAGCACTGAAATGACTGGTTTGCTGGTGTCTGCGCAGGCCGCTGGTTAGAAGTATTTGGAGTTGTAGTGGTGCTGCAAGCTGCCAGGACTAACAGCAGCAGCAGGTATATTGGGTAGTAAGCGAAGGAGCTACGACGAGCCTGGTGTAGATGTTTGACGCTCTGCATTTTCTTGCTCTCATTTCTGCATAGGTTTGGTGAGCATTAGTGGTAGTAGAAGTTTTAATTGGTATGTGTGGAGACCTGGTATTTTTGTATTTATGATGGGTGCAATTATGTATATTAACGATTTCATCCAAGTTTTACTTTCCTGGGCCCAGAGCCTGGCTTGTGGGCTCTGGGCCCTAACCACCAGGAGTGGTGGCGCTGGTGCCGTACTGGTCGGTCCAGACCTGAAGCAGCTTATTGATTGCCACTCCGCTTGGCGCCTGCGCCAGTGATTGAAGCTGCGGGTTGATGGTAATACCAGCCGGTTGACCCCGGAATACGTTGCCGGGCACATTATCTGTTACCTGCACATTGGGGTTGGTAGGGCGGAAACCGCTGGACAGCGCCACCTTCTGCTGCTCTGTTGCCAGCAAAAACTCGCGGAAGACCCGCGCCGCCATGCGCTGTTCATTCGTCACCCCTTTGGCCTGTAAAATGGCGAAAGGATGATCGCTCAGGATATTGACGCTGGGGTAAAACAATTGCAGTTGCTGGTGCTGCCGGCTGATGGCCTGGTTCTCAAGTGTGAGTACGAGGTTTTCATACGTAGTGACGATATCGTACATGGCTGGTCCCTGTTGTATGACCACGTTCTGCAGGAAGGTACCACTGCTGTGACCGAAGGCATTCACAGCATCCTCGATGTCTTTGAAGTATTGCTTGAATTGAGCGGTATTCAACTGGTCAACGGTCAGGTCGCGCTGTTCGTTGTTGGCAGCATAGGCCAGCAGGGTGATGGTGAGCAGGCCGCTATTGGACTGGTCGGGGCGCGTCTGGCCGAATTTTACCAGTTGCCACGCGGGATTGCCAGCGATATCGGACCAGCCATTCTTCAACGTCACAGCCGAGTGAACGGCAGGCCAATCGATCTTGCCATATTTGTTTAGCAACACCCGGGCACGGTCGGCCCAGACGGCAAAGACGAGCGGGCTGAAGACGAGCGATTTGGGCAGCAGGTCGCCGTTGTTGATAATGATATCAGCGCCGTTGTGCTGCTGCTGCCAGTTGGCGCTGAGCTGATTCAGTTCGAGGAAGCTGGCTGGACTTCAGGCAGTCGGGTTAATTTCGCCGCTGAGAATCCTGGCCTGCCCATCCACCGAGCCGCGCTCATCCAACACGACCTGGATGGACTTGTTATTATAGCTCATGCCCTTGCTGTGGAAAGTATCCGCGACGGCCTGCATCCAGGTAGATTTCTCGGTGCTGTAGGTGAAGTTGAGCGTGATGGTGTTCGCCGGGCTGTTATTAATGCCGCCGCTCCTAGAGAAGAAGTATACACCTGTGGCAACGGCTACTGCTCCGGCGGCTCCGAGCCCAAGCAGTGCGCGGCGTGAGATGCGCGGTCCCGACGGGGGCGGCTGCTGGGCGGGGGCCAGTTGGGTGGGGGCAAGCCCCGCCCCTACATTTAGCGGTGAAGGTGGGCTAGCATGAGGATGAAAAAAGGAATGCGCCGCGGGGGCAAGCCCCGCTCCTACATTTAGCGGTGAAGAGCCAGCAGAGTAAGTGGCTGGCGGAACCGACATGAAGGGAGAACCTGCGCTTCCCGAGGCGCCGGGCGCGGCGGGTGGCGAGGTATTCCCGAAGTATGCTCCCATGTTGGAAGCCAGGCCACTGGCTATGATGGTTTGAGCCATCTCAGCGGTTGACTGGAAGCGGTCCCTCGGTTCCTGCTCCATGGCCTTGAGTACAATGTTCTCGGCGGCTTGCGAGATGCGCGGGTTGAGCTGGCGAGGCGTCTGGAAAAGCTGCGGATTGATACGGCGCGTAGGGGCGTCGGCAGGGACTTCCTTAGTCAATAGATCAAAAAGCGTTGCACCTAAAGCGTAGATGTCGGAACGAGCATCGCTCTGACCCCGGCCGTATTGCTCCAGCGGGGCGTATCCGCGGGAGCCCAGCGACGTGGTATCTTTGGCAGCCGTGGATTTGAAGATGCGAGCAATGCCGAAGTCGATGAGCTTGATCTGACCACTTCTGGTGATCATGACGTTAGAAGGCTTCATGTCGCGGAAGACGATCGGCTGAGGTTGTGTGTGCAAGTAACCCAGCACGTCGCAGAGCTGCAATGCCCAGCCCATCACGCGATTTTCGTCGAGCGGGCCACCGGCGTCCTCCTGTTCCTTCTCCAGCGTTTTGCCCTCGATGAACTCCATCACCAGGTAGGCCTTGCCGCCTTCCTCGAAGAAGTCGCTCACGTCGGGCAGGTTGGGATGTTTGAGCTGCACCAGCAGATCAGCCTCCTGGCGGAAATCAGCGATGGCCTGTGCCCGCTCGGCAGGGGTCAAATGCCCATCGCTCATTTCCTTGATGGCCACTATACGCTTTGCCTGGAAGCGCTCGTCGCGCGCCTCGTAGACTGCTCCAAAACCGCCTTTGCCGGCCAGGCGGACGACGCGATAGCGACTTTCAAGGAGATTACCAGCTATCAATGCTCCTGTTGTGCGGCGCATGCCAGAGCCGCTAATGGTGGGAGCATTGGGGCCAATGAGTGTAGGGGCGCCGGAACTGATGGCTGTGGGGGCAGTTGAACTGACTATGGTGGGACCACTGAAATTTGGTCCGGTGGGGCCGCCCGCTAATGAATGCCCGCAATTCCCACAAAATTGCTCGCCCGCGGCGTTGGCGGTGCCGCAATTCCCACAAATGCTTTGGGATCCTACCTGTCCCATTCTTTATTTCTCCAGAGGTTTATACTATTGGGAAGTTCTTTTTCGCAGTTTCCATGATACCAGTGGGGTTATTCTGGCTTGATTGATGCCAGATAGGATAGAGATAGTTCTATGACTTAAGAGATTTAGATAAATCATTGTTTTTCGCATTTTAGAATATATAAACTTTGCTTCCGACTAAATTATAGAGTACGGGAAGGGATAGGTGTGTTAATTAGAGGTTAATTCTCCGTTAAGCTAGAGTTAAATTTTGTTATAACGTCTCATTAAATAGAGGCAGTGAAAGACAACAATAGATAATGAGCGCCCTCTGTAGACAGACAAGTCAGTTTTAGAGTACAGAGTAGACGCTCATAGACCCCGGTAGATAAGCTGAACCGGGTCGTGGGTGTGAATCCCACCACCTCCGCCCATCCCCGCGCCGGTACAATCTCAGGCTACACGCGCTACGACAGCGGTGATATTATCCCTGCCGCCCATTTCATTGGCACGTTCGATGAGGCGCTGCACGCTCTCCTGCGGCTCGTACTGCTGAACAATGCCAACAAATTCCTCTTCAGCTACCAGTTCTGAGAGTCCATCGGTACACAACAGGAGCAAATCGCCTGCTTGCACCTTTTCGGAGAACGTATCCACTTCAACCACATCATGGATGCCCAAACAGCGGTAAATCTTATTACGCTCTGGATGATTGATGGCCTGCTCTTTTGTGATCAATCCTTCGCGTAACTGCTTTGCCACAACCGAGTGATCGAGCGAGATTTGTTGCGCCTGCCCGCTGCGCACAATATATGCGCGGCTATCACCTACATTGGCTATATAGAGGGTGTCTCCTTGCACGACTGCAGCAACACAGGTCGTCCCCATCATCTTATCTGGCTCCGCTTGTGAAGACTCCGACAAGTTCTTCTCATAAATGCGAGCATTAACCTCTTCCATAGCCAACCGTAACGAAGTTGCCGGGTCGTCGCTCTCCTGCTGGTAGTAGACATCGCGAATAGTGTTGACAGCCAGTTGACTGGCTACCTCTCCACGAGTATGACCACCCATACCATCAGCGACCACAAACAGGACGCCCTTGCTTGCCATCACCTGCTGATCTTCGGGCAGGATGGAGATGACGCTATCTTCGTTCGACTGGCGCTTGAGACCAGTGTCGGTACGCTGCGCAAAAACAATATTTGTTAGACTCATAAACGTTTTTCCATGCCTTTCTTCGATTGCCAACAATTGTTTTAGCCATGCTTTGAACGTGCTAAGATGTTCAATAAACAGGGAAACACCCAGATCATAGAGAACGATGCTCCATAAACCCAGCACACCGCTTCTGCCATGTTGCTGCACTGCGTCGCGATAACTGTCGCGAAAGGTGCGCGCCATCTCACGAGCATACATGCGGCGAAATTGCGCGGGATAGCCGTACAACAACAGGCAATAGAGCCGGTACGAGAAGCCCTTAGAGGAAGCGGTCATGATAGGCCTCCTATTGCCTCTGAACCGCCCATTACCTGCTTCGACTGGGCCAGGCGCACGATCTGCTGGAGACGCTGCACTTCAACGCGCATCACACGCAAACCGAAATTTGTGAGGCGATAGTAACGCCGCCTTTCATCGTCCACGTCACTTCCTGCATGATGCTATACCCATGACGCTCACCATCCGCCAGCGCAAGCAGGATATGCAGCACAGCAGGTGTGAGTGGGACCATATCCTCCGCTTTACGTGATGTATCATTCATCTTTCACTCCAGTTTAGAGAGAGTATCGCTCAGGCATTTACGGCTATATCATTTACGATTATATCCGCCACCGTTATAGTACCTTGAGATTCGTTTTTTGTCAAGTGGCAAATCCGGGTAGTGACTCTAGAAGGGGGCGTTCTCACTTTTTCAGGATTTCTTGGAGGTGCTTTCCGCCCTTCACCATAAAGCAGACAAACCATAGCAGATTGAACAGGTAGAAGCAAGCTCGACGGGTGTGTTCACTCATCCGGCGAGAGAACACTCTTTAGCCACTCATCGACACTTGCTTTGAGCTGCTTGTCTCTCCATTGATACCATGCTTGCAGCCATTGATCATCGACACGATGTAAGGTATCTTTAAAGCGGCGAAACGCGCCTTTGCCGTTTAGAGCAATGGAGAATTTTTCGGCAGCATTTTCGTCTG
>WNFD01009910.1_pt1 | contig 10070 bp, 9 predicted proteins | sample 5400491 | NCBI WGS metagenome assembly WNFD01 (sample SAMN13153343, study PRJNA577476) | soil metagenome | isolation source: 120 cm saprolite under Douglas fir tree site 2 hole 2 replicate 2 | place: USA:California | collected 2015-04-18
ACTGCACGCGATAGGTGCCGTAGTTGATCCAGCCGGTATCGGGATCCTTCATCGCCACGAGGCAGCCGGTGCCGATATACGGCCCGCCGTCCTGCTCGTGCCAGACCGGGGTGGGGATCTTTTCGATGTCGACGTCGCTGCCCGCGAACACGTTGTCCAACAGCGGCCCGCCGTTGACGGCCTTGGTCGGCTGCGACGGCGCGGTCTTGAAATAGTTGCGCCACCACTGGATCTGCTCCATCTCCGCCGTTTCCGGCGGCAGACCCAGCGCGAGGTTGACGCGCGGAATCGAGGTCAGGATGTTGGCGATGACACGGTGGCCCTTGGGAAAGCCGGGGACATCGTCGAACAGCACCGCGGGATTGCCCATCTTGCGCATATAGATGTCGACGATGCCGCCGATCTCCTCCTTCGGCTCGGCGCCGGTGATGACCTTGAGCTCGCCCGCGGCGCGGACGCCTTCGATCCAGTCGCGCAAATCCCGGTTGGCCATCTCACGTCCCCGTCGTTTTCCTCGTCATCGCGAAGGCTGCACGTCGGATCAGTTTGTTCGAAGTCCAACCGCCTGCACAAGGCCGGCGTTCAAACGAGCAAGTAGCTCGGTGAGCGCAGCTAAACCGGGGGCAGGCGGACGCCATCATATGTCCCCAATTTCATCGCTTATGGAGGCAGATGCTTGAAATACGAGGGGGATTTCGCGTATTGAGCCAACAATCAGCATCCGCCGACCGTCCCAATATTGCCGGAGAGACTGGGGCCATCGTCAATCAAGCAGCGGGCCCATGACCGGTGCGGTTTTTTCGATGGACGGTCGTGGCCTTGATCTGCTGCGGGGCGGCGGCCTGATCGCCATGGGTATCATCACATACGCCGACATTTTCGGCGACCTCCACCTCGTGGAGTTTTGCCACCGCGCGCAATTCGGCCCCATCGATTGGGAAGGCGTCCCCGCCGCGGATTGGCGCGCGCGTGCCACCGCGGTCGCAAGCAGGCGGCCCGAGAGCAGCGATATGCGCCGCGAGGCGGGGATCGTTGCAGGCGCCGCAGCGCAACGCTGACGTTCACGGCACGAATTGGCGAATTGGACCTGCGCGGCGCGAAGGCTGCCTACATCTGTTGATGTCGCTGCGGAAAAGCATTCCTGCGGCGAGACGGCGGAAACTGGCCGGTTAACGAGTTCCGCGACCCTAGTGGTACAACCCGACCGTAGTTGCTGCTGCATTCCAAAAAAGTCACGTCTTCTCTTCACGCTGCGGGGCTCAGCGCCTTTAGCTGCAGCTCGGCGAAACCTGGCGAGGCGACGCGCTGGCCCACCGGCTCGCCAAGCTTGCGAAACTGCACGAACTCAATCGTGCCGTTCTCCGCCAAATGGACGCGCGCGTAGCCCGAATACGTCTTCGCATCCACGTCGGCCACCGGATGGTAGTTGCCGTTCGGGCCCGCCGACGTCGTGTTCACATAGAGCGGCCCGCGTTTCCCCTGCGGCGTTCGCGACACCGCCGGGTACGCCGCGTTCGACGCATCGGACGCTTTCACGCGAAAGACGAGCCGTTCTCCTGCCAGCGTTGGACCCATTTCGTTCCCGACAAGGTGGACGACGTACGCGCCATTGCGATGAATGTGCCCTGACAGGATGACCCGGACATTGGATTTCCCGTCGCCCACGTTTTCGATGAACCAGTCCCGCTTGCTCTCGAAGGACCCATAGTCCGCGGTCACGCCCTCGATGCCGCTCTTCGGTCGCGTGGCGAAGAGCGGATGCCCATACCATTGCTCCGTGGTCCCGTCTGGATTCTTGGTGACGAAGTCGGTGAGACCTCTGACCTTCCCCACCTTCTCCTTGCCGTATTTCGTCCGGCCTTCGAGCATGTCCTTGTCGGTCCAGTCCGGATACGGGCCGATCGGCGGCGCGTGCACGCCGACGATCTTCGACCGCCCAGACAGCTTGAGGAAGCCGCTCACCAAATCCTGCTGGAGTGACGTCAGGCAACTCCTCGCCTTCGGACCGGGATCGGCCGCGGCACCGGCCTGCCACACCAGGTACGGATAGCTCTTGCCGCGGGAGAGGATTGGGAAGAGGACGTTCTCCTTTTCCGCCCAATCGAGCATGAGGACCCGGTGCTGGTTCGGAAGCGTGAAGGCGTAATCCAGAAACGGATTGATCGAGAGCAGGTACCACTCCACCGATTTGACGGTCGTCTCCGCCGGCGTATCCTCGACGTTCATCGTCTGCCTCTGGATCATCATCCTGAGCAGCGCCTTGACGGCGTCGCCGGTGTTCTCGAGCAGCAGTTCGAGCTCGTTTTCGGCCTTCGCGGCGTACGAGAACTTGCGTGCGTGACCGTCGCCGTGCGCCGCCCGAAGGGCCTCGTTCGCGCGCTGCCCCTCCCACTCCCGCAATTCCTTCTCGGCCTCGACGGTGCCCTTCCAGGGCCGTTCCTTGTAGAAGAAGTTGTTCGAGGATGGGGCGCCGATCGCGAAGGGGGGATACGGATTGATCCGCCAGTCGTGGTTTCCAAGGATGGTATAGACCGGCTTCGTATAGGCCGCTCCCGACGACAGTAGATAGGAGAAGAGGAACCAGTTACGGTCGACCGTGTAGAGGTCATTGTCCTGGAGGTGTGGGCCGGCGTCCTGTCCCCAATGCGCGCGGCCGTAGTCGATGAGGTCGCCGGTGAGCAGGATCGCGTTCGCGTCCAGCTTGGCGTCGTTGTAGAGTGCGACGACGCTCGTGTTCCAGTTGTTGAAGAGGGCGAGCGTGTTGAGCTGCGCCTGCTCGTCGCTCGAGAGCGCCTGCTTCGCCGCTTTCGCTTTCAGCTGGTACTCCCTCGCCTTGACGTTTTCCTCATAGACGTCGTTGCGAACGTCCACGTGCAGATCCGTGAGATGACCGACTTTCAGCGTTGGCCGTCCGCTGCGGTCGACGAAGAGGGGATGCAGAATCTCGGCGCGTACGCGCGGAGCAGTCGTCGAGCAATACGGCCGGTGGAGCGAGCCGTATTCGTACTCGAACTCATCCATCAGGTAGCGCTCGTGCGTCTGCCACAGCGGTCCGAGGGACGCTCGTTTCTCGCGCCCATAGTTGGCAAGGAGAAATGCCATCTCATCGGACGGCGCGTCGTCAGCGGTGGAGGCATTGTTCCAGAACAAGTGGTACAGACCGTCTGTCAGCTTCGCCGACCGCGACTCGCTGATCCTGATCTCGTGGAGGAACGGCAGCTCCTTCGCGTAGCGCTGCCTCACCACCGTCGCAAGGCTCGCGCGGATCGCCGTCGCGCCTGTGCCTCCGAACTCGACTAGCTGGGCCTGCGACTCGTTGTTGGCCGTGAAGCTGATCTTCGGCGAGAGGATCGTCACATCACTCGCGGAAAAGAAATCCTCGGCGATGTGCTTTCGGCCGCGCTCGGCCCACGGCACGCAGCGGAGGTGTCGCGCGACAGCATCACTCGTCAGCGTTCGCTGATTCGACAGGACGAGGAGCGTGATGCACTTTGTCGTCTCCGCGTCGCTGCTGCTGCCCGGCGCGATGACGGCGGGGAAGCCGAGCGCCGGCCAGAGGATTCGCCCCCGCACCGTCGACCCGTTAGAGCCCTCGCGCGCCGCCTCGTAGTCCTCGCTGCCTTCCGGACCGATCGTGACAATCTCACCGTCGTCGCTCGCCTCGATGGCCAACTGCTCCTGACCCTGTTCGCTGTTACCGCTCTCACCAAACAGATATTCCTCCATCGCTTCTCGCTGCGCCGGATCGAACAGGTCGATCTCCGTCGGAGCGGTGCGAGCCGGAGTGGTGGAACAGACCTGCGATCCCATCCAGGCGCGCAGCTGGTCGCAGAGTGGTTGGGTGATTCGCAGCACGACGTTCGACGCGAGCATCAGCCCAACCAGCTGGTTCTCGCCACGGACGTTGATCCAGACCGGCGATCCGCCCTCCCATGGATGCGCGGCCATGTGCATGATCGCACCCGGGTTGACATGCGTGATCCCTCCCCTGCTCATGTACTGGCGCATGTCGAACCGGTCGTTGGCGTACCCTGCCGTGATGCCGCCGCTTCCTTGGAGTTGATCCAGATCGCTGTTGCTGACGGCGCGCACGACGGCGCCGGGGCAATCGCGGCTGCCCCAGTAGCACAGCTTCTTGCCGCGAAGCGCCGACGGCGTCGCATCTCCGAGCGCCGTATCGAGCTCGATGAGCGCGTAGTCCTCCTGCAGGTTCGGAGCTTTCGGGTCCCAGCGCGGCGCCACTTTCATGTTCAGCTTCGCGAAGGCCGATCCGAACGGCGTGTCCTCGTCGTATCGGCCCGGCACCACGCGAATGCTGGTCGTCTCGTAAGAGACCCACAGGTTCCTATTGTCCCTCTCGGCCCACTTGATCCAGTGCGCTGCGGTCAGCACGTGTTTGGGTGAGACAAGGACGCCGCTTCCGACAGCCATCGTGGTCTTGCCGTTCGAGTCCCTGCGCGTGATGATGAGCTGGCAGACCCAACGGTAGGGAATCGCGGTCGAGTCAGGCACCTTCTGCCGGCGACCGAGGATGCCGTAGTACCCGACATGGCCGCACTTCAGGTTGAGAGGGCCTGCCGGGATCGGAGTCGCCTTAAGAGCGTCGTCCTCGACCTCTTCCACGCCGGCAATGTCACGGGCGGCGACGATCTCTCCGTCCTCCAGTTCGTGGATGGGCCGATGGCTTGTGTCCTCGATCCGGGATGTCGCCATGTCCATGTGTGCGAGATCCGCTTCGGAGTCGCTTTCAGCGCCCTGGACTGACTCGAGCCACGCTGAATTGAAGGGTTCCGCCGTCTCGGTCAGCAAGAACCTGGACAGCCACTCCGGGGTATCGACATCCTTCGCTTGGGCGGCCCCCGCGCTCAGAGAATCCGTGTCGTCAGTGCCTGATGTACCGAACCACGACTTACCGGAAACCGCATCGACGTCCTGTTCTTCACCATCATCCATGTCGTCCCTCAGTCGGCGTTCCTATCGCCTGCACAACCGCGGTCGCACGCTTAGCTCGTCGCCCCGTGCGTGAGCCATTCCACTGCGGACTCCTCGCGGGCTGGGACTTCCGCGGGCGCCGTCGGTCCACGAGCGCTCTCGAGCGGGCGCCAGGCGGCCAACTCGTCCTCCGCAGGCACCGCCTCGTGTTGGCCGTTCCCCCCTCCTCCAGCCCGCGGCATCGGTGCCGCCGCCTGCCTCGGCGCGGCGGCAGCCGAGAGCTGCATGCCTGACGCGGATTGACCAATCTCGATCGTCAGCTGTAGCGGCAGCGTCCACGCCGTGCCTCCAGCTCCGATCTCCGCCGCTTCGCCGGGTGCACCAGCCAGCTCGCTCGCGGATACATCGCCACGCCAACCCTTCTCGGCGTCGAGCAGCTGTTTGCGTAGCGTCGCCTGCGCACCCGACAGAGTCAGTCCCTGCAAGTACTTCAGGATCCGGCTGATCCTCACGCCTTCATTGGCAATCCAATTTACTGCCTGCTCGCCCATGCCGGCGTTCCAAACCTTGCCGTCTCGAGTGAGGATGTTCCCCGACGAATCCCTCTGAGGGATGCCCGAGTGGTGCAGCGCCACGATCTCCCACTGGTCATTGAACACAGGAGAGCCCGATGACCCGGGAGACGTATCCGTCTTGTAGTGCAGGAAGTTGTCGAGAACATCGACGATCTGATTTTCACGCAGCGCGACTTGTTTCCGCTCACCGCTCGGATGCTGGATGATGGTCACGTATTCGCCAACGATGACCTTCCCTTCGTCAGCCGTCAGTCCGTTGAACCCCAACTTCGCGAGGTTGCGGACGTCTCCTTTGAGTGCAACTAGACTAAAGTCGAGCGCCTTGTCGGTCACGAAGAACGTCGCAGGATCAAAGTTCAGGAAGATTGAGCTACGAAGCTTGCCGTCCGCGCCTTCCTGAAAATCGAACTCCACGCGGCTGTCACCGGCGACACTCGCGTTCTCGAACACGTGGTTGTTCGTGAGCACGAGTTGCGGCGCGACCAGAAATCCGGTGCCGAATCCAGAACCCTTCGGGGTGCGCACGTGAATTCTGCCGACGCTACGCGCGACGCGGACGCCCAGCTCGAAGTATCGAACGCTCATGAGATCGTTCCTCCCCAAGATGCGCTCGATAGCTGGCACGGCGGGACCTGTTGGTTGCCCGGCTGTGGGCAATCCCACGCCTTCGGTCTCGACTATTGCGCTTGTAATGTGTCGCAGGCGTTGCCTGACACGCTCCGGCGTATCGGCCTCCAGGATGGCCCCCTCGCGAATCTTCGCCTCGTGCTGCTGACGTATGGCCTGTCGCTCGGCGAAGCGGCTCTCGGTCTGTTGAATGAGCTCCGGGGTAATCATGGCGTACCTACCGGCGACGGCGGCGCCGCCGCCGGAAAGACGATGCTGCCTGCCGGCAACTTGACAAAGACTTCGTGGAGCAGCGGAAACTTCGCTTTTAAGGCTTGGTCGTCCGTAATCTGGTCTTTATCGACCACTTCCTGGATAATCTTCGTGTCCGCCGCCTCCTGACGTCTGACATCCCTGTCCGCGACGAGGGCCGCCAGCAAGAAACGCTGGCCGGACGAACCTGGCAAAGCGACAGGAAATGTTCGCCTGATGATATTCGCCGTGCGCTGCTGAGACCCGCCGAAGATCAGCAATGCAATGAGAGGGTTCAGGATCGGATCCATGTCGTATCTCCCTTCAACGCCCGGCCGCCTAGAGCAAATCCAGCATGGCCAACATCAACAGCGGCGACATTGCATCCTGGGTGCTCGAGGACTGCGTGCCCGATGAACTCCCCCCTGTGAACTGGCCGAACATGCCTGGCTGGAGCAGCAATAAGATCGGCAGGAAGGACGAAAATCCGCTGCCGCTGGTGGAAGACAGCTGTGAGGAAGACAGCTGTCTAAACAACAGGAGCATCAATATTGTGGACTGGCCCTGTGGATCCCGCGCCCGAAGAGCAAGCTCGCGGCGCACACGCACAAGCTCGGTTTGAACCGCATTCACCCGTTGCGTATTCGCGTTCAGGGCCCGCTCGAGAGTCCGAAACTGTGCCAGCGTGGGCACCGCAGCAGGCAGGTTGAGCTTGGCCGGTCCTCTTGGGGTGAGGAGCGTTGCGGTCGAGAGGCCTCCCGGCGCGAACACCCTCGTACCTGGCCGGAGGGGTGTGGCCTCACCCATGCTCTCGACGTCATCGAAGCCCTCAATCGCCTCGACCTCGTCGTACGTTTCCGTAGATCCATTCATGACTCATACCTCCTTCGTGATTGTGTGCGGCGGGTCTCCCGGCGAGGCCTACCTATGCAGAGACCCAGCCGGCGCAGCGTCGGCGCGAGCCACGCCACCAATGCGGCTGCATCGGGATCGCGCCATCCCGGCCCGCCTTTCCCGCCGCATTCGAGACACATCGTGTCTTCGCCGAGGCAAATTGGACACGCCCCGACCAACTTTGCGACGAATCGCACCGTCTCCGCGGGATCACACGTCTCCTGATTCGGTCGTTGCAAGAGAGAAAGCGCCACCGCCGCTGCAAGGGGCTTCTCGGCCAGGGTCCCCTCGATCACATCGGGCTCGACGCCAAGCCGCTGGGCGAGGATGCCGGCAATCGTCCGTGTGCTTTCGGCGTTCATGGCACAGTCCAGGTACCTTCGAACGACTCCGGACCCCAGTCTGAGCCGTCGACAGCCTCGCGACTGTCGCCGACGATCGAGGATTCTTTTCTGCCCTGGCCGCTCGCGGAAACGAGCTGTATCAGTGCCGGCACGATGGCGGCGAACTGTTGCAGGGCCTGGATTATCCTGGCACGGCTGGCATCGGCAGGTACGGATGCGGTAGGGGCGGGCGTGGCTGCACTTGAGCTCGCCCCGAGTGCTCCTCCTGCCGCGGCACCAATCAGCGCCCCATATGGGCCGGCGGCGGCGCCCGTCGTGGCGCCGGCGATGGCCCCTTGGAGCGCACCCGAGGCCCAACTCGGTAGCTCCGTCGCGGTGATGCCGCCGTCGTCGGAACCGAGCTCCAGCCGTGCCTCGCTCGTGCCATTAGCGGTGGTCCATACCCCAACCTGCGGCATCGTCAGGCTCCCAATCTGGGTTGTGCGCGCGCGACGGCTTCGCGGATCAGGCGAGTGAGGCCACCAATCCCCACAGCTCGGGTGGTTGATCGGCCGTACACGTCGATGCACGATCCATCTAGGCTGATCGTCACGATGGGCAGCGGCGCTGGACCGAAGAGAAGCACCTGGAAATGAGCTTTCAGCTCTGTCCCGCGCGATGAGGTGACCACCACGTCAACTGGCCACTGCAGCGCGTCCCGGAACTCTTCTGGCGATTCGACCTGACCCACAACCGTCATATCCGACTGCTCGTCCACCGTCTGGCGCACGACCGCCGCTAATAACGCGGGCACTTCGGCGATCAGGACCTTGATTGCACCCGGCCCGTGGACGCGATCGACGCGCATGGTCGTAGATAGACGACGCTTGCGTGTCCCAAACAAGAGATCGGAGGGTTCAAATCGGATCGAGGACGGGGTGCGGTTCCAAGAAGGACCTTCCCTAGACTGCCGATACTACCGAAAATTGAAGTGCTTGGCCGAGAACGCGATTTGCAGGTCGGTGATGCATCCTAAGATCTGCATCCGAGGAAATCCTAAGCGGTGGACCTGAGGAGACGTGCCTGCCGGAGAAGAGCCGTGGCCTGGGTCCGGCGGGTGACTTCAAGTTTTTCGAGGATGTGATGGACGTGGTTCTTGACGGTGCAGACTTCGATCCCGAGGCGCGCGGCGATCTCTTTGTTGGAGAGACCCTCGTCCATCAAGAGGATAATCCCGCGTTCCCGCGGTGTGAGCCGAGTGTGCTTCCCCATCGGCGCCATGCCTTGCGCGAGACTCCGCAACCGCTTGACAAGTAGTCCCGCCACCCGGGGCGAGCAGTTGAGCTCGCCTCGCCCAACGGCGAGGATAGCGCTCACTAGCTGCTCTCCCGTCGCCTCTCCCGTCACGAAGGCAGCAGCGCCGGCTTCGACGCACTGCAACGCCTGCCGCTCTTCATCGAGGATCCCATAGGCAACCACCTTCGCTTCTGGTGCCAGGCGCGTCAGCTCCTCGATGACGCGCGTTTCGCAGGCCGTTGCGGCCTCGAGGAGGATCACATCGATGTGCTCCGAATGGACGCAAAGAAGCGACGCCTCGTTTACGGGTTCAGCGGCAACCACCGTCAGTCCGGGATCCCGCGCGAGCAGGTGGGCAAGCCCCTCACGGTAGAGGCGTACCTCGGCTAGGATCATCACGCGAACAGTGGGCGGCGCCAAGCCCAGGCTCGTGCCGATGACCATGATGAGGCTCTCTTCGGAGAGGTCGAAGCCCTGCGAGATGCACCAGTAGCAGAGCAGTCCCGACGGACCGCAGATGATCAGTCTTCGGAATTTCACATGGTGCAATTGGAGGCCGTGGGGCGACAATAGGCGCAGCAGAACCCGCGCACAATGAAAGAGAGGCAAGCTACGAAACAGGAACGCGAACATGGCAAAACACCGCCGACAGAAACGCCAACAATGCTTGACCAAAAGGTCCTGTACTGCACGCCCCGTCCCGGCAATCAGCAGCCGGCAACGGCGTTTGTAACGCTCGCGCGCCCGATCCAAAGCAACTGGACCAGATCCCGCACTCGGCCGGGCGACGCGCGAGACGGTAGCCTCGCAATGAAATTATTGTGCAACGCTGCTATCCTGCCACGGCTCAGGGTGCAATGCAAATTTAAGTGACAGGAACCCCCGCCCGCAATCGTTCTGTGCATTATGCTGCGAGCCGATCGGCGAGCGCTACCTGCGCGAGATCACAACGCGTCTCTCCTACTGCAATCACACCTGCTACCTCCGCCGCATATTACGGATTGCATGTCCCGCCCGGGTTGCGTGAGCTTCCGCTTTTTCTGCGCCGGGTGTTTCGGCTCGTGCGACTGCACGCGATAGGTGCCGTAGTTGATCCAGCCGGTATCGGGATCCTTCATCGCCACGAGGCAGCCGGTGCCGATATACGGCCCGCCGTCCTGCTCGTGCCAGACCGGGGTGGGGATCTTTTCGA
>WNFD01013593.1_pt1 | contig 10070 bp, 6 predicted proteins | sample 5400491 | NCBI WGS metagenome assembly WNFD01 (sample SAMN13153343, study PRJNA577476) | soil metagenome | isolation source: 120 cm saprolite under Douglas fir tree site 2 hole 2 replicate 2 | place: USA:California | collected 2015-04-18
CTGGCGTTTCAAATCTTCGTCCAGCCGCACGGTCTGATACTTGATCACGTTGTCCTGCACGCGCAGACGGCGCTCCAGCTCGGCAATCAGTTCACCGTGGTTCGTGCGGATTTCCTGGTGCACGTAGATGCCTTCGCGGTGCTTGGCCACGCGGTACGCCAGCTTCCGCGTGCCCCAGTGCTCGGTCTTCTCAATCTTGCCGCCCTTTTCCGCGACAGTGTGCTCGATGACCGTGAGGACTTTTTTGATTTCTTCTTCCGGCGTCGCCGGCCGCACGATGAAAACCAAATCGTAATAACGTTCTTCCATGATGACCTCTTTCCATTCACTCCGGGCGCGCAGCCCGGCAAAATCGTTCTTACTTTTCTTCCGGCTCTTCCGCATCGGCTGGCTTCCGCCGGTTGTACTTATTCATCGCCGCGTCGATGCCCTGCGTCAGGATCAGCTCCACAGCGTCTCCGGCTTCACCGATCATTTCTGCCGCTACTTCCAGCTCCGCCGTCTTCATCGGCCGCAGCACGTATTCTTTGCGGCTGCTCAACGGATGATCCGGTCCGCAACCCAGCCGCAGCCTTGCAAATTCCTCCGTGCCGACCGAACTGATCACCGACTTCGCGCCGTTATGGCTTCCCGCGCTGCCGCCGGGATGAACCCGAATGATGCCCAAAGGCAGTTGCGCTTCATCCCACAACGCCAGCAGGTCCCGTACATCCAGCTCGTACTTCCCCAGCAGCTCCCGCACGGAGATGCCGCTGAGATTCATGTACGTCTGCGGCTTCGCCAGGATGACTTCTTCTCCAGCAATCTTTCCTCGGCCCACCAGTGCCTTGCCCTCGGGCCGCTCCACGCGAATCCCGTTGCGATTCGCCAGCTCGTCCACCGCCATGAAACCCAGGTTATGCGGCGTCCACTGATACTCCGGATCGGGATTCCCAAGTCCGACGATGAGCCGCATAGACCTTTTTCCGGCAGCCCGCCTGCCCGCAGGCCCCTCTTTAGACAACACCGTATTATTTCTTCTTTTCGCCCTTTTCGCTCTTTTCTGCTTTAGGTTTGGCATCCGCCTTCGGTTTGGCCTCCGCCTCGGCGCCTTCTTCCCCTTCCACTTCCTTCTTGCCCTTCTTGATGACTTCCGGCTCGGCCGGCGTTGCCGTTTCCGCCGCCACGGCCTCCACGGGCTTCTCTTCTTCGACCTTCAGCGCCACGACGTGCGCCAGCACGCGCTCCGGCTCGGTAATCAACTTCATCTTGGCCGTGTCGATCGGCAATTCATTGGCGCGGAGCTGCTTGCCGAGCATCAAACCGCTGACGTCCATCCTGAATTCCGTCGGGATGTCCGCCGGCAAGCATTCGATTTCCACTTCGCGCGTCACCACTTCGAAAACTCCGCCCTGCACCTTCACGCCGGAAGGCTCGCCAAAAGTGTGCACGGGAACCTTCACCTTCATTCGAACGTCCATGGCCACGCGCAGGAGATCCACATGCAGCAATTTCCCGCTGATGGGATCAACCAGCCAATCTTTCAGGATCGCGGGTTCGTGCTTTCCGCCAAGATCCACCTGAAAAAGTGTGTTGTGCCCGCTCTCGGACCGGAGAATCGCGCTGACCTGCTTGGCGTTCACCGTCAGTGTGATGGCCGCGCCCTTGCCGCCATACAGCACAGCCGGCACCTTGCCCGTCAACCGGAGCCGCCGCGCCTCGTTCTTGCCGCGCGTCTGGCGCGGCGAACCTTCCACTACAATCTTCTCTGCCATGTCCTTCTTCCCTTCCTTCGAATACCCTTTAAACTCTTCGGCTCTTTGATTTCACTTCAAATAAACAGCTCGCTGATGGAAGTCTCTTCGTGAATCGAACGAATCCCGCGCGCCAGCAAATCCGCAACGCTCAATACTTTGATCTTCCCCATCTTCTTCCCGGCTTCGCTCAACGGCACGGAGTCCGTCGCCACCACTTCCGTAATAATCGATTTCGCGATCCGCTCCACCGCAGGACCGGAAAGCACCGCATGCGTACACGCCGCATAGACTTGCGTGGCGCCTTCGCGCGCCAGCGCCTCGGCGGTCTTCACCAGCGTCCCCGCCGTATCGATAATGTCGTCCACGATCAGCGTGCTGCGTCCGCGCACGTCGCCGATCAGGTTCATCACTTCGCTGACATCCACGTCCACGCGCCGCTTGTCTACGATTGCCAGCGGCGCATCCAGTTTCTTCGCGAAAAACCGCGCCCGCTCCACGCCGCCCGCATCACCATACAAGTGATCCACGGGCACGTCGAAATAACCCTGAATCTGCGGCGCGTGCAAATCCAACGTCAGCGCTCGGCTTGCACCCGCGGTTTCCAGCAAGTCCGCAACGAGCTTCGCGGAGATCGGAACTCGCGGCTTGTCTTTCCGGTCTTGCCGCGCATAGCAGTAATACGGCAGCACCGCCGTAATCCGCCACGCCGACGCACGCTTGAACGCGTCGATCATCAGCAGCAATTCCAGCAGGTGGTTGTCCACCGGGGCGTGGCACGGCTGAACAACAAATACGTCCGCCCCGCGAACGTTCTCCAGAATCTGGAAATAGATCTCCCCGTCGCTGAAGCGCCCGAGCAGCGCTTTACCCAGCGGTACGTCCAAGTGGCGGCAGATGCTTTCCGCTAAAATCGGATTCGCGGTCCCCGAGAAAATCTTGAATCGGTCGTCGTTCACGACGCTCGTACTCCCTCAGCAACTTAAACTCTGCAATTCTTTTGTTTGGACGCGGTTGACAGTTAACAGTTGAAAGTCAAAAGTGAAGACCAGAAATGGGGGAAGGCATCGCAAGCACCGCTTCTGTCCCCATTTTTTCAACTTCTAACTGTCAACTTCTTCGGAGACGCTGAGGCGGAATCCACGACGCGACGGCAGGTTATCCTGCGATGCGCATCAAACGAGCGTACCTGTCGCGCGAGACAGTCTCGCAAACGAAGGTCTGATCGTGCGGAAACCCAACAACGGCTCGGCGCGCCATCGCTGGGCTCGGGAAAATTCCAAACACCGCCGAACCGCTACCCGCCAGCGAGGCTTCTGCAGCTCCTCTTTGGAGCAACTCCCGCTTGATTCGATCAAGCCGGGGATGCCGCCGGAAAACCGGCGCTTCGAAATCGTTCGAAAGGCCGCTTCCCTGCGCGCTCCAGCATAGAGCACAGAACTCCCAAAGTTTAGGGTTTACGGCCGATTTTGTCAATCTCAGAGCCTTGGCCATCAGCCAGCGGTAGGCATCCGGCGTGGGCACATGAATCTCTTTCGGCGAAACAACCAGGACGTGCAGCTTTGGGATGTCGGGCAGCGGATAAATCTCATCGCCCTTATTTATTCCCAGCGCTCGCCCGCCCAACAAAAAAAACGGGACATCCGCGCCCAAGCACGCGGCCATCTCCATCAATCGCGCCGCCGCCAGCTTTTTCCTCGTCAGCCGCAGGTACCCCAGCAGCGCCGCGGCGGCATCGCTCGATCCCCCGCCCAGCCCACGGCCCGCAGGAATCGTTTTCTTCAACTGAAGTTCCACCCCTCCGCGGATTTTCAGTTCGCGCCGCAGCGCATCCACCGCGCGATACACAAGATTTTTCTCCACCGGTTCGGCGGAGAGCGGCTGGTTCCCTTCGATGGTCAGCGTAACTCCGTCGCTGCGGGACGCGCGCAACCGCAATTCGTCGTGCAGCGAGATAGTCTGAAAGATGGTTCTTAATTCGTGAAATCCATCGGCACGCTTGCCGAGAATATCCAGGCGGAGATTGATTTTTGCGAACGCGGGAATGCGGACTTCGGACATGCGCTGAATTACGGCTTCGCGTCGGTCGCCGTAGATTTTTGCGCCAAGCGATGCTTCGTTTGCGAGATCTTCTTCTCGAGCTCCGCGACCTTGTCGGTCTCCACGTCCGCGGGCAGCGAGCGGCGCCATTCCACCAGCGATTTTTCCCATTCCGCGGCGGCTAAATCGCCCCGGCCCGTCTTGGCGTAAAGATCGCCGAGGTGCGAATGAATCGTCGCGTCGTGCCGTTCGCGCTCCACAGCCTTCCGCAGCGTGCTCTCCGAAGCGCCCAGCTTGTTCTCTTTGAAATAAATCCAGCCGAGACTGTCGAGGTACGCCCCGTTGAAGGGGTCTTCCTTCAGCGCTTCTTGGACCAGCGCTTCGGCTTCGTCAAGGCGTATCCCCAGGTCGCCCAGCATGTAGCCGTAATAATTCAAGACGGGAGCGTTTTTCGGGTTGACCGCAAGCACTCTCTTGAACTGTTCCTCGGCCTTGTCGAAAAACTTCTGCCGCTCGTAGATGGCCCCGAGCAGGAACCACACCATTTCGTTTTCGCGCGCCTGGCCCGGCAGCACTTCCGCGGCGCGAGCCGCTTCTTCCGCTTCCTTGTAACGCCGCCCGCGCTCGTACACCTGGGCGATGTTCAAATGCGTCTCGCGATCTCCCGCCTCGCCGCGGAGTTGCGTTCTCAGAATCTTGACCGCCTCGTCCGTCTGTCCGTTCTCGCCAAGCAACAGCGCGTGGCTTGTCCTAATCGCGGGATCGGCCGGGTATTTCGCCAGCGCTTCCTTGCCCGTCTGCAGGGCTTTGGACAAATCTTTTGCCGCGCGGTACGTGTCCATGATCATCATCCGCGCGCGGCGATCCTCTTCTTCGCCCAGATGCCCCAATTCTTCGAATGTATAGATCGCCGCCTGATAATTCTGCGTATCGCGATAAAGCTGCCCGAGTTGCTGATACAGGATGGCCAGCGACCGCCGCCGCGACGGCACCGTGGGAGACTGCCCCTTGATGCCCGTGGCCGCGTCCGACAACACGCGGATGGCATCGTCATAGCGCCCCTGGGCCTGGTACAGCATCGCCTCGTTGTACATTACTTCCAGGTTGCCCGGTGCGTACTGCCGCGCTTTCACGAGATTCTCTTCGGCCTTATCGAGCTGGTGCAACTCGCGGTAAATCTGCGCGATTCGCAAATACACGTCCGAGTCGTCCGGGGTAACACCCGAAAGCTTTTGGTAAACTTTCAGCGCCTCGGAATATTTTTCTTCGGCCAGCAGCGTCTGCCCCAGCCCCCGCTGGTGGCTCAACTCCGAAGGATCGAGTTCTTCGGCCTTGCGGTAAGCCTCTTCCGCCTTGGCCAGCTCATGCGTCTGGGTGCGAGCATCTCCCAAAAGATCCAGGAGCACCGGTGAAGGAGAATGCGCGGTGATACCTTCCAGCAGCGTGACCGCCTCGGGGGACTTGCCCTGGTCCATAAGCAACTGCGTCAATTGCTCGACGGCCGATTCGTTTTCCGGATCGTTCTTCAGGATGCTCTTCAGAACCTGTTCGGCCTTGTCGTGTTCGTTCTTCAGGCGGTAAAGCCGCGCCAGCCACAGCGCCGATTCGGTGTCCGAAGGATCGAGCCGGTTTATCTCGCGGTATTGCTCGATGGCGCGGTTCACCGTTTCCGGCTGGCCATTGCCCGCGCTGACATCGCCCAGGCTCCGCAAATAGATCCGCCCCAGCAGCCGCCGCGATTGCACGTTGTCCGGGTCGCGTTTGAGGATTCCCTGCGCTTCCGCCACCGCATCGTGAATCCGCTGCGCCTTCCAATACATTTCCGCCAGGCGCTCGCCGATTACCTGCGACTTCGGATCCAGCGCATACGCTTTCTTGTACGCCTCGATCGCCTTGGTGGCGTATTCCGCGTTGCTAGTCGCTTCATACTGCTGCTCGTAGATGTGGCCCATCGTCAAGTTGTAATAGGCCTCGGCGCGCGCGGAGTCTTTTTCGGGAAGGTCGGTTTTCGGGCCGGCAAATTGCTCCTGCGTAGCGGCAGGACAATCGGGCTTCTGTTCGGGCGCCGGACTCGGCGGCATCTGCGCCGTGGCGGCCGCGCCAGCGACACCCGTCAGCACTACGGCAAGAGTAATCAGTCGAAGGTTCATCGTAGCCCCAGAAACTTAAATTATCCCATGCGGCCGAAACGCGGTCAAAAGCCAAATGCAAGACGTTTCCAGAGCTTGGGTGCCCCCACGAGTTGGATGCAGCTCAGCGGAAAAACGTTTTCAAATTGGGCGCTAAAGGTGAGCTTCTGAACAAATTCACCACTGGGCACGACACACCGGTCAAAGAATCTCAGTGCAGGAAATGCCGCATGCCGGTAAACACCATGGCCAGTCCAAGCCGATCGGCGGCGGCTATGACATCCGCATCGCGCACCGAGCCTCCCGGCTGGATCACCGCCGTGGCCCCCGCTTTCGCTGCTTCTTCAACCCCATCCGGAAATGGAAAGAACGCATCGGAAGCGACTACGGTACCGGCCAGCGAAGATTGCGCCTTCATCACAGCAAGTTTCACGGAATCGACGCGGCTCATCTGCCCAGCGCCGACTCCCAGCGTCGCGCCATCCTTCGCAAAAACGATCGCGTTCGACTTCACGTGCTTCGCCACTTTCCACGCGAAACGCATCGTTTCCATTTCTTTCGCCGTCGGCGCTCGCTTCGTCGCCGTACGCAGCTCATCCTCCTTGATCTCGCCAGAGTCCGGCTGCTGCACCAGCATTCCGCCGAGAATGCGCTTGAGCTGCAGCTCACGTTCCGGCTCCAGGCCACCCTCGGGCAGTTCCAGCAGCCGCAGGTTTTTCTTTGCCGCAAAGATTTCTCTTGCGCGATCTGCAAAACCGAGCGCCGCAATGCATTCCACAAACAATTTCGCGACCTCTTCCGCGGTCACCGCATCCACCGCGCGGTTGAATGCCAAGACTCCGCCGAACGCCGATACGGGGTCGCACGCCAGCGCCTTCACGTACGCATCGAGCAACGACTCTCGCTCCGCCGTCCCGCAGGGATTGTTGTGCTTGATGATCACCGCCGCTGGATTCTTGAATTCTGCGGCCAGGCTCCGCGCCGCTTCGAGATCAACGAGATTGTTGTAGGAGAGTTCCTTGCCCTGAAGTTGCTTGGCCGCCGCCAATCCTTCCGGTGCGCGGCCCGCCGGCACATACAGCGCTGCAGCCTGGTGCGGATTTTCTCCATATCTCAACTCCTGCCGTCGCCGCAGCGCGATATGCACGCGCTCGGGCAGCGCCGGTTTCGCTTCCAAGGTCACATGCCCGGAGCCGGCCGACAGTCGTTCCAATTCCGTGGTGATCACACCGTCGTACCGCGAAGTCGCCGCGAAAACTTTTCGTGCCAGCCCCAGCCGCGTCGCCAGAGTCGTATCGCCCGCGCTCTCGATTTCACTCGCGACACGCTCGAAATCCACTGGGTCCGTCACCACGGTAACGCTCTCGAAATTCTTCGCTGCCGATCGCAGCATCGTCGGCCCGCCGATATCGATGTTCTCGATCAGTTCTCCAGCCGTCAGTCCGGTTTTCGCCGCCGTCGCTTCAAACGGATAGAGATTCACTGCCACGAGATCGATCGGCGCGATTCCATGTTCCACCGCCTGCTTCTGGTCTTCCGCGTGCCCCCTCCGGAAGAGCAGCCCGCCGTGCACTTTCGGGTGCAGCGTCTTCACGCGTCCGCCCAGCATTTCCGGCCAGCCCGTGAAATCGGAAACGTCGCACACCGCGATTCCTGCCTCGCGCAGCAGCTTGGCGGTCCCGCCCGTCGAAAGAATCTCGATCTTCCGCGCGGCGAGCCGCTGCGCAAATTCCACGATCCCGGTCTTGTCAAACACACTGATGAGCGCGCGCTGTACCGCCATGGATTCCTCCGCAAAGAGAAAAGCACAACAGTGTAAGCGCGCCGCGCTTATTCGGAAAGCGCAATCCGTTCTGCAGCACGTCCCGCGCGCGAAAGGCTTGTGGAAAACACGAGGAGTGGATTTTTCTGGACTACCGGCCGTGAACTGTCAACCCTTCAGGACTTCACAAGAGCTTTCAGTTTGACCTGGCCTTGGACCACTTCCACGACGTATTCGACGTCGCGACAGTTCTTCTGCTTTTGCAGTTCTTTCGTTTTCTTCAGCACGAATTCGTTGAAGCTGGAGCGCGACAGTCTTCCCGTCTCTTCTCCCGCCGTCTGCTTGGCCTGCACGAACGCCTGGTACAACTGGTCGACCTTCGCCGTTTCATGCTCCGGCTCGGAACACGTAATGCGAAAGGTCTTGGACTCGCCGGCCACAGCTGCGGCGGCCAGCTCTTCGTTGTGTTTAGCGGCGCGGGCTGCTTCGATCTCCTTCGCCGCCGCGCCAAAGTGCCGCTGAATTTTTCCTTCCTCTTTCTGCGCGGTTCTTTTCCTGAAAATATCTTTGTATTTCGCGTACGTCTGCGAAAGATTGTTGAAGCGGAATCGTTGCGCGAACTTCAGCTCGCCGCCGCGTTCCGCATAGCGCTTGACCAACTGATCGATGCGCCATTCGATCTCCGTGGGCGGACGCTTCCTGCCCCCGCCGAAATACTGGTCGTATTCGATCTTGAGCTGACGGATGTCCCGTTCAAGCGTGCCCAGTTCTTCGTCGATGGTGGCCATGCGTGGAGGAATCCCTCGAGTGTCCATGCTAGGTGTACGGAGCAAAACCGTCAACCGGATGCGTGGGCGGCGATTCGAATCCGCTACCGCACTCTGCCCTCGGCCGGAGCCAGGTTACGAGCCGACGTTCCTGCCCCGCCCGAGGGGAAGGCACGGGCATTGCCCGCCGCTCCGCACTGTGCTGAAATGTTCGAATGGAAATGCGCGGGAAGAAAACGGTTTCAGCGGAGCAGGCGGAATTGCTGAGGCAGATTCCCTCTGTCGACGAATTGCTCGCTCAGCCACGCCTGGCGGCGCTCTCGAAACGCGTGGACCGCAACCTGGTCGTCGAAGTTGCGCGCACGGTGCTTGCAGATTTGCGCGCGCGCATCGCGGGCGAGTCGAATTGGACGGCGCTGGGCCTCAACGCCGCTGCCGTCGAAGAGCTCATCAGCACCGAAGTCGAACGAATTCTTTCGCGCTCACTGCAGCCGGTCATCAATGCGACCGGAGTGATTCTGCACACGAACCTGGGCCGGGCGCCGCTGCCGGAAACAGTCGTGGTCGAGTTCCGCCGCAGCGCCACGCAATACAGCAATCTCGAATACGACCTCGAAGCAGGAGCGCGCGGCAAGCGCGACGTGCATACCGGCGAGTTGCTGACGCGCCTGACGGGCGCGGAAGCAGCCATTGTAGTCAACAATTGCGCTGCGGCCGTGCTCGTCACTCTTGCGGCGCTGGCTCGCGGGGGCGAAGTGATCGTCTCGCGCGGGGAGCTCATCGAAATCGGCGACGGCTTTCGAATCCCGGAGATTATGGAGCAGAGCGGAGCGATCCTGCGCGAAGTCGGGACGACCAATCGCACGCGCGTCGGGGATTATGAAAACGCCATCAACGAAAAGACGCGCCTCCTGCTGCGCGTGCATCCTTCGAATTTCAAGGTCACCGGCTTTACCGATAAGCCTTCGCTCGAAGAACTCGTGACCCTCAGCCAGCGCAGCGGCCTGCCGCTCGTGGAAGACCTCGGCTCGGGCTGCCTCGTTGACCTTTCCGAGTATGGCGTCAGCGAACCTACGGTAAAGCAAAGTATCGACGCGGGCGTTTCCGTGGTGATGTTCAGCGGCGACAAACTTCTGGGCGGGCCGCAGGCCGGCATCATCGCGGGGAAAAAAGATCTCATCGCGCGCGTCCGGCGCTACCCGCTGTTTCGCGCACTACGTGTGGACAAGCTCATCATCGCATCGCTGGAAGCCACTCTCGGGGCCTACCTTCGCGCGGCCTGGGACGAAATCCCCGCCATTCGAATGATTCGCGCGACTCCGCAGGAACTGAAGCGCCGCGCGGAGAATTTAATGCGCGAGTTACGCCCCGAACTTCCTCTCGATGAAGTGGAGATCGAAATCGCGGATGGCAGTTCTCTCGCCGGTGGCGGGTCCACGCCTTCGCAATCTCTTGCCACAAAAATCATTCGCATCGCCAGTGCCCGTTACTCGGCTACAAAACTCGAACAGCGCCTCCGCGGTGCCCCCGCGGGTATCTCTGTTATTGCGCGTGTCGAAGACGACCGCCTCATTCTCGACCTCCGCACCGTCTTCCCCGAACAGGAGACGCTCTTGGCGAAAACCCTCGCCGCCGTGCT
>WNFD01019588.1_pt1 | contig 10070 bp, 8 predicted proteins | sample 5400491 | NCBI WGS metagenome assembly WNFD01 (sample SAMN13153343, study PRJNA577476) | soil metagenome | isolation source: 120 cm saprolite under Douglas fir tree site 2 hole 2 replicate 2 | place: USA:California | collected 2015-04-18
GGGGCCTTGGTGCACTTCTACGTCACGTATGTGTGCCTGGCCGTCCTGATCCTTCTCGGCCTCTTCGAGCGGCGCGACCGCGCGGCGCTGAGCGCTGCCGCTCTCTTCTTGCTTGTGGCCGCCGGTCTGTACGTGAAGCTGGTGATCGAGCCCTATTCACAGGTGTCGCTTGCCAACAACTGGTACCGGAACAATCCCGCTTGGTACCTGGTCGTTCTCAAGGCCTGCCTGCGATACTCGCTCGGCGACCACGGCCTGGTTGCCCTGCTGCTCTGCGGCGTTGCAATCCTCTACACGCGACTTGCACCGGCGAAGCGATCTGCTTCGACCCCTACCCCTCCATCGCCGGTCCATTGGTTTCAGTCCGATCCCGTGACAGCGTTCCTGATCGGGGTACCTTTGCTCGTGCTGGCCGGCGGCATCGTCAGTTCGACGTTGCTGGCACCGAACTTCTGGGACCGCAATTTCCTCGTCGTCTCGCCCTTCCTCTGGGGGCTGGCGGCTCGCTCGTATGACGCAGCCGTTGACAAGGCAACGCTTTCAATTCGACTGGCGCTCACCTGCGCGCTGGCCATTATCGTGCTCTCGATGTCCTCGATCGTGACGGCGCGTATGCCCTCTGGCGAGGCGCCGGTGCTGTACGAGCCGTTCCGCCAATCGGCGACCTGGATCCAGTCTTTGCCGGCCTGCCGGGGGCAGACCTTGCCCGTGGTCACTACCGACCAACCCTCCTGGTACAAGCCGGGCTACGCAGAGCTGATCTATGAAAGCGCCTATGGCCGCTATCTGCAGGGCTTCGGGCGGCCGCAACTCGTCTTCAGCCAGGAGCTCGATCGAGACAAGCTGCCGCTTGCTTTGAAGGTGGAACTGCAGCGACGGCTGGACGGCGGAGGCTGCCCCATCCTGGCCTGGGCCGTCCATAACATGACCCCTGAAACGATCGCCTGGATCGAGGACAAGCTGCTGGCTTCGCTCGACCGTCGTGACGCGGCAATCAAAGTCGCGACGAGGGTCTTCGAGGACGGTTCCGTCGGCTACGTGCTTTACGTCCGGCGATAGCGGCCGGCAATGGGCACGGGGCCAATGGCCTTCCCCCTGTCTCGCTCCGACAAAATCGTAGAAGCACGTCGGCAACCGGGCAAGGAGCAGAAGTCGTTTGGGCCGTCTGAGAAACAGACTTGGAAAGCCGTCTCCTATGCGTGGCCCATGAACTGCGGATGCTCCCATGAGAGGAAGCATTTGTTCGAACACGTCCAGATGAGCCCTTTGTGGGGCTCACCGTCGTAGTTGAAGTGCCCGAGATGGAGGACGCCAGCGGCGAGGACCGAATTTGCTCCGCAGTTGGGGCAGGTCGCAGGCTCAGCCAGTTTCTCTGTCGTGATGTAAGCCGCAGGGCTTGAGGTGTGGAGCATGAAAAACTCCGATGTGCGGAAAAGACGGGAGATGTCCGTTCAGTAATTATGTTACTTGTCGGAGACCACCAGCGATCACGGAGCTGGTGGGTCGGGCTTCGGCCGTGGACTTAGTGCCGGCAGGTTCGCTCGTCAGGTTAAGTGAGGTAAAAAGGTAGCTGGCTCGGCGCCGTAACCATGGATGGACAGGCGATCTCATTTGGGCCGTTCAGGCTGCTAACAGAGCAGCGCCTGCTGCTCGAAGGCGACAGGCCGGTGCGGCTTGGCAGCCGCGCCTTCGACATCTTGGCCGCCCTGGTGGAACGCACCGGTGAGGTGGTTGGCAAGGAGCAACTGATCGCCCGAGCCTGGCCGCAGACGTTCGTTGAAGAAGCGAACCTCAAGATTCAAGTCAGCGCCTTGCGCCGCGCCCTCGGCGACGGCCAGGGTGGCAATCGCTACGTCATCACTGTTCCGGGGCGGGGTTACAATTTCGTCGCCCCGGTACGACGTGAGGAGCCATCGCGGGCCTCGCCGCCGCCGACGGTCGCGTCGGCGGTGAAGCACAATCTGCCATTCGCTGTAACGCGCATGATCGGCCGCGAGGAGGCGGTGGCGGCGCTCGTCTCGCGACTTTCGCACCAACGCCTGGTGACGGTTGTCGGAGCGGGCGGGATTGGCAAGACCACGGTCGCCCTCGCCGTCGCCGAGCGCATGATGGCCAGCTACGAACACGGCGTCTGGCTGGTCGACCTGGCGCCGCTCGGCGACCCGCGCCTGGTGCCGAGCGCGGTTGCGACCGTGCTCGGTCTGGAAATGCACACTGAAGATCTGCTTCCCGCCCTTGTCGCTGCCCTTAGAGACAACCGGATGCTGCTGCTGCTCGACAATTGCGAGCACCTCATCAACGCGGTGGCCAGCCTCGTGGCGGCGGTGCTCAGCGGAGCGCGGGGCGTAAATATCCTGGCGACCAGCCGGGAGCCGCTCGGGGTAGCGGGTGAACACGAGTACCACCTCGGACCGCTCGGCAGCCCGCAGGCGTCGTCCAGGCTGACGGCCGCCGAGGCGGCGGCTTTTCCCGCCGTGCAGTTGTTTGTCGAGCGCGTCACTGCGATCGTCGAAGACTTCGCGCTGACCGACGCGAACGCGCCGGCGGTCGCCGAGATCTGCCGCAGGCTCGACGGTTTGCCGCTAGCCATCGAGTTCGCCGCGCCGCGCGTCGAGGTGTTGGGAGTCGAAGGCCTTGCCGACCGCCTGGACGACAGCCTCCAGCTATTGGGGGCACGACGCCGCACGACCATGCCGCGGCATCGGACCATGCGGGCCGTCGTCGATTGGAGCTACGGCCTGCTCGGCGAAGACGAGCAGGGATTTCTCCGGAGCCTCGGCATCTTTGCTGGCGGCTTCACGGTCGAGGCTGCTGCTGCAGTGGTTCCGGATGCAGCAAAGACGCGCGACAGTGCGATCGACCGCCTGGCCGATCTTGTGGCGAAATCGCTGGTTGTCGTGGACACCAGCGGCATCCAACCGCGGTTCCGGCTGCTCGACACGACGCGGGCCTACACGATCGAAAAACTGGACTCAAGAGGCGAGCGCGAACGGATGTCGCGCCGCCACGCGGAGTATTACCTCATCCTCCTCAAGCGCGCCGAAGCTGAAGCGCTGGCGCGGCCTACAGCCGAGTGGCTCGCCGACTACGCCGGAGAAATCGACAATTTGCGCGCGGCGCTTGACTGGGCCTTTTCGCGTGCTGGCGACGGATCGCTTGGGGTTGCCCTGTCCGCCGCCGCGGTCCCCCTCTGGATGCGCCTATCGCTGCTTGAAGAGTGCGGAAGTCGCGCAAAGCAGGCGCTCGGAGCTTTGGAAACTCCAGGAACGTCAGACCTGCGCGAGGTCCCGCAAGCCACCGTGGCGCTTCGCGGCAGTGGAAATCGCGAGCCCGACCAAGAGATTCTGCTTTTGACGGCCCTGGGCACCGCGCGACTATTCACGACAGGGCCTAGTCCGGAGACGATGGAGGTTTTCGAACGGGCGCTGACTCTCGCCGAAGGCACTCGTGACGCAGATGATCTGTTACGGGCGCTGCGAGGCATGATCTACGCGCTGCTGGCCGTCTCCAGATTGGATGAAGCAGATGGCCTTGTGCGCCGGTTTGCGGAGGTGGCTGCGATCAAGAAGCACGATGTGAACTTCGCGATTGCGGATCGATGGGCTGGTCTCATATCGCTGGCTGCCGGTCGATTGGTCCATGCGCGTGTCTGCTTCGAAAAGGCTCTCGCCCGCCCGGTTACCATGCCGATGAAATCGCCTATTGGTGGGGAGCACTACAGTCTGCGATTTGGGGCCCGCGTGCTTCCTGGGCGATCTTTCCGGCGCAGAAGATCACATTCGTAAGCTATTAAGACATTGCTCGAATTATAGGCCCGGGATTTGGCTTAGCTGGGCGCGTTGCTTTGAAGCCGAGTTGATGATTAAACAAGGCCATCTCGACAACGGAATATCCTGCCTACGCAAAGCGATCGAATCGCTCATCAATACCCATTGGCGGGTAGAATATGCGCGCTTTTGTTCGGAACTTGCCAGGGCTTTAGGCTTGGCTGGCCAAACCGCCGAAGCCTTGACGGCCATCGAGCATGCGATAGACCACTGCCAAAGCACTGGGGAACTCTGGTCCCTTCCTGAATTGCTCCGGATCAAGGGGTGCATCACGAGTGATTGCGACCGGGCTGAAGGCCTTTTCCGTGAAGGCATTGACCTAGCACAGAAGCAGCAAGCGCTTTCATGGCGGCTCCGCCTTGCCACCAGCTTGGCGAGCCTGTTGCATCGCCAATCCAGAAACAGAGAAGCGCTTAAAGAATTGGAGAGCGTTTACGGAAGTTTCTCCGAGGGTTTCTCTACCGCCGACCTGGTCTGCGCCCGTAAGTTGCTGTCGATATTAAGAACGGCGTAGGAACTCACTTTACTCGCTGTTGGGATTCAGCCCTTGGAACGGTCTCTCCGGTCTTGGTTTAGGACCTATTGTCAGTTTCAGGGCTGGCGATCTGTCGAGAGTCTCGACGTGGGAGCCCTAATCAAGTGCTGTTCGGGAAATTTTTTTCGATTCATTCCTAAGTTATCTGGCGCTAGAACAGGTCTTGGCCGTGAAGGATGGCGAGCGCGGCAATAAGGTTTGGCCTTCTTACAGAATTTCCACGGGATCTCGCCGGTGGCCAACAATGTGCAGGTGAAGTACTTGCCATGGCCAAGGCGATGCGCCTTCGATATTCACGCGGCGGGATCTTGACCTTCCTAAGGAAGGCGCGGCGCATGCGATCGCGCTCAGCAAAGCCTGTTTGGCGGGCGATGTCATTTTAATGGCAATCCGGCCGCCTTGCGTCCGTCCCGCCCTGTACAGGATGCCCTGGACGACGGATTGCCCGACCTGCCGCGCCTCGGAAGTATCGGCGACGTCCATTCCACCGTGGAAGTCGTCGACGATGGCGGCGGTGCGGGCGCGAACGGCCGTCCGTCGTTCGACGGGACGCTTGCGCAAGTTCGCATCGGTTGCTGCGATGTCGGCGCCGATTTGAACGAGCGGCTGTTCGTCGCTCGCCCCGTCAGCTCGCTTGGGTCAGGCCGTCACCTTGCCGCGCGCCGATTGCACGCGCGAGACCTCGGCGCTGGTCGTGTTGTTGAAGTCCAGCGCGGCGCGCGGGATGGTGCCGCGCTCCTGCATGCGCGCGTCGTCCTCGGTGAGCTCGCGGACCAGGCAGCAGTACTCGAGCGAGAGCCCGTTGGGATCGCTGAAGTAGATCGATTTGGCCCAGCCGTGGTCGACGATGTCGGTGACCTTGAGGCCCTTGGCGCGCAACTGGTCGCGCTTGGCGGCCAGGCCCGCTTCCGATCCCGCCTCGAAGGCGAAGTGATAGAAGGCGGCGGGCACGCCGAGGCCGCGGTTGATGCCGGCATCGTACTTCGGCGGCACGCCGGGCATGTCGCGCGCTTCCATGAAGGCCAGCAGCTGGTCGCGCCCGACATCGAAGAAGATATGGCGCAGGCGGCCGCCTTCGCTGATGCGCAGCGTGTCGGCGACAACGGGCTTGAAGCCCAGGACGTCCTCGTAGAACGCCCGCGTCTTGTCGAGGTCGAGGGTCGAGAGGCCGATATGGGAAAAGCCTTTGTTGCTCATCTTGGTTCACTCCTCACCGGCTCGGTTACACCGCAGCGCCGAGTGTGGCCCAAGTCAGGTCTTGTGCGCCACCCGCATGTCGTTGCGAAATGAAAACCAGGCTCCATCTTCGCAGAACAGCGCCCATACGCTTTCGTCGTTGTGGGCGTTGTCTGCGGGAGTGGATCTGGTGATGGTCAGGGACCCGCCGAGATCGAACCGAAGATGCCAGTCGTTGGGGCGGTGAAGGTAGTCGACGCTCGTGAGCTTCTGGCCATCGAGCTGGCGCAAGGCCGCGGCAGCGCGCGCATGGTCCGCGTCGAACCTTCGGGTTCCACCGGATTTGGTCACGATGGCCCAATCCCCATCCTCGACGAACAGGTGCCATTTTCCGGCCGGTTCGACCATTCGTCGGCCCAAGGCATCGACCACGGTTCGACTGGCGTCCGGGGTGAGCGGCATCGGTTCACGAACCACCAGATGCGGAGAGCCCGAACTCCAGTAGTACTACGCCAAATCGTCGAGTTCGGGATAGCGGAGATACAATGGTTCCAGCAGATCAGTTTGGATCCTACCGATGACCGATCCGGTTGCCCTCTTCCTCGCGTCGTATTCCTCTCGGGACAAGGACTTCTGCGAGATAAGAAGCGACTCGGAGAGCGCTTCTATCGCGTGCAGACATCGACGCTGCAGTTCAATGGCCGTTTCTTTGGTCATTCACAGAGTACCGATACATTCCCTATTAGCATTTCCGAAACTCGGGAGACTGCAGGTCTCCCGATGGCGACGCGATGTCGCCGCCTTCGTTCGCCATGCAGGCGCGCATCGGCGCCGCCTTGACCGCTTCGGCGGATCACCGAACCAGGCCATGACGCATCGCCGATGGTCTTGACCACCGCGCCGTCATGGTCGCGCACGATGTGGCATCGCCCACCCGCTAGATAAATCTCACAAGGGATTGGAGGGATAGTACGAGTTCACGAAGTACATGGCCTCGATCTCTTCGTGGTTCAGCTTGTACTTCTCCGGATCGATCGTCAGCCTCATCTTGCGGTCAAGTCCCAACATGACGTTGTGTATGTGCACCGGCAGCGGCGCGATGGAATCGATGGTGCAAGGAACCTCGTCACCGATGGTGCGGCCGGTGCGGCGATCGAATTCGACGTGATCCTGCGTCGTTATCCGCCTGGTCTCGATTCTGGCGTCCGTGACGGCTTCGATCAGACAGATCAAGCTCGCCCCATTGGGACATTTGGCATGAAGGATGTCACCCACAACGAGGCGGCTGAGGGCGGCCGTCCGATCACTCATGCCAATCCCCTAGTAGCGTTGAAGAGACCACGGCAGAAGAAGCTCCGGTTGCAGGGAGCCAGGCTCGTTTTCGAAACCGAGCTTTTTCAGTGCGCACTTCATGCAAAGGTTGCGGTTCCCTACCCGATAGGCGGCCGTGGTTCCAAAATCGCCGCCGTTTTCGCAGCCAGCTTTTATGCCCTGGCATGCCAAATCTCCAGCAGCTACAGGTTGAAAGGGTGATGGCGCCGCACTGTCTTCCTGCGGCGCGCGGGAGGGGACCCCTCGAGGCGAGCCATTCGGGTCGACGTTGAAGCCGGGCACCTCTTGCGGCAGGCCCCACACGAAACCCGGGCTCGTCTTTCGGCAGGCCGACGCGGAACCCAGGTGTGAAATTGAACATGATGTCGATCGAATCCGGAAGATCCTAGCCTGTTCGTAAGTGTAAGTCAATAGTAATACTTACGGATATTTGGGGATGGGGCAAGCAGGAATAAGCAGGCACCGTAGAAGGGGATCAATCGTCGGACCGTCGTCGTAAGCGGGCCTGGAGTCCCCAAGACGCGTGTGAATGCCTGAGTCCGGAAAGAGCACAAGCTCACGGCGTCAGGCGGACGAAGCTGATCGGCTGGGCGAAGCCTTTCAGCGGCACGCTTTCCTCGCGCGACGGCACCGCCGTCAACAGCGGCTTGACCGCCGGATCGTCGGCAACGGCGCGGCTCAGCACGATGTCGCCGCCCCGGCTCTGGCCCTGCAGGCGGGCGGCCATGTTCACGGTCGAGCCGAAATAATCCAGCCGGTCGTTCAAGGTGACGACGACGCTCGGTCCGCTATGGACGCCGAGCTTCAGCACCAGGTCCTGGGCGCCGATGCGGGCCTGCATGGCGAGTGCGGCCTTGACCGCTTCGGCCGGATCGCCGAACGAGGCCATGACCGCATCGCCGATGGTCTTGACCACCGCGCCGTCATGGTCGCGCACGATGCCGGCCAGCAGGGCGAAATGCTCGCGCACGATGTTGTAGGCCGCCGCGTCGCCCACCCGCTCGTAGAGCGCGGTCGAGCCCTGCAGGTCGGTGAACAGCAGCGCCACCTGGCTGACGCCCGCCTCGTCGCCGGGCCGGAGCGTCGCGGCGGCAAAGAGATCGCGGAAGGCTTGCAGCGAGATCACCTCGGGCGCGGTCAGCGCCTCGCGCGTCCAGGTGCGGTCCTCGATCAGGGCGGCGAGCTCGAAGCCGGCTTCATTGACAAAGATCACCGTGCCCGGATCGGCGGATGGCAGGGCCTCGACGCCGGTCGCGGTGATGCGCAGGCCGGGAAAGGCGCCGCCGCCATGATCGACGTCGACATGCGCGCCGGGATGCAGCGTACGCAGGCGATAGTGACCGGCCGGCAGGTCGAGCTTCACGGTGCGCTTCTCGGCCGACGCCAGCAGGAGCTGGACGGCGACGTGCGGCGTCGCCATCGGGCCCGACAGGCAATAGCCGCCGGCCAGCAGCGGCCGCACGGCGGGCGCGGGTGCGAAGGAGAGCTCGACGTTCTTCTCGAAGTCGCGGTCGTAGTCGATGTTGCAGGACGGGCAATGCGCGCCGCGCGGCAGTTCAGAGAGCGCGGGCGTGCTGAACTTGGCGCCGCGGCAGTTGGTGCATAAAAGGTCCCACTTCATGGTGAGAAGGCCGGTGCGCGTGCCGGCGAGGCAAGCCTCGATGGCAGCGCGCGGCGGCACTGAAAGATCGCGCGCCAGCTTCTTGGGTTTCAGCTGCGCAAGATCGGTCGCCATGCCGGTCAGCACCAGCTGGGCGAGCGGCCGGCCGAGGCCGTTGCCGTAGGGGCTGCGATCGACCTCAGCGGCGAGCGACTGGGCGCGCTCGCGCGCGCCCTCGGGCAGGTCGGGTGGCGGCAGGTCGAAGGGGCTTTTACGCTCGCCCTTGGTGAAGGCGACGGCTTCGAGGATGCGCTTGCCGACCACCTCGCCGGCCTGGCGCGCCAGCCGCGCGCCGAACAGGCGGCCGACCAGGGTGAGCGGCTCCCATTCGAGGGCGTAGCTCACGCGCGACCCGCCCTTGCCGTCGGGCTCGAGATCGAACACCGGCCCGAAGCGGCGGAACGGGCCCTTGGTGAAGACGCGGGCCTGGCGGAAATGGCGGCCGGCGATCCACTCGTAGGGCTTCTCCTCCCATTCGAGCTGAAAGCCTGCCGCCTTGCCGCGGCCGCGGCGCAGGATCGTGCCGTTAGCCTGCGGCGTCTCCTCCAGCACATAGGTCGGCAGGCCCATCGCCTCGTTGAAGCGGTTGGTGTCGGCCAACACCGGCCACAGTTCCGCCGGCGGCAGGTCGAAGGTCCATGTCCAGGTACGGCGCGGCATGACGCTGATACTGTAGCAGGCGGGCTCGCGGATGCCTCGCGGGGGATCACAGGGTGGTGAGGATGCAGCGTGCCATAACAATAAGCGTAGTAACGTCGCAGAATTCAGGCCGCGCGTCTGAGAGTGGTCAGTTGAGCTGGCGCGCGCTTCTTTCCACAATTTTCGATCGTCGGTGGATACGGACCTGTCCGGTCCGGAAGCAGCACTGCTCGAGGCCGCCCTCATTGCCGCCGAGCTGGCAGGATGGAGAACGGTACAGCAGATACGTGGTCCATGTGACCGACGAGCACGGCAACGACATCGGTCGTGTGCCGATTGTCCCCGCCATCAGGATCAACGACCGTTACCGCAGGGGGTTGCATTAGGAGGGGGTACCGGTGGGTGCTCGGGCGATTGGACGCCCCCTGTCAAGGGGCGTAGGAGTCGCCTGTCGCCTTCCAATCAAGGAGACCAGCATGAAAAAGCTGATCGCGGCTGTGATGACGCTTTTGGCGGTCGCGGGATACACAGTTGCCGCTTTGGCGGCCGACTGCCCGCAGGGCACGAAAGAGGAATGCTATGGGACGGCGAACGGCAAGCAGAACTGCGTCTGCCGGTAATGCGGTCCGGCTCTGAGGCAATGCGGCTTGTGGCCAACGGTTCGCGTTTCGTGCGGACCGCCCATCAGGTCGTTCATCGCCGGCCAAAAAGTGTGCACCGTGCGCCAACGAAATGCCAGGGCGTCTCCGACTGCCGAACAACCGTCCGTCAGGCCCAACTGGCGAAGCACAGACCCGTTCCCGTTCCCGCCGACGTGCGATAGCCGGGGAAGTAGTCCACCCAGCTGAGATCGAGATGTTCGAGCGCCCCGGCGGCGCAGATCCAGTTGCGAATCTCGGAG
>WNFD01020253.1_pt1 | contig 10070 bp, 10 predicted proteins | sample 5400491 | NCBI WGS metagenome assembly WNFD01 (sample SAMN13153343, study PRJNA577476) | soil metagenome | isolation source: 120 cm saprolite under Douglas fir tree site 2 hole 2 replicate 2 | place: USA:California | collected 2015-04-18
CGCCTCCGTCCAACGACGGCGACGCTGCACCGATGTGATCACCTCAATCTGACCATTCGTCATGTGAGTATTCCTATGAATACTCACATGACTCACCCGCACACCCCGTCCGCAAGGCGGCCTTCACCGGGGGCATACGTTAGGAGTTCCGTTTCCAGAGAATGTCTTTTATTGTCGCGCGCCTTTGCCGACCAAGTCTCACTTGGCAGTCTTGCGGGAAATTGAGGACTTGGCTCGATCCTGATGCCTTGTCGTTCTCTTGGGCGACTTAGCCGAGGGCCCTCGATCCTCGACCTCGCCACTGGCGATATCGATCATGAGCTTGGCGAGTTGGGCAGGGTCGCGGGGTCGCTTGACACGCCCTCCCTTGGGGGCGCCGCCCTCAGTCTCCCACCGTTGGAGGGATTTCTGGCTTGGGTTGTGCGTGCCCCTGGGGCGCTTCTCTGGCATGGTGCGAGTATGCTCCGATGCCTGTCCCGACGCCAGTCGAGTCCACGCCGTGCCTTAATCAAAGGAGCCCACTACCCGACGCCGGCCTTGGCGGCGAGGCCGGAAATGGGCATGCTGCCCTTCGACAGCCCTCAGGTGTCGGCTCGAGCATGACTGGCGCGTCAACGGTCGACCGCACGATGAATGCCCGATGGCCGGCGTTCGCATTCATCCTGTGCGCACTCGTGACATTCGGGAATCTTGCGTCATGGGCGCAGGACTGGCCGAGCCGCCCCGTCAAGGTCGTCGTCCCCTATGGCCCGGGCGGGATCACCGACGTCATCGCGCGTCTGTTCGCGGATCGGCTGGGGAAGGCCTATGGCCAACCCTTCGTCATCGAGAACCGCGGCGGGGCCGGCGGAGCGATCGGGACCGAGCACGCCGCGCGATCGCCGAATGACGGATATACCATCTATTTCGCCGGCGGCGCGCCCATCACGATCCTGCCGCAGATGCAGCGGCTGACCTTCGATCCGACCAAGGACTTGGCGCCGGTCGGGATGGTCACCGTCAACGGCATGGCGCTCACCGTCCACCCCGACCTGCCCGTGCATTCCGCCCGCGAGTTCATCGCCTACGTCCGCGAGCGTCCGGGCCAGATCAACTACTCGGTCGGCGGCATCGGCACGCTGAGCCATCTCGCCCCGGCCCTGCTGTCGGCGCGCGAAGGCCTCAGCATGGTGGCCGTGCCGTACCAGAGCATGCCGCCGACGATCACCGCGTTGCTGTCCGGGACGGTGCAGATGTTTTTCGGCAACATTTCCGACGTCGTCGAGCCGATACGCAGCGGCAAGGTCCGGCTGCTCGCGATGTCGACCGAGCAGCGCTCGCCGGAGTTCCCGGACGTTCCGACGCTCGCCGAGACCGTGCCCGGTTTCACCATGACCGGCTGGCACGCCGCGTTCGCGCCTGCGGGAACGCCGCGCCCGATCATCGAGCACCTGTCCAAGGCGCTGGCCGAGGTCAGCCGCGATCCCACGGTGGTGAAGACCCTGGCTAATCTCGGCATCGACACGGTCAGCGGCACCGCCGACGAGCTTGCGCAGGCCATTCAGTCCGATATTTCCCTGTTCAAGGCGGCGCTTGATGCGGCCGGCCTCCTGCGCAAGCAATCCGCGCGATAGCTTCGGTACGAGAGGAGATGGACGATGAGCATGGTCTTGACCAACGACGCCGCGGCGCCGTCGACGGTGCAATTCGTACCGCTGAGCAAGCATATCGGGTGCGAGGTCAAGGGCATCGATCTGCGCGCGCCGCTCCCTCCGGCGACGGCATCGGCGGTCTACCGCGCCTGGCTCGACCACGCGGTCCTCCTCTTCCGCGATCAGGATCTGTCGCAGGAAGACCTCATTCGCGTCACCGGACATTTCGGCGAGTTCGCGCCGCTCGGGCGGCCGGCGCGTACCCTGCCGAAGGGATTTTCGCGGCTCCTTCCGAACATCATGATGATCTCGAATATCCGGGAGAACGGCGAGACGATCGGGGCGCTTCCCGACGGCGAGATGATGTTTCATCACGACACCATTCACCGCGACGAGCCGCACAAGGCGACGCTGCTCTATTCGGTCGAGATCCCGACCTATGGCGGCGATACCCTGTTCGCCAGCGGCACCGCCGCTTATGACGCGCTCGATCCCGCGCTCAAGGCGAAGCTCGAAGGGCGGCGGGCGGTGAACTACTACGTCTACAATTCGGTGGTGCGCGGCGACAAGCAGGGGGTCGACGCCACCAGCCAGGCCGTGCATCCCGTCATTCGCACCCACGACGAGACCAACCGCAAGGCGATCTACGTCAATCGGCTGATGACCGTGAAGATCGAGGACATGCCCGAGCCGGAAAGCGACGCGCTGCTGAATTTCCTGTTCGACCACTGCGAAAAGTCGGAGTTCGTCTACACCCATGTCTGGCGCAAGGGCGATCTGGTGGTCTGGGACAATCGCTGCTCCAGCCACGCCCGCACCGACTTCCCTTCCGATCAGCGTCGTCTGTTGTTGCGAACCACCGTCAAAGGGACCTCGAAGCCTTATTGATCCGCGCGCCCCGGCCGGGCGGCTCATCCCTCCCCGCGAAGCGGGGGAGGGTCGGCGAGCGAAGCGAGCCGGGGTGGGGGACGAAATTTGTTATGCGCAGATGCGATCGGAGGACTTGCCCATGAAAACGTTGATCGTGGAGCACACCGCCCCGTTCCAGGGGCTGCCGGAGCTGGTCGCCGACGCGGAAGGCCTGTTCGCGCGCGAAGGCCTCGACATCGAGTGGGTCGATACCAGCGAAGGCGCCGATCTGGACGCCCGTACCGACGTGCTCGATCCTAAGGGCCTCGATCCCTTCCGCAGCCACGGCCGACTGCTCGAGCGGGGAAAGGCCGACATGTATAACGCCTGCGAATGGGGCAACTATTGCCGCGTGCAGGACACCGCCGTGCACAGCCGCCAGCTCGGCCGCCGCGGCATCGTGACTTTCGCCGCCATCGTCGTGCCGCCGCAATCTGCGGTCTACACCCCGCAGCAGCTGGCCGGCCGCAAGGTCGGCGTTCCGTTTTATTTCGGCACGCACTATCTCGCGTTGCACATGCTCGAGGGCTTCCTGACCCGCGACCGGATCGTCGTTTGCAGCGTGCCGCACGGATCGCGTCATCGCTTCGATCTGCTGATGCGGGGCGAGATCGAAGCCACCACTCTGACGGAGCCCTACGTGACGCTGGCGGAGAAGAAGGGTTGTCGGATCGTCTGCTCGGCGTTCTATCACGGGACGCAGGTCGGGACCGACAGGATCGACGCCGAGACCATGAGCGCCTACAACCGCGCCGTCGGCGAGGCAGTGCGGCGCATCGAGGCGAACAAGCGCGGCTACCTTCGCTATTTCATCGACTATCACCGGGTGAAGGACCCGGAGATCGGCACGCTGACGGTCGACGATTTGCGCAAAGCCGGCTCGTCGTGTGCGAGCCGGCGCCGATCCCGCCTGACGAGATGCAGCGCACCTACGAGTGGGTCAAGAGCTGGGGCATGCTGGAAAGAACGGGGTCGCCGCTGCAGCTCGTCGACCTCGACGTGCAGCAGCGCGCCCACGCCGCCGTGTGACACGCTACAGCGGTGCCTCTTGTGTCCCCTGCGAGTGCAGCGAGCGCGATTGCGCGAGCGGAACGAGACCCGGGACCCAGCGCAAGAGTGGGGAGCGAGCGCGGCCGCGGCCATCGCCGTCAGGCAGAACGTCGTCGCGAGGCGACCCATCCGAATCCCTTTCGATTGTGATGCCGCCCTTCACCAGCGAATTCCCTGTTTTGGCCGAGGTCGCGGCAAATGCAAGCACCGAATTGTCGTGGCGTGCTCCGCGCGCGGGACTGTTTCGATGGCTTGTTTTGGCATGATGTCGCGCGCTGCCGGAGCGCATTCCGGTGGGTTGGAATCAACGCGGGCGGCAGACTCGGGTCTGCTCCCTCCCCCCCTTTTATCCAATGCAAATCGATGCTCATCTTGCCCGACCGTGGTCCCAAGCGAGCGGCCTGAGCTTGCTCGCCGGACGGGATCGACAAGCGGCAGGGACAACCCATGCATATGCGGAAGACGATTGCCGCGGCGGCAACTTCGGCGGCGTTCGCCGCTGGTCAACAAATAATCTGAAGTCAGGCAGACGTCCTGCTCCCGTAAGGTAAGTCCCTTGGTGGGGTGGGATGTTCGATGACGAAGCAGGGTCGGAATGCTAAAAGCATCTTGTGGAAGGCGCAGCGTGAAAATGCCGAAGCTTGCTTTCGCTTTTCTGTTCTTACTGGCGCTTGCCGGTCTGGCGAATGCACAGCATGCGGAGCCGGATCGGCCGATCGAGCGTGACAATCAATCTAAAGGCGTTCCTTCGGCGGCGGGCGCCGGTCAGCAGACATCGCGCGCGGATAGCACCGCGCAAACAGCCGGCTCATCGTCCATTTGCGCGATGATCGAATCCGCGGCGGTGGCAAACGACCTGCCCTTCGAGTTCTTCGCTCGCGTGATCTGGCAGGAAAGTCGCCTCAAACCTGATGCAATTGGACCGGTGACACGAAGTGGCCGGCAGGCCCAGGGTATCGCGCAATTCATGCCTATGACGGCGGCGGAACGCCTTCTGCGCGATCCTTTCGACCCGGCCCAGGCTTTGCCGAAATCGGCCGAGTTCCTGCGCGAGCTGCGAGCTCAGTTCGGCAATTTCGGGCTGGCAGCCGCGGCCTATAACGCCGGCCCCCAGCGCGTTCGCGACTGGCTTGCCGGAAAGCGGACATTGCCCTCAGAGACGCAGGCGTATGTCCGCATCGTGACGGGTCGTGCCGCGGAGGAATGGATGAGGCCGCAGGCGGTAATTTTGAATGTTGCCGTTCCCGCGGACATGCCGTGCGGCCAGATGGCCAAGCGCGCCGTGAAACTCCAAGCTCCGGCCAAGGAATTGCCGGGTAAAGCGACCTTCCCTTGGGGCGTTCAGCTCATCGGTGATCGGTCAGAGCTCAAGGCGCTTACCGTCTACCGTCAGCTTCAGAAAAAGCATGAGGCGATACTGGGAGGTTATGAACCAGTCGTCATCCGGACGACTCTCTGGGGAGGTGCCCTGGCCGTCTGGACTCGCGTCCGTATCGGGGCGAACAGCCGAGAGGACGCCGAAATGCTGTGTTTAAGGCTGCGGGCGGTCGGTGAAAACTGCCTTGTGCAGCGGAACTGAAACAGTCGAGCATAGTGGTTAGAATCATCACGGCACCGTTGAGCTCGACACACCGTTGAGGCTCGACTTCCGGGGCGAGTGACGCTGTCCTAGGTTGTAACTGCACTCAGTAGGAGCTGAGCACTCCCAGCGGATGGACCATCCAACTTGTAGGGGAGGCGGACCATGCCTGAAGAGGATCAACCGAGAATTGCGACTGAACGTCGGCGGCCATAAACGGATGGAATCTATGGCACAGAGACCACACCGGCCCCGCTGTCCGAGTTCGGGTTCGCGACAATTTTAGTCGCCTGCTGGAATTTGCCACAGGCCGCGGACAGGATGCCCGACGCGGGAGTCCCTAGAAGAACGTCGCCACCAAATATCCGCACAGCCAAATCAATCCGCCGGCCCATGCGAGCGTGAGTACTCCTCCGAGCACGAGGATCATTACCGGCAATGCGCGGAGAGACCAGGCCCACCTGCTCGAGGCAGCCGTCGTCCCATCGGCGGGTTTGCTGCCGGCGACATCCTGGAATGGCGGTCGGTCTTCTTGGACGTAAGCAACGCGGTCTGTCATCTCACTTCTCGTACCCGACTGAGACACTGCTGTACCAATCCAGGCCGGCGACGACGTGTGAATTAGGTCACACTCAAATTTCGTGCCATTTGGCAATCATCCGAGACAGTCCCGGCGACCACCGACCACTCGAACCCTTTGGTGGCCCAACTGATAGTTTGGGGCGGATACAGCCATCGATTGTTCCGCGATCTTGCACGACCTCCTGGCGAGAGCCATCGTGCCCGAGAGCTGCTCCAAGGCGCCTTGGCTGCGGCCGGCTTCGACCGGGCTCTGTGCCAAGGGCGCGCTCACGAAGGGGTCGGCGACCAAGGCAATGGAACCAGTTGCGCTCTGGCCGATTTTCTCACCCTGATAGGCGCGGTTATGCGATCGGCAGAGGTCGTGCCATGGCTGTGATCCGAATTGGACTGGCGACCGTTACGGCGCTCTCCCTGGTGGGAGCGTCTACGTTGGCGGAGTCCGCGATCAGTGCGGAGCTTGCAAAGAAGTGCCGGGAAATGGCGATCAAAGCCCACCCTCCGGTACCCGCTGGCAGCAGGACTGGGAATGAGCGGGCGCAGCGGGATTATTTCCAGCAGTGCGTCGCCAGGAACGGCGATATGCCGAAGTGAGGCGACGGCCCTCGTGGCATGTCCAGCCAAGGGACTGATGACGGTTCGAGGGGCTCCATCGATCTCACCCCATAATGAAGCGACAGACACCGAGCCCAAGGCCGGTGAGCGCCAGGATAGGGCGCCGGCCGCGAGTAGGGACGCGCTTCAAAGGGTTTGCTATGATGCCAGCAAGGGGTTTCGCATGGGTTCGGACATCGAGCGCCGCGACCAGGGAGGGCGCCCGGCGACGCAACTGCCGGCGGTTGATTTTTCGTCGGTGTTGGCGCGCACGATTGCATCCATCCGGGAAGACCCGGCCCAACTCCGAAACGCCATCTACGAGCTCGCGCGCGTCAAGCTGCAAAAAGAGGCTTGGGCGAAAACGCCGTCCTTGAACATCTTGGAGACGCGGCGCCTCATGCTGGCACTCGAGACCGCGATCGAGCGCGTGGAGACCCTTTACTCGCAACAGGACGAGCTGCACAAGTTGCAGTCACCGGGCCCGGTTGCCGAGCCCGATGCCGATCTAAGGTCTCCCGCGGCAGATGAACGGGATCATGTCATCGTGATCGACCACGCGCCAATTCTTGGCCGCGAGGCCGAGCACGCTCCTGCTTTTCTGGCGACAGCAGGTCGGCCTCGCTGGAGGCCGGCGCGGCGCCGGCGGTCGCCGGTTGCAGCGCCGCTGCTGCGAGCGGGCGTCGTCGCCATTCTCGTGGTCGCGCTGGTCGTGATCCTCGAGAAGAAATTTGCCCTGCTCGGGAAGATCCCATCGGCAATCACGGCGATGGCGCCGAACACCCCCGATATGAAGACCGCGCCGGAGCCAAAACCGGTTCCTCAGGCGCGGCCGCCTGCGACACAGTCGGCAGTCCCGGCTTTCCCGCTCCCGAGTGTCTACGGCGTTTATGCCGCCGGCAATGGACAGCTCTACGAGTTGGAGGCGCTCCCCGGCCGAGTGCCCGACCAGAAGGTATTCATGTCGACCGCGATCAAGACGCCGAGTCGCACGATGCTTCCGGACGGACGGATCGCGTTCATCGTCTATCGCCGCGATATCGCGACCAGCGCGCCCGACCGCGTCCAGGTCCGCGTCATCGCGAGAATCATGCGCGCCATGTCGTTCAATACGGCCGGCCAGGCCAATACCGCGTCTCTGGACGACCAATGGACCATCCGTGGCAATTCTTATGAATTGCGGGTGGCGCCGGTCAGTGAAAGCGCCGAAATGCTCATGATCCGGCCGGAGGATTCCGACTTCGTGTTTCCGTCCGGACGCTACGGGTTGGTGCTCAAGGGCCAAGCCTACGATTTCACCGTGGCGGGCGCGATAACGGAAGGGGCCCAGTGCCTCGAGCGGATCGAGGCGGCGAACGGCTCGTTCTATTCCGAATGCCGCAAGCCCTAACCCATAACGCGGCGATCAATTGCGAATTGCGAGCTCCATCGGCCATTCCAAAGCCGTCTTAAGGCGCATTCGTGGATTTTAGAACCATTCCCGATACTTTAAATCTCACGTTGCCTGACAGATGGAAATAGTCCGGCATGCTAGAATTCACATTCGTTACCGCGATAAAAGTGAGCGTGATTGACCCTTGCGAGGGTGTGACATGCGTGACGTCCACGGACTTCGCCGCGGGATAGAGTTTAGAATCGAGCCCATACCAAATCTTTTCCCGCTCGACCCAAACGATAAAATGACCTCCCGTCCTAGGATCCTGAGCCTCGTATCTGAAATGAATAAACTGAGGATATTTCAGTTCTTGCGCACTGACACTCAACGACGTCAGCACTGCGATCGAGCCGAGGATTGCAGCACTCAGACGCGTGACAGGTGATCTTGGCATTTGCCGTTTACTCATTTTACGATCGCCTCAGTTTATCTCGCCACATTGGCCGAGTACAGATTTGTTTTTGTTGCCAGCGGGTAGCGCGTCGTGGCGGGCGACAATTCCGAAAGGCAAACTACGCCGGCGGCGGGAGCCGCTCGAACGGCGCGTTCTATTCCGAATGCTGCAAGCCGTGAGCGGTTGCCGTCGCGGCGAGTTTGCGGCTCGCGCTGACCTCCTCCCCACCCGTTGCCGAGCGTCACCGATTTCAGCAGCGCGCCGGACTGCTCCGCGTGGTATGGGGCGAATTCACGGTGCAATGCTTCGGCTGCGGCGGGACGGGCGGTGGCGGATTCGTGCCCGCCATCGGATCGAGCGCGGAAAACGCCGATGCATCGAAAATATTCCCGCCGGTGGCCACCGTTCCACAGCTGCCGTTGTCAACGTAGGACGTTCCAGCCGCATAGGCGATGTTGTTCGAGACCGTGATCTGTTCGGCGCCGACGCCGCCGCAGGGGCCCGCGCCAAATCTCGCGACGTAGATTGCCGTGTTGCCGCCGCCTGGAATCCTGACCGGCTCGAACACCTTGTTGCGGTCGACCAGATGCCCGACGCCGTCCGCCACGCCGATGCCGCATTGGCCGGTTGCGGTGACGATATTGCCGATAATGCTGCCCCTGTTCGACGAGCTGTCGATGACGATGCCGCAGTCGCTGGTGTCGCCGGATGTTCCCGTCACGTAATTGCCCTGCGCGGTGAACCTGTCGGTGAAATAGAAATTAAAGTTGTCGGCGCCGAGATGCCCGCCGTTCACAGCATAGTTGTCAACAACAGTGATATTCGTCGCACGGTCGGCCTGGAAATTCAGGCCGCGCGGATATGGCCCTTGCGGATTGATCAGGTAATTACCGCGCACCACAATTTGATCGCTGCCATTGCCGATCTGGATATTGCTCTCACCCTTCTCGATGACGTTTCCCTGAATGAGAACATTCGATGCGCCGTGCGTATATATGCCATTGAAGCCGTCGCAACACGGACCGGTGTAGACCGTTTCCGGATGGATATAGTTGTCCGCAATCGTATGCCCGCTGCCGTGTTCGATCCAAATCCCATAACCCGATTTGCCGGCATCTTTGGTGCCGCACGGCCCGATATTCGAATTTTTGATGGTGACGCTTACTGAACTAGCGATTTCAACGCACGGCCCGTATTCAGTGGAAATCGTCAAGCCGGAATATGTCGTGCCGCTTTCGTGGCGGATCCATAGCGGATGGTGCAGGTTTCGGTTAGTCGCGGTGCCTTGCCCAAACAGAAGGATCAGCGCTCCGGCAAGTCCGCCACATAGCATCAACAATGCAACCAGAGCCAGCCGACGCATTTTTCAGAGCGTCAATTGGCACGCCTGCCGCCCGACAAATAATCCGCATAGGCTTTTGCAAGCCCCTCCCGCAATGGGGTCAACGCCCGCCACCCCATCGCCGTCAATTTTGACACGTCGAGAAGCTTGCGTGGCATACCGTCGGGCCGCGTACTGTCGAATGTCAATTGTCCCTGATAGCCGACGACCTCGGCAACGATGCGCGCGAAATCAGCGATGGTGACGTCCTCTCCGGCGCCGACATTGACGTGCTGCTCGGCAGAATAATGCTCGAGCATGAAAACGCAGGCGTCGGCCAAATCGTCGACGAACAGAAATTCGCGCCGCGGTGTTCCGGTGCCCCATACGATCGTGCTTGGCGAGCCGGAGAGCTTCGCCTCGTGGAGGCGCCTGATCAGAGCGGCGACGACATGGCTGTTTTTCGGGTGATAATTGTCACCGGGCCCGTAGAGGTTGGTCGGCATGACCGAGATGAAATCGGCGCCATGTTGCCGACGATAGGCCTGGCACAGCTTGATGCCGGCGATCTTGGCGAT
>WNFD01013809.1_pt1 | contig 10069 bp, 8 predicted proteins | sample 5400491 | NCBI WGS metagenome assembly WNFD01 (sample SAMN13153343, study PRJNA577476) | soil metagenome | isolation source: 120 cm saprolite under Douglas fir tree site 2 hole 2 replicate 2 | place: USA:California | collected 2015-04-18
AATGTTCTCGTCAACAATGTTCACAACGCGGAGCTTCGTCCAGTGGCGGCCTCTGATATAAGCGGACGGGCGAGGTTATATCTCAACGGCAGCAATCTTGGCGACCACCGCCTGTACGACCATGATCGGGCTGAACATTCGATCCCGGTCGTCACTCGAACCGTCGATGAGATATGGCAAGGCCTCGAGCGCAACCCAGCTATAGTCAAGGTGGATGTCCAGGGGTGGGAGCCCCACGTTTTGGCGGGCGCATCACAATTGCTTAACTCCGCTGCGCCGCTCGCGGTCATGACCGAACTCTGGAGCGACGGCATTTCGCGGGCAGGATCGACGGTGGACAGCTATGTCCGAATGCTGGTCGACCTTGAGTTGGAGTTGTTCGAGATCGATGAGTCGACGCAGGTTCTGCATCCATTCGCGCTTGACCACTCCCGCGCGCGATCGTCTCTGGAGACCAATCTCGTCGGCGTGCGTGGAGCGATGCGAGAGAGATTATTTTCCGCCGACTAGCTGTTCAGCTCATAGCCTGAACTTCAAATCGTCGCCCTAACTACCGTGGGGTCGCCCATTGTCGCCATGATCGTAGTCGGCGAACGCGCTCGAATCTCTCCTGCCACGGCCGCACCTCGCTCGCCTCCCGCAGTACGGCCTCGGTTTCCTCAGCGGCGTGACTCCAGGAGAACCGGCGACTTTGAGTTAGAGCGGCGGACCTAAGGCGCCCTCGGATGAGACGATCATCCGCCATTGACCTTAGGAGGGTGGCGAGTTGTCGGTCGTCACCGGGATCGAAGTACATTCCGGCATCTCCCAAGGTTTCAGGAATTGCTGCCGCCCTGCATGCGATCACGGGTAAGCCGGCTGCCATCGCCTCCGCGACGGGCAAGCCAAATCCTTCCGCTCTTGCTGCCGTTACAAAGCACAGCGCTTTCCGGTAAAGAATGGCGAGGTCGGCATCAGAGACCTCCCCCACGAACCTAATGGCTCCTGGAGAGCATCTCTCGTCAACGATCTCCCGCACTCGTTTGGCGTCGTCGCTCAGGCTGCCGACTAGAACTACGGGTGGCGCGTCCTCGCCGAGACGCTCTCGAGCGCGCACGAGGGTCATGACGTCCTTCTTGGCATCAAACCCACCGACAAACAGGAAGTACCGCGACGTCACGTTCAACCGCTTGAGCGTTGCGGTTGCGTGTTCGAGGTCAAGTTGGCCGTCCAGGTGAAGTCGGCTTGACGCCGCCTCACGGATGACGCGCACGCGCGACGAGTCCACGCTGAGCATGGTCTCGATACTTAACGCTGAAGCATGAGAAACCGTTATGACTCTCGTCGCCGACGCGAGCGACACGACAGATGAGTACCCGAACCTGCACCGTTGGCGCAGGGACGCTCGCTGAGTGAACTCTTGCCGCCACTCGACGGCGTCGTGCAAGGTCAAGACCGTAGGGCAACCGACCGCCAACGGGAGACCGCGATTAGCGGGGCACCACATCACGTCAGCGCCAAGGCGACGGGCCGCACACGGCCACAGAACCTGCTCAGTCCAGATCTCGCGCTTGCCGGCCACGACCTCCACGGGGCATGGGACGGCGAAGCTCAAGGGGCGCGTCGCAAGTGCATGCAGTTGGACCGTCGGCCTCAGCGCCAACGCATAAAGGATCTCGAGCGTGTAGCGCGCAAAACCGCGCATCTCCGTGTCCTCCAGGCAGCGCGCGTCCACAAGTACGCCAAGGGGATGATCGATCGGAGCGTCACTCCTGTCGAGTCCAAGGCTGCTTTGCCCCTCGCCGTTTCGCGCCGTCACCTCGCTAGGACATCCTGGAGCACGGGCGCCCAGTACTTTGCCACAACCCTCGGACCGTGATGCTCTTCCAGGAAGTCCCGCCCCCGTCTCGCCAGTCGCTCTCTCTCGCCCGCATTCATCAGCAGCCGCACCACGTTCTGCGCTGCCTCGTCGTCGTTGGCTACCACGATGACTGGCGGTACTCCTTCCTGCACGAGACCCTCGGCCCCGTAGCGATCCGTCACCACCGGAAGGCCGTACGCTAGCGACTCTAGGACCTTCACCTTGGCCCCTGTTCCTCCTCCTGGCAAATACAAGAGGACATCAACGGCCCCGAAGAACTCCGACGGGCACGAGAGGTCGGATTGGACAGTTATTCCGGGCAGTGAACGAAGATCGGCTAGGCAACGATCCGCACCCCACCCGGCGACGAACAGTTCGGCGTCAGGCAACGAGCGGCGCACTTTCGGCCATACGCGAAGGGCGGCGTGCCGTGCAGCCATGGCAGACGGATGCCAGAACATCGACCCAATAATCCCTGCCCGGAGCCGCCTCCCTCCGCTACCGACCCGCACATACATGCGCGTATCAATACCGATTGGCAAGCATTCGGCGCGAGCCGTTGCGTATGACCTGACATGCGCCAGCACGCTCTCACTATGGGTCAAGATCACATCAGGGAGCGCCAGGACCTGACGGCTGCTGCGACGGGCCCGTAGCCTGCGCCAACGCCAGCGAAGTCCTGCGGCCAGCTGCCAGTCAATCTCGTCTAGCTGGTGAACGTGAACGCTTCCCGGGGTCCCGGTGGTGGGCAGGAGCCGTGCAGGGTGAAGAGTCTCCACGTGGACCCACTTTGCCCGTGCAGCCTCCAGCTCGAAAGTGGCACGAGCAGCACTACCCATGAGGTACTCCGAGTTCGGTCGCAACAAACTCCGCGCCTTTCGAGTTACGGTCCGATGGTCCACCTGAAATGGTGCATGGGCGAATCGGACCCCGTACTCCCCCATCCGGGAGCGCGCCCTCGCCACCTCCGGTGCGCCATCCCGGGAGATCGCTAACACAGCGAGATCGAATCCGGCATGCGCCAGCTCTCTCACCAACAGATGAGTCCACCGACTGTCGGCCGTAGCGAATGGCAGGGGCAATGAAGGGGAGACTACGAGCAATGACGTTCGTCTCAACTGGCCACGCCAGTACTTCTAAAGAGCACGTTTCCGCAATATGTGGTTGGCACCGTTTCCGGAAGCGGAGGCCACGATTCCTCCATGACGAAGCCGCACTCCTGCACGGCCTCGATCAAACTTCTAACCGAACTGCCTGCGATAGCCAGACGAGGTTCGTTCGTTTCAATCAATAGGAAATCCACCAGCCCAGCAGTCAGGCGCCGCCGGGCACCTCGCAACACCGCCATCTCATGACCTTCGACATCCATTTTTATGAGCCTTACGTGGCCCACCGCGTGTGTCTTAACATATTCATCAAGGGTGATCGCCTCGACCTCTATAGGGGATATCACTAGATCATCGAATTGCTCAAGACTTCCCCAACCGCTGTGAGATCCGACTGACCTGAAGAAACGTCTCTGCCCTAGCGCATCCGTCATCGCTACTTGGTTTATGATCGTTTGCTTGAGGTACCCGTTCAGCTCACAGTTGACCCTCAGGCGTCGCACGATTGCCGGGTCAGGCTCAAAACAATGAACAGCCCCGCGCTCACCTACCTTCCCGGCCATTGGCACCGTATACGCGCCAATATTCGCACCGATGTCTAGGACGGTGTCTCCCGGCCGCAGAAGTAGCAAGCACCGACGAATTTCCCTCCGCTCGAACGCCCTGTAATAAACAGAACGTTGCAAGTCGTCTCCGAGGTCGAACTGGAAGAGATGTCCACCCACTCGGGCGATGACTGCACGACTGCGCCCCCCTCTACTAAAGCTAACCAACATCCCACGACCACCAGGAGCCCATCGCATCGCGACTCGACCTGGCGTGCGCTCAACCGCTACCACCAATCGACGTACAATTCCCATCAACGCTCGCCTGAACGCCGCTGCCGCAGTACCGGCTAAGTCATGCACTCTCGCTCTGCCCTCCGTCGGAGGACTTGCCATCGCCGCGTCCCATCAGCACCCACGCTAGTCGAGAGCATGACGTCGGCCTACGGCCTGTCTAACGAACGTCATCGCCAACAAAAAGAGCACGCTCGACGTGGCGAGGACGTCCGCCACATACCTGATTGAAGGAGTTGAAATCGTGATGCCTACTGCAAGATGCGCGAGGCATCCGATTCCGAACAACACAAAACCCACCTTGGCAGTCCAGACCAACTGACGCCGGTTAGGTACGCTCTCAAGCCGTCGGCTCATTTCGATAATAGCGGCAGCGAGAAGGGCCAGCCCCAATGAAATACCAAGTGCTCCTCCAACAAGGCCCGCCTGTCTCGCCAGGATTAGACAACTGCCAATTCCAATTGCACCACAGGCAACTGTAACCATCGTGGTCTTGGCAATGTGGCCAGTGGCCTCGAGGTTTACGTGATACAGGGAGCTCCAGGATACCAACGAGAAGCCAATCGCCAGGATCGCTAACGGCGTAGAGGAATGGGCCGCGAATGCCGGTGAAATCCAGATAGCCAGCAGAGATCGCCCTTCCCACGCGACGGCGGAGCCCATGGCAAAAGTGGCTACGATCACTATAGACGGCCCCACGGTCAACAACTCCTCGGCAGCCGATCTGTTGCTCGACCGACGCTCGGAGAACTTCGGAAACACGACGGCGGCAACATTCGAGCAGATGACCGTGATGCGCTGAGCTAAGGAGAAGGGAATCGCGTAATACACCAGGGACGCTGCCCCCACCGCAGAAGACACAACGATCTTGTCGACCGTCATTAATAGCGTAAGGCCCAATTGACCGACAGAGTTCAGCAGACTAAAGCTAGCAAGCTCCCAGGCCGCCCGTGTCCTGATCGGCCACTGAAGGTGGGGTGATTTATCGTCACGATGGAGGATCGTAAGCCACGTAGCAATCAGCAGGCAGTCGATGAACCATTGCGCCGCGATCACCGCCGCCGGAGAGCCGTGAGCGCGAGCGATCGCGACCCAGATGCCGTTGAAGCCTGCGACGCTGGCAGCTGATACGGCCGCGGCGACCTTAAAGCGGCCGAGTGCCCGGACTGCGCCAGCTAGGACGCCGGATATGAGTAGGGCGGGCAAGGCCGCGCCACCCAGCCTGAGAGCCCATACGGCATTGGGTAGCTCTGACCGGCTCGTGTGAAACACCGGCGCGACCGACCGGGCCAGGAGCCAAACGGCCGCGCCACCGACGAGGCCCGCAATGGCACTCAACACTAGCGCTGCGGAAAAGGCTTGGTTGGCCGCCTCATCGTCCCCTTGCGACGAAAAGAGGGGAATGAAGCGCATGAGAGCCCACCCGCCTCCCAAGTCAACAAGGGACACATAAGACGCGGACGCCGAGGCCAGCGCAACGATCGCGTATCTCTCCGAACCCATCGATGCGAGTTCCAAGGGTGTAAGGACCAGCACGACGGCCAAGGCCGCCGCTTGGGAGGCGATGCCGGCACCCGAGTCAGTGAAGAGCCGTCGTATCGATCGCCCGCTCGCAGCCCCGGCCGATTCGCCGATGCCGGACTCAGTCATTCCGGGTGATCGATGTCGTTGTTGTCCTAGGAAGGACGCAAGCAGGATGCCGATTGGGAGGGACCTCAGCCGCCACAGACCGCAACGTAGCCCCCGATCCAACAAGGTCCTGACGAACTACAAACCTAGGCGTCCTCGGTACCTGGGGCAGAGCTATTGGACGGTCACGTTGACGTCGGCGTACTGGGTGAACCAGTACTGGTACTGCTTGACCATCTCGTATTCGACCACCAGGTTGCCAGTGGTCGATGGCGCCGTCAGAGTCACCGTCAAGGTGACACTGGCCCCCGGTGCCACGTCGGCGGGTAGGCCGATCCTATTGTCGCCGTACCAGGTCGCCCCAGAGCTCACGCCGCCACCTGCGCTCGCGAAGTGCACCCCGAGCTGGACCGGATTCGACCCACCAGCCGTCCACGCCTGACTCGTGGTGTTGGTCAGAGTCACCGAGTAGATCTGCGACTGTCCCGCCGTCCAGGTCGTTGGAGTGTTGGAAACCGAATACATCACGGGCGCGGGCTGCACGCAACTAGAAGTCCCGGAGTCCACGATGACGCCGGCCTTCGTCAGAAACTCCCAGTGATAGCTCGCCGGGTGCAGCGTGACCCGCAGCACTCCGAAGTCCGTCGCATCGCGGAAGGCGCTGTTGGGCTGAACCGTGCCAACCGTCTCGTGATCCTGGCCGCCACTCCCGACGATCATCTCCGTAAGTCCATGGGTCGGATCGGCGTTCTGCGCCGGGTCCTGGGGCGCGAATCGTTCGTAGAGGTGAGAATGCCCATTGAGCACCAGGTCGGCCGATGCGTTGTAGAGGTCGTTCCAGAAGGGCGTAAATGTGGTGTCGCTCGTCGTTACCGACGCGGACGAGAAACGGGGCTGGTGCCAGTAGGCCAGCGTGCAGGCATTGGAATGGCTGGCCAGGTCATTTTGAAGCCATTGCTCCTGCGTTGAGCCCGCATTGCACGCCACGAACGAGCACTGGGCGTTCAACCCGATCAGGTGCCACGCCCCGAGGTCGTAGCTGTAATACCCCTGCGGCGACTGGCTGGGCGTCGAAGCGAACCAGTGGTAATAGCCGTACGCAGGTTCACTCCCATTCTCGGCGTCGAGATACTCGTGGTTGCCAGGCACCGGGTGGACGTTGGCGCTCAAGAGCGTGTTACCCCAGCTGTGGGCATATCCGTTCTGGAACTGGCTGAGCGTCCCGGACGAGTACTGCTCGTCTCCAAGCGGGAGGACGGCACTGGGAGACAAGCCGGTTGCCACGCTGGCCGTCGCTCCCATCTGGCAGGAGCTGGGGTCGGAGCCTCCGAAGTTGGCGTCGGCCGGATCACACGCGATGTCGCCCGCGGCCACGATCACCGGGTCGGCGTTGGCCGAGGTGGCCTGGCCGGTGTCCACTACCACATAGGCGAGGATCGAGCCGTGGGAGTTCCCACTCCAGGCAATCGTAAGCGCATGGCTGCCCGACGAAAGGCCACCCACGGAGAACAACACCTGCCGAGCAGTCGAGAACGCCGCGTAGGTGTCGACTGTCCCGAATGACGCGCCGTCGATGCTCACAGACGCCTGAGCGCCACTCGGCCCCTTGGGACCGGTCCACACCACGTCGGGCCCAGTGAAGTCGAGCTCGGCCGCCGAGGTCGCCGACGTCGTCTGCTCGTCCCAGCCACCGCTCGCGTTGACGTCAGCGACGTGAGACCACCCGTTGCCGAAGCTCCACGCCCCGCTCGTCTCCTCGTAGCTATTGAGGGCCGTCGCGCTGGCAATGTTCGAGGACCCAACGGCGTTGACGGCAACGCCCTCGACCCAGTAGGAGTAGGTGACCCCAGGTGTCAGGCCCGCGTCGGAATAGACCAGAGCCGGGGGCGCAGGGTTGAGGTTTGCGACCTCTGAAAAGGTCGCCCCAGGGACCGACCGCCACACCTGGTAGCTGGTCGCGCCCGAGATCGAGCTCCACGCCAAGTTGATGGAGGTGGACGATGCCGCCGTCGCAGTCAACTTGGACCCACCGAAGCCTCCGAGCCCGCTCGGCGTCCCCCAGCCGGTCGGCCCGTCGTAGCCGACCGTCGCCGTACACAGGTATGACCCCGAACAGGAGCCGTTGGTGCCCGATGTGACGTCGTTGAGCGCACCCGAGTTGCTGTAGGCCCTTGTTGGTGCCGGGTTCGTCGACGTGAACGTTGACTCGGCGCCGGCCAGGGCGTACACCGACGCCACGATGGGCGACGAGGCGCTCGTGCCGCCGAACACCAGCCATCCCGACGCGCCCCTGTTGGCGGTGCTGTCGTACACGGCTACGCCCGTGCTGGGATCCGCGTCAGCGGACACATCGGCCTCTGTTCGCGTGGAGCAGCCGGAGTCATGCTGCCAGCTCGGGTGCGAGTGAGGCTCGTACCCCCGACGGCGGTGACATAGCGAGAGGTCGCGGGATACTGCGCGCCGTACCCGCTGTCACCCGCGCTCACGGTGACGGCCCGGCCCGCGTGGTCGTAGTGACTGTCATAGGTGCCCTCCGAAGAGAACTCCGAGCTGCCGTAGCTGTTCGAGATGGCGGCGGCGCCGTGGCTGGCGGCCGTGTCCACCGACGCGCCCAGGTCCGAGATGGACGCCGAGGACGCCTCGACCAGCAGGATGTCGCAGTTCCCGCACACCGCCGAGACCATGTCGAGGTCGAGCGAGATCTCCTGCGCCCAGCTAGAGCTCGAGGCGGGATAGCTGCCTTGTACGCCGCTCTCGTTCAGCTTGGTCAAGCAGCCATTCGCCGTGGTGCAAGGGGAAAGCCCATACTGTGCCCGGTACGTCCCCAGGTCGGCTTCGGCCGTGGGGTCGTCGAACGCGTCGACCACGGCGACGGTGGTCCCGGCGCTGCCCGGATTGGACCCCACCAAGTACGCGCTCTGAAGGTCGGCCGGTCCATACGAGCCCGGTGCCGGTGAGCCGGTCGCCATTGGAGCGCCGTGGGCGTCGGTCACGACGAGGGCATGGCACCGGGCCACGCCGGCTGGGGCGGACGCGCAGACGTGTGCAGACGCGACCCCACGCGAGGCGACGCCGGCCGCCGCTTGTGGCAGGCCGACGCCCCCCAAGGCCGTGACGCTGGCCGCCCCCAGCGCGAGCCCGACGATCAGGCGTGATCGGTACAGCGGAGCCTCCCCGAGAACTTGACGTGCCCGACAACGGTACCGAACCGGCGCCTACGGGGCCACGGGCAAACCTGCTGCCCTTTCTCCGCTTTGCCCCCCGTCGCCAGGACCAGTGGTAGGCTCAAGGCATGAAAGCAACCATTGACAAGGCAGGAAGGTTGGTGATTCCAAAGATTTTGCGCGACAGGCTGGGTCTCCGCCCAGGCGAGGTGGAGGTGGAGGCTGAGGGCGCCGGGCTGCGCATCGAGGCGGTCACCGGCGATGCCCTCGAACGCCGATCGGGCCGCCTTGTCATCCCGCCCTCCGGCGTCTCGGTCAACGACGAGGACGTCCGCGACCTGCGCGATGCCGAACAGCGATAGCCGACCGGAGGTTCTCGTCGACACAAGCGCCGCCGTCGCCCTCGTCGTCGTAGACCATGAGCACCACGGGACGACGCTCGATGCCATGGGCTCCAGACGCGTCGGGCTCGCCGGCCATGCCGCGTTCGAGACCTACTCGGTCCTGACCCGCCTGCCCTCACCCCTTCGGCGATCGCCCGGCGTCGTCGCCGCTCTGCTCGCCGACAACTTCCCGGCAAGCTGCCATCTGTCCGAAGCAGCGGCGGACGCCCTACTTCAGGAGCTCGGTCCAGAAGGCATTGCCGGCGGATCGGTCTATGACGCCCTCGTAGGGGCGGCCGCCCGCCAGCACGGCATCGTCCTCGCGACACGTGATCGGCGGGCCCTGGTCGCCTACCGCGCGCTCAAGATCGAGGTCGAACTGCTGTTGTAGCCCATCGGCGACATCCGACGTAGCGCTCCCTCGACTGTAATGGTCTGGTATGACTCGCCCTCCGCAGAAGGTCGTGGTAGTTGGCCAGGGGTACGTCGGCCTGCCCCTCGCCATGCGTGCCGTGGAGGCCGGCCACGACGTCGTGGGCTACGACGTGGACGGGACCCGAATCAAGCGGCTCGCTGCCGGCGAGTCGTACGTCGAGGACATCCCATCCGAGCAGCTGGCCCGAGTCCTCGGGTCCGGCCGGTACCTGCCCACGGCGCAGGCCACGGCGCTGGCCGGCTTCGACGTCGCGGTGATCACCGTGCCGACGCCGCTGAACGAGGGCAACCCCGACCTCTCCTACATCGAGTCGGCAGGCGTCGCCCTCAGTCGGTTCGTTCGGCCAGGCTGCACCGTCATCCTCGAGTCCACCACCTACCCCGGAACGACCGAGGAGTTGCTCGGTCCCCTCCTCGAGGAGGGATCGGGGCTCATGGTCGGAACGGACTTCCATCTCGGCTACAGCCCCGAGCGCATCGACCCCGGAAACCCGAGCTACCACTTCACCAACACGCCCAAGGTGGTCTCGGGCGTCGGCGACGGCTCTCTGGAGGCGGTCAAGGCTTTCTACGACGGGCTGGTCGAGCGCACGGTCCCGGTCTCGGGTACCAGGGAGGCCGAGCTCACCAAACTGCTCGAGAACACCTTCCGCCACGTGAACATCGCGCTCGT
>WNFD01008516.1_pt2 | contig 10065 bp, 5 predicted proteins | sample 5400491 | NCBI WGS metagenome assembly WNFD01 (sample SAMN13153343, study PRJNA577476) | soil metagenome | isolation source: 120 cm saprolite under Douglas fir tree site 2 hole 2 replicate 2 | place: USA:California | collected 2015-04-18
CCGTAAACCAGATATCCACCGCAAAGGGCGCGAAGGGCGCAAAGGAAAAACAAAGAAAAAGAAGACATAGAGCGCCTTTGCGAAAGTGCCCAAAGATTTTGTAATCCTGCTTTTTATTTTTTTTTCTTTTGTTTTTCCTTTGCGCCCTTCGCGTCCTTTGCGGTGAAATCTCTTTTTGCTTTCTCAGGAGTAACTCTTAATGAAGAAGCTCTGCCTGCTGACCGTTGTGCTGCTCTGGACGTCATTTTCTTCCGCGCAATATACCCATGTCACGCTGCGCGTTGACGCCACCGATGCCCCGCGTAACATTCTGCATTCCACCCTCAACATTCCTGTAACTCCCGGCCCCCTCACGCTGGTCTATCCCAAATGGATTCCCGGCAATCACCGCCCCACCGGACCGATCCAAAATCTGGTGGGTCTGCACATCAGGGCCGGCGGTCAGGACCTGGACTGGCAGCGCGATCTGGTCGATATGTACGCCTTCACTCTCACCGTGCCCGATGGCGCGAAAGAGCTGGAAGTGTCTTTCGACACCGTTACCTGGAACGGCAAGAGCTCCGCTTCATCGGCGCGCGTGATGGACCTGAACTGGAACCAGGTGATTATGTATCCCTCGACGGGATCGATCGCCGACGTGCTCATTACGCCTTCGATACGATTGCCGCAGGGATGGAAATTCGGCACCTCCATGGAACCGGCGCAGCAATCGGGCAGTTCGGTGACCTTCCGTCAGGTTTCGATGGGAGAGCTGGTCGATTCCCCTCTCATTGCCGGAGAGCACTACCGCCAGATACAGCTCAGCAGGACCGACGACCCGCTGCCCAACGTCCTCGATATGGTGGCCGAATCCGAGGCCGCGCTGCAGATCACCGACGCCGACCTGGCCGGGTACAAAAAACTTGTGGAAGAGGCGCGCGGGCTGTTCGGCGTGCGGCACTACGAGAGATATCATTTCCTGCTGACGCTGAGCAACGAAACGGCGCACCACGGCCTGGAACACCATCAATCCAGCGACAATGGCAGCGCCGAGGAGCTGTTCAGCGACCCGGACTGGCACAACCTGGATGCCGATCTTCTGCCCCATGAGTTTGTGCATTCCTGGAACGGCAAGTACCGGCGTCCCCGGGGACTGATGACGCTGGACTACCAGCAGCCCATGAAGGGCGATCTGTTGTGGGTTTATGAAGGGCTCACGGACTATCTGGGTGACATACTCTCGGCCCGCACGGGTCTTCGGACAACGGAACAGTGGCATGAAAACGCGGCGTATACCGCCGCGATGCTCGACCATCGCGCCGGGCGCGCATGGCGTCCTCTGCAGGATACAGCCACCTCGGTGCAGATTTCCTTCATTGCCTCGGCTCAGTGGAGCGACTGGCGCCGCGGGGCCGACTATTATCCCGAAGGGTTTCTGATCTGGCTGGAAATCGACACCATGATTCGTCAACAGACCAAAGGACAGAAATCTCTGAACGATTTCTGCAAAGCGTTCTTCGGCGGTCCCGCCGACACACCGGCGATGATTATCCCTTATCAATTCGATACAGTGGTGAAAGCTCTCAACGAGGTCGCGCCCTACGACTGGGCGAAGATGCTGCGCGAGCGTCTCGACTTTAAGGCCGCGCACGCGCCCCTCGGCGGAATCGAAAACGGCGGCTGGAAGCTGGTCTATACCGACAAGGAAAACGCCACCATGTCGTCGCAACGGAAGACCGACGAAACCCTGGACCTGACTTTCTCCCTCGGCCTGCACCTCACAAAAGACGGGACCGTGATCGACGTAATCCACGACTCGCCCGCGTACAAGGCCGGTGTTGGTCCGGGCATGAAAGTGATGGCGGTCAACGGACGCAAATATTCAAAAGACACCATCCACACCGCCCTGCGAACGGGCGTAACCGACAAACAACCTCTGGCCCTGCTGGTCGAGAATGCCGAGTACTACGCCACATATCAGGTGGATTATCACAGCGGAGAAAAATTCCCGCATCTGGTGCGCGTCGACGGGAAGCCGGACCTGCTGGGAGAAATTATCAAGCCGCTCACTCAGTAGATCAAAGATTTTAAATTTCAAATTTTAAATTTGAAATTTAAAATCTTGTTCCTGCTACTCTTCCAGCGTCGAGATGTCCCCGACTTCCTGCCCGAGTTCCTGCGCCTTCAGCAGCCGGCGCATGATCTTGCCGCTGCGGGTCTTGGGTAGTTTGTCGGGGAAGGCAATTTCAGCGGGCACGGCGATGGCACCCAGCACGTGACGGACGTGGTCCTTGAGCTTCGATTCCAGTTCGGGCGAAGCGCTGTGCCCCACGCGCAGAATCACGAAGGCCTTGATGTTCTCGCCCTTGATGGGATCGGGACGCCCGATCACCGCGGATTCCGCCACCGCCGGATGACTGATCAGCGCGCCTTCGACATCGGCGGTGCCGATGCGATGTCCGGCCACGTTCAGAACATCGTCGGCGCGGCCGACGACCGTGAAGTATCCGTCCTCATCGCAGATGGCGACATCGCCAGTGGTGTAGGCATTGGGAATCTTGCCCCAGTCTTTGGCGTAGCGCGCCGGATCGTTGTACACGGTCCTGAACATATGAGGGAACGGACGGCGCAGCACCAGCAGTCCGCCTTTGTTGGGCGGCAGCTTGTTGCCCTTCGGGTCCACCACTTCGGCGATCACGCCCGGCAGGGCCTTGCCGGCTTTCGCCGGACGCGACGGAAAGATCGGCAGCGTTCCCAGACAGGGACCGCCTGTCTCCGTCTGCCACCAGTTGTCGGCGATGAAACCCCACTTCCCTTCACCGCACAACACCCGCCACGCCCATGACTGGGCTTCAGGGTTAAGAGGCTCGCCCGCGCAGGTAAAAAGCCGAATGCTCTTCAGATCGTACCGCGAAGGCATCTCGTCGCCGTGGCGCATGAACATGCGTACCGCCGTGGGCGCGGTGAAGATCACCGAGGCGCGGTATTTTTCCACCAGCTCCCATGCTATCGCCGGATGCGGATAATCGATCGCGCCTTCCCGGAACAGGGTCGTGACCCCGGCCAGCAGCGGCGCGTAGACGATATAGGAATGCCCGACCACCCAGCCGATATCAGAGGTACAGAAAAAGACATCGTCGTCGCGGATGTCCCAGAAGCGGGTCATGTGATAGTAGATGCCCACCATGTATCCGCCATGCACGTGGACCACGCCCTTGGGCTTGCCGGTGGTGCCGCTGGTGTAGAGGACGTAGAGAGGATCTTCGGAATCCATGGGCTCCGCCGGACAATCGGCGGACTGTTTTTTGACCAGATCATGGAAATCCACTTCATGGATGGCGGTCAGATCGATGGGCGGCTGAATACGCCGCAGCACCACGACTTTTTCGATGATCTCAAGACCGGTGATAGCTTCGTCGACAATGGATTTCAGCCCCACGCGCTTGCCGCGCCGGTAACAGACATCGGCGGTCAGCACCACGCGCGCCTGCGCGTCTTCGATGCGGCTGCGCAGCGCCAGCACGCTGAACCCGGCATACACCACGGAATGGATTGCGCCGATGCGGGCGCTGGCCAGCATCGAGACCACGCCTTCCACGCATAGCGGCATATAAATAATGACGCGGTCGCCCTTTTTCACCCCCAGCGATTTCAACCCGTTGGCCGTCCGCGAAACGAAATCGAGCAACTGTCCGTAGGTGAGCTGCTGTTCGGTTCCGTCTTCGCCGGTCCAGATGTAGGCAACTTTATTTTTGCGGCCGGACTTCACCTGGTGATCGAGGCAGTTGTAAGTAATATTGCACTTCGCGCCCAGGAACCACTTGAAGGTCGGATAGGTCCACTCAAAGACCCGGCTCCACGGCTGGAACCACTGAAGTTCCCTGGCAATCCCGGCCCAGAACCCGTCGGGATCGTCGATCGAGCGTTGATATTCAGCCGGATAATCCTTGAGCCGGGCGTTGGCCACCAGCGATGCCGGAGGAGCAAATTCTTCATCCGCATGCAGAAGCTGTTCAATGCCGGTTTCGGTCGGGACGGATGCCATTGGGGGCTCCTTAGCTGCTGGCTCAACCAGATCTTCGTCGCCTCTCAATATATAAGGTCGCGCACGAAGTGCTCAACATGATCTGCGAAGCCGTTGCGGGCGTCAGTGATGGGGATCACAGGTGGGGCGCTGCTGGCTGCTAGCTGCTAGCTGCGGCTTGAAATATCCCGCTTTTGCCTTGCTGCGATCCTTGCGCATCTCTGCGGCCCTGCGGTGAAGCGGCTTGAGCTGGTAGCCAGAGCTAAAAGCCAGTAGCTCTCAGCTACTTCTTCCTTGCCGGCACGGTATTCTGTAGAGACTTGGGGTCCGACAAGTTCCTCGGCGATGCCTTCTCAAGCGCCGAAACCATCAAATGTCCCGAAGCCGGAGTGCCGACGGCATGGCCGCGAACGATCTCGCGGGCCGTCACTTTGCGTCCATAAATCTTTTCGTTCGCGCTGTTATCCTGGCGAAGAGTTGAACCTTCAAGCGAAACGCCCGCGAACAACCCGCGTGAACGCGAGTAGGTAAGAATCTCGGCGTGCATGAGCAGATCGGTGGCCGCCTCGGCGTCACGTCCTTTGGGGCCGATGGCCGCGGACGCGTCTCCGCCCAGTTTGATCTTGCTCTTCAGGATCGAATCCACGCCCTTGGGATTGACGACCAGCAGCACAAAATCCGTGGCCTGACCGCCCAGCTGAAATCCGATGTTCCCGCCTTCGAGCGCGTACATGGCGGGCGGTCCCCAGGGTCCGGTATATTCCGGCCCGCTGCGGCAGCTCATCGCTCCGCGTCCGTAACTGCCGCCGACGCCGATGGCCAGCTTCTTCACCGACGGAAAGATGAGCACGCATTCAGCCCGGTCGAGAATTCCGCGGGGGATGCTGTCGGGAATGTTCATGATCTCAATCAGGACTTCTCCGGAATGCTTCAGGCGGTCCTGTTCCTTCTCGCCCGCCATCAGGCTCGTGGCCGGCAGCAGGGCCAGCACAGCAACGGCAAAGATTGCCCTTTTCATCGTTTTCGCCTCCGAAAGATATCCTATTTATAACATGGGGCTTACTTTGAGGGATCGTTCGATAAGGGCAAGAGAAAGGCTTAACCACAAAGGTCACGAAGAGCTACTGGCTACTGGCTTCTGGCCAGTAGCTCTTTGTGTTCCTTCGTGACCTTTGTGGTTAAGGCCCTTTTAAGATCAGGGAATATGCGGAAGAAAGAGCAAAATCAAGGCAGGACCATTTTCGTGCCCATCGTAAAATGGTCCGGACCGTTTTACGATGGGCACGAAAATGGTCCTGAGCCGTGCGCTCGTAAATATCCCTGCGTGCCCTCGCCAGGTTTGCACTTCACGGATGTTTATGCGCCTGGAAAAACTCCACAATGGCGGACGCAGCCCAGGGCGGAAAGACATGACCGCCGGAATGAATGCGAGTGACAACCGGGGTATCGCTCGCGGATGAATACAAAGTGCAACCCGGTCCGCATTCCTGGCCCGGCCCGGTCGCGCTGTCCGCATGTCTGGCGTCTTCTATCGCCTGCTCCTGATAACTGAAAGGAAGGACCAAATCGTTTCTGCCGGCGATCACAATGACTGCGCGTGGCTCGGTCAGGTGCGCCGTGGCCGGCACTCGTCCGGCGCAGATTCCAAAAGCGGCCAGAGTTTTGCCCCGCTCCGCCCACAGCAGGTAACTGAAGACCGCTCCGTTGGAAAAACCGGTTGAATAAATCCTCTGGTCGTCGATCGCGAATTTCTTCCGCAGACCGGCCAGCATGGCGTCGAAGAACTTCAGATCGCGGTTGCCGTTCTGATCGCCGTGCGTCTGCCAGCCGAAGCGCACTCCCTGGGGATCAACCGCGCTGACCGTACGCAGTCCCTGGGGATACACGACAATCGCTTCCGGCCACTCCGTATGAATGTGCAGCCCCTGAAACGCGGTCCGCATGGTGCCGCCGTGACCGTGAAAAACGAACACCAGCGGCAGCGGCTTCGCGCTCAGCGCGGCAGGAGCATAGACCAGCGCCACGCGTTCCACGCCGTCAACCGTCCAGGTCATTTCGGTTCCCTGGGCCGCCGCGGTGACAGTGAAAACGGCCAAGACCGCGACAACGACCGATGCTATCGAGCCGGCCCTCATTAGAAAATGTCTCATGTATCGCACGGTCGGAATTATGGCTGCAAAGGACGACGCGAGGCAAGAGGATTGGTCCACGCGCGCGCTTTTGTAGTTCAGCGCACTCCACCCTGCATATAGTAGACTTTCCCCTCCGGAGGCCCCATGCATTCCCTGCGCAAACACGCCATATTGATCTTCGTTATCGCCGTCTTCCTGACCACCGCGAACGCCCGCGTGGTCCGTGTCGAGGTCACCTCGCGCACCGATCTGCAGCAGGGCAAACCTTTCGGCCTCGCTGGCGCTTACGAGAAGATCATCGGGCGCGTATACTTCGCCGTCAAAGCCGACAATATTCATAATCGCCAGATCGTCGATCTCGACAAGGCTCCGCGCAACGCCCAGGGAGAGGTCGAGTTTTCCGCCGACCTTTATCTTATCCGTCCGAAGGACCCGAACAGGGGCAACGGCGCGGTGGTGTTTGAAGTATCGAACCGGGGCGGACGCGGCATCCTGAATATCGTGAACGGCGCGGGCGGCGGCAACGAAGCCGGCGACGGGTTCTTTATGAATCGCGGCTATACCGTGGCCTGGGTGGGATGGGAGTACGACATCGCCGATCAGCCCCAGAGTCTCAAGCTGTATGCGCCGGTCGCGCATGGCGAGGGCGGCGCGGAGATCCATGGCCTGGCGCGCGCCGATTTCAACCCGTCGGAAAAAGTGAACGACATGCCTCTGGGCCATATTCTCCTCGGCGCAAACGGAGGAAAGAGTTATGCGGTGGACGATCCCGCGAGCGCGAAGAACGTTCTGACGGTGCGCGATACTCCGACCGGCGAACGGCAGGTCATTCCGCGCAGCCAGTGGAGTTTTGCCCATGAAGCGCAGGGCCAGGTCGCGCCCGATACTCACTTCGTCCATCTCAACGGCGGGTTCCTGCCGGGGAAGATTTATGAACTGGTCTACACGGCGAAGAACCCGGCGGTCGCGGGGCTGGGCATGGCGGCGGTGCGCGATTTTCTTTCTTATCTTAAATATGACCCGCAGGCGGTGGCGCCGGTGCAGCGCGCCTATGCGGTCGGCATCTCCCAGAGCGGACGATTTCTCCGCCACTTCATTTATCAGGATTTCAACTCCGACGAGCAGGACCGCCAGGCGATGGATGGCGTCATCGCCCATGTGGCGGGCGCGGGACGAGGCAGTTTCAATCACCGCTTCGCCCAGCCCTCCCGCGACGCGCAGCCCATGTCGAGCCTGATGTATCCCACCGACCTCTTCCCTTTCACCGACCTGCCGGAAACCGATCCGGAAACCGGCGAGACCGCCGGGGTGCAGGATGCGATCGCGCCTTCCCACCACGCGCCGAAAATCTTCTACACCAATACGTCGTATGAGTACTGGGGACGAGCGGCTTCTCTGATTCACACTTCGCCCGATGGCAGGACGGATGCTTCTCTGGCGGAAAATACACGCGTCTACTTTCTTGCCGGTCTTCAGCATTTCTCCGGCCCCTTTCCGCCGGAAAAATCGATGGGAAACGCCGCGCAATACATGGCCCGGCAGCGGCATAACTCGAATCCGATTCGCTGGTACTGGCGCGCTCTGATCACCGATATGGACCAGTGGGTGCGCGACGGCGTCGCTCCTCCGGAAAGCACCTATCCGAAGATCGCCGATAACACCCTGGTGCCGCTCTCAAAATGGAGCTTCCCAAAGATCGCGGGCGTCAACGTTCCGCATGAAGTCTCGCTCGCATGGCGTCTCGACTTCGGCCCTCAGTGGAAGCAGGGCATCGTGACCGTTGAGCCGCCCAAAGTCGGCAAGCCTTTCGGAGTGCTGGTGCCGCAATCGGATGCCGATGGCAATGACCTGGGCGGAGTGCGCCTGCCGGAACTCCAGGCCCCGCTCGCCTCTTACACCGGATGGAACCTGCGTGACCCATCCATCGGCGCTCCGGAACAGCGCCTGAGTTTTATCGGATCGTTCATCCCGTTTGCGAAGACGGCTGAAGAACGCAAAGCGACGGGCGATCCCCGGCTTTCGATCGCGGAGCGCTACGGTTCACGGGATGAGTACATGGGCAGATTCGCGGCAGCGGCCATGAAGCTGATGCAGCAGCGGTTCCTGCTGCCCGAAGATGTTCCGCCCCTGCTTGAAAGAGGACGGCAGGAATGGGAGAGCATCGCGGGGTCGGCGCCTCGATAGGAAACAGGCTCGCCACCAAGACGCGGCGCAACGTGGCCGCAACCGAAAACCTTACCACCGATCCCGCAAGGCGGGACTGATAAAAGCACTGATTCACACAGATGAAGAGCGGGATGATGTCCCATCGAGCCGGCTGTTCAGGCGATCCGCAAAATTTTGCACTCGTTGAATCTTCTGCAATACTTTTCAATTCTTCTTGTGGAAAATCCTCGATTGTAAAGAGTCCTTTATACACTCTGTCCGGCGTTGCAGACCAATCCTGGAGCCTCCTAATGAATCAAAAAGGTTGCTTTCGACGGAAAGAAAAATCCGAACGCTGTCGTCGAGAAAAGCCTGTAAAAATAACACTTTAAGCCATTTTTTTCATTTACAAACGAACAGTGTAAGGGTAATTTGAAGAGCGCCAACGATTTCATGATTGGCAATCGCGGAGCATCCTCTGCTCCGCTCCCAGGAGATTCTTCAATGCGCAAGCAGTCCCCCGCTTCGTCTTTCTCGATTCTTAGTTTGCTGCTTCTGGTCTGTCTGGCTGGAACTACATTCGCACAAAATAACAATGAAATTACTTCGCCAGGTTCGCCCGGCTATGCCCGGATACCTCAGATTGAGTTGAATTCACCAGCCGGAGCACAGCCCTCCACCTCCGGCATGACGCTGGTGTTTCCGACCGGCGTAACGACCTCTCGGGAAGCATTTTCCTCGTCCTTCGACGCCAACGCCACACAGAACGGCTTCGGACCTCAAATGGCCTCCAGCCCTCTCAGAGACAGCACCAAAGTCGCTGAGAATGGCGGCGTCATTCCCGGGCTGGATACGGTTCCCACTTTCGCCGGCGCCTTCGCCGGACAGGCGGGGCCCAGCCTCGGAACCGTCTTCCCGTTCATCTTCGTCGGACACGATCCGCGGGCCGGAGGCACAACACGCATTCCCGTCAACATCACCGCGGTTTCGCTGCGGCTGCTGAATGCGGATGGAAGCTTCCGCGTCGCGGTGCCCTTCGGACCTTTCGAAGATCTGACGGAAGACTCTCCGAATTTTTCGCCCTCCAACTTTACCTCCGGTCACCATATCCAGTTCGGCGACGCGATTCATCGCGCTCAGTTCTTCAACAATATGGAAGAGGACTGGCACACGGTGCTGACCGGCCCGACAATCGTGAACCGCATCACCCTGACCATTCCGCGGTTCGTCAATGTCAGGTTTGCGGACGGCTCGGTGAAGCCGGTCCAGGCGTACTTCCTGGGAAAGGCCCCGGATGGAAGCTTTTTCGTTGAGCTGCTCGATCTTCTCCACAACGCCCTGAACACGAATGCCGTAATCAACGACATCGTGGCCGGCAATTTCACCACCGACGCCATCAACATCAACATGTACCCCAATACCTACCTGTTTTCGATCAACAACCAGGGACAGTTTGCCGCATGCTGCGTGATTGGCTTCCACACCTTCTTCCTCGAAAACGGCGTGACGCCCCAGCCTCGCTGGCTTTTCACTTTCGCCAGCTGGATATCTCCGGGAATTTTCGGCCCCGGATTTCAGGACGTAACCGCGCTTTCGCACGAACTGGCGGAAACGTTCGCGGATCCATTCGTCAATACCCGGACGCCCAACTGGCAGTTCCCCAATGTTCCGGCCAATGCAAAAATATGCCAGAACAACCTGGAGGAAGGCGACCCTATCGAATCGCTGGCTACCGAATCGGTGCCCATCACGATCAGAGAGCGCAACGAGGTGTTTACGTATCAC
>WNFD01008520.1_pt1 | contig 10064 bp, 11 predicted proteins | sample 5400491 | NCBI WGS metagenome assembly WNFD01 (sample SAMN13153343, study PRJNA577476) | soil metagenome | isolation source: 120 cm saprolite under Douglas fir tree site 2 hole 2 replicate 2 | place: USA:California | collected 2015-04-18
CAGCAAATCGTAGCGTATTCGCAACTTGCCAAGCTCGCTCTGCTGTTGGCGCATGACCCGGTCGCGATCCAAAGCCTGGTGGATCGCATCCAGCAAGTCCTGGTCCCGGAAAGGCTTGGTCAGGAACTCTACTGCACCGGATTTCATGGCCTTTACGGTCATCGGAATATCTCCATGCCCAGTGATGAAAATGATGGGAATCCGAATGCCCGCGTCGGCCAATTCGCGCTGAAAATCCAGGCCGCTGATTCCAGGTAGCCTGACGTCCAGAATCAGGCAACTCGGGCCGTCCGGCCGCTTGCTGCGCAAGAACTCTTGTGGCTTTCCAAAGGTTTCGCAACGCAATCCAACCGACTTCAGCATGCCTTGGATCGCCGCCCGGACTAAGTCGTCGTCGTCAATCACGAACACCACGGGAACGGCTGCGGACGTCATTCGTCCGCCTCGCCATTGGTGAGCAGGCGGAGATAGAAAATTGCACCGCGCGGAGAGTTGCCCGTATCCCGCCAGCGCCCGCTATGCGATTCCATGACCGACGGAACGACCAGACGGTGGTGCAGAGTCGCAGCTATTGGCGTCGGCGATGAAGAGTCCTGATCCGCCATGACTCGTCTGGGCAGCATCAATATGGGCTTCGCAACCAGATTTGCAGATAGCATAATAACGAGAAATCCGGTTCCTTGTCAGCGAAGTCGGCAGTGGGGGCGGCCGTTCCCTTTGCGCCCTCCGGACAATGTTGTTTCGACATCGGGACCTACGGCCACTGTCTGGTCTTCACATTCGACAGAGCCGAATTTTACTCGTCATAAGTTTTCTGCGTGTTCCCCATTGTGAAGCCGCAGCAACGCCGAACTGCCCAAATTGCGCTGGACGATCCATTGCGCCAGGGCCTGCCTCGCCTCACGCTCACTGATGGAGCACAGCACGGTCGGCCCAGGTCGACGATCGTTTTTCAGGAGTTGCCTTGGCCTGACGCGGGTTGGGGTCCTGATTTGCCACGGTCAGACACTCGCTTGGCAGGAACAGCATTGCTGGGCACATGCACTGGCGATCCGACGCCCCCAAATCAGCATTGTGCGCTGTGAACTTCGAAGTGCTCCCCGCTCAACAGACTGTGCACCGTGGAAGCGACCTTTTCGAGCGGTTGTTCCGTGACCACGCAAGCATCAACCCACGATGGCAAGCAGTCAATCGGTAAAGGGCTCAGCAGGATTATCGGAACACCGGGGCGAATCGCCCGTAGGCTTTGCGCTAAATTAAAGCAGGTTCTGTCTTCCGCCAGGCAATGGAGCGCGACGGCAGTAACCGAATGCATGATGTACAGCAGCGCAACGCCCTGGGTTGAGCTGTCGGTGCTCACAACCTCATAGCCCTGCGCCTCGAGTTCGACTATTACCGAATCGCTGCTGGCTGCGTCCTCGGATATGTAGAGAATTGTCTCGCGCGTCATTCTATTTCCGTCTTCGTCTTTGATGAAGCACGCGGCCTTCCACATTGTCCTGGTCGCTGGAGAGCCAAAGGATTGGCTGCGCAATAGGCTATCTGCATGGCGCCGCAGTACGGGGCGGAAAACTAGTACCGCGCGTGCGTCCGTTGACAGGTCTGTCCAACTCCCGACGCCGATCATCATCTCGCCATCTGCCATTACTTGACTCTGGGTAAGCGCTCACGACGCCACGTTCTCACATCCCGCACCCAAGTTCCTGAGCAATATCAGCCGGATCCCCGATGTGCCAAACGCAAGCGGCTCCGAGTGTTCACGGTGACTTCGATAGTTGCGACGCGACAGCTCTCCTGTTTATCACTCTTCGTTAATTTCCAGTCGCTTACAGTCATTCACAACTTTGGCATCTGGATTGCATTCCTCCTGGTTGTCGAAAAGACGACACATCGGAGGATGCTATGGCACAGGTTATCGAGCTCTATATTCCGGCACGGTTTCACAAGCAAGTGAAGTGGGTCCCGCCGGCCGAGCGGGGCAAGGTGCTTGAGTTTCCGGCTGCGGTGCGAAAGTCGGCATAACGGGATGCTGAAGGTGTCGAGCGGCGATACGCGCACCCAGCGCATGCTGGTTGTCGAAGGTAAGCTGATCGCGGCCCGAATCGGAAAGTCCATGCGGCACGTGCATCACAGGTGCTGACCAACTGCCTCCAGCGCCGGTTCCACTCAAGCCAACAACCCCGCCGAATAACGGCTGACGCTCTACCGGCGTCCTGAAGAACTGGCAATTACCGAAACTGGTCTAGCAGCAGTGCACTGTCCCAAGTGCCGCATTTAGTTAGCGCCGGGCGTTCCCTTCCAATCGATGATGTCAACCAAATTCCAGGGGTTCCCAATGAGATTCATTTGCAACTCTCCCTGCTTATCGATCACGAGCTCGGCAGCAGGGTACAACACGCCCGTGCTCTTGCTCTTGTCCGTATCGTTCAAGTCGAACTCGCCGGCCGTCAAGTTGTAGGCAGTAGACCGCGTGTCCCAGTACACCTCACCGAATCTGAGGAGGCGGTTAGTAACAAAGCGAATCTTCCGTCCAGTTGGAGTTGGAATCATTCGGATGTAACTGCAGTCATACCCCAGAGTGCCCGTGACCTCAATGTGACCCGCCGCTTTCATCTTGCTGAGCGCGTTGACCAATCCCTGGTTCTGGCCTTTCTCGAATGCCTGCACCAGTATCTGCTTGTCTGCAGGAGTAGAGTAATCATAAATGTTTAGCGTGATGCCGACTTGAGATCCCATCTGAGTGCCTGTGCCCATGGCACTAGCGTCAATGGTTTCGGACTTGTTAGCGGAGAATCCGGGAGTACTTCCTGCGATGAGCAGGCTAGTAATCATCAAACTGGCGAGAACAAGCTTGTGACTTTTTGGAACCGCATTCTTTGTTTGCAACATTTCTTTTTCTCCTTTGAGCTGATCGAAAATAGTTTGGTACACCGATGGGCCAACCGAAAGAACTAGCTCGGCCACGTCAACCACTCGGCGATGGAAGACGTGGCCGGACTCCTTCAACCAGATCGCCCTACGGCCTGTGCTTCGGGGTCTTGGCATCCAGGGTCGAGATCAATTGCTCGGCTGCAGGAGGCGCGGCAACAACTCCGGCCAGAACAATATCCCTCGCAGGAATCTTCCTGCCGTACACACGGCGGTTGTCGCCATTGTCCGGACGGATTGTGGAACCTTCGAGAGAGACTCCGGCAAACAGGCCGCGCGCGCGTGAGTAGCTCAAGATCTCCGCTCGCAGAGTCACATCGGTATCGGCCGACGCATCGCGACCGACCGGTCCCGCGGCGACGGAAGCATCCCCTCCCAACTTGACCTTGCTGGCGAGAATGCCGCTCGCGCCGCGATCATTCATCACGAGCAACACAAAATCCGTAGCTTCTCCACCGATCTGAAAACCGAAGCTTCCGCCTTCCAGGGCCATCATAGTAGGAGCGCCCCAAGGGCCCCTGAAGTTTTCACCCTTGCGGCACGACATAGCACCTCGCCCGTAGCTTCCGCCGACGATGAACGCGGCCTTCAGGACAGACGGAAAGACGACGACGCAATCTGCCTTGTCGAGCAGATCCTGCGGAATGTTGTCAGGGACCTCGAGAATCTCTTTCAGGACCGTGCCAGAATTTCTCAATCGCTCGTCATCTTTGATTTGGTCCGACGCGTTCGCCACGCCGGCGAGAAGTGGCAGAACACCCAATATTATGCTGCTCAAGCAGGACACCATCTTTCGCATTTTGAATTTCCTCCAATACTTGTTGAAATCGTTCCCGCGCTAATTGCTTTGTCGTGCGCGCGGCGGCCTCAGTTATTTTGTTTCGGCTGTGTTCCTGGCTGACAGCGAGTGCTTTTCGGCGCCCGTTGCTTTAGCTGCATTTTGTTCGGCCTTCGAGGGCAGAATTTGCATCTCGGAATTTCGTCCCTGAATTCCGATGGTGCTTAGAAAATCGACATTGGCATATTTGTTAAACGTGACATCGGTCTGCGCGTGAGGAGTGTCCGAGGAGGCGACTACATACTCAACGAAGGCCGAGTGTGAACCGCTGGCGTCTTCGATCAACAAGAGGTTGTCATCCAAATTAGGCTGGGTCACCGTGTAACTACCGGCGGGCATCTTCGCATTCCCTGCGTAAAACGCGGATGGTGTCTCAAACGTCACCTTATTGGGGATCTGCGCCATCGTCGGAATTGCACACAGGACCGACAGCAATCCCATGAGGACGATCTGCTTCTTTACAGTGTTCATTCTGTTTTCTCCTAAGCTTGTGTGTTTGGGCTTGGCTTGCCATCCTGACAACAATGCCGTGCCCTCATACAAGCAAATGCATTACGCATGCCAAAGTTAGGTGGAGCAGCAGGTGGTTTTAAGTGATTGAATGCAGGACAGGGAAGAGACGGCTACGATCGTAATTCTTGAGAACTACCGATGAGATTGCGTCCCTCGTCCGACACCCCGTCGTCCCGCGGTCACGTTCATTCGAGTATTCAGTCCATCTCGAACGCGAGATATTGCAGTTTCCCGTTACGTTCGACCTGGAGGACGATCGGATCGCCAGGTTTGAGCTCGCGGACGATCGCCTGTAACTGAGAAACTGTCTGCAACGGCGTGCGACCGATTGCGCGAATGATGTCCCCGGTCTTGAGCCCCGTATCCACGGTTCTTGATCCAGCGACCTGGGCCACAACTACGATCCCGGACTCGCTGCGTGCGCTAGCCAGCACCGACCTGACGCTCCCGTCCAGGTCCGTTACAAAAACGCTCAGCTCGCGGAGCAAGCTTTTCTGCAGGTCAGGAAGCTCAGATAATTCGTCGAGCTTGTCGTGGTGCACCTTCACAGGGATGTTGAATGAGATCCGGCGCATGCCTCGAAGCACATCGATTTTTAGAACCTGGTCAGCGGGGTGCAGGTAGAGTGCGGCCATGAAGTCGGGAAGGCCAAGGATTGGGCGATCGTCGATGGCAAGCACGATGTCTTGTACCTGCAAACCTGCGGTGTCCGCCATTCCTCCAGGAAGCGTGTCGGAAATGATAGTTCCCCAGCTCCTCGCCAGACCCAGGCCATCCGCTAGAGTAGGCGTGATGTTCTGTGCTTTCGCGCCGATCGCGACTCGCTGCACATGACCGTACTTGCGAAGGTTCTGATAATCGAAATTGACGATTGCCGCGGGAATTGCAAAGCCCAGCCCTTCGCTGCCGCCACCTGCGCTTAACATTAAGGTGTTAATGCCAACCACATTTCCATCGACATCCACCAGCGGACCACCGCTGTTTCCCGGATTCATCGGTGCGTCAGTCTGGATATACACCATGGGCTCATCGGGATCGGGTTGCCGGGCGACTGAGCTGACTACGCCCATAGTGACTGAATCTCGCAGCCCTTCGGGGCTGCCGATCGCAAGCACAAGTTCTCCTTGGCGGACTCGCCTCTGACTGCCAAGAGTAAGCGTGGGCAAGTGCGACGCTTGTACCTTAAGGAGCGCCAAGTCCGATGCTTTGTGTGTACCCAACAGTTTGGCGTCGAGAATCTGCGCGGCGCGAATGGGCTGGGGTTCGAGCGTGGAGTCCGTCGGCGGCGGTGGAAGAATCACGCGGATGCGTTGCGCACCCTCCACTACGTGGGCGTTGGTCATGATGTATCCGTCAGGATCGACGATGATCCCCGACCCGATAGCATGCTCCCGGACGATGACTGCCGTATCGGTGTGTCCGTGGTCTTCCAAGGGGCCGTAGCCGGTTACCACGATCTGGACCACCGCCGGCGAAACCTTCGCCACGACTGCTTCGAGAGAGCTGTCCAACTCTCGCAGGAAATTCGACGACCGGGACGCTTCCAGCTTGTCAGCTGCAACCGGTTGGCGACCCGCCGGCGATTGCGCCTGCGCGAGCGTAGCGATCAGCAAACAAGCAATACTTTTTATGTGCAGTTTCGTCACGCTGTAACCAAGTCTGGAACGGATTCCACATGTCTGAGTTCTCAGGTTCATTGCAGTTGAGGTTCCATCGCATACGAATCTCTCAAGGGCTGTGGGGTAGCATGCCTGGCCCTCACACGGCCGATATCAGTGATCGCTCCTGATGCGCAAAGGGGAACAACGTCGAAATGCGGACTCGGCTATCCGCCTGTTGACACCCTAACGGTTCGCATTCTCTGTTGCTTTCCACACAACCTTGGAGCGCATCGGGTTAGCGCGACGGGATGTTTGGAGACCTGCATGCAATCAGTCGAGCCGACGTAGCCGCGAACAACTGGGAGACCTGGGTTGAGTGAGACCACTTCACACTCATCCGGGCTGGAACAGTAGGAGGCGCTACGTCAGGAGTCGCACTGGATTAGGAACAGTCCGAGAAGTTGGATGGAGTTGGAAAGGGTGAATTCGTAATGGCGAATCAAGAGAGCAGAAAGTGCGCACACATACCTTGTCTGTGCGATGTACCCAAGGGAATCGAGTACTGCTCAGACTCGTGTCGCGATGCAGGAAGCGACGACGTCGAAATCGCGTGTCAATGCGACCACACGGCGTGTCCGCTCACAATTCGGCAGTTCAGGCCTCGTATTGTCGCTGACCTGGCCAACTGATAACGAGAATCTGGCGGTGACGATTGATGCCGTCCCCGCCTCAGGAGGATTGATTGTGATGTTCTTAAAGCAGAGTTTGTCCCTTTTTCTTTCCGGCTGCCTTTTGCTAACCACTGCACCAGGAGCGTTCGCCGGTCAGGCCGACCAATCCGAAGCACCACCACCGGTTCAGGCTGCGCAACAGACTCCGGCACAACTGCAGCAGCTTGTAGCGCCCATCGCATTGTATGCGGATGCCTTGGTGGCACAGGTCCTCGCAGCTGCTACCTATCCTGACCAGATTGTGGAAGCAAACCGGTGGATGCAACAACACAGTGACCTCAAGGGAGAACAACTAGGCCAGGAAGTCGATAAACAACCTTGGGATCCTAGCGTGAAGGCCCTCACCGAGTTTCCTTCGGTCCTCGCCAACATGGACAAGAATCTCTCCTGGACTTCATCGCTCGGCGATGCATACGTCAACCAACAGCAGCAAGTAATGGACGCTGTTCAGGTCATGCGTGAGCGGGCGAAGCAAGCGGGGAACTTAAACAGCACACTCCAGCAAAAGGTGACCCAGCAGGGACAAACGATTGTGATCGAGCCGGCCGATCCTCAGATCGTTTACGTGCCGGAATACGATCCCTGGCTCGTGTATGGAGAGCCGATCGGGATCTGGCCAGGCTGGTATGGGTATCCAGGGCTGTACCTTACCGGACCGGGAATTGCGTTTGGCTTGGGCTTTGGCATCGGCTTCTTTGGCGGCTATGGCTGGGGCTGGCACCACTGGGGATACGACTGGCATCGCCACGGAATCATGTTCAACCACAACACCTACATATCCCACAGCAGAATCTTCGCTAATCACAACACGTTCAATCACGCGCGTGCAAATTTCAATCATGGCGGCGGATTCCATGGTGGAAGCGGATTTCAGGGCCGAGGCCCGGGCGGAAATCCAGGGTTCCATGGATCAGCCCCACAGCATGGATTTGTAGCTCCGCATCACGGATCTGCGGCACCGCATGCCCAGCCTGGTGGTCATTCCGGCGCGTTCGGCGGCTTTAATCATGGAGGAGTTGCGCGAGGGTTTTCCTCTCGCGGGCAGTCGAGCTTTGGCGGAGGAGGTTTCCACGGCGGTGGGGGTGGAGGCTTTCACGGCGGCGGAGGTCACGGCGGCGGAGGCCACCGGTAACTCAGTTCCATTCCTAGAAAGCAACTTACGAAATGGAGAACGAAATCATGCACACGACGAATCTGATCACCGAGACATCTTCCAGACCGAGGCTTAACTGGATGGCTGCGCTAGGCGCTCTTGCATTGCTGGTGGTGGGCTACTCTCAATTCAGTCTCGCTCAGAAATCGGGACCGGAAACCTTTTCGTCCCCGTGGAAAGCGAGCAGCGCTCTCTTCCAGGCGGTCCAAAATAGCGACGAGGAGGCTGTGGAAAGGATCCTCGGGGCAGGCAAGGAAGTGACTTCGTCGAGCGACGACGCCGAAGACAAACTCGAACGCGAGCGTTTCAGCCAGAAATATCAGGAGATGCACCGTCTGGTCCGAGAACCGGACGGAAGCACGGTGCTGTATCTCGGCGCGGAAAACTGGCCCTTCCCCATCCCGCTGGTCTCCAAGAATGGTGCGTGGTTCTTTGATTCCGATACTGGCAAAGAGGAGATTCTGTTCCGGACAATCGGGGAGAGTGAGACCACCGCTCTCCAGGTGTGCCATGCTCTGGCACAAGGAAAACAGCGGGGCGAAACAGAAACCATAGCCGCCGACCCGGTTATCGAGTATGCCCAAAGCCTCGTCAGTAGCGGTACTGCGAATGCCGACAACATGGCTCGCGACACGGGCAACCAGTCGTCTCCCTTCCACGGGTACCACTTTCGAACAGTGACGGGAAATACTGTGGCCGGCACCGACAACCGTGTGTCTGCCGGCAGAACGACCGGCGCTCTGGCGCTGGTAGCGTATCCGGCGGATTACCGGTCGTCAGGGGTCATGACTTTCATAGTCACCAAAAACGGCAAGGTGTACGAAAAGGACCTCGGGTCGAAGACGACGACACTCGCAAAAGACTTAAAGCGCGGCCCGGATTCGAGTTGGCACACCGCGGAGTGAAGTAAGCGACGTCTGACAAAGCAAGGTCTCTGGAGAATGAATATGAGCGAGAAAACTACAAGTCAGTCGGCCGCTGAGAGCGGAACAATTTCTCTAGGTGGTGAACTCACCGTCAACCGCCTTGGCTTCGGGGCCATGCGCCTTACGGGCGACGGAATCTGGGGGGCACCTAAGGATCCGGCGACAGCAATTGCCGTCCTCCGCCGCGCCATCGAGTTGGGAGTCAACTTTATAGACACGGCTGATTCCTATGGTCCCGATGTCAGCGAAGAGTTGATCGCCGGAGCCCTGGCGCCTTACCCGAAGGACCTTGTCATCGCCACGAAGGGTGGATGGAATCGCCCTGGGCCGAACCAGTGGACCCACGACGCCAGCCCGGCGCATTTGCGCGCGGCGGTGGAAGGCAGCCTGAAGAGACTTCGCCTCGACCGGATCGACGTCTACCAGCTTCACGTTCCCGATCCGGTGGTGCCTCTCGCCGCGTCGATTGAGACCCTGGCCAACATGCAATCAGAAGGCAAGATCCGGTTAGTCGCATTGTCGAATGTCACGGTAGAGCACATCGAGCGCGCGCGGAAGATCGTCCCGATCGTGTCGGTCCAGAACCGGTACAGTTTTGCCGATCGCGAATGGGACAATGTCGTCGATTATTGCGAGCGCAACAGAATCGCGTTCATCCCGTGGTTCCCGCTGGGAGCAGGGCGCGTAGCAGGCAAGCTGCTGGAACGGATTGCGAAGGCTCGCCAAGTAAAACCCATCCAGATCGCATTGGCGTGGTTGCTGAAGCGATCCCCGGTTATGTTACCCATCCCCGGGACTTCCTCGACTGCTCATCTCGAGGAAAACCTACAGGCAGCGTCGTTGCAATTATCTGAGAACGAATACCTGGAACTAACTGGGCTTACCGAGCTGGCTTCCTGACCCGAGCCGACTTGGATCACCGTTGCTGAACATTACGGCCGACGGCCGAGCGCACTAAGGAGGTTACGCTCAATGGAAAATGACGGCACCAAAGATCGATTTTCGCGTCGCGGATTTCTTGGCGTCGGCTCGGCTGCCCTGGCTGCTGCAGCTGGTAGTTTGGCGGTAGGCGGTGCCATGGGGCAGGAAAACCAGCAGCGGACTGGCCGGAGCGCAACTGATCCCGGTCCCGCAAATTCGACACTGGACGCGCAGAACCCAGATTCCGCGTGGCCCCCGGGCACGGATTCAAAGAGCTTGGTTCAAACCTTCAAATATCCGTTCTCACTGGCGAACAAGCGGACTTATGAAGGCGGATGGTCACGGGAAGTGACCGCTCGGGAACTAGCCGTCTCGAAGTCCCTGGCAGGCGTAAACATGAGACTCACAGCCGGAGGCGTTCGTGAACTGCATTGGCATACGGCGGATGAATGG
>WNFD01008521.1_pt1 | contig 10063 bp, 10 predicted proteins | sample 5400491 | NCBI WGS metagenome assembly WNFD01 (sample SAMN13153343, study PRJNA577476) | soil metagenome | isolation source: 120 cm saprolite under Douglas fir tree site 2 hole 2 replicate 2 | place: USA:California | collected 2015-04-18
CAAAATCCTGGACGAAGGCGGCTATCGCGCGTCGCGCACGGCGATGGATTTGCCGGTTTCCAAGGCGCTGGTCCAGGTGGTGCAAGATGCTACCGGCGGGAACGCGGTGATTGCGCCGACGCTGGGCGGAAGCGTGCCGATGTACATTTTCGAGGACTTGGGTTTGCCGTGGATCGGCGTACCTATCGTGAATTACGACAATCACCAGCACAGTTCGGATGAAAATTTGCGTTTGGGTCAGTTTTGGCGCGGGATTGAGGAGTACGGGGCAATCTTGGCGGATTTGAATTGGTGAAAGCTAAGCCGCGCAGAAAACCAAAAGATAACGCAGAGACGCAGAGAACGCGGAGTAACGCAGAGGCCGGAAGGATGCGGTTAGAGGGCGAGGAAGTTTTGGAGGAGTTGCTTGCCGGATTGGGTTAGGACGGATTCGGGGTGAAACTGCACGCCTTCTAGTTTGTGGCGGCGGTGGCGGACGCCCATGATGATGCCGTCATCGGTCTCCGCGGTGATGGTCAACTCGCGGGGAAGCGATTTGCGCTCGACAATGAGCGAGTGATAGCGCGTGGCGGTGAACGGGTCGGCCAACTTGCGGAAAATATTTTTGCCGTCGTGGTGAATCTGGCTGGTCTTGCCGTGAAAAATCTTCGGCGCGCGAACGACTTTGCCGCCGAACGCCGCGCCGATGGCCTGATGGCCGAGACACACACCGAGAATCGGGAATTTCCCCGCCAATCGGCGAATCAGATCGACGCAAATTCCAGCGTCCTGCGGTGTGCATGGACCCGGCGAAATCACGATTTGTTCCGGCTTGCGGCGGGCAATTTCCTCGACGGAAATCTTGTCGTTGCGGTGGACCTCGACGTTGCAGCCCAGTTCGCCGAGATACTGCGCCAGGTTGTAGGTGAACGAATCGTAGTTGTCGAGCAGCAGAACCATAAGCTTCCTTCACCTGCGGCCGCGATGCGCGGATTCGAGGGCGGTCAGGAGGGCGCGCGACTTATTGACGCTTTCCTGATACTCGCCTTCGGGTGTGGAATCGGCGACGATTCCGCCTCCCGCCTGCACGTACGCGACGCCATTTTTTACGACCATGGTGCGCAGCGCGATGCAGGAATCCAGATTACCAGCAAAATCCATGTACAGCACGCCTCCCGCGTAAATGCCGCGGCGGGTGCGTTCCAGCTCTTCGATAATTTCCATGGCGCGAACTTTGGGCGCGCCGGAAACGGTTCCCGCTGGAAAGCAGGCCATCAGCGCGTCGAAGCAATCCACGTCTTCACGCAAACGCCCGCGCAAGCTGGAGACGATGTGCATCACGTGCGAAAAACGCTCGACGGTCATGAGCTGCTCGACTTTTACGGTGCCGTAATCGCAGACACGGCCGAGATCGTTGCGGCCAAGGTCGACGAGCATAATGTGCTCGGCGCGCTCTTTTTCGCTGGCGAGCAGTTGCTTTTCCAGGCGCTGATCTTCGGCTTCGTCCTTGCCGCGGGGCTCGGTCCCGGCAATGGGGCGGTAGAAAACGTCGCGGCCTTGGACTTTGACGAGCATTTCGGGGGAGCTGCCCACGACGGCCACATCGTTCATTTGCAGAAAGAATAGATACGGAGAGGGGTTTAGAGCGCGCAGCTCGCGATAGATTTCAAACGGCTGCGCTTTCGTTTTCGCCGAAAACCGCTGGCTAAGGACGACCTGAAAAATGTCGCCAGCGCGGATGTATTGCTTGGCTTTGCGCACCGCGGCGAGGTATTCGGGGCGGCGAAAATTCGAACTGACACGCAGCTTGCCGGCCTTTTTTCGAGGTTCTTTGCGCGGACGCTCGGCCGTGACCGGCTGTTCCAAGAGCTTGCGCGTGCGGCGAATCTCCCGCACAGCGGCATTGTACCTGGCACGCAGAGTGCCGCCGGAAGCGGCGGTGAAAACGTTTCTGACGATCCACAATCGATGCTGAACGTGATCGAAAGCGATGAGGCCGTGATAGAAGGCCAGCATGGCGTCGTACAGGCCGATTTCGTCGCGCAGCCGCTTGGGCAGGCGCTCAATGAGCCGCACCATATCGTAAGAAAAATAGCCGATCGCGCCGGCCACCAGCGGCGGAAGTCCCGGGACGCGCACGGGCTGAAAGCGTTCGATGCGTTCCCGCAGGAAAGAAACTGGATCGCGCTCTTCCCATACGATGCGATCGGGGCTTTCCATTACGCACGCGCCCGAGTTGTAGCGAAAAACTCCCTCGGGATGCGCGCCGGCAAAGGTGTAGCGGGCGATTTTTTCGCCGCCCTCGACGCTTTCGAGCAAGAAGGAATAGCGTGCGCCCTGCGCAATGCGCAAATAGGCGCTGACCGGGGTAAGCAAGTCCGCCGGAAAAACGTCGTAAACCGGAATGAGATTGCCGTGCTTGGCCAGGCGCTGAAATTCCCGGAAATCCGGTCGGATCACGGCGAGCTCCGCCCGCGTTCCTCTGCGCGCAACGCGGCAAGGACGGCTCGCCGCATGGTCTTTTCCGGTGCCCGGCGCTTCATCCAAAGTTCCCACTGGGCAATGCCTTGCGCGAGAAACATTTCGACGCCAGACACCGTGGCGATACGCTTGCGCGCCGCGAGCTTCAAGAGTTGCGTCTTCTCCGGCCGGTAAATGAGGTCCATGACAATCCGACAGTGTAACTCGCCCGGCTCCAGGGGAGAAATTGCAGGATGTGGGTGCATGCCGACCGGCGTGGCGTTCAGAATGGCGTCAAAGAATTCCGTTTTCAGGGCACGACGCGGAACAACTTCAGCCTCTGCAGCGCGGGCCAACTCGCGTGCCGCGGCATTGCGGCGCGCGCAGATGCCAACCCTGGCCCCGGCACGCGTCAGCGCAAAGACTGCCGCACGCGCCGAGCCGCCAGCGCCTAAGACCAAGACGCGGCTTTTGGCCAGGCGCAGCTTTTTTTCCAGGGCGTGCAAGACGCCGACGTAGTCAGTGTTATACCCATAGAGGGAACCGTCGCGGCGGACCACGACGGTGTTTACCGCGCCGATTTTGCTGGACAAAGCGTCGCAATCCTGCAAATGCCGAAGGATGCTTTGCTTGTGCGGCAGGGTGACGCTGAAGCCGCACAAGCCGAAGTCCGCTGCTGCCTTCAGAAAATCGCGCAGATTCTTGACCAGGAACGGCAGGTACACAGCGTTAATCTTCCGCGAAACAAAGCCAGTATTGTGCAGGAGCGGAGAAAGCGAGTGCGCGATGGGGTCGCCGATCACGCCAAACACCCGGGTTCGCCGGTTCAGTGCGTGGGCGCGATAAAGGTGCTTCATTTCCTGAAGCGAAACCTGTCCGGGAGCGGTTGCCGCGGACACCGGCGCATAGGCGAGGGGGCTGCCTTCGCGCAGAGCGAGGAGGCGCGCCGGCAGGCCAACTTCGCCCATGGGGACAGCAACGCAGTTGCCCAACGTTGCCGCGAAGCGGAGAAGCCGCGCGCTATCCGCGATGGTGCGGGCCGCCCCGGCAACCTTGATGGCATCGACCTCGCCTCGCCAGCGAGTCTCGAGAGCGGGCTGCAGCGGAGGTATGCGCTGGAAATCGTGGATGGAGAGCAGGATGCGCCGAGGCAGCGAATATTGGCGAATGGAGTTGCGCGGGAGCTTGCGCAAGGATTCGACCTCGAGGTCGCACCACAAGCACCCTGCAGCGGCGGCCTGCGCCAGCCAACTCAGCTCGTCCTGGAGGCTACCCGCGAACAAGCCTCCGCCCTCGCGCCGACGGCAAGTGGCAAGCAGCACCGCGCGCCTCGGACGGCGGCGTCGCAGCCAAGCGAGAAATCGGCCGCGTTCTGAATCGCTTTTCAGCCAGTCCAAGCGCAGTTCGACAGTCGGCGTTTCGCGCAAGGCGCAGCGGAGCTGCTCGGCCATTTCCGCCGCGGACGATGCGGCCACCACGGCGCAAATGCGCGCCACACCGGTGCCAAATAGTCCCATTCTTATCCTTCTGCCCTGGCGCCTTGCGGCCCGCTCCCCGGCAAATCCTTGAAAATGCGGCTTGTAGCATGCCGTATCAAAAGTGTAAAGCCAACCTGGCCAATTTGTTGACGCCCGGCCGGGTGCTTGCTACTTTGGCCCATGGGACTTCTTTCGCACGCCCCTCAGGGCGTGATTTCAAGGAGCATTTTCGATGCGCGCTAATTTAGCTGCGTTGTGCATGGCTGCCTTCGCGGGGGCGGGAGTTTGCTACGGCCAATCGGCTCCGGCGACGCCCGTATCCACTATGCAGCCCGGGTATTCCGCCGTTTATTGCTCGGGTTTTGTGAAGGATTCGAAACTACCGGAGGATATCCGCGTGGTTTCCGGCGAACAGGCCGGCTACAAAATAATCTTCGCTGAACACGACAACGTGTACCTAAACCGGGGAAGCGATAACGGAGTAAGGATCGGCGACCGCTTCTTGGTGGTGCGCCAGACGGAAGACCCAGATCGCATTGAATGGTTCAAGGGACAAATGAAGCTCGAGAGGGCTATGGGCATTTTGTATTCCGATGTTGGCCAGTTGCGGGTGGTTAGCGTGGAGGCAAAAACTTCCGTAGCGGAAGTCGTTTTCTCGTGCGAATTCCTGCTGCGCGGCGATATTGTGCGGCCGTTCGAAGAACGCGCGGCCCCCCCTTTCAAAGAGGTCGGGCCGTTCGAGCATTTTGCGCCGGTTAGCGGAAAGCCGGTGGGGATGGTGGTGACCGCAAAGGCATTCCGGGAAAGCCAGGCGCAGGGATACACGATGTACGTGAATCTAGGCGCGGCGCAAGGCGTGAAGGTTGGCGATTACCTGCGCATTTTCCGCTATCAAGGCAAAAATATTGAATACCCGCCGCAAACCAAGGGCTACGCGTATCAGATTTATGGCTTTGGAAGCTCCCCGACGCGATACGAATGGAAAGACTTGCCGCGCGAAGTATTGGGCGAAGGGATCGTGCTGAACGCCAGCCGAAACGCGGCGACGGTTTTCGTAACCTTCAGCGCCGTGGACATCTACGCCGGAGATAACGTCGAGATCGAATAAGTTCCCCGGCAATTCGCTAAATTGAGGGCCCCCGAGCGATATCTCGGCGGGCCTTTTTTCGCATCGGAGCGCGCCTCGGCGCTGTTATTGCATTGTTTCCCCGCGCGGTGAGCTGGCGTGCGGAGGCCCGTCCGAAAAGATTTCACAAGTGAAGCCGAAAACATTTGTGTCTGCTTCGCGCCAGACATCGGGCGGCAGTTGGGCCTTGCGGCAGGTTTCCGCCAGGAATTGCTCGGCGCTGAGATGGTGCTCGACGGCGACCTGAGGGAGCAGCAGCCCGCGCTGGCGGCCTCGAGAAACAAGCAGGCCGTGACGGCCAATTTCGATTTCTTCGGCGCGAATGGGAAGCGGCTGGGAAAGCAGCGATATTTCGATCCGCAGATCGCTTAGTTCATCGGGACGCACGGCTGGGAAGCGCGGATCTTGCAGGGCTGCGCTTGCGGCGGAGCGTACGACGCTATGCGCAAGCGGTTCCTCGGACTTCACAACGCCAATGCAGCCGCGCAGGCGTTTGCCGATGTGAAGAGAGACGAAGACCCCGCGCGGCTGCGAGAACAATCCGTCGGAGGGAATGTTCGCCAATATTTGGCCGCGCGAGACGGCTTCGGTTACCGCTTGGCGCGCCAAGTTGAGCAATGCCTGGCGCTCGCTTTCAGAGAGAGACGGCATCTCCAGTTTTCTTGCGGGCTTCCAGCATGCGCAGTTTGCGCCGCTGCTTTATGCGGTCGTCGACGTGGACCCAGAAGCGCAGGAAATACTGTGCGGCGGAGACCAGCGCGCTAGCCACGACGAGCCAGAGCAGAAGCAGAGCCAGCGGCTTGAGCGAGGGATGCCGTGCTCCTGCGATCAGCACAGCCACAGCGCAAACCTGCAGGACCATCTTGGTCTTGCCGAGCACGGACGCTTCAATGGTGAAGCCTTCGGCAGAAGCGATGTTGCGCAGGCCCAGCACGGTGAATTCACGGCCGATGATGATGACCACCATCCAGGCGGGAACCAAGTGCATGTCCACGAGCGAAACAAAAGCGGCGGAGATGAGGAGCTTGTCGGCGATGGGGTCGAGCAGGATGCCGAGGGTGGTGACCTGCAAGCGCCGGCGTGCGAAGTAGCCATCGGCCCAATCGGTGGCGGCGGCGAGCAAGAGAATGGTTACGCCGAAAACTTCGAAGTGCATATGGAAGCCCCACAGCTCGACGTTGGGGCTGCGGGTCAGAAGTACGACGATAAGGACGGGAACGAAGAAAATCCGCAGCAACGTGAGTGTATTGGGAAGATTCATCAGGGCTTAGCGCCGGAAAAGCCGCACTTTGCGGTCAGTAACGAGCCGCGCCTCACTATAGACTTGGCTTGTGCACGCGTCAACGGGTCGAAAGGCGCGGTTTGAAGGCAAGGCGGGGATACCTTGTAATTAATAGGCAGCGGCACGGAGAAAGGCGGGAGCGAGGACTCGGTTGCAATGGATATGCTGCAAACCTGTGCAAATGTTGGCGACGCGCGTTTCGGAATTGCGAGAGGTAGGGCGGCGCAGCACGCTAGACTTTGCCCCGTAAACCATGGTAAATATTAGAGTTAGACAGTAGACCTAACAAAATGGCCGTAAATCTCGCAGATGCTTGGAAATCTCACATTTTGCAGGACTTCCAGTTTCCCACAGAAATTTCCACAGCGTGACATGGGAGCCGGAACGTTAGAGTTTGCAAACAGAGCCTTCGCTTCTCTCTAAAATAAAGCTTCGCGTGCGTCTAACTCCTAAGTTACTCCCGCGCTGCGGGATGGGTTGCTTTAAATCGCGCGCGGGCCACGCAGAACCCGTGCTGGCAGCAAAAACAGCGCTGCGAGCAACGCAAATACGCCGTGCACCGCGATGCCGAGGATGCGGAACGGCAGCGTGATGAGCCAAACGATGGGGAAGAGCACAATCGCCAGCAGAGCCAATGGCCAGCAGAGGATGAACAAGATGCACCAGAGGAAAAATGCGGCCATGTTGACCTCCTGATAGAGATTACGTACGCGAGGCGCGAGAAGTTCCACCCGCAGCATACTGACTCAAACGCAAGCGCCTGGCAATGGAGGCAGGGACTTCGGCATCCACCGTCATGTGCGAATCTTCCACCGCGGAGTGCAGCACGCGGCCCAGCGCATGAATAAGCGCGAGGGTGCGGCCCTCTGCGAGCGGCAAGCGCAGGGACAAGGTGACCACGGGATCGATGGGGAGGGCGGCGTCGATATGCCTGAGCAGGTCGTCGATGCCTTGACCGGTCATGGCGGAGACCAGCACGGGGCCGGTTTCGCCGGTGCGCGCCAAACTGCGACTTAAAGCTTCGCGCTGCGCGGAGTTGAGCAGATCGACTTTGTTGAGGACGCGCAGCTTGGGGCGATCCGCTACGCCAAGCTCCTGCAAAATTTTGTCGACCTCTCGGTCCAGCTCGTCGTGATGCGGATTGGAAACGTCGCTGACGTGAAGAATCAGGGCGGCTTCCTGCACTTCTTCCAGCGTGGCGCGAAACGCGGTCAGCAAGCCTTTGGGCAGATCGCGAATGAAGCCAACCGTGTCGGAAACCAGGACGCGGCGGCTTGATGGAAGGCGGACGGCGCGAATGGTGGGATCGAGCGTGGCGAACATGCGCGAGGAAACCAGCACCTCGGCACGGCTGAGCGCATTGAACAATGTGGACTTGCCGGCGTTGGTGTAGCCAACCAAGGCGATCGTGCCGAGCGGGATGGCATTGCGCGCTTCCCGTCGCAAGGCGCGCTGCTTGCGCACATCTTCGATGCTGGCCTGAATTTTGCTGACGCGATCGCGGATGCGGCGACGGTCGGTCTCGAGTTTCTTTTCGCCAGGGCCGCGTACGCCGATGCGTCCAGCTCCTCCGCCCGCTCCACCCGCGCCGCCACCGCCGCTTTTGCCGCCGAGGCGGGACATGGACGTGCCGCGACCGGTCAGGCGAGGCAGAAGATAGTTCAATTGTGCCAGCTCCACTTGTAGCTGGCCTTCGCGACTGCGCGCGTGGCGGGCAAAAATATCCAGAATCAGTTGCGTACGATCGATTACGCGACGTTCGGTCGCGGTTTCGATATTGCGTTGCTGCATCGGCGATAGGTTGCCGTCGAAAATGATTAACGGCGCCTTGTGTGCGGTGGCTTCGGCACGAATCTCATCCAGCTTGCCGCGGCCGACGAGCGTGGCGGGATCGGCGGATTCTCGCACTTGGTACATCGTGGCAGCGACTTCCGCGCCGGCGCTGCGCGCGAGCTCCACCAATTCAGCGAGCGATTCGCGGCCTTGCTCGCCAGCGGGCATGCCTGGGACCCGCTGCGCGCGCTTCCAGGTGACGCCGACAAGCAGAGCGCGTTCCAAAGCCGAAGTGACGTGCTGTGTTTTCATACAGGGAAAAAAGGAGTCATCGAGCCAAACGGACAGTTCGAGCGAATAGTGACACCGTGCGCGACCGGTGAGGTCCCTGGCACAAATTATACTCTCCTTGCCTGTGCGCCGCGACCCTGAAGGAGGCCCTGCTCGCGCAGCCACTGCAGCGCCCTTTGCTGCAGACGCGGGTCGTCACCGAAACCGGTCAGCCAGTGCACGGCAGGTTCGCGGCGAAACCAGGTGAGCTGGCGCTTCGCGTAGCGGCGGGTGGTCTGCTGAATCGCAAGGCGAGCCTCGTCGATCGTGAGCGTGCCTTGCAGGAGCGCGCGCAATTCGCGATAGCCGATGAAATCAAATGGCTTGGCGTTTTCGGGCATGCCGCCGTCGAGCAAAGAACGGACCTCTTCGAGCCAGCCGTTTGCAAGCATGGCGTCGGTTCTGGCATGGATTCGCTCGTACAGAGCTTCGCGGTCTGGGGAGAGTCCAATCTTCAACGCGCGCCAATCCGGCAATGGCGCGCGGCCGCTTCGATACAGTTTCGTGAGCGGCATTTTAGCGAGAAGGCAAACTTCGATGGCGCGAATCAGTTTTTGCTCGTCCGCCGCGGAAATTTTTTGCGCGGCTTGGGCATCGAGGCGCGCCAACATCCGGTGCAAGTGCCCGGGACCATGTTCCTGCGCGCTGTGTCGCAATCTTTCACGAAGCTCTTCCGAGCGCTGCGGGACGTCCGCGAGGCCTTCTAACAAGGCGCGCAGATATAGACCAGTGCCAACGGTGAAGACCGGGAGGCGCGCGCGGCTGCGCAGTTCGGCGAGGACCGCGAGCGCCATTTGCCGATAGCCTCCGGCCGTTGCCGCTTCTTCAGGGCCGAGCACATCAAGCAAGTGATGAGGCACTCCGCGGCGCTCGGCCAGCGTGGGTTTGGCTGTGCCGATGTCGAACCCGCGATAGAGCTGCGTCGAATCGCACGCGACTACTTCCCCGCCGAGCTGTTCAGCCAGCCATACGCCCAGTGCTGATTTTCCCGAAGCCGTGGGACCCACAACGGCGACGAGCGGCAGTCTCAAATTCTGTGAGTTCATCGAAAGAGGAGATGGCGCGCGCGCACGAACAGAAAGATAAGCACAAACAGCGCGAGGAGAATGCTGCCTAAGACTTGTTGGCGTGCGGGTCTCACTAGTGCGAGTAATCCGGCTGCAAATTATAGTAATACGTAAATCGTAGCTCGATATAGGGGCCGCTGAAAGCCGGCGGCAAAGGCTCAAAGGGATTGGAAGCGCGTATCGACGAGATGGCTGCGCGATCGAGCGGCTCTTTGCCGGAGCCAAATACTTTTACAGGTTCTCCATCCGGCACGCCACCATCTTTCATGATCCTGAATTGCAAGGACACCACGCCCTTGTCGCCCAACTCCACCGACGCCGGCATCACCGCGAACCAATTGCGCTTGACGCTCTGATACACGCGTTGGAGGTAATCGTTGAAGTCGACGCCTTCGTTCGGCGTCAGCATTTCAATGCCAGCACCAACGCTGCCTCGTCCTCCGCCTCCCTGTGCGCCGCGCGTAGGAATTGGCCCGCCGCCCCCGATAGGACGGGGAGCGTTCATCTTAGCGGCCTCGCGTATGGAATCCTGCAGCGAGCGCCCCGGAGAATTTTTCGGCAGCACCAG
>WNFD01008522.1_pt1 | contig 10063 bp, 13 predicted proteins | sample 5400491 | NCBI WGS metagenome assembly WNFD01 (sample SAMN13153343, study PRJNA577476) | soil metagenome | isolation source: 120 cm saprolite under Douglas fir tree site 2 hole 2 replicate 2 | place: USA:California | collected 2015-04-18
TGTCTGGATTGGGAGGCGCGGCCTAGAGCGCGTGATCTGGTCCGAAGACCCGCGCCCCGCCGCCGCCGGATTGATGATTGCGAACGGCGGCTTACGTTCCGGTGCGCTTGTCGATCGCGAACTTCCGCACCACGCGCCGTTCGACCACGACCGAACGCTGCGCGCCTTGCTCGCCCGCGATCACCCGCGTCGTCGCGCGTGCGTTGATGCGCCCTTGCTTCTTGACTTCGGCAAGCACGGTGTCGAACGGCACCCCCATCAGCGCGGCTGCGATTTCAGCCTGCGCCTGCTGATCGTCGGTGATTCCGATCGCGGCAAAAATCGCTTCGTCCAGCGTCGGCGGATCGCGCCGGACGCGCCGCGTTCCATATTTGGTATTCCAGTCTTCGCTCATCGGAGCCCCTCATTTAGTCCGGGATAGGTAGGCGGCTACATGCTGCGTTGCAATATGAATTCGCCCTGGCAATCCAGCCATGCATTGCCGATTCAGATGCCATCTGTGCTTGTCCTGTCACAGTCGCTGGTCGTGGTGCTTGAGCCTCGTCAACGGGCATCCGCCGCCGGCGCCGCGACATCTGCCGGCTGCTGCGGCCAGCGCTTCAGCGCGGCGCGACCCGCATCGGTCAGTAGGTAGATGCCGCGTTCGGCGCGGTCGAACCAGCCATAGACGTTATGCAGCAGAATTTTCCCGGCATCGGGTATTTCCTGGCGCAGGTCGCGGACGCGCCGCGGCCCGCCTGACAGTGCAGACGCGCAGGCAAGCGCCTGCTGACGATAGGCCGTCATGATCGGAGCGCGCGTGCTGCCGCCGGTCGCGGGATCGCCGATGCGCCGCCGATGTTCGGCCACGAGACGCGAGCGCTTCTTGGGATTGCGCCTGACGCTCGTGGTCGGCGGCTTGACGAGCACCTCGACGTCGCCCCGGCTGGTCACCCCGAGCATGCCAAAACCGAGCCTGCGGCAAAGATTGCGGTATCGTGCGTCGCTTTCGCGCCCCTTGCCGTTCGCCGACATTTTGGCCGCAAGCCACACTTCGTCGCAGGCGCCGGCGCGGTCGACCGCCTGCAGAACCAGCTCCAAATTGAAAGAAAGCTTCAATTCTCCGATAACGACAGTCGGGGGGTCGTCGCCGCTGAGCGCCACCAGGTCGCAGCCGCCGATTTCGCCCTTGACCGTGAAGCCGAGCTTTTCGAGGAAGCGTTTGACGGGCAGATAAAGCGCGGTTTCCAAGCTGGCTCCGGGGGGTCCTGCGACTCAAATTTCACCCAGTCTAGCCCGGATCACACATGGCCGCAGACGGAAGGATTTGATCCGCATGCCCCGCAGGGTCTATCCTTAGGCCGGGATATGATTTCGGGCGCGGCCAAGCTTTCTTGGATCGGAAACGGCCTTCAGCGCGCAGTGGGATGCGTGAGGCTGGCCGCGGCGCAGTGTGACGCTGCGCACAGTAAGCCGCCGCGTCCGCGGGCAAGCAGCGTACCTTGATACTGTTGCTGCTGAGCCCGACCGAAGGCGCGAAGTCGGAAGCCATGCTGAAGGGACTTTACAAGGTCGATATGTCCACCGTGGACGGGACGCGCCGCGGCGTCGTCTATTGCTATGACACCAAGATCCTCGGCGGCAACTCCGTGTACGGCTTCATCGGCACCCAACGGCAGGCGGACGACGGCGAGATCGTCGTTGAGATTGCAACGATCAGGCACAATTTCGATCCCAATTTTCAGCCGCTTCTGAAGGCCGACGAAGTCACGGTGACGCTAAGGGGCAGGCCGGAGGGCGAGCAGCATCGCTTCCAGGGCAGCATCGCGCAACTGCCCGGCGTCGCCTTCAACGTACTCATCACACCGCTCAGCGAAGCCGCGGCGCCTCCTGTTCCGCCGTTGCAGGAAGAGGGCATCAAGAACGGTCTCTATTCGATCCACATCCTGATGCTGGACGGCATTGACGGCGGCAACACCGGTGTCGTGGTTTTGCACGACGGAAAGATGCGCGGCGGCGACGCCTTTTTCGATTATGTCGGCGCTTACGCGAGTGCGAACGGCCGATGGCGCGGCGAACTCGTCAACCACGAACACACGCCGAGCCAAGGCGAGCGACCGGTGTTCGGCGGCTATGAGGTCGGTATCGGCTTTTCCGGCACCTACAGGGACGAAATGGCGGTGGCCGACGCGGTGGCGCTCGCCGGCAAGCGCAGCATCCGCTTCAGCGCGGTCCTGAAAAAGCTCGCGGACGGGTAAGAAGCTAGACTCGCCCCGCCACCGGCAGCAGCGCGCCGGTGACGGCGCTTGCGGCGTCGCTTGCGAGAAACAAGATCACCTCGGCGAGTTCGCTCGGGCTGACCCACTTCGAAAAATCCGCTTTCGGCATGCTGGCACGATTGGCCGCGGTGTCGATGATCGAGGGCAGCACGGCATTGACCGTGACCTTGCCTTTCCATTCGGCGGCGAGCGCCTCGGTCAGGCGATGCACGCCGGCCTTCGAGGCGGCGTAGGCGCCCATGCCGGCGCCGGCCTGCAGCGCGCCCATGGCCCCGACATTGACGATGCGCCCGGCGCCCGATGCGTCCAGATGGGTCAGCGCCGCGCGCGACGTGTTCAGCGCGGTGAGCACGTTGAGCGCATACATCCGCTGCCAGGTCTTGATGTCGCCCTCGGCCACCGTCTCGAATGCAAAGCCGCCGGCGATATTGATCAGCGCGTCGAGCTTGCCGAAATGCATGGAAGCCGCGTCGATCGCCTTCTTGGCCTGCGCCGGGTCGGAAAGATCGACGCCGCCGAGTTCGAGCCGGTCGGCTGCCGCGGGCATTTGTGATGGCGCATGGTCGATGCCTGCGACCTTTGCGCCGCGCGCCAGCGCGCTCTCCGCCACGACCTTGCCGAGCGCGCCCAGCGCGCCGGTGATGACAACGATTTTTCCGTTCATGCGAGAGCTCCGCGTCAAGACAGCTGTACCCTATCCGTTTGGAAATGACTTGCAATTGCACCGAGTTTAGCGGCGCAATGGACGCTTTCCGTAGGATAGTAAATTTAGGGATGGTTCAAATGACCGAGGCATCGACGCCTTGCGATCCTCATCTCGATTTGGTCAGAAGCAAATTCAGGTACGGCCTTCGCAATCTGTCGCAAAGCCTTTACCGGCAGCGAAAGATCAAGATCGTTGCGATCGGGTCATCCTCGGTCGCAGGCGAGAGCGACATTATTCCGTTTCCGCCGCGATTGGAACTCGCCTTGAGGAAGCGATATCCGGATCGGATGATTGACGTCCTCAACCGCGGCATCGGCGGCCAGGAGGCGCCGGAGGAGCTGTCGCGCTTTGAGAGTGACGTCATCGTTGAAGCGCCGACGCTGGTGATCTGGCAGGTCGGTGCAAATGCCATCTATCACCGGGACCTATACGATCCATACCGTGTTGCTGGAACCATCGCGACTGGATTGGGCTGGCTCAAGGGCCTGGCGACGGACGTGATCTTGATGGACCTGCAATACGCGCCAAAGCTCCTCGAAAAGGAACAAGACGCAAGGCTCATGGTTTCGCTGATATCCGCCGTCGCACGTACCGCGGAGGTCAACCTGTTTCCGCGCTTCGAGCTGATGGAACGTTGGCAGACGAAGGACAAAATCGATCCCGCGAAGCTGATCGGTCCGGACGGTCTGCACCAGACCGACTTCGCTACACATAACGTAACACAAGCCCTCGACGTCGCGATCGGGGCCGCGACCGAGACTTTCCGCATGCCGCCGTCGGCCTGACGCGCCAATTTTGCTAAAATTTGCCGGAGTTCTGTAAGTCGATGGCAGAACGGTTCGGCTATTCTGCTGACCCCTGAATGAAACGGGGTTGGAGCACCACCATGAGACCTCTTCCCGACCATGGCTTGCCGCTGGTCCAGCTCAAGGAGCAGCGGCGCGATCTGGTCGTCGCCTTGCAAAATCGCAATGGTCCGATCAGCGGCTGGGAATTGATGCAGATCGCCGCGGTTCAACAGGCGATTTCCGCGTTCGAGGAGGTCATTGCCGACCTCGACGCCGAAGCGGAAATGGAAGCCGCGGCTTAGTCTTCCGGCAGGCCGTGAAAATACGGCGTGTCGCCGCCGCACGAACGCGGGCGGCGGATCAGGATTGCAGATAGCGCTCTTTCAGCGCGGCGCGTTCACGCCCACCCAGGCCCAGGCCATCCCTGAAATAATTTTCGAGATCGCCGTAATCGGCGCCGATCGCCTCGAAGCCGGCGGCGAGGAAGGAGGCGTCGACCGATCCGATGGCCTGCCGGACATCGTCGGGCAGATCGGTGCTGGCGGACGGATCGCGCCGGTAGAAGCGATTGGTCAAAAGATAATCCTCGGCGATCACGTCATCAGGCACGCCAAGAGCGTGCAGCACCAGCGCGCAGGCAAAACCGGTTCGGTCCTTGCCGGCGGTGCAATGGATCACCAGGGGCGCGCGGTCGTCCATGAGATGCCCAAACAGCGCGCGGAAACTGTGGGTGTTGTGGCGGACATAGCTGCGATAGGACTCGCGCATGATCTCCCGCGCGTCGTCCGCCGACAGCGTGCCGGCCGCAAGGCGCGCGCGCAGCGCTGCGACCACGGTCGGCTCGATCGGCAGCGGGTGAACGGTGATGTCCTCGATACCGCAGGCCGCCGCCGCGCGCTCGTCAAGTCCGCGAAAGTCGAAGGCGCTGCGAACCTTGAGGCTTCGCACGATGTCGATATCGGCTGCGGTGAGGTGACCCAGATGATTGGAGCGGAAGATCTGCCGCCAGCGAACGATCCGGCCATCGCCGGTCGGATAACCGCCGAGGTCGCGGAAATTGCTCGCGCCTTCGAGATTGAGGTGGCGGCTGGGGGAGTCTGACATCGGGTGGCAGCTTAAGCCAATGTCTGCGGCGGAGAAATGACGTTGATGGGAGGAACGCCGCACTTTGGCGCCCTGCGCTCGCTTGCATACAAAGCCAAGCATGAAACCAGCGCATTAAAAAAGGGCCGAAACGATTTCGTTTCGACCCTTTTTTCGGCTCGTCACCACACCGTGGCGCGCCATCTTCAATCGGGGCGGTCGCATCAGCGCTCCCACGCCGGCTTGGCTTCGTCGATCGCTTCCTGATGATACCAGCTGCCGCTGCAGATGGTCTCATTGATCGGCAACGATCCTTGCTCACCGGCGGATTTGGTTTCGCCGTAGCGTCGGCCGCCGAGCGCCGCGCGGCCCCCGGCCGGGAATTGGTAGATCTTGGCGGACCCGTGATTCAGACTTGTGTTCATCGCAACTCTCCTTGAGTCGAAACGCTTGGCGTCATGGTGCGCCCGACTCGTTCTCTTGTGGTTACCGAACTCGATATCGTTCGTGCCCTCGCCAACGCAATGTGATGAAAAGAAAATCATCTTATGTCTAATTTGTGAGCAAATCCCGTTCTGCTTCCCGAGAGGCAGCTTGTCCGTGATTAACGCTTGAGCCATTGCGGAGGTTGCCGGCCCGCCCCGAGCCGCAGTGCGAAGGTTACCGGCGATTGGCGCGCGATTAATCGGACGCCGGGACAGAGTGTATTGCTGCTCCCGAATCGAGCGGAATCCCCGCTTGTTCCGTCATATTTCGCCGCCCAATACCGAGGCCAACCGCGCTGCTATGACGCACCCCTCCGGACACGGAGGCGCGCCATCCCGCTGCTGGCAGGGAGTCGCGCCGGCGCGCTGCAGGTCCCCTCGGGGACCTCCCGCAGTGCAGCGACTGGCACGCTACATGCTTTATGACAGCCGGCCGATCGTGGCCGGGTAGGCGTGTGGCGACCAATATTCCGGTCGCTCACCTTTTCGAAATATCAAGAGAGGCTCAATGACGAAATACAAGCTCGAGTATATCTGGCTCGACGGCTACACGCCGGTGCCGAACCTCCGCGGCAAAACGCAGATCAAGGAATTCGCCTCCTTCCCGACGCTGGACCAGCTTCCGCTGTGGGGTTTTGACGGCTCATCGACCATGCAGGCTGAAGGCCACAACTCCGATTGCGTGCTGAAGCCCGTTGCGGTGTTCCCGGACGGCGCGCGCACCGACGGCGTGCTGGTGATGTGCGAAGTCATGATGCCCGACGGCAAGACCCCGCATGCCTCGAACAAGCGTGCAACGATCCTTGACGATGAAGGCGCCTGGTTCGGCTTTGAGCAGGAATATTTCTTCTACAAGGACGGCCGTCCGCTCGGCTTCCCCACCAGCGGGTATCCGGCGCCGCAGGGTCCGTATTACACCGGCGTCGGCTACCAGAATGTCGGCGACGTCGCGCGCAAGATGGTGGACGAGCATCTCGACCTCTGCCTCGCCGCCGGCATCAACCATGAAGGCATCAACGCCGAAGTGGCGAAGGGCCAGTGGGAATTCCAGATCTTCGGCAAGGGCTCCAAGAAGGCTGCCGACGAAATGTGGATGGCCCGCTACCTGATGCTGCGTCTCACCGAGAAGTACGGCGTCGATATCGAATTCCACTGCAAGCCGCTCGGCGACACCGACTGGAACGGCTCCGGCATGCATGCCAACTTCTCGACCAAGTACATGCGCGAAGTCGGCGGCAAGGAGTACTTCGAGGCGCTGATGGCTGCCTTCGAGAAGAATATCATGGACCACATCGCGGTCTACGGGCCGGACAACGACAAGCGCCTGACCGGCAAGCACGAGACCGCGCCCTGGAACAAGTTCAGCTACGGCATCGCCGACCGCGGTGCATCGATCCGCGTGCCGCACTCCTTCGCCAACAGCGGCTACAAGGGCTATCTGGAAGACCGCCGCCCGAACTCGCAAGGCGACCCCTACCAGATCGCTTCGCAGATCCTGAAGACGATCGCCTCGGTTCCGACCGGCGCCAAGGCTGCTGCCTAAAGGCCGCTGCCTGAAGGCTGCCGCCTTGTTGTTAAAGGCTGCCGCTCAAAAGCGGCGGCTGCCTGAACAGGCTTGAGGCCCGGGGCGTCCCGGGGGCTGCAACATGACCCGCCAGAGCCTTGCGCTCTGGCGGGTCATTGCGGTTTGGGACCTGCGAAGAGACCGACGACGGGGGCCGCGATCCAGGTCCTGGCCGTGCGCTATAATCCGCCGGGCATAATTCCCTAACGAGAGGCCTTCGATGGAACATGTCATTCGTCTGCGTTCGACGCTGGCGTTGAAGGGCGCGATGCAACGGCTCGCCGGACAATATCAGGCGATGACGGCCACGCGGATCGACGCGGACTTCGCGCCGACGCTGGGACTGTTGGAGCGGCTGCGCCAGGGCGAGACGGCCGATGTTGTCATCCTGACCAAAGAGGGATTGAACGAACTCGTGGCCGAAGGCGCCGTGGCCGCCGAAAGCAAGGTCGATCTCGCGCGCTCCTATGTGGGCCTCGCCGTGAAAGCCGGCGACCGCCATCCCGAGATCGCGACCGAGCCGGCGCTTCGCCAGGCCTTGCTGGCGGCGCGATCGGTTGCCTATTCGAAGATCGGTGCCAGCGGCATCTTCTTCGCCGAGTTGATCAAGCGGCTCGGCATCGCGTCCGAGATCAACGCCAAGGCCACGATCACGTCGGGCTTCACCGCGGATCGATTGATCAGCGGCGAGGCCGACCTCGCGGTGCAGCAGATCAGCGAGCTGAAACAGGTGTCAGGTATCGAGGTCGTCGGGCCGATCCCCCACGAATTGCAGACGCCCGCGGTGTTTTCGGCTGGACGCATGACGGCGTCGAAAGCGGCGGCCCAAGCCGACGCGCTGCTCAGGTATCTCGCGTCGCGCGAGGTGGCGCCCGTGCTGCGCGAGGCCGGGCTGGAGCCTTGAATTTGCCCGTGCGGCGACGCAACCTCGCGACATGATGAGCTGGCTTCACCGATCGGCATTGGCTGCGATACTACTCGCTGTGGCGCCTGACGCGGCGCAAGCGCAATCGGCGGACCTCGTGCTGTGCGACCGGCTCGCCGCCGATCCCTCCGACCCGGACAAGCCGGCCGACGTGAGGGGCGTGACCGACGTAGCGCCGTCCGATGTCGCAACCGCGATCAAGTTCTGCAGGCAGGCGGGCGCCGGCTCGCGCCGCGCGCTGTATGAACTCGGCCGCGCCTATGCCGCCAATCGCCAGACGCCGGACGCGATCGCCGCCTGGCGCAAGGCGGCCGACAAGGGCTCGACCTCGGCGATGGTCGAGCTCGGCGTGCTCTATGGCACCGGCGCGGGCGTCGCCAAGGACGAAGCGCAGGCGCGCAAACTGTTCGAGCGCGCGGCGCAAGCCGGCAATCCGCGCGGCATCAGCAATCTGGCGGCGCTCGGCGGCGGAGGTGCTGCGGCCGACCCGGTGAGATCGCGAGAGTTGCTGGCAAAGGCCGCCGAGACCAATCCGGAGGCGCAATATCAGCTCGGGATGATGCTGGCCGAGGGCACCGGCGGCGAAAAAGATGACGTGCGTGCGCGTGCGCTGTTCGAGAAGGCCGCCGCGCAAAATCATCCCGGCGCGTTGGAGCGGATGGGGGCGTTCGCGCAGGAAGGCCGTGGCGGGCCGAAGGACAAGGATGCCGCCAAGAGCTATTATCAGCGCGCTGCGGCGCTCGGCGACGAGAACGCGAAGGTGGCGTTGAAGCGCCTGGAGTGTCCCTTCGCGATCAAGGACAAGCGCGGAAATTTCGTCACCAATCTGTGCTTCTAGGTTCGGATCGGCCAACACATAGCGCGCTTATGACCGATCCGATGGATGGCAGCCCCATTCGATATAGGTGGCATGGTCGGTCCTCCTCTTGGGTGAAGCCGAGGCTCGCCAACCCGCGTCAAATCTTGGAACGCGGGGCGGTCGTCGCCGTTGATGGGGTTGTGTGAGGAGATACCGATCATGATCCGCAAACTGCAATCGGGCCAATACCGGCTCTATTCCCGCAAGGTCGATCCCAAGACCGGCAAGCGCCGCAATCTCGGCACTTTCAACTCGCGCGCGGCGGCGGAAAAGCACGAGCGAGACGTGCAATATTTCAAACGGCACTGAACGCATAAGGCGTCGGCGCCTTCCGGTCTTGAACCGCCGATCCCCTCCCGTTAGAGCATGATCCGGAAAAGTGGACGCCGGTTTTCCCTCGCGACAAACGCGAAGCGTTTGCGCGGAGATCATGCTCAAACAATGAGCTAGAGCGCGATGATGATCGCGCTCTAATTGCTACGCAAAAACGGGAGTGACACCAATGAAACAGCTCAGGATCGGCGACATCACCATCGACGCGGTGATCGAACGTGAGGGGCCGTGGCGCCGGCCGCAGGATTTCTTTCCGGCCTATGACGAGGCCGTCTTCAAGCATCATCTGCCGCGCATGGAGCCGGAGGTGTTCGACAGCGCGCTCGGCATGATGGTGATCACCTATCAGACCTTCGTGGTGCGCACGCCGCGCTACACCATCCTGGTCGACACCTGCACCGGCGAGGACAAGGGCCATCCGCCGCCGTTCGATTTCCCCGGCAAGGAGCGCTGGCGCAACGAATTGTTCGCGCTCGGGATCAGCTACGAGAAGATCGACTACGTCTTCTGCACCCATCTGCACATCGATCACACCGGCTGGAATACGACGTTGCGCGATGGGCGCTGGGTGCCGACGTTTCCGAACGCGAAATACGTCTTTCACAAGAAGGAGTATGCGGTCTGGGAAACCGAGCACAGGAAAGGCGCCAATCCGCCCGGCACCGTGTTTCGCGACAATTGCCTGCCGATCGTCGAGGCGGGCCAGGCGCTCCTGGTCGGTGACGACTATGCGCTCGACGACACCGTCACGCTGACCCCGACGCCAGGACACTCACCCTGTCACTGCTGCGTCAATATCTTCTCCAAGGGACAGCGCGCGGTGGTGGCGGGTGACCTCATGCATCACGTGATCCAGTGCCGCGAGCCGGAATGGTCGGCGAAGCCCGACTGGGACCCGAAGCAGTCGGCGGTGTCGCGGCGGAAGTTTTTCAGCTCGGTCGCCGACACCGACACGCTGATCCTGCCGATCCATTTCCCGACGCCGACCGTCGGGCTGATCAAGGCGGACGGCGATCGCTTCGACTACCGCTACAAACGGGAATAGTCGCCCCGGCAATCAAG
>WNFD01009070.1_pt1 | contig 10062 bp, 6 predicted proteins | sample 5400491 | NCBI WGS metagenome assembly WNFD01 (sample SAMN13153343, study PRJNA577476) | soil metagenome | isolation source: 120 cm saprolite under Douglas fir tree site 2 hole 2 replicate 2 | place: USA:California | collected 2015-04-18
GACCGCGAGCTTCAAGATCTATTATGAAGTGACCGCCACGACCCCCGGCGCCAAGGTGCACTTCAATCCGATCCGCAAGGGCAGCACGGCGAGCGACGAAGCCGTCTACGACGCCATGACCGGCGGGTCAGTCCGGCAGGCCAAGGCCGCTAAATATCGCAGGAAAATGGACCGCCGGCAGATGAAAGTTGCCGCCGCAGAGCGAGGAAATAGTTGCAACACTAGCGAATTGTGGAATAACCTTACTGTGACACGTCCTTTTGCTTCTTCAGGTTTCTCCATTGGTACGGACACGGGTGTGGGGAAAACGGGTGCCTGGAGACGAAGAAGCGACAAGTGGAAGAGCTGCAACGCGTCTAACGGAGCCCGCCAAGCGCAGCGAGCGGTCGGCAGGCGGGCGCGTGAACCCTGCGGAATTCGAATGATAAAGCTCAGGAGGAATGAGATGCGCAATTGGTGTGCAGCACTCGCGATGAGCGTGCGCTCAGCAGCAGAACAGCGGTACGGGCGACGAAACGACGAGCGCCGGAACAGCCGCGGAAAAGAGCGCGGCTTCCGGCAAGGCTGCGGAAAGCAGCAAGCCCGTGGCGGCGAAGGGCGTGTTCGCTTTGCCCGCGACGCCGCGCCCGGCCCCCTTCCCGGGACCGGCCGCCGCCGCTGCGGACACGCGTCCGCCGGGCACGCTCGTTCCCCGTTATGAGCTCGCGGGAATGTACGACTACATCAATTTCGCGCCCGGCACGCCTTTCGCGAATTTCAACAACCATGGTGCGACGGGATCCTTTACGTATAACGCCTCCAGGTGGCTGGGGTTGACGGCGGAAGCGGGAGGTTACCAGTTCAACCGCAACCTGTTCCCGGTGACGGGGAGCAACTCGGGGGTAAACGGTGCTTTCGTCTCATACCTGTTTGGCCCCCGGCTGAACTGGCGGAAGTTCGACCGTTTCGTTCCCTTCGGCGAATTCCTGCTCGGGGGCGCGCATGCCGGCTCGGATCTGGTCGGCGGTCAGAGCCAGAGTGCATTCGCCCTCGCAACCGGCGGCGGCATCGATGTCGTGTTGACGAAGAACCTTGCCTGGCGCTTCGCCCAGTTGGACTACCTGATGACGAGTTTCTCGGGCTCCGCCGTGGGATCGACCGGGCGGCAGAACAACTTCCGCGCGGGTACGGGCGTGGTGGTGCGATTCGGGATTCCCAATCCACCTCCTCCGCCGAATCATCCCCCCGTCGCGGCTTGTTCCGTGAGTCCGGCTTCGGTGTATGCCGGCTCGGGCGACAGCGTGGCGGTGCACGTGAACGCCAGCGACCCGGACAACGATCCACTGACTTACAGCTACTCGGCGACGGGCGGCGCAGTGGAGGGAACCGGTCCGGAAGCGCGCTGGAATTCGACGGGCGTTGCCGTTGGTTCCTACACCGTCAACGTGAAAGTCGATGACGGCAAGGGCGGCTCGGCCTCGTGTGCAGCCGACATCAAGGTCGAAGAAAAGCCCAATCATCCGCCGACCGCGACACTTTCCATGGAGCGCAGCCCGATTCTTCCGGGCGAACGCACCGTCGTGACCTGCAACGGCAGCGACCCCGACAACGATCCGCTGACCTACAGCTACGCGACTACCGGCGGGCAGATCGTGGGAAGCGGCTCGAATGTGCAGTTTGATGCCACAGGCCTCCCGCCCGGGAGCTATGGCGTGAAGTGCGCGGTGAACGACGGCCGCGGCGGCACGGCCGATGCTTCCGGCAACGTGGAAGTGAAGGAACCCCCGCAGATCAAGCAACTGGAAGCCAAGCTGGCGCTGCACAGCATCTACTTCCCGACGGCCCAGCCCACCGCGGCGAAACCCATGGGAGGGCTGCTGGCCAGCCAGGAAGTGACGATGGAGGCGCTGGCAAGCGACTTCAAGCAGTATTTGACCTATAAACCGGACGCCCACCTGATTCTAGAAGGCCATGCGGACGTTCGCGGGGCCAAGGACTACAACGTGAAGCTCTCCGAGCGGCGCGTGGAACGCACCAAGGGCTACCTCGTTGAAAAGGGCGTACCCGCGGACCATCTCGAGGCTCGGGCGTTTGGCTTTGAAAAAAACATGACCTCCGAAGAGGTGAAGAATCTGATCGAAGCCGATACCGGCCTGAGCCCGGCGGAGAAGCAGAAGATTCTGAAAAACCTGCTGAGCGTGCGTTTGGCCAATAACCGGCGCGTCGACGTCACTCTGAGCACCACTGGTGAGCAGTCCGTACGCCGCTTCCCCTTCAGTGCCAAGGATGCCTTGACGCTGCTCAGCAGGGGCGGCGGTGAAACACCCAAGAAGAAAATGGCTGCTCCAGCGCCGGCGAAAAAGGCCAAACCCTAGCGGCCAGGCGATCGCGCAGGGCCATCCTCGCTGGAAGTGACTCGTAACTTCTGCCGAGGGAACTCAAAACCATACGAGATCAAACCGGCGGGCTCTTCGAGAAGGTTTCGAGGAGCCCGCTTTGTTTTGGGAGCCGGCTCTTGGGGGGAATGTACGTGCAGCCCCTTCCCGAATTGGAACAACAAGGGAGGGCGAGCTGGTACCGAGTCCCAAAGTGGAACTTACCAAGTAGGCAGTAATTTAACTAATGTCTTGACTTATGAATAGATCGGGAACAACTTCCTGAAATGGAACTTGAGATGCAGAGGAAGCCACCAACCGGAGGCTTTCAGGATGCCTGTCATGAGTGAGGAAGCAGCTGTTCGCCGCGAAGTTGTCCCGCTGAACATTCTTATCGTGGATGACGAGCAGTCGATCCGCGAGACCTGTGCCACGGTTTCCGAGCAATCCGGGATGAAGGCCGTCGCCGTGGCCACCGCCGAAGAGGCGCTGGAAGTCCTGGAACATTCGGCCATAGACATTCTGCTCACGGATTTGAAGCTCCAGCAAACGAACGGCGTGGAACTGCTGAAACGGGTGCACGACCTGCATCCGGAAGTCGCCGTGGTGGTGTTGACGCAGTACGGAACGATCGAATCGGCGGTGGAGGTCACCCGCATGGGCGCCGTGGACTACGTGACCAAACCGTTCCGCATTGAGGAGTTGCGCTCCAGACTCGAACGGGTGGCGCGGGCAGTCGAACTGCAGCAAGAGAACCGGCTGTTGCGGGAGCAGTTGCGGACCCGCCCGGGGTTCGGCGGGCTGATCGGCGTTTCGATGAAAATGCAGCGCGTCTACAAGATGATCGAGAAAGTGAGCCAGCACGAGTATCCCGTGCTGGTCCTCGGCGAGAGCGGAACGGGAAAAGAGCTCGTGGCGCGGAGCATTCATTTTTCGGGACCGCGGCGGGACCGGCCTTTTGCGCCGGTGGACTGCTCGGCGCTGGTGCCCACGTTGATTGAGTCCGAGCTGTTCGGGTACGTCAAGGGCGCCTTCACCGGGGCCATGCAGGCCAAGCAGGGTTTGCTCGAGGCGGCGCAGGGCGGAACGCTCTTTCTCGATGAAATTGGAGACATGCCCGTGGACCTGCAAGCCAAGCTCCTGCGAGCGCTGCAGGAGCGGGAGGTCAAGCCCGTGGGTTCAACGGAGCGCCGGCAAATCAACGTGCGCATCATCGCCGCCACCAACCGGGATCTGGAAACAGCCATCCGCTCGGGAATCTTCCGGCAGGACCTGTATTTCCGGCTGAACGTGGTGCAGCTCAAGCTGCCGCCGCTTCGGGACCGCAAGAGCGATATCCCGATCCTGGTGACGGCATTTCTGGAAAAGTTTTCCGACCCGCAGGGCCCGGTGCGCACGATCTCCGAAGACGCCCTGCGCCGGCTGATCGCCTACGATTGGCCGGGAAATGTGCGCGAGCTGGAAAACGCCATCGAGCGGGCGGTCGCGCTGGGTTCCGGGCCTATCCTTCACGTCGGAGACCTGCCATCCAGCCTGCAGTATCCCACTACCGAAAGGACGCCGGAGAAGGATGAGATACTGCCTCTCGAGGAATTGGAGCGGCGCGCGATTCTCCGCACCCTGCGCGAAACGGGCGGTGACAAGCTTTCCGCGGCGCGCATGCTCGGCATCGGGAAGACCACTCTGTACCGCAAGCTGAAGCAGTACCACATGGAGCATTCCGAACAGTAAGGGCACGAAGCGCTCGCGAGTTCTCTTCAAGAGTGCCGATGGCTTTTGCAATTTCTCCTCAGCTGTTCTCGAGGTCGAGAATCCCATCCGTCCGGTGAAGCACTTCGCCTGAACGCTCCGTGTCCCTGGACGACGCGTAGCTCGGAGCAGATTCTTCTGTTTCCTTCACGCCTCGGTCCTGCGTTCCTCGACCGCTCGTCATCTGACCAGTCACCAGTGATCAGTCACGAGTCACCAATCACGAGTCACTCCTGCGCAGCGGTCCACTCTGGGAAGAACGCCAAACAAAGTCTCGACATGGAATTTCTCGCAGCCCGCCATCACCTCTAAGTGATTGATTTATCGAGCCAAACTGACGTTTCCCGATGGGCCTGCCGATGCAAGGACGATTACCGCGGGCTCTCCCGCTTCGCTTCCCGGTGCTGTGCGGCAGCCGTGTGGACTTTGCGAGAGCGCCGGAGGCTTGAGGCCAGCGAATGAAGATTTGGGGGAAAAAGGCGGAGAAAGAATCGCCCGGGCGAGGCGTGACGCGCGCGGCCCTGCACGGTGCTTCTCGCAAAGAATTGCTGCAGGAAGCGTTGAGGGCGCTCGCGCAGCAGGGACCCGCGGGCCGCATCGGCGTCTGGCTCGAGGCGGATTCGAACGCAAGCCCGCAGAGCGAGAATACAGCGAGGTTTCACGGAATGGTGTGGGACAGGGGAAACCACGCGACCCCTCAGGAGTGGGCCCATCTTTCGGTGGAGCCTCCGCTCCCGGAGGAACTGTTTCTCCGCGGAAAAAGTGTCGAACAAGATCTGCAGGCTTTTCCCCCGAACCCCATCCTCGGGCTGCTTGTGGGACTGCGGCACGCGCTGTGGGTGCCCATCGAAAGGAAAGAACAATTGAAAGGCATCATCCTCGCGGGAAGCACGGGAAAGCAGCCGGCCATTTCCCGCGAACGCGTGGAAGCGGTCGCCGCGGAACTTGCGCTGGCCCTGGGGCTTGCTGAGGAGCAGAAAATCGCTCGACGGCGAGATGCGGACCTCGGCGCGGTCAGGCATTTCCTCGCGCAACAGGCAGCCTCTACTTCCGTCGAGGTGCTGCTCTCCAACCTGGTGGAAAGCTGCACCGAGACGCCGGCGAACGAAGAGGGGCCCGGCGCGTCATTCGCGGTCATCGGCGCCTTGCGGGATCAGCGCGAGAATTCCGGCGGAAACTTTTCCATCGAATTTCACTGGCGCAGCGGAGATGGCTCCTGGATGCACGCGATCGAGAGCGAACCGCTGGCGAACGTGTGGCGCCGCGCGCTGGAGGCGCGGCAGGTGATCGGAGGTGAGTCACAGATGGGTGGGACGCAGGGATCGGTGACTCGCATCGTCGCCTTTCCGTTGGAGTCGGAAGGGCAGCTCCTCGGGACGCTGGTAGCGGGACTGCCGGGCAGCGCCGTCTCCCTCGCAACTTTTGAACGCCTGGAGTTGCGCGCGGTTCTGGCGGCGTCCGCACTTCGCCGGAGAAGGCGAAAAGAAGAGGAGTCGCTGCTCGCGAGTTGGCCGCAGGCTCTGCTGGATTGTATCAGCGAACCGCTCCTTCTCTTGGATGAGGCCGGGAAAATCACGGCGGCGAGCCGTAGCGCCAGGGAGTTGACCGGCCTGGCCTCCAAGACCAATGGACCGGAACCGCGGGGCGTTCCGGCGCAGGCGTACTTGTCGGAGCTGTTCTGCGGGCGCGACCGGGCGCATATCGAGGCGTGGTTGCGGGCGGGGCTCGATCCTGAAGCAGAGAGGCACGGCGCCAAACACGAGCTTTCTCGAGCAGAATTGCACAACGGTGCGAGCGTGCGATTGTCCTTGGCGGCTCCCGTGCGAGGCCAGGCGACGGTGGTCCTGCTCGAACCACTGGTGACCCGCGAATCAATGGGACAGGCGGGCCAGGCCGAAATCGAATTGCAAAACGTCATCGAATGGCTGGAAGAAGGAGTCGTCCTCTTCGACGCCCAGGACAATATCCGCGCCATGAACACGCGATTCGAACAGATCGCGGGTCTTACACCGGAAGAGTCCGGAAAAATCAATACCCTCGAGGGATTGATCGAGCGTCTCAAAAATCATGCGGCGGAACCGGCGCCGTTCGCGGAGCGCTGGCGGGAACTGGCGCGCGGAATCGATGGCGGCGTGCGCGAGGAGTTGCAAATGATACATCCATCGCCGCGCATCCTCGAGAGAGCGGCGCGTCCCGTGCTCGATCCGATCGGGCGGCTGCTGGGTCGCGTGGAGATCTACCGCGACCTGACCGCCCAGCGGGTTTTCCATTCGAAACTCCTGCAGACCGAGAAGCTCGCGGCGCTCGGCCAGATGGTCAGCGGAGTTGCGCATGAATTGAGCAACCCGTTGACGAGCATTATGGGCTACGCGCACCGGCTTCTGGCGCGCCAGAATTTTCCCGGGCAGACCGAGGAAGTGCGCCAGATTTATCAGGAGGCGGAGCGCGCCAGCACCATCCTGCGGCAGTTGCTCCTGAACGCCAGGGAAACGCTCCCCGAGCGGCGCCTGGTGTCCCTGAATCAAACCGTGCAGCGCGCCATGGACCTCCAGCGGTTCAGCCTCGCTGCGGAAAAAATCCGCGTGGAGATTGATCTGGACCCGGCCCTTCCCTTCGTGCAGGGCGACCCCGGTCATCTGCAGCAGGTGTTAATGAATCTGGTGGGCAACGCACGCCAAGCCATCGAACAGCACCGTCAGGGCGGAACGATCCGGCTGCGGACAAAAAGAATCGGCGAGCGCCGGGTGTTGCTGGAAGTTGCGGACAACGGGCCGGGAGTACCACAGGCCATTCTCGCGCGGATCTTCGATCCCTTTTTCACCACCAAACCCGCGGGCGTAGGGACCGGGCTGGGGCTGGCCATCGTATTGAGCGTCGTGCGCGAACATGGCGGACAGGTGCACGTCTTGAACCCGCCCGAAGGCGGTGCGGTTTTCCAAATCGAACTTCCGGCGGCCGCGGAAACGGCGCAGGACGAGACGGTGGGTTCTCCTCTGCCGGGGTGGAAGAATTTGTTCCCCGAAGCCTCGGAGGCCGCAGTCCGCGAGAATCGATTTGCGCCCGCGTTTGAAACCGGAAAAAGCGCGCGCGTGCTGGTTGTGGAGGATGAGCCGACCGTGGCCCGCTTGATCGCCGACGTGCTCGAAGACGAGGGGATGCATGTGGATGTGCTTCTGGATGGCCGCGAAGCCCTGGACCGCGCGGCCCGGCAGACTTTCGACCTGGTCATCTGCGACATGAAGATGCCGGGTCTCGATGGGCAGCATTTCTATAAATCGCTGGAGCGCTCCGGAAATCCCTTGCGGGAGCGGTTCCTGTTCGTGACCGGCGATATCATCGCCGCGCAAACGCGGGAATTTCTGGAACGCAACCACCTGCCGCACGTCGCCAAACCGTTCCGGGTGGAAGAATTGACGGAGAAGGTTCGCGGTGTGCTTGAAGCTCAAGCCCACCATCAACCGCCGCCTGCAGAGGCGGCAAGAAAGAAAGTAGCGAGAAATGGATGAGGCCATGGGCAACAGGGAACAAACCATATTAGTTGTGAGCAACGATGCGGCGCTGTGCGCGGCGGCGCGGCGGGAGTTCGAGGCAAGCATCGCGGGACTGCGCGTGGCGTCCGTGTCCAGCGTCGCCGCGGCGCGGCGAATCCTTGAGGAAGATGCGCCGGAGGTGATCCTGCTCGAAGAGGCGGCAATCGCGCCCGAAGCCGATGGGCCGCGAGGGATCGTGCCTCGGCTCGACGCGGTGGTGACTTCGCTGGCGGTCTATGCGCCGGTGGTGGTGATTGGGACGGCGGAGCGGCGTGGGGAGCTCTCGGCGTTGATCGATGCGGGGGCCGCCGATTATGTGATGCGCGATGGAGGATGCCTGCCGTCGGCGCTTGGTCTGATCCGGAGCCGTCTGCGCCAGGCGGAGAGGGTGGCGGACAGCGCCCGCGATCCGTTCGAGGAGGCAGAGGAAGATTTTGGCGAGGTGCTCCGCCACGAGCTGAACAACCCGTTGACCGGGATTCTGGGAAACGCGGAACTCCTGCTGGCGGAAGTTCACAGAAAAAATGACGGCCAACTCCCGCATGGCGGAGAACGGCGGCTCGAAACGATTGCCGCGCTGGCGGTGCGCTTGCGCGAAACCGTGCGCCGGCTGAGCCAGGAATGGGAAGCGCGGCAGCATCCCGTGCACTGAGCGGAGAAAGTGGAAAATGGAACGGAAGTTGGATGTTTGAAGTTGAAAAGTTGAAAAAAAAAGGAATTTAACGCAGAGGGCGCAGAGTACGCAGAGAACGCAGAGAAGAGAGGAAAAAAGTTAAAAGGGAAAAAAGAAAAGAGAAACCAAAAAGGAGCGGCAAGAGAGAAGAAGGGGAGGCGAGAAGAGACAAAGTAAGCGATGTGTGAAGGAATGGCATGGGCACTTGCAAGGGCCGCGGAAGCGGTCCTTTTTATTTGTGGGATGAAAGGTCTCGTTGGAAAAAAATATTTGAGAGGGGGACGAACCCAGTTTTGCGAAGGAGCAGGATCGGGGGCAGCGGAGGAGTACGCCGCGAAGAAAGAGAGGACGCGGCGGCGGAATTCTTCGGGAGCGAAGCCGTAGGCGGCGGTGTGGAAGGCGCGAGGCACGACCCAGAGTTGTCTGGGGCCGCGGGCCGCGGCGTAGATCATTTCCGAATGACGGCAGGGGAGCGCTTCATCTTTTTCGTCGCAAATGAGAAGAACGGGAAACGCGCGGGCGGCGACGGCTTTTTGCGGCGAAACTTCCGCTACGGGAAAACCGGCGAGTTTTTCGTCTCGATACAGCAAGGTCCAGGTTCCCGGAGAGAAAAGAGTTTTGCCGAGCCACGGCGATTTCCGCAGACCGGCGTAGTCGTAGGCCGCTTCACGGAGATTGGCGAAGGGGGCTTCGGCGACAACGGCTTCGATGCGGGGATCGGCGGCAGCGGATTGCAGCACGATGCCGGCGCCCATGGATTCACCGAGGGCAAAGATGTGGGCGGGAATTCCGGGCGGGAGAACCTGGAAGTGGGCAGCTTCCAGCGGCTTAACTTCGTCCTTAACTAAGACTCTCCATTTTCCGGGGCGGATTTGTTCGTCCGCATAACGGCCGACTTCGGAGCGGACCAATTCGTCGATGATGGCGCGGGTGTCGTTGCGCTCGAGCCAGCCGTAGGTGGCGATAGGGCCGACGCTGGCGCCGTGAGCGCGGGCGTCCATCATGACGACGCTGTAGCCGGCGCGCAGCAGGAATTCCGACTGACCAATGACTCCGACGCGGTTGTCCGCTACACCGTGGAAGAGGAGGACCCAATTCCCATTGGGATTTTTCGGACGGACTTTCCAACCTTGGAGAAGCGCTCCGTCCGGTGCGCGCACGTCGAAATCCTCGCGGGTTGCCCCCGTGACGGCGAAGGAGGCGTCGGCTTCACGGATGAGATCGGGCGTGAGCTCGCGGCGGATGGGATGGAGAAATGCAGGGCCGGAGAGCCATCCGGCCACGGCCGCCAGGAGCGGCGGGAAGAGCAATAAAATCAGAGCGATACGAATCAGGAGGCGGCGCATGGGTCCTATCCAAAGATACGAGAATGCGGTCCATGGGGTTCGGGCGATTCTCCAGCAGTTTGCCAAACCGGCAGGGGGTACCCCCACCCCGGGTGTTTTTCGCAAAGAGTTCGGAATCGATTGAAAACAAAAGAGTTGAGTTTTTGCTGAGTGCAAAAGAGTGTGGAAGAATGTGAAAAGAAAGGGGATAGGGGAATCGGCGGGAGTGGGGAGCGAAGAGTTTGGTTCGGGGGCGAGCCCCCCGGGGCTCGGATGTGTGGCAAATACAGGGGTTACAGACAGCGATTTTGGAAGTGTGGCAATGATTGGACTTAGGAAGCGATTTCTTGGAAGTGTGGCAGATAAAGAAGTTAGCGGATCGGGGATAGGAAACGAGGGATGGGGATTGGAGAGTTGAGGCCCCCCTTCCC